>Ga0209816_1000280_pt1 | contig 41921 bp, 46 predicted proteins | sample CoawatmetaG01DNA_FD_187509 | JGI IMG/M metagenome (GOLD analysis project Ga0209816, IMG submission 187509) | Marine microbial communities from the West Antarctic Peninsula - Coastal water metaG017-DNA (SPAdes) (version 2) | ecosystem: Environmental > Aquatic > Marine > Coastal ...
TCCGGGTGATGACCTCCATCCGCCCCATCTCCTGACCTCCTTCTGGACTCCAGAAGGAGACCACCACAGGTCCAGACATCGATGGCTACGCCGGTTTGGACAACACGCGGCTCACCGGACGGTTACGAAGCGCCTGAAAACTCCACCTCTACTGATAACCCAGCGGAAGACGGCGAAGCTTCGGGGGCAGAACCGACCAACATCTAGAGCCGTCAGCCTAAGCCACCGCCTTCCAAGCTCGGGTATCACCAGCAACTGAGCGGGTACAACAGTACACGTGAGGGGCTGGAAAGCGTCGCCTTGGCGGAGGGTATCTCCGCCCTGAAGAGGTTTATTTGGAGGGAAGTTCATGGGTCAAGATGCAAACATTGATGAGGCGATTTCGCCCATCGCAGATGAAGCGGAATCTGATCACCAAGAGGTAACAGGCGACGCTGTTTTGAACCTTCTCGTTCACTTCGCAGAACTTGGCGTTGGATCTGGCATTACCCTGTTTTGTGGCGGGGCAATGCTCTCAGGTATACTCATTTCTAAGCGCACCTTTTTTGAGCAAACCTTGGCGTTCGCGGAGACCGGCGGCGAGAATCCCGTAGCACTCATCTTTAAGAACTTCGTGGAAACCCTAGATCCGCCACTCGAAGCGGATGAAGCAATTAAATTGCCGGTCGTAGACTATCATTTTCTTCACTTGCGGAATGCTCAAGTGATGACTGCTGGACAAGAAGGCCTGCCAAACGGAGGCGCATTAATGCGCGTTTCGCGAGACGACATATCTGGTTGGTCGCTTGGGCAGCTTACTGTCGAACGTAGGTGATGCTGTAGCGCGTCGCGGCAGCGGCGGGACTACGTTGTGGTCGCCGTCGCCACTCAAATCGCCGGGGGAATGGAAATGGGCCGCTCGATGACCCTCAATGAGTTTCGAAGCGAATTTGGGGGAACACCCCGGCGCGACTATTTGATTGACGAGCTTGAAAAGGAATTACGCGCGATTGTTGGGGCCGGTCATTCCTTTATTTCCGCAGTATTTGGAAGTATGGTGAAGTCAGAGCGGAAAGAATCGCCGGGCGACATAGATATATTACTTTGCGTTGCACAGGATTTCGGTACTGCGCCCTGGCCGTTGCCTCGCGGTGACGTTTCGGCGAAGGGGTCCAGACGGATGCCTCAGTTCGACCCTGTGAGTGGTTATGGCCCCAAGCCGCCCTGCTTGAGTGTCCCTGCGCTCATAGAGCTATTTAACGCGAGCACAGGCAACGTGGGCGAGGACATCACAATAACGATCGATGATTGCGTTGAGGTCACGCTCTGACGTTCTACGGCTTCATGACACTGGCGTCATAAACTGATTCTCCCTATGTTCCTCCCGCGGGGGTCCGCGGGGGCCGTAGAGGTATGGGAGCAGAGTTTCGGCTGACGCCGACGATGGCGAGCCGCGAGTTGCAGGCGCTGGCCTTCATCCGTTCGTACATCGGTGAATGGGGCCACTCGCCCAGCTTCGGCGAGATTGCGCGAGCGATAGGCTGCCCTGACACGAAGACGGTGGCCCGCATCGTCAAGCGGCTGGTACGTAAGGGACGCGTACTGCGCCAGCCAGGCGCGCACCGTGGGCTGATGTTGCCCGACGACCATAGCGCCGCGCTGGCGCGGCTCGTGGCCAGCGGCTGGAAGGTCAACGGCGCGCTTCGCGAAATCTCTGCGCCAAGTGTCACAAATACGGGGCTGATGCTGGTCGCGGTGTTGGACCATGATCCCGATAGCACGGGGGATTTCCAGCATGACGACAACGCCGGCGCCGATCGCGCCATGTGAACGGGAGCGCCAGCGCGTCACGCACCTGGTGCTCGGCAAGCCGCGACCGCAAGCGAGCGTCCCGAAAAAGCCGGCGGGCATCGGCAAGAGCGAGTGGAAAGCGCGCAAGGCTGCCTTACGGGAAGCCGGGGCGCGGTTGGCGCCCGGGATCGATGAGGCGGTCGCCCTGCGGGAAACGTGGGCCGGGAAGCAGGGCACGCCGGAGACGTTGGCGCAGGCCGAGCACGTCCGCACGCGCCAGGGATCGCTGGCGCGACTGTACGCCAGTGGCGCGATCGACAGCGAGCAGCTGGCGGCCGCGGCGGAGATCGCCAGCGTCTACGAGCGCATCGGGCGCGACGCGACAGTAAAAACTGCGAGCCTCGAGACGCGGATTGATACCTCGAGGCATGGTGACGGCTTTTACGAGGCGCTGGCGCAGGTGCGTCGCGAGGTCGCCTACACCTATTGGCGGACAGCCATCTTGAAGCTCGGCCCGGCGGCCGCGACGCTCGACATGATCGTCGAGGACGTTGGCCTCACAATCGCCGCAAGGCGGCATGGCCTCCACAATCGCCGTGCGAAGAAGCTGCTCATCGCAGCGCTCGACTTGTGGCAGGATATGAAGCGGCGCGCCAACGGCGAAGTTGATGCGGCGAGCTTGGCGGCAGCTCAGGCGGGCATCCTTTGATGAGGTGCCACAAATAAGCCCCTGCAAAATGGCCACGTAATCGGTCAAATCGACCCCGCCACAGCTGCGCGTGACGCACTGTCCAGGGCCCGCCAGCCCCCCAAGGTTACGGCGGGCCTTGTCGTATCCGGAGGCATCCAGATGGCTGATCCTCGCCGTAGCACTACCGCCGGCGCCGATCGCCGCGCCGCTGCCGCTTCCCCCGGCGCGCAGCGGCGCCACCCGGCCGACGATCTGGAAGCCGCACGAGATCGTCTCGAAGCGCTCATCCGCCAAGTGCGGGATGGCGCACGATCGCAGCGTCATGTCGACGAGCTTGAGGAGGAAGCGCAGGCGATCAGCCGCGCGATCCTCGCCTCTTTCCGCGGGCCTGACGCCCGCCCCACTGCCGCCCCGCTGTATCTCAGCGCAGACGGCCTCCGCGCAGGATGGTGAGCTGATGCGATCGCTTTTTTACATGCTGGCCGCTTCGACGTTGCTTGCCGCGCCCGCAGCAGTCGCGCCGACCTATACCGACCGCCGGGGCCGCCGTTTGCCCGATTCACCCAAGTCTCCGGTCGAGCGTGCACGCACCAGCATAGCCCTTGGCAACCGCCATGGCGGTCCGCATCGCCACCAGCGCGAGATCTCGCGTCGACTGCGTCAGGCGACGGTCTGATGCGGCCCCTAGACCTCGCCGCGCTGAAACGTGAGGCGCACGCCGGTGCAGGGACGGACATTGTCGTCGTCACGCGCCGCTTCCTCGCGCAAGCGGCGCTGGAGATCGAGATGGGGCGCACCGGGCAGCCGGCGCTCGACCATGATCAGTATGTTCGGACTTCGGCGACGTGAGCGATAAGCCCCATCCCGACGCCGTCGACGTCGCCGGCGTCTGGTATCTGACGGATGCGAAGGGCAACCTCGTTCCGTTCGCCGCTGTCAAAGCAGCCGATCTGTTGATGGACGACACCGTGCGGCGGATATTGATCGCCGCGCGCGAGCTGTCAGCCCAGATTGCCGCGTTCAAGGCGTCGACGTTCGAGGACGTGGGGGCGCTCCTGGCGCTTCTGGCCCAGCAGTACGGCACCAAGGTCGGCGGGGCGAAAGGCAACGTGCAGCTCCTGTCCTACGATGGATGCCAGAAGGTCCAGGTGCAGGTCGCCGATCTGCTCGAGTTCGGTCCTGAGCTGCAGGCAGCGAAAACGCTGATCGATGAGTGTCTAACCGAATGGTCGACCGGCGGTCCCGTCGAGCTGCAGACATTGGTCAAGCGCGCCTTTCAGGTCGACCAGCAGGGCAAGATTAACCGCAGCGAGCTGTTCATGCTCTTGCGGGTTGAGATGCCCGACGAGCGCTGGAAGCGCGCCATGGAGGCCATCCGCGACAGCATCCGGGTCGTCGGTTCGCGGACCTACGTCCGCTTTTATGAACGTCCCGCGCACGATGCCGCCTGGCGCCCGGTGTCGATCGACATGGCGTCGCTGTAGCGATGCCGATGCAGCCGCCCGTCCTGGGCGGTACGAAGCTCAAGCGTCAGGCCTGGGCGCCCGCCCTAGGCCAACCCGATCGCCGTAAACGCGGGCGTGCCGGCCAGCGTGAGCGTGCCCAGGTCATCGCCGAGGAGCCGCTGTGCCGGCGTTGCCTCGCGCGCGGTGTGGAAAGCCCGACCGAAGAGGTCGACCACATCAAGCCGCTCAGCCAGGGCGGCACCGACACCCGGTCGAACAAGCAGGGCCTCTGCATCCCCTGCCATCGCGACAAGACCGCGAGCGAGGACGCGCAGCGGCGTGTCGGGATTGGACAGGATCGCCCCTAGACGGGGCCGGTATGGACTGACCTGGGGGGGGGGAGGGGCTGAAGCTCCGGACCCGCCTGGCCGGACACCGCCGTTGAACAAGATTTCTACGCGGCCGAATTCAAACCCAAAATGATCCCTGCTGGAGACCCGATATGGCGAGCGGTGGATCTCGGTCCGGTGCCGGCAGGAAGCGCAACTCGCCCGCCCTTGCGATGACGCCGGCGGAGCGCGCGAAATTGCCGGCGACGCCGGCCGCGAGCCTGATCGCGCCGCTGCATCTTTCCGATCTGGCGCAGCTGCTATTCGCCGATATCGCGGGCATGCTCGAGGCGCAGGGCCGCGCCGAACCGCAATTCGCACAGATCGTGGCGCTCCTCGCGCAGCGCCTCGAGCAGATCCAGCGGTGGCAGGCAGTCCTCGAGATGACGGGCGACACCTGCACCAGCACGACGGTGCGCAAGGTCGACGGCAAGCAGGTGATCACGGAGATGACCCGCGCCCGGCCCGAGGTGGCGATGCTGTCGGAAGCCATGCGGCACGCGCAGTCACTGCTTGGCGAGCTGATGCTCAGCCCATCGGCCGCCATGAAGCTTGGCGGCGGCAAGCGAGACGGGCCGGGCGAGTTCGACGACTTCTAGGGTGTCGACCGCACCCGGGCTGCCATCGCGGGACTATGCCGCGATCGCGCGTCAATACGCTGCCGACGTCGTCGCCGGCCGCATCCCCGCCGGCAAGCAGATCCGGCTGCAATGCGAGCGCTTTATCGGCGAGCTGGTGCGTAGCGCGTCCGACGACTTTCCGTTCCGCTTCGACGAGGCGAAAGCGTCGCGGCCGTGCCGTTTCATCGAGCGGCTCCCGCACACGAAGGGCATCTGGGCGCGCCAGAAGAAGCGGCTGATCCTCGAACCGTGGCAGATCTGGAATTTCTGCGTCGTATTCGGCTGGCTGCACAAGGACGGCTCGCAGGCGGGCACCCGTCGGTTCCGGCGCTGGCTGCTCGTGGTGCCCCGCAAGAACGGCAAATCGGCGGTGGCGTCTGGTCTGGCGCTCTACATGCTCTGCGCCGACGACGAATATGGCGCTGAGGTCTATTCGGGTGCGACCAACGAGAAACAGGCGTGGGAGGTGTTTCGCCCAGCGCGCCTGATGGTCTCCAAGCTGAAGGCGCTGAAGGACAAGTTCGGTATCCAGTTGCTCGCCAAGCAGCTGCTGCGGCCCGACGACGGCTCGCGCATGGAGACGATCATCGGCGACCCTGGCGACGGCCAGTCGCCGAGCTGCTCGATCCACGACGAGTATCACGAGCACGTCGACGACGCGCAGGTCGACACGATGATCACCGGCATGGGCGCGCGCGACCAGCCACTGCAGCTGCTGATCACCACCGCCGGTGAGAATCTAGGCGGCCCGTGCTACGCGATGATCCTGGAGCAGCGCGAGCGGCTCAACGGCATCGGGCATAACGGCGGGCCGCCGATCACCGATGACACCTTCTTCGTCGAATATTCCATCGACGAAGACGACGACTGGCGGACCGAGGCGGCACTTCGCAAGGCCAATCCCAACATCGGGATCTCGGTCGGTCTCGAATATCTGCTTGCCCGGCAGCGTGATGCGATCGCCACACCTCGCAAGCGGGCGATCTTCAAGACCAAGCACCTCAACTTGTGGGTCGCGGCCAAGGCGGCTTATTTTGATATCGAGGCGTGGAGGCGCTGCGCAGACCCGGAGATCCCGGTAAAGTTCGCCGAGGCGGCCGAATTGGACCTGCTGCGCGGTCGCCGCTGCATCATCAGCCTCGATCTAGCGTCGAAGGTTGATATCGCCGCGATCGAGTACCTATTCCCGCCGATCGGCGGGCGCCCGACCAAGACGGATCCATTCATCCGGCTCGGCCGCTACTTTCTGCCGACCAAGGCGGTCGAGGACGTCAGCACCTATCAGGCCTGGGATGCGGCCGGCTACCTCGATGTCAACGAGGGTAACATCACCGACTTCGACGAGATCGCGATCGCGATTGACGAGGCGCGGAGCGCGTTCGACGTCGAAACCATCGCCTACGATCCTGCGCAGGCGACAATGCTGGTCAATCACCTGGTCAAGCAGGGCGCGCCGGTGCTCGAGGTCCGGCCCAATGTGCTGAACTTCTCCGACCCGATGAAGCAGCTCGACGCTTTCATGAAGGGCGAGCTGCTGCGCCACGCCGGCTGCCCCGTGATGGAGTGGCAGATCGCCAATGTCGTCGCCCAGCTCGACGCCAAGGACAACGTCTATCCGCGGAAACCCCGGATCGAGGCGAAGATCGACAACCCGGTCGCCCTTATCGCCGCGCTGGCCGTCGCGCTCACCAAGGAGGAAGAAACGATGCCGGCTTCCCCTTGGGATGATCCCGACTTCAACATGGTCGGTGAGGAATGAGGCTATGGCCTTTCGGTGGCGATCGCGAGACGCGATCGTTCGAACGTCCGGATACAGTCCTCTCTTCCGATAGCTGGGAAGACTGGTCGGCGTTCCTCGGCATTTCCCGGGGCCAGGTAGAGCTGCCCGTCGTGACGACCGAGACGGCGCTTGAAGTGCCGGCCGTGTTCGACGCGGTGATGTTCCTGCAGCGCATGATGGCCACCCTTCCGCTACATGCCTTCCGCAGCGCGGCTGGTGAGGCGGAGCGGGTCGACGGCGATCTGCAGATGCTGTTGAACGAGGCGCCGAACCCGGAATGGACCAGCGCCAATTGGCGCCGGTACATGTGGCACGGCGTCTTCACCGGTGGGCGGGGCGTGTCCTGGATCGAGCGCGACGGCGTCCGGCCCGTGGCGATCTGGCCGATGGATCCGGCCGCGACGACGGTCGTCCGCCGAAATGGACGGAAATACTATCGATTTGGCGGCAACGAATATCCGGCCGCGGATGTGATCGACGTCACCTTCGGCCTGCGGACCGATCAGCTCAGCGCGTATGGCCCTATCCATATGGGCCGCAAGGCGATCGGGCTGGCGATCGCGATGAACAACTTTGCGGCGGGATTCTTTGCCGGCGGTGGCATACCCCCCATGGCGCTCGAAGGACCGTTGCCGCAAGGACCCGACGCGTTCCGCCGTGCGACCGAACAGATTCAACGCGCGATCGAGCTGGCGCGCAAAGCCGGCCGCGCCTTTTTCGGCATGCCGCCCGGCCATTCGTTGAAAGCCGTGGGGATTGACCCGGCCAAAGGCCAGATGACCGAGGCGCGGCTCTTCCAGATCCAGGAGATTGCGCGGCTGTACGGCTTGCCGCCCGTCTTTCTGCAGGATTTGTCGAAGGGGACCTTCGCCAATACCGAGCAGCAGGATCTGCAGCTCGTGAAGCACCTAGTCGTGCATTGGGCCGTGATCTTCGAGCAAGAGCTGAACCTGAAGCTCTTCGGTCAGCGCCGGCGCTCGCGCGAGGTGAAGCATAACCTCGACGGACTGCAGCGGGGCGACTTTAAGAGCCGGATCGAAGCGCTCGCACGCGCTATCCAGACCAGTCAGATCACACCCAACGAGGCGAGGGGGCTCGAGAACCGGCCCCCGCTGCCACATGGCGACGAACTGTACATCCAGGGTGCCACCGTTCCGCTGGGTACGACGGCCTCCGCGCCCATCGGCCATAACGGCGGTCCGCCGCTCGACCAGGAAGAGGCTCCCGATGCCAACGACCCCAAAGCCTGACGGCCGCGAGACGCGGGCGATCGTCACCGCGCTTGAACTGCGCTCCGCCGATGACGCCGGCCGCACCGCGACCGGATATGCCGCGCTGTTCGACGTCTGGACGGATGTTGCCGGCTTGTGGCGCGAAAAGATTGCCCCAGGCGCTTTTACCCGCACGCTGCAGGAGCGAGACGTACTTGCGCTTCACAGCCACGATGGCGGCCGCGTCATGGGCCGAACCGGAGCGGGCACGCTGACGCTACGCGAAGACGCCAAGGGGCTATGGTTCGAAAACCCGCTGCCCGATACCACCGACGGCCGCGATCTGATCGTGCAGCTCGAGCGTCGCGACATCGCCGGCATGTCGTTCGGTTTCATCTCCGTCCGCTCCGAATGGGACGAGACGGGCGATATGGTCGAGCGAACCATCCTTGAGGCCGAGCTGTACGAGATTACCTACACTGCGCGCCCCCAATACGCCGATACGGAGGTCGCCCTGCGTAGCCTCGAGCATGCCCGCCTCGAGCGTCGCCAGCACAACCGTGAGGGCGCCTCCGCCCGGATCGCCGCCCGTCGCGCCCGCCAGGCGCACGCAGAGCGCCGCATCTGACTACGTTTACCGGCTGACCAGCCGAGGCGCGCGCCGGCGCTTCAACCCGGCGCTGATCCCATGGAGACCTTATGCCCACCCTGACCGAGCTGCACGAGCAGCGCGGCCGCCTGGTCACGCAGGCGCGCGACGCGCTCACCGAAATCACTGGCAACACCGACGACAGCCGCACCGCCGAGCTGGAACAGCGTCACGACACCATCATGGGTGAGCTGGACACGCTCGACCGCAACATCGCACGCGAGGAACGCGTCGCGGCGGCCGAACGCAGCCTGCAGGAGCGACGCGAGCGCCTGCGGCCGAACGGCGACGATCGCGAAGTCCGCAGCCTGGACGGGGACGAACGGGACGGTGGGGATGGCGACCAATCGCGTGCGCAGATCGAGTACCGCGGCGCCTTTTACGCGTTGCTGGCGGAGGGCGGCGACGTCAGTGCGCTCACGACCGAGCAGCGCTCGATGCTGCGTCGGGGCTACGTCGAGAATCGGGCGCAGACGGCAGGAACGCCCGCGGCCGGCGGTTACACCGTCCCGCGGACGCTCGCCAATCGCATCGTCGAGGTCATGCGCGATTGGGGTCCGATGTACGACCCGGGCGTCACGGATGAGATGGTGACCAGCGGCGGCAACCCGTATGACATCCCGACCAACGACGACACCGGCAACACCTCGGCCGGGTTGGCCGAGGGTGCCGACCTCGTCGATGATGGTTCGGGCGATGTCGTGTTCGGCCAGGCGACGCTCGGCGCCTACGTCTTCGCCACGCCCTGGCTGAAGATCAGCTTCGAGCTGCTGCAGGATTCGGCGTTCAACGTCGAGCAATTCATCGGCCGCAAGCTCGGCGAACGTCTCGGCCGCGGCGCGAATGGCAAGCTGACGATCGGCAGCGGCGTCAACGAGGCACAGGGCATCGTTCCGGCCTCAGCGCTGGGCAAGGCCGCTGCCGCTGCCGCCGCAATCGCCGCGGAAGAGCTGATCGATCTGCAGCATTCGGTGAATCAGGCGTATCGCCGCAGCCCGTTTTGCCGCTGGATGTTCGCCGACACGACGCTCGCGGCAATCCGCAAGCTGAAGGACGGCCAGGGCAACTTCCTGTGGCAGATGGGCGATATCCGCGCCAACGCCCCGGACGTCATCCTCGGCAAGCCCTATTCGGTGAACGATGACGTGCCGGTGATCGCGACCGGCAACCGCCCGGTCGTGTTCGGCGACTTCAGCCGCTACACCGTCCGTAAGGTCGGTTCGCCGCTGATCGGCACCGTCCGCGAGCGCTTCTGGCCGAAGATCGGCATGGCGGGCCTGATTCGCTACGATGGCAAGCTGATCGACAGCAAGGCGGTCAAGCACCTCAAGATGGCCTGATTTCGGCGAGGGGAGGCGGACCTTTTGGTCCGCCTCTTCTGCAAGGGGCAGGTGCGCCTGCCTCCTGCAGAGGAGATTCCGATGGCAAAAGCCCCCACGTCCCAGGCACCGGCGGCAGCGCCGGCGACGCTCGTATCGATCCGCATGCTGGTCGGTCAGGAAGGTCCCACGGTCTCGCGCAGGCACGGGCAAGAACTGACGATCGGCAGTGACGTCGACGCCGACGAGGCCCAGCGCCTCGTCGATGCCGACTTCGCCGAGACGATCTGACGTGCTCGGTTCGCCTGTCACCATCACGGCGCCGGCGGTCGAAGCCCTGGAACTCGACGCCGCCAAGCGCTTCCTGCGGCTGGACGGTAGCAGCCTGGATGAGGACGTCCGCATGCTGGTCGCGGCAGCGCGGGGCGACGTCGAGAACCGAACAGGCTTGCGTCTTATCAATCAGGTGGTCGAAGTGCTCGCTGACAATTTCGACGACCTGGCTGCCCTCAACGTCGGGCCGGTACAGTCGATCGCGGAGATCCGCTTCGTGCCGACCGACGGCGCCGAGCAGGCCATGAACGCCGCGACCTATCGGCTGACCGGGGCGGGTCTGGAGCGAGGCATTGTCTCGATCGGCGGCACCCTGCGGACGGGACAGGGGTTCTACCGCGCCAGGCTGAACGTCGGCTTCGGCGATGCCCCGAGCGATATTCCACCGGAGCTGCGCTGGGCGATGCTGGCGCTCGTATCCGGCAAGTTCAACGACAAGCCGATCGACATTGAGCCGCATATCGTCAACCAGCGGATCCTTGGGTGAAGCCGCTCACCTCGGCAGACTGCCGTCACCAGATCATCGTACGCCGTCCCGAAGAGACCGACAACGAGGGAGGCGGATCCACCACGACCTGGAGCGAGATCGGGCGGCCATGGGCCGAGCTGATCGGGCTAGATGGCCGCGAGTCGGTGATGAATAAGGTGCTGGAAGGCGTATCGGTGCGCCGCATTCGGGTGTGGTATCGCACCGATATTGACGACAAATGTCAGATTTCGGCGGATGGTCTAACGTTGAACGTGCGATCGGTCGCCGACCCCTGGGGCACGCGCCGCGAACTCGTCATCATCGCCGACACGGCCGGCACCTTGAAGAACGCCTGATGGCCCGCCGGACAGCGCAGGACATCGCGGAAGCCGCCAGCCTGTTCGACCAATTGCCTCGGGCTGCCGCCGACGAGCTACTGGTGGAGATGGCCGTCATCGGTCGGGAGCTGCGCCAGGCTCAATATGCGGACGCGCCCAAGGCGACGGGCGCCATGGCCAGTGATTTGGCCGTCCAAGTCATCGCCGAGCGCCTGAAGCTGCGGGTCGGCATCCTTGGCGGCGGTACGCGCCGATGGAACGGCAGGACGCTCAAGAACCGTCTGCAGGGTCCAATCTACGCCCGTATCGTCGAAGGCGGGCGTGTCGGCCAAACTGTTCGCGTCACGCGCCGGATCAAAGCAGCGAATCGGAAGCTGACAGGCAACAACAAAAAGGGCCAGACCCGGTCGACCATCTTCCGCGGTGCTAGCAACAAACTGCGGCGGCGCGGCCCGAACAAGGGCACGCCGATCGGCAGCCCCTACAAGCTGCGAGTGAAGGCGAAGGAGGCGCGGCCTTTCGTCGCGCAACCGCTGCTGCTGCAGACTGCTGAAGCCCATCTTGCCGACTACTGGGTCTATACCCTCGCCCGACTGGAGAAATCGTAATGAGCGCTCCAATCGACCTGTTGAGCGGCGCGCAACTCGCAACCGTCAAGCTTCTGCGCAATCAGCTCCCGGCGGATCAGCGCGAGATCGTGCGGCACAGCCTTAAGCAAGGCACGCAGCCCCCCTTCCATCTGATCGGTGACATCGACACCGCGAACGACGGGGACAAGGGCGAGCAGCTCGAGGCCATCACCGTCGACGTCCACACGGTCTATCGGGGCGGCGATCGCGCCGAGCTGCTCGCGATGATGCACCAAGTCCGCTTGGCGACTGATGGCGCCAAGGTCGATCTCGGCGGGGCATCCTATCGCTTTCACTGGGATGCGGCAGCCGCCAGCACCGCCGCGGCGGACGGCGTGACCTACGCCGGCATCACCTCCCTCATCCTCACCGCAGAACCGGCCTGAGCCGGAAAAGGAGCATCCATGGCCACGCTTTTGGGTAACGATTATCTTGGCTGGTTCGAAACCGCGACCGCCGGCACCTTCGCCGCGCTGAAGGGGCAGGGCACCTACGACGAAAACCGTTCGCAGCCCGATATCGACACGTCGTCGAAGGATGGCGCCGGCTACGGAACCGGCGCCTTCGGCGATATCGCCTGGAAGGGCACGATCGACATCAAAGTGAAGCTGCCCGACGCGGTGTATTCCCGCATCGAGGCGGCCTCGATCGCCAAGACCCCGATCGGCTTCCAGCTGCGCAAGGGCGGTGCCGCCGCGCAGACCAGCGACGCGGTGTTCGCGGCGAGCGTCTATGTCTCGGTCACCAACCGCACGTTCAACAAGGACGGCACGGTCGACGCGAAGCTGGCGATGGCGCTGGCCGCGGCGCCGACGGTCGATACGCTCGCCTGATGCCGACGCTGCAGATCGGGGAGCATCAGCTCCCCGTCACCGTGCCCGCCGACGTCGACGATCGTCTGATTGCGACAATCGGCTGGGGCAGTGCGGAGCTTCCGCTTCTGCTCGAGCACAGCACGATCGCGCTGGTGGCGATCATCGCGTCGCTGATCGTCACGGACGAAAAACCGATGGCCCCCAGCGCGATCGCGCGGTTGATCGACGACGCCGACAGCCATGTCGATGTCCGCGCGCAGCTGCTGACGCTGCTCGCCAGCCCGCCGGCGGCCGACGCCGCGGCGCCCCCTTCGGAGGACTGATTCCATGTCGACGCCCCCCAAGCGTGCGGCCCGGCCGCGTCGCGCCGCGGCGCCCCGTGCCGGCCGCGCCGCCAGCCCCGATCGCGGCGAGCACGCGATCGAGCTCGCCGGTGTCACCTATCTGCTGCGGCCGTCGCATGGCGTCATGCAGACGATCGAGATCGAGACCGGGCACTCGCTGCTCGCGCTATTGCGGATGGCGCATGGCGGCGATCTGACGCTGGAGATGATCGGCATCATGCTCGCCGAGCTGATCCGCGCCGGTGCCGATGCCGGCGACCAGGCCACCCAGCACGTCAGCCCGGAGAGGATCGGCGAGCTGGCCTACGAGCAGGGCCTGCCGCGCATCATTGCGCGGCTGGCCGTCCTGCTCGCCGATGTCGTCTCCGGCGGTCGGGACGCGGCGGGAAACGCCAAGGCGGCGCCGACGATGATGAGCGAGGGCGCTGGCGCCGCCTGATGGGCTTTGCCCAGGACGCCTTCGGCTGGTCGGCTGACCAGTTCTGGGCGGCTACCCCGCATGAATTCTGGTCGATGATCGATGCGCGGATCGCCGCCAACAAGCGGTAGAGGAGGGCGAGGATGGCGGCACGCATCACACGCGAGCTTTACCTCCAGGTCGGCGGCAATGTCACCGGCATCCAGACCGCGAGCAAGGCGGGCAAGTCGGCGCTGCTCGACATCGGCAATGCCGCGGTCGACGTGCAGGCGGTGGTCGAGAAGGCCTTCGCCGAGATGGCCGCCAACGCACCGGCCTCGGCGAAGGCGCTGGAGAACAGCTACACCAAGACGTTCAATGCGATCCGTACGAACGCGAAGGCGGTTCTCGAGGCGCCCAGCTCCGGCGCCGCCCTGCAGATCCTCGATGCCGGCGCGGCCGAGCGATCGGCGCAGGCGGCCGAGACGCAGGCCGCAGCGCTCCGGCAGGTCGCCACCGCGGCCGCGTCGGTAGCCCAGCGCGCCGGGGAGGCGGGCGATGCCGAGCGCGTCCTCGCGGTTGCGGCGGCCGCCAATGCAACGCAGGCGGAGCAGGAGGCCGTCGCGCTCCGTAACCAGGCCAACGTCCTGGGGCTGGTGCGCGGCGAGCTGACCTCGATGGGCGTGGTGCAGAAGAATGCCGTCGCCGTGACCGGGCAGCATCGCCAGTCGATGGTAATGGCCGGGCAGCAGGCTCAGGACTTCTTCGTTCAAATCGGCTCGGGCCAGAGCGTCGTCACGGCATTCGTGCAGCAGATCGGCCAGCTCGGCTTCGCGGTGCAGGGCATGGGCGGTCGCATGGAGAGCGTTGCGAACTTCCTGACCGGGCCGTGGGGCATCGGCACGATGATCGCCGTGACGGCGCTGACGCCGCTGATCGCCAAGGTGCTCGAACACAGCGATGCGCTGAAGGACGAGACTGACAAGCTGAAGGACAATGCGGAGAAAGCCGCGATCGCCGATCAGGCGAAGCAGGCGTTCATGCACACGACCGCCGGCGCGATCGAGGACGTCCGCCTGCTGACGGAGGAGATCAAGAAGCAGAACGACGCGCTGCTGACCAACGCCGAGCGGCTCAACATTCGGTCCAAGCAGCGGCTCGAGACGCTCGCCGATCGCCGCGGGGACGTGTCGATGGAGCTGGATAAGGCGCGCGCTGCGTTGCGCGCCGCCAACGCCGGCGGAGTGGGCGGCGTCGCCGGCAGCGGATCGATGATCCAGGGCCAGGCGGCCGATAAGGTCCGCGAGCTGGAGGACACGCTGAAGGCGGTCGACAAGGCGATCGCCGATGCGAATGCCGCGCGGCTGGCAACGCAGAAGGATCTCGCCGACGAAGCGGCGAAGCGCGCGATCGATCCGATTGAGCAGATCAAGCGTGCGTACGAGGGACCGGACGGCCTGATCGCGCTGGCGAAGAAGAACGCGACGCAGGAAGAGGTGACGAACGGCGTGCTGACGCGCCGGCTGGCCGCGCTGCGCGAGGAACAGCGGCTGAAAACGCAGGCCGAGCAGAAGCGCCAGTCCGACGCCAAGCGTACCGGCAGCAGCTCGACCGAATCGAGCGTCGGCGACATGACCGCGCTGCTGAAGGCGGTGCTGCCCGGCGTCCGCATCACCTCGACCACCGGCGGCAAGCACACGGCCAATTCCGACCATTACAAGGACCGCGCGATCGACTTCGTGCCGGCCGGCGGCATGGGGTCGATGAGCAAGGCGCAGGTGCGCGAGATGCTCGTCGGCGCCGGCGTGCGGATCCGCCGCAACGGTGCCGGCGTCGAGCAGCTGTTTGGGCCGGGCGACAAGGGTCACAGCGACCACTTCCACGTCGCCTGGGAAGGCGGCGTCAAGAGCACGGACGATCTGGCCAAGGCCCGGGAGACGCGGGCGCGTGCCGCAGAAGCCGCAGCGATGAAGCGCGATCGCGATCAGGAGGCCTATGCCCAGCTGCTGCTGCGCGGCGCCGAGGAGCAGGTGGCGCTACGCCGAGCGCAGACGATCGACATCGCCGCGGCCGCGGATCTCGATGTCCAGGCGGTTGGGATCGAACGCGAGCGCCTGGACAGCGCCGCGCAGGCCGGAGTGACACACAAGAGGTGGACGCAAGCGCAGGCGGACGCGCTGAAGCAGATCCACGCGTCGAACGCCCAGGCGAAGACGACCGCGATCCGCGACCGCCAGTCGCAGCAGTTGCTCGACCAGCAGCTGCAGGCGGATAGCGATGCGCTGTCCGCGTCGTCGACGTTGCTCCAGCTGCAGGGCGACCTCGCCGTCACGATGGCGGATCGCAAGCGCATCGCGTTGCAGCTGCTCGCCAACGACGAGGCGCAGCAGCGCGCCCGGGCGATCCGGCTGATCGGATCACAGGACCCGAAGGACTGGGCGAAGGGCGAAAGCATGCTGCGGCAGATCGACGCCGAGCATGGTCCCCGCACCGACATCATCGACCGCCAGAACGCCGGACCGCTCGATCGATATCGGCAGCAGCTGAAGGAAGCGGCTGGCGACATGGACACGGCGCTGGAGGGCGTGCAGGTCCATGCTTTCCAAAACCTGGAAGATGGGCTGCTGGGCCTGATCGACGGCACGGAGAGCGTCGCGTCGGCGTTCAAGAAGATGGCGACGTCGATCATCGCGGATCTCGCGCGGATCGCGATCGAAAAGGCGATCCTGTCCTTCATCCCGGGCGCCGGCACGTTCTTCGGCCTGGCGAAGGGCGGCAAGGTCGAGGGCAAGGCGACGGGCGGCCGGATCCGCGGCCCGGGCACCGGCACGTCGGACAGCATCCTGGCGCTGATCGATGGCGCCAAGCCGCTGATGGTGTCGAACGGCGAATCGATCGTGACGGCCGACGCGACCGCGCGCTGGTGGCCGATCATCGACGCGATGAACAAGGGCACGCTCAAATGGCCCGGGCTGGCAACGGGCGGGGCGATCGGCGCGGTGCGGATGCCGCGGCTGCCCGATATCAGCGAGGCCCGCCGCGCCGTCGACGCGGCGAACGACAACCGTGCGCGCGCCGGGGTCAATATCCCGATCACCATCGATGCGCGGGGCGCGGATCCTGCTTCGGTCGCGCGGATGGACGAGAGCCTTAACCAGCTGCGGCGCGAGCTGCCTGGGATCGTGGTGTCGACCTACACCGAAGCGAAGACGCGGGGGGTGATCGTATGACGCTGACCTTCCCGATGACGATGCCGACGGTCGGCGCGAGCGGCCTTACCTTCGAACCGGAGCGCGTCGACTATCTGTCCCCGGAAGCCGGCGGCAACCTTGGCGCGATGACGGCGGGCTTCCCGCGCTGGCTGATGAAGATCACGCTCAACGCGATGACCTTCGACGCGGCGGATATCTGGCGCGCCTGGCTCGCCATCCAGCGTGGGCCGCAGCGGCCGTTCTTCGCCTTCGACATCGATCGCCAGCAGCCACGCTTCCACCGCGACGGCCGGCCCTACAATGCGAAGACGTCGACCTGGTCGCAGGCGATGGACGTCAACGACGTCGCGGTCCTGCAGCTCGGTGGGCTGCTCGCCGGTCAGACGGTGGCGATCGGCGATTACATCGGCCTGACATGGGGCACGGGAAAATGGGCGCTGACCCGGGCGGTGGAAACAGCCCGCGCCGGCGGCTCGGGCACGCTTGCCGTGTCGGCCGAGCCGCCGCTGCCGCCGATCGTGCCGGCGAACGCGACAGTCGTCCTGCGCAGGGCGGGCTGCATGATGAAGCTGGTCACGGCCGAGACGAAGCTCGGCGAGCAGGCGATCGGCTATTTCACCAGCGGATCGACGATCTCCGCCGCGCAGCACCTGGTCGCCTGATGCGGTCCTATTCTGACGAGGCGATGGCGGCGATCGACGCGGGCACGGCGCTGACCGTCGGCGCCGTCGAAATCCTGTGCGATCCGCCGATCCGCGTATGGGGCGGTCCCTATCCGACGACGATCGACGGCAAGGATTACGATGGCGTCGGCGATCGCGGTTTGGTGCAGACCGGTTCGGCCGCGATGGGCGCCGCGGCGCAGAACATGACGCTCGAACTGTCCGGCGTCGATCCCGCTGCGCTCGATGTCCTCGATGCCGACGAGGTGCGCGCCGCGTCCGTGGTGCTGCGCCGGCTGATCTACAATGGCAGCGGGACGCGCTGCCTCGACGTGCATGTCTTTCGTCGCGGCCGCCTCGATCAGCTGACGACCGAGGAGACGGTCGGCGGGCAGGCGATTATCCGGGCGCTGATCGAGGGCGCCGCGCGCGGCCTGCGCCGGCGGGGCGGGCGGATGCGGACCGATGCGGACCAGCGCCTGGTGAACGCTACCGACGGCGGCATGCGCCACATCAGCTATGCGGGCCAGAAGATGCTGTATTGGGGCGGCAAGGTCCCGGCGCGCGCCGGGAGCGCGCTGGGCGGCAGCTCCGCCTCGTCGGTCAGCGCTTTCTGATCATGACGCGCGATCTACACGCCTTTGCGGCCTTCCTGGCCGAACGTGGCCCCATGCCGTTCGACTGGGGACGATCGGCGAACGACTGCGTCGCCTTCATCCTCGCCGGCATCGAGGCGCAGACCGGCCGCGACATGCTGCCCGGCGTCACATGGACGACCGAGCGCGGCGCGGCGCGCGTCATCCGATGCCTGGGCGGCCTCGAGCATGCGTTCGACGTCCGCCTCCGCCCGATCGTGCCGGCGATGGCGCAGCGCGGCGACGTCGCAGGCGTCGTCGACGACCGTTTCGGCGTCAGCCTGCTGTTCGTCGAAGGCGCGACGCTCGCCGGCCCCGGGGCGAGGGGCACCAAGCGGCTGCCACGCACCGCGATGATTCGAGCGTGGTCAATCGATGTCTAAGACGGTGAAGCTCATCGCCGGCATCGCCTTGGTCGTCGCCGGCGCGGTGACGGGCAACCTGCAGCTGGTGCTGGTTGGCGCATCGCTCACCAGCGGCGCACTGGCGCAGCCGAAAGGTTCGCAGCGCGAGGCGGCCGCATCGTCGCTGCAGCTGGGCGAGGGGCCGCGTCAGGGGATCCTGGGCGAGGTGATGACGGCAGGCACCTTGCTCGACGGCTTCAACTATGGCGGCAAGTATGGGACGGACTGGGAGGTCCTGACGATCGCGCTGGCGGATCACCGCTGCGCGCGGCTCGTCGGCTTCTACGTCGGCGATACCTATGTCCCGTTCACCGGCAATGGGCTGGTCGCCGGCTACAACGGCAAGCTGCGCGTGACCTGGTATGCGGGAACCGCGACCCAGGCCGCCGATCCGACGCTGGTCGCACATGGCTGGGCGGCGACCGACACGCTCGCCGGCGTCTGCTATGTCGTGGTCGAGTACAAGGCGGACGCCGACAACGAGAAGAACCCCACCTGGCCGAGCGGCCGCCCGGGCTTCAGCTGGGTCGTCCAAGGTCTGCCCTGCTACGATCCGCGCAAGGATTCGACCGTGCCGGGTGGCTCCGGCCCGCACCGCTGGGCAGATCCGTCGACGCGCGAGTACACCGACAACCTCGCGATCTGCCGTTACAATTGGGTGCGCGGGATCTACGCCTGCGACCGGATCGACCAGCCGGCCCAGCTGCTGATTGGCCGCGGGCTGACCGCCAGCGAGGCGCCCCCTGAGCGTGTCGCGGCCGCGGCGAACCTCTGCGACGAGGCGGTGGCGCTGGCTGGCGGCGGTAGCGAGCCGCGCTACCGCGTGTCCGCGCTGATCGGCGCGGACGAGGAATTCGGATCCGTCGAGGCGAAGTTTGCCGCGGCCTGTGCCGGTGTGCTCATCCAGCCGGAAGGTTCGATCGAGGTCGAGCCGGGCCACGCCAAGGCGCCGGTGTTCTTCTTTACCGATGCTGACCTCATCATCGGCAAGCCGGTGTCCTTTTCCAATTTCCGCTCCGAAGCGGATGAGGAATGGTGCAACACGGTTGTGCCGCGGTACAACGAGCCAGCGCAGAAATGGGCAGACCACGGTGCCCCAATCCGTCGCGTCAACGCGGATCTGGTGGTCGACGGCGGCCCGCGTGAGCGCAAGCTGAGCCTCGAATATTGCCGGTCGGGGCCGCAGGCGCAGCGCTGTGGCGAGATCGCGCGGCGGCTCGGCCGCCTGCTGCGCACCGCGACGGTGACGCTGGGGCCGAAGGCGTCGGAGGTCGAGGAGGGTGACTGGGTCTGCTGGACGTCGAAGCGTTACACTGCAGGTCAGCCCGTGTGGTTCCGCGTCGAGGGCTACGAGACTGATGCCAGCTGGCAGATGAAGCTGACGCTTCGCGAGATTGCGGCGAGTGTCTTCTACTGGTCGACCACGCTGGAGATCGCGGAGGGAGCCGTCGCGATTCAGCAGGCTGCTCCCGATCCGGCGGCGTATGTCCCTGGCGTAAGCGACACGGTGCTGCAGCTCGCAATTCGCAGCAGCTTCATCGTCGAGGCAACGGCGGGGATCGGTATCATTACGGCCAGCGCCGACGGTACGATCACGATCGCCAACCACCATCGGCGCTACACCGACGGCGATGTTACGGTGACCGGAGCGACAATCACTACCGGCCTACCCGTCGATACGACGGTCTCCGTCGCCTACGACGACCCGGGCCGTGCCGGCGGAGTGGTCACCTTCGCTGCGTATCAGGATGACGCAGACGCTTTTGCGAGCGCAGCACATCCGGGCCGGCATTACGTGGGTTTCGTGACGATCCCGGCGACTGGCACTTCGACGGGTGGGGGCGGGGGCGCTGGCGGCGGTCGGGAGAATATCAAGCAGGCCGATCCAGCGGGCTGACCAAGGAGAAATCGATGACCGTCATCCAGACGTTCACCGCGTCGCGAAATGCGACGTGGGCACCGACGCTTGCCTACGATTATCCCGGACCCGCCCTCCCGTTGGAGGGCGCGACGATCGCGATGCAGTTGCGCCTTTATCCGGGGCAGCCCGGTCCAGCCTGCCTGAGCATTGGCGCGATCCCATTCACCGATACTTTGCTCAGCGGTGCAGGCGCAGACGGTTTGAACGTCCGTCGTCTCACACTGTCACCGGCCGTCACGCCGGAAATGCTGCAGCCCTTGCGCGAAGCGGACGAGCCCGGGGCCGATGCTCGCTTCGCCTTCGACATCCGCATCGCCTACGCCGACGGGGTCTACGAGATCCTGTCGAGCGGCCAATTCATCCTGTCGCCCGGAGTGACCACCGCATGACCGACATCATCACCGCGACCGTGGCAGGCCTGCGGGGGCCCGGGCTGACGCCGGATCAGAGCCAGAAGGTCAATCAGGCGATCGCAACGGGCGCGGCTGTGGCCACCAACGGGCTGATCTATCCCTGGGCCGCGCCCTACATCGACGGCGGGGTGCTCCGTGTGCCGCGCTTCTTCCAGCGGAAGACGGGGGCTTATGCCGACCGCGCGCCGGCCGATGGCGCGATGTGGTACGAGATCGCCGACCCGGTCGACTATAATGCGGGCAACAGCCTCGTTTATTTCGACGTCGCCGCCAATGCGCTGGCGCTCGCCAATATCTATGCTCTGCCCGGTGATATCGGGTCGGACGCCAAGCCGGTTATTGGCCAGTTTTCGGGCGGCGCGTTCCACGCGATCTCCGGGACCGCGGCGCTGCTCGATAATGAGTTTGCGGGCGGCGTCACCGGCGTGGCGGGCGAGTATCGCCCTGGCACCACCGCGGAGCAGGTGTCCGGAATCGCCGAACTTGCTGCGCAGAACCTCTATTTCGGCTGGACTGCCCCGGCTGGGCAGGTGGCGGCGATCGGTGGTCTATTCGCGCGGTCCGACCAAAAGTTCGCCTTCGCGCGGGTATTCGTGCGGTCGATGGATGGCGGCGATCTGGTCGCGCCCAATTTCGAGACCTTCGACGAGACGCATCTGCGCGACCCCGCGGGTGGTCTGGTCGGCAATGGGCAGGGCGTGCTCGAGAAACGCTATAGCCCGACGCTGGCGAGCTATCTGCTGGTGGTCAACAAGGCGATCCCTTCGGCCGCCGTCGGCCTGCGGGCGGTTCTCATCCAGCCCGCCGGGCGCCAGCTGCTGCTGGCGGGTCTGCAATTCGCCTCGACCAACGATCCGGCCGCGGTCGTGCCACTGGTCGACCGCAACGCGGTGGCCGTCGAAAAGCTCGGCCGAATGCTGCTCCCGCGCGAGATCGCCACCTTCGCCGACCGGCCTTTCACGCTCTACCCGCAACAGATCATCGACACCCGCCCAGCCGAAGCGCTGATGTCGGTCAGCGGCGACGCGGCGATCGACAGCGCGCCGATCAGCACAGGCAAGACGGCCGTCCGCGTCGATCCGGCTGGCTGGGCCGATGGCGAGACGATGCTGATCGCCCGGGCATTCGATGGTCGGATGGAGAACGTCCGCCAGGCCGCGCGCGTGACCCTGCGTAAAGTTCCTGCCGCCGCGATGAACGGCAAGTCGATCGACCTCCTCTTCATGGGGGACAGCAAGGTCGACGACTTCGAGACGGCCAATGAGATCTGCGCGATCCTGCAGGGGTATGGCGCGGCGGTGACGCGGACGGGCACGCTCGCCGGGTGGGATGCTGCGGCGCAGACCAATCGCCAGCACGAAGGCCGGTCCGGCGCGAAGTTCGCTGACTATGTAGGCAAGAGCGTGACTGGCATGGCGCCGGTCTCACCGTCCGATTACATCGCGATGCCGGTCTATCCAGACCGCTATGCGCACAATCCGTTCCTGTTTCCAGGCAGCGGGACCGGCAGCTACAACGGCCTGATCTTCGATTATGGCCGGTACTTCTCTGCTTATAGCTCGATCCTGACCCCCCACGATACGGTGGTCGTCGATCTTGGGACGAACGACAAGGCGGACTTCGGCCAGACCGATGACCTGATCGCTTTCACTGATCTGAGCGTGACGACCATCGCTCAGTCGATTCTCGCGACGGGAAGAAAGGTGATCTTCGCGCCTGTGGGCGTCGGCTGGCAGGCCTATGCCAATTCGGTCCAGCGCCTGGGCGGCTATGCCATCCTGCGCGGCGCCCTGCGCGCGATCAACCGCATCAACGACCCTGCGACCGCCCGCGTCGCCGCAGCCTGGGCGCAGATGGACCCCTTCGCCTTCGGTTCGATCAACGCGCAGGCGGTCGACGCCGACACGGGCGTCTTTACCGGCACGCTGGTCGACCCGACGCACCCCAAGGGTTCGGTGCGCTGGCAGGAAGCCGAATGCGTCGCTGCCCACATCGCCCAGATGCACCGCTGATATTTTTGGAGGATTTATGACGCTGGAAGCTGTTCCCGGCGCAGTGAAGACGTCGTGCGACGTCCTCTCCGCCGGGATCGTGATCGGCACGCTCGCGCAGATGCTGCCGCATATCGCCGCGATCCTGACGATCGTGTGGACGCTGATCCGCATCTACGAAACGGACCTGGTGCAGCGCCTCGTCCGCCGCGGGCAGGAGAACCGCAATGGCTGACGCCAAACAGCTCGTCGTCAAGACGCTCGCCGGCGTCCTTGGAAGCGCGGCGGCCGCCGCTGCGCTGCTGACCGCGGTGCCGCTCGAGGAAAGCGGCCGCAAGGTGGCGGTGACGATCGCGCCCAGCGGCGCGGCCACGGTCCGCCACGTCTCCGGGCCACAGTACCTGAAGGCGTATCTCGATGCGGTGAAGGTGCCGACGGCTTGCGACGGCATCACGCGCGGCGTGCGGATCGGGCAGATCTTTACGCCGGCGCAATGCTCGATGCTGCTGCAGGCCGAGCTGATCGAGACGGCAAGCCACGTCGTCGATTGCGTGCCGGCGCTGAAGGGGCGGGGCAACCAAGCGGCCGCCGCGGTGAGCCTTGCCTACAATATCGGCTGGCCGAGCTTCTGCCGGTCGACCGCCGCGCGCCTCTTCAACGCCGGCCGCTGGGCCGAGGGCTGCGACGCTTTCACCATGTGGGTGAAGGCGAAGGGCAATGTGCTGCCCGGCCTAGTCGCCCGCCGCGGCCGCGAGCGCGCGCTGTGCCGCACCGGCCTCTGACTTTCACCACGAAGGAGACGACCATGAACATCAAGAAGACGGCCGCCAATGTCGGCGGCTGGCTGGCCCGTCGCGCGCGCGAGCGTTCGACCTGGCTCGGCCTGACCGTCATCGCGACGGCGATCGGCGGCCCGGCGGCAGGCCTGGCGGTCAACAAGGCAGCCGCCATCGCCGGCGCTATCCTGGGTGGCGGCCTGGTCGTGGCGCCGACGTCGGACGCGCAGCAGGCCATCGACGGCGTCGACTAGGCGCGATAGAAGAGCCGACCTGTCCAAGCATAGCCGCGAGGACGGGGCCGCGCGCGCGGTTTGTCGGGGCTTCCGGTTTGCCGGGTGGCCCGCTGAATAGAAGACCCTTCGGGGAAATACGCGGGGCGTAGCTCCCTGACCTGCGCGGCTATCCACCCGGTCCGTCCGGGCGGTGGCCGCGCAGCGACCTCCACCACATTTGCGACGATCGTCGCCACCAACCCGCGGCCAGACGGCCGGGACCCCGCCGATCACCCGATCGGCGGCCATCATGACGCGCATAGCCGAGCGTCTCGTCATGAGAGCACCTCCATGGAAACTGCCATCATTGCCCACCCGCCAGCTGCCTACATGGGCGGTAAGCGCAACCTCGCCGCACGCCTGTGTGCGCTAATCGATGTGACGCCGCACACTTCGTATATCGAGCCGTTCGTCGGCATGGGCGGCGTCTTCCTGCGCCGGTCGCGCCGCCCGCGGGTCGAGATCATCAACGACCTGTCCGGCGACGTCGCCAACCTGTTTCGCGTTATCCGACGCCATTACGAGCCGTTCGTCGACGAGCTGCGCTGGATGTTCGCCAGCCGAGCCGAGTTCGATCGGCTGAAGGCGGTTGATCCGCGCAGCATGACGGATATCGAACGGGCGGTTCGCTTCCTCTACCTCCAGCGCCTGACATTCGGTGGCAAGGTCGTGTCCCGGCATTTCGGCGTCGACAAGACCACCGCATCGCGGTTCAATCCCGGCAAGCTGCGCGGCGAGCTGGGCCTGCTCAGCCGACGCCTGGCACCGGTGAGGATCGAGCAGCTTCCCTATGGGGAGTGCATCAGTCGCTACGACCGAGCAGGCGCTCTGTTCTATCTTGATCCGCCCTACGACGAGACCACCGGTTACGGGGTGCCCTTCGGCCGCGCGGATTATGTCGCGATGGCGAACCAACTGGCGGCGATTGCTGGCGACTTCATCATGTCGATCAACGACACGCCCTTCATCCGGGAGACGTTCGCCGCCTTCGATATTGAGGAGGTGCCGACGACCTGGACCCTGTCTGCCAAGGCAACCGGCGCCGGGACCAAAGTGACCGAGCTGATCATCCGTAATCGGCGCTGATCGAGCGGGTATCGACTGCCGTTCCTCCGGGTATCGCCAGCCGAGGAACGGCGGAAATGCGTGGGTGCGGCGGAGGAAGTCTCCGCCGATATGGTTTACCGCCGTGGGCCTCGGACCTCCAACCAGGCCGCTGTGTCTTCGAATTCGTCGCCGTCGCTGCACTCGACACGTCCGTCCGGATGGAGAACCGTCCACGGATCGAGGAGTGCGTTCACATCGACGCTGATCGGGCGCAGCAGGCCGTCCATACACACCGCCCAACCGATGACGTTCGATCGCCAATAGGGTGGCTCATCTCCATCGTCGTTTGGTGAAACGAGATAGGTCCCGGGCAACGCGGGCCAAGTAACTTTCGGTGTTGCCGTCGCAACCAGCCAATCCACTCGCGAAAATGTCAGGGCTTCGCCCGTCGCGGTCGTCACGCGCCAGCGCCCATCCGACAGCTCTTCAGCTACAGCCATGGTGGTGAGGGGAACCGCAAGGCCGGTTTCGCCACCATTCTTCAACAACAACATCCGTCGACTCCCAAAATTCGAGGCATCCTATGCTGACCAACGCCGCGGTGAAAGCCGCGCGGCCGCGCGCGGCCGCCTACAAGCTCGCCGATGCGGGCGGCCTGCATCTCTATGTCGCACCGACCGGCCTGCGTTCCTGGCGCTGGCGTTTTCGCATCGCTGGCAAGGAGCAGCTGCTGACGATCGGCAGCTTTCCGGACGTCGGGCTCGACCAGGCGCGCGCTGCGCGCGACCAGGCGCGCAAGCTGCTCGATCGCGGCGAGGATCCGCGCCAGGCGCGCGTCGGCGACGACCCCAAAGTTCGCGCTTTCGAGTATATTGCCCGGCGCTGGCACGCGCATAAGGCGCCGCGGTGGACGGCGGTGCACGCCAGCGACGTGATGGCCAGCCTTGAGCGCGACGTCTTCCCGGCGATCGGCGCTATGCCAGTCGGATCAATTACGGTGCCTGTGGTGCTGAATGCTCTGCGGCTGATCGAGGAGCGCGGCAGCTTCGAGACCGCCCGTCGCGTGCAGCAGCGGATCTCGGCGGTCTTCGCCTATGCAATGGCTGAGGATCTTGCCGACACCAACCCGGCCGCGATCGTCGGCCGCGCGCTTACTCCGCCGGCGCCGGTGCGCAATCACGCGGCGCTGCTCCGGATCGAGGACGCGCGCGAGCTGCTCGCCGCGGCGGAGCTGGTCGACGTCGCGCCCATGGTGAAGCTCGCGTCGCGATTCCTCGCGCTGACGGCCGTCCGCCTCGCGTCCGTGCGTGGCGCACGGTGGGATGAGATCGAAGACCTGGACGGTGAAGCGCCGACGTGGCGTGTGCCGGCGGCCCGCATGAAGATGGCAGCGGTGAAGAAGCTCGACACGAAGAACGACCACGTCGTCCCGCTGTCGCGTCAGGCGGTGGCGCTGCTGCGGGTCGCGCGCGATATGCATCATCACCGTGAAAATATGCATCATAGCGATGAAAATATGCATCATAGCGATGAAAATATGCACGGGCTGATCTTCGCGGACGTGGCCGGCCGCCCGATCGGTGAGGCGGCGATCGGGGCCATGTACAAGCGGGCCGGTTTCGCCGGCCGTCATAAGCCGCACGGTTGGCGCGCCTCCTTCGCGACGATCCTCAACGAACGATTCCCGACCGAGCACGTCGCGATCGATCGCGCGCTTGCCCATTCGCCGAAGGACAAGGTCGCTGCGGCCTATGACCGCAGCCAGCAGCTCGCCGGCCGGCGCCGCCTCTTTCAGGCTTGGGCAGACGAGCTGGACGGCGCGGCCGCCTGACCGGGGGGGCGGGGGTCGAAAGTCAGGAGGCCGACCTGCCGGACACCGCACAGGGGCGCCGTGCGCGCTGCGACATGTTCCAGGGTAAAAAGATCGGGGATGATAGCGCGCCGCGGGCGCGCGGCGCGTGATTGGTCCGGACCTGTCCCAAACCCTGACGCCCCCGGCAGCATCGTGGCGGCGCAAGCCGCCGCGTCCCGACAGCCGGGTCTTGGCGGTCGGTTGCGTGGCGCGGGCCGTTTCGGCTGGATGGGGGTGCAAATAACGCCGGCTCCGCGTTCAGCGGAGACGTTCCTTATTCCTTATCGCCTTGGGGGATGGATAGAGCACATTTCATGTGGTCGCGTTATCGATAGAGGCGCCATAGCTGGCGAGGGCGGCCTGCATCGGCGTCAGGGGCGCGGCAGCCGTCACCAGCGCCAACTTGGCGGCGCCTGGGGCTGTCGAGGGTCGGGGGGTGCCAAAGCGCCTCAGCTTTGCGCACAGCCGCTTCCAGTAGGCCTGCCACGTGCGCGAGGCCATCTTGCGGCGGTGGTCGAAGAAATAGGCGTTGCTGGTCTGCTCCAGCTGCGGGCCGAACTCCCCGGCATTGCCCGTCCGCGTGGTGCGCCGGATCCAGTCGACCAGGCCATGCGCCCGAAGCCGCTTTAGCGCGTCAATGACGCTGTTCTCGTGTACGCCGGCGCGCGCGGCGATTGTGTCATGCCGCGGGATAAGCTTGCCGGTTGCGAAATCCCAAAAGGTGAGAAGCGCGCGCAGCACGTCGATGTCGATCCGGCGCAAGCGGTTATCGGCCTGCTCGAGCCATCCCTCCAGTTTCGCGATCTCGATGCGCAACGTCGCGGGTCGCCCGACCGGCACCTCGGCTGGGGAGAGCGTCTGCAGGTGGGCCAGCTCGGCGCTAGCTGCGGCCAGATCGTGACGACGCCGGCGGACTTCGCTGATGGGAAATTCGACCCAAAGCTGGCGGCGCAGCTCGTCCGCAGCTTCGATCTTCGCTTCGCGGTGCGCGATCCCTTGGGCGACCGATCCATCACCCACCTTGCGCCACGGCTGCGCGCGGGCGTCGTTTTCCTCGTAGCTGTTGCGCCGAGGAACACGGCGGCCAGCGCCGCTGTCAGGCCCCCGGGTCTTTCCGCCCAGCTTTGCGCCGAGCTGGCTGATGAGGCGGCGCGTCTGCGCTGGCAAGGCGGCGGTCACGACCGCGCCTCCGTTCCGCACGCTCCGAGGTGCCGCGCTGTGTAGCCACCAGCGTGGAAGGCGCGACCGCACCCGCCATCAGCATATCCGCCCAGCGCTGGCCGATCTCCCGACGCCGTTTCATATAAGCAGCGCGGTTGTATGCCGCCTCCACCCCATTGCGGACGTGCGCCAGCATCATGTCGATGATGTCCCGGTCTTCCTCCCGGTCCTCGTCGGCCGCCAGCTCGTTCATCAGCGTGGAGAACGTGGCTCGCCACCCGTGCGGCACATGCACTCCCCGCAGACCGGCGTCTCGATAAAACTTGCTGAGCGTGTTGTCGCTGATCGGCGCATGGAAGTCGCGCGTCGAGGGGAAGAGCAGGGGCGCCGTCGGCCCCACCAACTCGAGCGCCACTTTCACGACCTCCACGGCTTGTCGCGACAGCGGGATGACAAACTCGTACGTCGAGTCGATCCGACGCTCTCGGGTGAGCTTCATCTTGGCCGCCGGCACCCGCCAGATCGGCGCGGCCGTCTCGAGGGCTTCGAATTCCTCCGGCGCCGCCATCCGAATGACGCCCGGCCGTGCCGCGGTCAGCGCCAGCAGACGCGCCGCGAGCTTGGTCACGGCATAGGCCGATTGACCCTCGGTCTTGGCAAGCACCCGCTGCGCTGCGGCGAGCTTCGTCACAGCTGGGCGCAGACGCGGCGCCGTCGGCGTCAGTGCCTTCCGCACAACGTGGGCCGGATCGTCCTCCGCCCACCCCGACGCGATCGCGAAGACGAAGACGTCCGAGATATGCTGTCGGACCCGATGGGCCATTTCGTGCGCCTCTCGCGCCTCGATCGCCCGAATCACCTGCAGCACCAGCGCCGCCGATATCGCGCGCGTCGGTAGCGTTCCGATCAGCGGGAAGACGTCGTTCTCGAATCGCTGGAGCACCTGCTCCGCGTATCGCGGCTTCCACAGCCGCTTCTGCGCCGTGTGCCACGCGATCGCGACGGCCTTGAACGTGTTTTCGGCCTGCAGCGCCGCCTCGGCCGCCCGCTGCTTCCGATCGACACCCGGATCGATTCCCTCGCGCACCTTCTCGCGCGCCAGGTCGCGCAGCTCGCGCGCTTTGGGGAGACTGACCTCCGGATATCCCCCGAACGTCAGCCGCTTTTCCTTGCCGTGAAAGCGATACTTGAATCGCCAGCTCCGGAAGCCAGCCTTCGTGACGTATAGGAAGAGGCCGCCCGAGTCGTGCAGCTGATACGCGGCGTCCTTCGCCTTCGCCTTTCGGCACGCGAGGTCGGTCAGCATCCGGTGTCCCCACCGGTATCCCCAAAACACATGTCCTTGGGTGTCCCCCGCTGTCCTGCCCTGTCCCGCCATAGGCCCGGAAAACCGGGGCTTTGCAAGGGGTGGAGGGGGGTAAACGACCAGCCTTGTCCTCCGCTGTCTGGAGGAAATGGCTCCCTGAGTAGGATTCGAACCTACGGCCGCTCGATTAACAGTCGAGAGCTCTACCGCTGAGCTATCAGGGAACGCTGCGTCGTGGAGGGCGTCTATACCCACGAATTTTTGCGGCGCAACCCGTTAAAGCGAGTTTTCCACAGCTTCGTGCGGCATCGGCGGATCAGGCGATGAATTGCTCCATCGTGATGCGGTCGTCGAGCGCATGTTCGGGGTCGAACAACAGGGTCAGCTCGCGCGCGCGGTCGATCGCGACGCTCACTTCGGCGACGTCGCGGAATTCGCGCTGGTCGGCGACGGCGGATACCGGGCGCTTGGCGGCATCGAGCACGCGCAGCGAGATGCGCGCCTTGTCCGGCAGGATCGCGCCGCGCCAGCGCCGCGGGCGGAACGGGCTGATCGGCGTCAGCGCCAGCATGTTCGACCCCAGCGGCAGGATAGGACCCTGCGCGGACAAATTATAGGCGGTCGACCCCGCCGGCGTGGCGACGAGGATGCCGTCGCACGCCAGTTCCGGCATGACGACGCGTTCGTTGACGGTCACCTCGAGCTTCGCGGTCTGGCGGGTTTCGCGCAATAGCGAGACTTCGTTGATCGCCGGCGCCTGATGGACGCGCCCGTCGATGCCGGTGACGGTGGCGGCAAGCGGCGACACCTTGAACGGCTTGGCGCGTGCCAGCCGCTCGTCGATGCCGTGGCGGCGCCATTCGTTCATCATGAAGCCGACCGTGCCGAGGTTCATCCCGAAGACGGGCACGGGCGGGCGGCGCCGGTCGAGCAGGCCGTGCAGCGTCTGGAGCATGAAGCCATCGCCGCCCAGCGCGATGATGACGTCGGCCTCGGCGGGATCGACCCAGTCGGCAGCGTCCGCCAGTTCGGCGGCCGCGGCGCGGGCAGGGGCCGTGGGCGAGGCGACAAGCGCCCGCCGCTGATAATCGGTCATCCCCCGGTCACGCTCATATGGCGCGCCACCGCCGGTGCAGCGCCCGCCGCGATGCGGAAATCGTGGCGCGCAGGCTTGCGCAGCAAGCCGCGATCGATCGCGGCATCCAGCCCGTCAATGCCGCCGTCGCGCAGGGCTGCCTTGAGGTCGACCTGATCGTCATGCCCCAGGCACATATAGAGTTTGCCCTCGGTCGTCAGCCTTACGCGATTGCAGCCGTCGCAAAAATTGGCGGTGAGTGGCGAGATGAGGCCGAGGCGGGTGGCGGTACCCTCGACCTGCCAATAGCGCGCCGGGCCGCCGGTGCGATGCGTGGCGCGATACAAGGGGAAGCGTGCCGACAGTGCCTCGAACACGCGGGTCAGCGGCACGAAGCGATCGGTACGATCCTCATCCACCGCGCCCAGCGGCATCGTCTCGATCAGCGACAGGTCGTGGCCCTCGTCGATGCACCATTGCAGCATCGCCGGAATTTCGTCTTCATTGAGGCCGGCGAGCGCGACGGCGTTGATCTTCACCGCCAGCCCGGCGCGCTTTGCGGCGGCGATGCCGTCCAGCACCTGCGTCAGGTCGCCGTGCCGCGTGATGTAGCGGAAGCGATCGGGGTCGAGGCTGTCGAGACTGACGTTGATGCGCCGGATTCCGGCATCGACCAGCGCATCGGCGTACTGCGCGAGCCGCGTGCCGTTGGTCGTCATCGTCAGCTCGTCGAGTCCTGCCCCCACGTGCCGGCCCAGCCGCTGCACCAGATCGGCGACGTCGCGACGCACCAGCGGCTCGCCGCCCGACAGGCGGATCTTGGTCACGCCGCGCGCGATGAAGCGTTCGGCGATGATCGCGATTTCGTCGAGGGTCAGCAGCTTAGCACGGGGCAGAAACGTCATCTGCTCCGCCATGCAATAGCGGCAGCGCAAGTCGCACCGATCGGTGACGGAGATCCGCAGATAGCGGATCGTCCGTCCCTGCGGATCGACCAGCGGGTCGGCGGAGGGGGCAAGGGCGCTGGTCATGACATGGGGCTAGGCTGACAACCATCCGCCGACAAGTCCGTTCCGTTAAGCCCGCTTCACCGTGACACAGCATTGTCGGTTAACCCCCGCGCGCTTAGGCAGGAAGGGAATGGGGACCGTTACCGACAGCACACGATTGTTCATCGTCGCGCAGGACGATGATGCGGCAGCGCTCGCGGCGCTGGCGCAGGACGACGGCTGGGCGCCGGTCGTCGATACCGGCGGGCGTGAACTGGTCGCGCGGGCGCTGGCGAGTGGCGCGGCGGTGATCCTGGTCGATGGGCGGAAGGCGCCGGCGGCCGGTCTGGCGGCGGTCCGCGCGCTGGGCGGCCTGATCGCCGCGACCGGCGCGGCGCTGCTGGTGCTGACTGACGACGGCGATACGCTCGACCAGCTCTACGCCGCGGGCGCCACGCATTTCCTGCGGGAGACGGGCGATCCGGCCGATATCCAGCTCGCCCTGCGCTTTGCGGCGCGGCACGCGACCCGCCATCAGGGCGAGCGGCGCGGCCCGGCGTTCGGGCTGCGCGCCGATCCGGAAGACGTCAGCGAGCCGATTTCGGCCTGGCTCGAAGCCGGGCGTCAGGTCGGCATCGTCAGGATCGCACTGTCGCGGCTCGATATCCTGAATGCCGCACGAGGTCGTGCGGTGGGCGACGCGCTGATCGCCGAGGCGCATCGGCAGGTTCGTACGATGGCCGCCGAGCTGCTGGGCGACGATGCGGTGGTCGGCGCGCCGCGCGGCGGCGATATCGTCGTTGCGGCGGTGGCGGAGCAGGGCGCGCTGGTCGGCCTCGCAAGTGCCCTTGATGGCGCCCTGTCGCGTCCGATTGCGGTGGGGGGGCGACAGGCGGTGCTGGGCAGTCGCTGGAGCTTGGCGGAGAGCGCACCGGGCGATGATGCCGCCAGCCTGCTCCACCGTGCCGCGGAGGCATTGGTGTCGGCGAAGGCCAGCGACGGGCCGACGATTCGCGTCGCCGGACCCGAGCACACGGCGCCGATCGATTCGCTCGCCATCGACCTGCATTTTGCGATCGAGCGCGACGAGATCGACATCCTGTTCCAGCCGCAGGCGCGAATCGATTCGCGGCGTATCACCGGGGTCGAGGCACTGGCACGCTGGCGGCACGGGCGGCTGGGGCCACTCGGCGCAGACGTGCTGTTTGCCGCGGCGGAGCGTGCCGATCTCGGCCTCGTCCTGTCCGATCATATCCAGGGGCTGGTGCTGGCGCGAATCGCCGCGTGGCCCGAATCGCTGTCGCATGTGCGCGTCGCGCTCAACATCACCGCCGGCGACCTCGGCCGGCCCGGTTTCGCCTATTCCTTCCTGCGGCGCGTCGGCGCCAGCGGCGTGGCGTGCGACCGGCTGACGGTCGAGGTGACGGAGAGTGGCGCGATCCACAATCTCGATCGCGCGGCGGCGATCCTCACCGATCTGCGCGCGGCGGGGCTGCGCGTGGCGCTCGACGATTTCGGCACGGGCTATTCCAGCCTCGCCTATCTCACCACGCTGCCGCTCGATTACCTCAAGCTCGACAAGGCGCTGGCGCTGGGCATCGAGCGGACGCGGCGCCACCGCGGCGTGGTGCGCGCGGTGATGACGCTGGCGCGCTCGCTGGGCCTCGCCGTCGTGGCGGAGGGGATCGAAACCGATACCCAGCGGCAGCTGCTGGCGGCGGAGGGCTGCGCCTTCTACCAGGGCTTCCTGCTCGCGCCCGCACTGGATGACGCAGCATTGGCAGCGATGGTGGGAGACGGGACATGCTGACGATCGTGGCGGCGCTGGCATTGCCGGCCCCGGTGCAGGATGCGCAGGCGGCGATCGAGGCAGCGCTGGCGGACAGCGCGGCAGGCTGGAGCGCCGGGGACATGCCCCGCTTCCTTGCGATCTACGCCGACGATGCGGTGTTCGTGACGAAGAATGGCCTCGTCCGCGGGAAGGCGGCGATCGCGGCGCGCTATGACAAAAGCTATGGCGCCGATGCGAGCAAGCGCGGCGCGCTGTCGTTTCGGATCCTCGGCGCGCGGGCGGTGGATGCGACCCACCGCATGCTCTGGGCGGAATGGCAACTGGCCTATCCCGATGGTCGCAGCGACAAGGGCATGACGTCGCTGCTGTTCGAGAAGCAGGCTCGCGGCTGGAAGATCATCGCCGACCACAGCAGCTGAGTTCGAAACCCGCTTAAGCCGCCATCACCCCGCTGCTTTCGCGAGCCCCTTCGACAGCTGCAACGCGCCATGCAGGCGCGACTTGGCGTCCGGCCACGCCCGCTGCAGCACCAGCTTGCTGTCGGGGCGCAGCTTGGCAACGCCGTTGAGCCGCTCGACATAGGCGAGCAGACCAGCGACGTTCGGCGGCGTATCGTCGTGGAAGCCGACCAGCACGCCGCGCGGCCCCACATCCATTTTGGCGATGCAGGCCTTGCGCGCATTGAGCTTGATCTCGATCACCTTGATGAGGTTCTCGGTCGCATCGGGCAGCGGACCGAAGCGGTCGATCATCTCGGCGGCGAAGGCTTCGATCTCGCGATTGTCTTCCAGCTCGTTGAGGCGGCGGTACAGGCCCATCCGCAGGTCGAGGTCGGGCACGTAATCGTCGGGGATCAGGATCGGCGCGTCGACGGTAATCTGCGGCGAGAAGTCGCGCGGACGGTCGCCCTTCAGCCCGCCGGCCTTGGCGTCCATGATCGCCTCTTCCAACATCGATTGGTAGAGTTCGTACCCAACCTCCTTAATATGCCCCGATTGTTCGTCGCCGAGCAGATTGCCCGCGCCGCGAATGTCGAGGTCGTGGCTGGCGAGCTGGAACCCAGCGCCCAGGCTGTCGAGATCGCTCAACACCTTCAGCCGCTTCTCCGCCGTGTCGGTCATCATCCGTTCGGGCGGCGTCACCAGATAGGCATAGGCGCGCGTCTTCGACCGGCCGACGCGGCCGCGTAGCTGGTACAGCTGGGCGAGGCCGAAGCGGTCGGCGCGATTGACGATCATCGTATTGGCCGAGGCGATGTCGATGCCGCTTTCGATGATCGTGGTCGAGACGAGCACCTCGAACTTCTTGTCGTAGAAGGCGCTCATCCGCTCCTCGACCTCGGTCGCGCTCATCTGGCCATGCGCGATAACGTAGCGGACCTCGGGCACCTCGTTGCGGAGATACTCTTCCAGGTCGGGCAGGTCGGCGACGCGCGGCGTGACGATGAAGCTCTGCCCGCCGCGATAATGTTCGCGCAGCAACGCCTCGCGCAGTACCACCGGGTCCCAGGGGATGACATAGGTGCGGACCGCGAGGCGGTCGACCGGCGGCGTCTGGATGACCGATAGTTCGCGGATGCCGCTCATCGCCATCTGCAACGTGCGCGGGATCGGCGTCGCGGTGAGGGTAAGCATATGCACGTCCGCCCGCAGCGCCTTCAGCCGCTCCTTGTGGGTGACGCCGAACCGCTGTTCCTCGTCGACGATGACGAGGCCCAGGCGCTTGAAGTCGATCGCCTTCGCCAGCAGCGCATGCGTGCCGATGACGACGTCGATGCTGCCGTCCGCCAGCCCCTCCTTGACCCGCTTCGCCTCGGCCGCAGGAACGAGGCGGCTGAGGCGACCGATGTTCATCGGAAAGCCTTCGAACCGCGCGCTGAAATTGTTGAAATGCTGGCGCGCGAGCAACGTCGTCGGGCAGACGACCGCGACCTGCTTGCCCGCCATCGCCGCGACGAAGGCGGCGCGCAGCGCGATCTCGGTCTTGCCGAACCCGACGTCGCCGACGATCAGCCGGTCCATCGGACGGCCGGCGCCGAGGTCGCCCAGCACGTCCTCGATCGCGCGATCCTGGTCGTCGGTTTCGGCATAAGGGAAGCGATCGACGAAGCTGGGATAGCCGGCGGGATCAGGCTCCAGCACGTCACCCGGATGCAGCGCGCGTTCGGCGGCGGTCTTGATGAGCTCGCCCGCGATCTCCCGGATGCGCTCCTTCATCTTCGACTTGCGCCGCTGCCACGCCTCGCCGCCCAGCCGGTCCAGGCTCGCGCCCTCTTCCGATGAGCCGTAGCGCGACAGGACCTCGAGATTCTCGACCGGCACGAACAATTTGTCGCCGCCGGCATATTCCACCGCGACGCAGTCGTGCGGCGACTGGCCGACGGGGATCGAGGTCAGCCCCAGATATTTGCCGATGCCATGATCGGCGTGGACGACGAGATCACCCGGTGTCAGCGTCGCCAGTTCGGCAAGGAAGGCATCCGCCGACTTCTTGCGCTTCGCCCGGCGGACGAGGCGGTCGCCGAGCATGTCCTGTTCGGTCAGTACCGCGACGTCGGGCGCGGTGAAGCCATGGTCGAGCGGCAGCACGACCAGCGCGACGCCGGCACTCTTCGACGTATCGGCGATGCCCAGCGCCTCATGCCAGCTGTCCGCCGCCTTGGCGCCGTTGAGGCCGTGATCCTTCAGCAGATTGCCCAGCCGCTCGCGCGCGCCGACCGAATAGCTGGCGAGGACCGGCTTCTTGCCCTGTTTGCGCAGCGCGCCCAGGTGTTTGACCACCGCTTCGTAGACGTTCGCACCGCCCGACCGCTCCGGTGCGAAATCCCGCGCGCCATCGACGCCGAAATCGAGCACGGTTGCGCTCTCGGGCTCGTGGAAGGGCGTGGTCAGATGCGCGTGACACGCCTCCAGCCCTGCCGCCCATTCCTTGGCGTCGAGGTACAGGGTCTTCGCGGCGAGCGGCCGATAGCTGCCGGGCTGTGCAGCCTCAGCGCGCTGGCGGTTTTCGTAATAATCGGCGACCGCCTCCATTCGCCCCTCGACCGCGCCGGGCACGCCGAAATCGCGCACGATGACGTCGTCGGCGGACAGATGGTCGAACAGCGTCGCCAATTTGTCTTCGAACAGCGGCAGCCAATGCTCCATGCCGGCAAGGCGACGCCCATCGCTGATCGCCTGGTACAGTGGATCGCCGGTCGCGGTCGCACCGAACTTGTCGCGATAGCGCGTGCGGAAGCGCTTGATCGATTCCTCGTCGAGCAGCGCCTCGGACGCGGGCAACAGCGTGAAGCCGTCGATCCGGCCGGTGGTACGCTGATCCTCGGGGCTGAACGTACGTACCGTCTCGATCTCGTCGCCGAAGAAGTCGAGGCGCAGCGCCTGCTCTTCCCCGCTCGGATACAGGTCGACGATGCCGCCGCGCACGGCATATTCGCCCTGATCGTGGACGGTTTCGGTGCGCACATAGCCGTTTGCCTGGAGCAGCTTGGCAAGATCGTCGCGATCGATCCGCGCGCCTGGCTCCAGCGTCGCCACCAGCTGGCGTATCCGGAACGGCGTCAGCACACGCTGCGTCGCCGCATTGGCGGTCGTCAGGACGAGCTGCGGACCCTTGGCCGGGCGCTGCAACCGGTAGAGCGCCGCGATCCGCTCCGCCATGATCCGCAGCGTCGGCGAGGCGCGGTCATAGGGCAGGCAGTCCCAGGCCGGGAAGACGATCACCTCCAGCTCGGGCGCGAAGAACGGCGCCGTCGCCGCAACGGCGCGCATCGCGGCATCGTCCGGCGCGATGAACACCGCGCGCCCCTTCGCTGCGCGGGCGAGGTCGGCGAGCAGCGACGGCTGGAACCCGGCGGGCACGCCCGACAGCGTCAGCGGCGTCTTGGCGGTCAGGATCGTCTTGAGGTCGGGCATCATGGTCCTTGAAGAAGGCAGGCGACTTACGGGCGAACGGCTGCCCCAAATCTATCGTCACCCCGGACTTGTTCCGGGGTCCACTCTGCGGCGAGGGAATAGCCAGAGGCTCATGCCGCCCCCGTGCGGCTCGGTGGACCCCGGAACAAGTCCGGGGTGACGGGGGAACAGACGGAGCTAGTGCCTACTCCGCCACCGGCACGTAGCTCAGCGAGCGCATCTGCATCATCATGTCGCCCTCCCATTCCGGCGGGCAGGGCATCGATCCGATCGCCCAGGCCATGATATCGACATCCTGTTCCTCCAACAGCGCCTCGAACCAGTCGAGCTGTTCGGGCGTCCACCCCGCGCCATGCGCATCGAAGAAGCCGCCGATCATCAGATCCGCCTCTTTCGTGCCGCGATGCCAGGCGCGGAATTTCAGGCGCTTCAAGCGGGTGGCGTGATCCATAGGTCATCCAATACGAATAGCCCGGCGGATGCTGACGGCATCGGTCGGGTAGGCTAGAGGGGTCATGTAGTCATGCGTCCCGCCATCCTCAATCCGCTGTTCGCCGAGGTCACCGCGCTGAAAGGCGTGGGGCCTGCGCTCGCCAAGCCGCTCGACCGGCTGGGGCTGGAGCGCGTGGTCGACGTCGCCTTTCATCTGCCGAGCGGCTGGATCGATCGCCTGCCCCGCGAAGAGCTGGACGTCGCCGACGCCGGTCGCATCATCGCGATCACGCTGACCCCGCGCGATTATCGCACCAGCACCGGCCGCGGTCCGACGCGGGTGCAGGCGACCGATGCGAAGGGCAATTACGTCTCCCTCGTCTATTTTGGCGGGTCGTCGGGCTGGGTGAAGAAGCTGCTGCCGCTGAACGAGCCGCGCCGCGTGTCGGGCAAGCTGGAAAGCTATGGCGAGACGCTCCAGATTATACATCCCGATCTGGGCGAGCCCGAAGAACCCTTCCGCGAACGCGAGGCGATCTATCCGCTGTCGGAAGGCATGACGTCCCGCCGCCTTGCCGGGTTCGCCGCTCAGGCGATCGAGCGGGCGCCTGATCTACCCGAATGGATCGACCCCAGCCTGAAGGCGAAGCGTGGGTGGCCCGACTGGCGCGACGCGCTCGCCCGCATCCACGCTGACCCGGCCGACAAGATGGCGCGCGAACGCCTGGCCTATGACGAGATCTTCGCCAACCAGCTCGCGATGACGCTGGTGCGCGCCGACACGCGCAAGCGGCGGGGCAGGGCGTTGGTCGGCGACTATCGTCTGCGCGACCAGTTGCGCCTGCCCTATAGCCCCACCGGCGCGCAATCGCGCAGCATCGCCGAGATCGAGGGGGACCTCGCTCAGACCGCGCCGATGCTGCGCCTGCTGCAAGGCGACGTCGGATCGGGCAAGACGCTGGTCGCGGCGATGAGCCTGCTGATCGCGGTCGAGGCCGGCGCGCAGGGCGCGATGCTCGCCCCCACCGAAATTCTCGCGCGCCAGCATTATGAGACGCTGCGCAAATTGCTGTCGGGCGTCGACGTCAACATCGCCGTGCTCACGGGCCGCGACAAGGGCCGCGCGCGCGAGGCGACGCTGATGGCGCTGGCGAGCGGCGAGATCGATATCCTCGTCGGCACGCACGCGATCTTCCAGGAAGCGGTGGGCTATCGCGACCTGGCACTGGTCGTGGTCGACGAGCAGCACCGGTTCGGCGTCGCCGAGCGTATGATGCTGCAAGCGAAGGGCAAGGCGCCGCCGCACCTGCTGGCGATGACCGCGACCCCGATCCCGCGCACGCTGACGCTCGCGCAATATGGCGAGATGGACGTCAGCCGATTGGACGAAATGCCGCCCGGCCGCGAACCGATCGAAACGCGTGTTGTGTCCGAGGATCGGCTGGACGAGGTCGTCAACGCGATCGGGCGCCATATCTCCGACGGTGGCCAAGCCTATTGGGTCTGCCCTTTGGTCGAGGAGAGCGAGAAGAGCGACCTCGCCGCCGCCGAGATGCGCGCCGAATCGCTGCGCGCGCGCTTCGGGGACAGGATCGGTGTCGTCCATGGCCGGATGAAGCCGCCCGAAAAGGATGCGGTGATGGAGGCGTTCGCCGGCAATCGTCTGTCCGTTCTCGTCGCGACGACGGTGATCGAGGTGGGGGTCGACGTGCCCAATGCCACGCTGATCGTGATCGAACATGCCGATCGCTTCGGCCTTGCCCAGCTCCACCAGCTACGCGGTCGGGTGGGGCGTGGCGGCGGCCTGTCGCGCTGCCTTCTGCTGCGTGGGGCGTCGCTCAGCGAGACGTCGCGTGCGCGGCTGGCGCTGATGCGCGAAACGAACGACGGCTTCCGCATCGCGGAAGAGGATCTACGCCTGCGCGGCGGCGGCGAATTGCTCGGTACGCGTCAGTCGGGCGAGGTAACGTTTCGTCTGGCGCTGCCGGACATGCTCAGCGACCTCCTCCACTGCGCGCAGGACGATGCCCGTTTGCTGATCGATCGCGACGGCGGGCTGGAGGGGCCGCGCGGACAGGCGGCGCGGATCGCACTGTATCTGTTCGATCGCGACGCTGGCGTGGCGCTGCTGCGGTCGGGCTAAGGGGCGAGCAGGTCAGCCCTGCATCGCGCCCAGGACGGCGTGATATTGGTTCGCCGGTATCGCCTTTTCGAACTGGCAGCCGATCCGGCCGCCAAGCGCCCAGCGCACGGCCGCCTGCATCTCACCGACCACGGGCAGCGTCACGCGCAGCCATTCGCCGACGCTCACGTCGGCATCGCTGCGAATCATCACGCCCTGCGGTGACAGGTTCACCGCCAGCACCGACAGCGTCCGACGATCGGTCAGCACGGCACGGCATCGATGATGCACCTCGTCGCGCGGCTCGGCACGGCCGTCGATCGGGTGGGACAGGGCTTGCGACATGGCCGATACTCCTCACGCCCCGGACGTGGCCGTGACCATTCCGGACTGAAGCGATAGAAGAGTAACCGTTTACGCTTGCTTACTGTTCCCGAACGAGCAGGCCGTGGTTCTTCTTGCCCGCGGACAGGCGAACCGGGTCTTCGCCGACAGCGATCATCAGCGCCTCGTCGCTCACCTTGTCGGTGCCGATGCGGGCGCCACCGCCCGCGATCAGGCGACGCGCCTCGCCCTTCGACTTGGCGAAGCCGAGCGCGATCAGCGCATCGACGACGTTGATCGATCCGCCCGCGACCGTGACGCTGGGCAGCGCCGCGCCGCTGGCACCTTCCTCGAACGTGCGGCGCGCGGTCTCAGCCGCGTCCTCGGCAGCGGCGCGACCGCGGCACATCGCCGTCGCCTCGTTGGCAAGCACCTTCTTGGCTTCGTTGATCTCGGCGCCTTCCAGCGCCTCCAGCCGCGCGATCTCGTCCAGCGGCAGATCGGTGAACAGGCGCAGGAAGCGGCCCACGTCGCGATCGTCGGTGTTGCGCCAGAATTGCCAGTAATCGAAATGCGGCAGCTGGTCCTCGTGCAGCCACACCGCGCCCGCGACGGTCTTGCCCATCTTCTCGCCTGATGCGGTCGTCAGCAGCGGGGTAGTGACGCCGAACACCTCGGTGCCGTCCATGCGGCGGGCGAGCTCGATCCCGTTGACGATATTACCCCATTGATCGCTGCCGCCCATCTGCAGCCGCACACCGCAGCGGCGCGATAGCTCCATGAAGTCATAGGCTTGCAGGATCATGTAGTTGAATTCGAGGAAGGAAAGCGACTGTTCGCGATCCAGCCGCAGCTTCACCGAATCGAAGCTGAGCATCCGGTTGACCGAGAAATGCTGGCCGACGTCGCGCAGGAACGGAATGTATTCCAACGCATCGAGCCATTCGGCATTGTCGAGCATGATCGCGTCCGTCGGGCCGTCCCCGAAGGTCAGGAAGCGTTCGAAGATCCGCTTGATCGACGCGACATTGGCCTGAATCCCATCCTCGGCGAGCAGTTTGCGCGCCTCGTCCTTGAAGCTGGGGTCGCCGATCTTGCCGGTGCCGCCGCCCATCAGCACGACGGGCTTGTGCCCGGTCTGTTGCAGTCGGCGCAGCAGCATGATCTGCACCAGGCTGCCGACGTGGAGCGACGGTGCGGTCGGATCGAAGCCGATATAGCCGGGCACGACCTGCTTCGCCGCGAGCGCATCGAGCGCGGCCGCATCGGTGAGCTGGTGGAGGTAGCCGCGCGTCGCGAGCGTGTTCAGCAGATCGGACTGGTAGGTCATGGCGCGCGGTTAGCAAGCCGAACGCCGCACGTCACCCTGTCCCATTCGGGCAGACGCAATCGGCCGTTACCGCCCCGACAGCTGGCTCAGCGGATCGACCGGCGTACGCCCCTTGCGCAGCTCGAAATGCACCTCTGGGCGGTCGGCAAGGCCGGTGTCGCCCGACAGCGCAATCGTCTGTCCCCGCTTCACGCTCTGGCCCCGTTGGACGAGCAGCTTGCTGGCGTGGCCATAGACGCTGGTCCAGCCGCCACCGTGCTTGATGATGATCAGGCCGCCCAGCGCCGCGATCCCGTCGCCGGCATAGGCGACGACGCCGTCCGCACTCGCATGGATCGCCGTGCCCACCGGGACCGCGATCTTGATCCCGTCGTTGCGTTCGCCGCTGCGGCCGGGGCCGAAGCGGCGGACGACCTGACCGTCGACCGGCCAGACGAACCCGCCTTGTAGCCGCGCCGGCGCCGCGACGACCTCCGTCGATGGCAGCACGCGGCGCGGATTGGCGACGGGCCGCGCGGGCGCCTGACGGGGGGCGGGCGTCGGCTCGCCGCCGGTCAGGATGTCGTCGATGTCGAGGCGGAAGGCGGCGGCGCGCTCGGCCAGGCTGGGCGCCTGGGTCGGGTCGCCGGGGATCAGGATACGCTGGCCGGCCCGCAGGATATAGGGTTCCTCCAGGGCATTGGCGGCGACGATCCGCGACCATTCGATGCCATAGGCCCGGGCGATGGCGATGCCCGTCTCGCCCTGCCGCACCAGATGATAGCGGCCGCCCGGAATGGTGAGTGTCTGCCCCGTCTGCACCGCAAAGGGCGGTTCGAGCGCGTTGGCGCGCGCGATCGCCTCCGCGCTGGCACCGGTGCGCTCGGCGATCCGGCGCAACGTGTCGCCCGGGGCGACGGTATAGCTCTGTGTCGCGACCACCTGCGCGTCGGGCGTCACGGGCCGCGCTTCCCATGCGGGGCGCGCGGTGGGGGGCATGGCCACCTGCCGCGAGGGAGGGGGCATCTCCTCACGCAAGGGTTGCGGGGCGTCCTGCTCGGGATAGCGCGCGGCGGGTTCGGGCGGCGGGTAAGCGGCGGCCGGGGGATA
>Ga0209816_1000282_pt1 | contig 41541 bp, 38 predicted proteins | sample CoawatmetaG01DNA_FD_187509 | JGI IMG/M metagenome (GOLD analysis project Ga0209816, IMG submission 187509) | Marine microbial communities from the West Antarctic Peninsula - Coastal water metaG017-DNA (SPAdes) (version 2) | ecosystem: Environmental > Aquatic > Marine > Coastal ...
AGACACTCTTTGACGTGTCCATCCCAACTCTGATAATCTTCTCCATGGGCGGCTCCTTCATATGAGGCTGGCAACGACCTCATCGTGGCACATTGCGATGCCGTTGGGAGCCGTCCACCCCAACACGCACGCTGGTCAGGAAGCGGAAGCGCAGATCCTCGGGCGAAACCTTCGCGAAGAAGGCGGCGAGCGCGGGCTCGTCCTCTTCGCGGGCGGGCCGGACGTGCAGCACTGTGCCGTGGCGGGTGACGAGCATCTCGGTATCGGCGGCGATCATGGTGTCCTCCTGGGTTGCCGTACCGATGAATCGGTGGCACGCGTGCCGCATTGACCGCGGTCAAGAGGGCAGCATCGTCCCCGTTTCCATGAAGCGCCGATGCCAGGACAATGCCTCGCCAGGAAGCGCGGGGGCATGGAGGCCATAGGAACCGCCCTCGGCCCGCATCGCATAGTCGGCGAGCATCGGGCGGTAATCGGGATGGGCGCAGCGTTCGATCACGGCCCGTGCGCGCTGGCGCGGCGACAGGCCGCGCAGATCGGCGAGGCCCTGTTCGGTCACGATCACCTGCACGTCCTGCATGATGTGATCGACATGCGAGGCCTGCGGCACGATGGCGGAAATCTTGCCGCCCTTGGCGGTCGAGGGCGTCATGAAGATCGAGACATAGGCGTTGCGCGCGAAATCGCCCGACCCACCGATGCCGTTCTGGATGCGCGATCCCATCACCAGCGTGGAATTGACGTTGCCGTAGATGTCCGCCTCGATCAGCCCGTTCATCGCGATGCACCCCAAGCGACGGACAAGTTCGGGATGGTTGCTGATTTCCTGCGGGCGCAGGATCATGCGGTTCCGGTACGCGGCCATGTCGGCGTTGAGCCGCGCCGCCGCCTGCGGGCTGAGCGAAAAGGCGGTGGCGGAGGCCATGCGCAAGCGGCCGGCATCGAGCAGGTCGAGCATCCCGTCCTGGATCACCTCGGTATAGGCGGTCATCGGCTCGAACGGCGCATCGATCAGGCCCGACAGAACGGCATTGGCGATATTGCCGACCCCCGACTGGATCGGCAGCAGCGCGGGTGGCAGGCGGCCGCGCGAGACCTCATGGGCCAGGAACTCGATGATATGCCCGGCGATGGCGCGCGCCGTGTCGTCGGGCGCGGCGAAGGGCAGGTTGCGGTCCGGCGCGTCCGTCTCGACGATGGCGACGATTTTGTCCGGATCGCAGGCGAGATAGGGCGTGCCGATCCGGTCGTCGGGGCGCACCAATGGGATCGGTACGCGATCCGGTGGTAGGCGGGTGCCGTAATAGATGTCGTGCATCCCCTCCAGCGCCGCATCCTGCCAGCGATTGACCTCCAGGATGACGCGGGACGCGCGGTCCAACCAGGTCTTGTTGTTGCCGACCGAGGAGGAGGGGATCAGCGAGCCGTCCGCGCGGATGCCGGACACCTCGACGATCGCGGTGTCGAGCGGGCCCAGCACGCCCTCCCACGCCATCGGCGCGACCTGGCTCAGGTGCATGTCGAGATAGTCGATCTCGCCGCGATTGATCTTCTCTCGCGCGACCGGATCGCCGCTATAGGGCAGGCGCTGGGCGATGCCGTCGACCGCCGCCAGTGCGCCGTCCAGTTCGGGTCCGGTCGAGGCGCCGGTCCACAGGTTGACGCGGAACGGGCGCCCCTCCTTATGATGGGCTGCGATCCGTCGTCCCAGTGCTTGCGGGACGGCCTTGGGATAACCCGATCCGGTGAAGCCGCTGGTCGCCACGGTTTCGCCCGGACGGATCAATGCGGCTGCGGTATCGGCATCGGTGATACGCGAAAGAAGGGCAGGGCAGGCGATACGATCGGTCATTGTCACTCCCAAGGCGGCGGGCGGGGCCGAAGCCGCCGCCCGCCGGGGTTTCAGGCGGCGAGGTCGAGGACGACGCGGCCCTCGATCTGGCCTTTGCGCATTCGGTCGAACACCTCATTGACCTCGGTTAGCGGCGCGGTGGAGACGGTCGCCTTCACCTTGCCGTCCGCCGCGAAGTCGAGCGACTCCTGCAGGTCGAGCCGGGTGCCGACGATCGACCCGCGCACCGTGATGCCGTTCAGCACCAGCCCGAAGATGTTGAGCGGGAAGTCGCCGGGCGGCAGGCCGTTCAGCGCCACCGTGCCGCCGCGCGCCATCATGCCGACGGCTTGCGTAAACGCCTTTTCGCTGACCGCGGTGACGAGCGCGCCCTGCGCACCGCCGCCGGTCTCGCGCTTGATCGCCGCGGCCGGATCGGCTTCGGTCCGGGCATTGACCGTCACCTTCGCGCCCAGCCGCCGGGCGAGGTCGAGCTTGGCGTCGTCGACATCGACCGCCGCGACGTTCAGGCCCATGGCAACCGCATATTGCACGGCCATATGGCCCAGCCCACCGATGCCGGAGATGACCACCGTGTCGCCCGGCTTGGTGTCGGTCATCTTCAGCCCCTTGTAGACCGTGACCCCGGCGCACAGCACCGGCGCGATCTCGGTGAAGCTGATATTGCCGGGCAAATGGCCGACGAAATTGGGGTCGGCGATGACATAATCGGCAAAGCCGCCATTGACCGAATAGCCGGTGTTGAGCTGGCTCTCGCACAATGTCTCCCACCCCCCCAGGCAATGCACGCAGTGGCCGCAGGCGGTGTAGAGCCACGGCACGCCCACCCGGTCGCCTTCCTTGATATGCTTGACGCCCTTGCCGACCGCCGAGACATAGCCGACGCCCTCATGCCCCGGGATGAAGGGCGGGTTGGGCTTGACCGGCCAGTCGCCCTCGGCGGCGTGCAGGTCGGTGTGGCAGACGCCCGACGCCTGGATCGCGACCTGGATCAGGCCGTCGCCGACCTCGGGAACGGGGACTTCATCGATGGTGAGCGGGGCACCGAATTCGCGGACGACGGCTGCCTTCATGGTCTTGGCCATGGATATTCTCCTCTCGAATGATGATGGAGCGGGGATGGGAGTGATCGACCGTCCCCGCTTTGACCGGGATCAAAAGAAGCCGAGCTTCTTGGCCGAGTAGCTGACCAACAGATTCTTGGTCTGCTGATAGTGATCGAGCATCATGCGGTGCGTCTCGCGTCCGATGCCGGAGCGCTTGTAGCCGCCGAACGCCGCATGGGCGGGATAGGCGTGGTAGCAGTTGGTCCACACGCGGCCCGCCTGGATCGCGCGGCCCATGCGATAGGCGCGGGTGCCGTCGCGCGTCCACACGCCCGCGCCCAAGCCGTAAAGCGTGTCGTTGGCGATGCGCAGCGCTTCCTCATCGTCCTTGAAGGTCGCGACCGAGACGACGGGGCCGAAAATCTCCTCCTGGAACACCCGCATTTTGTTGTGGCCGCTGAGCACGGTTGGCTTGACGTAATAGCCCTCCAGCCCTTCGGGCCGGTTGCGGGTGCCGCCGGTCAGCACCTTGGCCCCTTCGTCCCGACCGATGTCGAGATAGCCGAGGATCTTGTCCATTTGCTCCTGCGAGGCCTGTGCGCCGACCATCGTGGCGGGGTCGAGCGGATCGCCCTGGATCATCGCCTCGACCCGCGCGACCGCCTTTTCCATGAAGCGGTCGTAAATGGACTCGTGCACCAGCGCGCGGCTGGGGCAGGTGCAGACCTCGCCTTGGTTTAGCGCGAACATGGCGAAGCCTTCGATGGCCTTGTCGAAGTAATCGTCGTCCTTGGCGGCCACGTCGGAAAAGAAGATGTTGGGGCTCTTGCCGCCCAGTTCGAGCGTGACCGGGATCAGGTTTTCGGACGCATAGGACATGATGAGCTGCCCGGTCGTCGTCTCGCCGGTAAAGGCGATCTTGGCGATGCGCGAGTTCTGCGCCAGCGGCTTGCCCGCCTCGACGCCATAGCCGTTGACGATGTTGAGCACGCCCTCAGGCAGCAGGTCGGCGATCAGTTCGGCCAGCACCATGATCGAGGCAGGGGTCTGTTCGGCGGGTTTCAGCACCACGCAATTGCCCGCGGCCAGCGCGGGCGCCAGCTTCCAGCAGGCCATCAGCAGCGGGAAGTTCCACGGGATGATCTGACCCACCACGCCCAGCGGCTCGTGGAAGTGATAGGCGACGGTATCGTGGTCGATCTCGGAAATCCCGCCTTCCTGAGCGCGGATGCATCCGGCGAAATAGCGGAAATGGTCGATGGCCAGCGGCAGGTCGGCGGCGGTCGTCTCGCGGATCGGCTTGCCATTGTCCCAGGTCTCGGCGGTCGCGAGGAGCGACAGGTTTTCTTCCATCCGGTCGGCGATGCGGTGGAGGATCAGCGCACGCTCGGCGACACTGGTGCGGCCCCAGCCGTCCTTGGCCTTGTGCGCGGCGTCGAGCGCCAGTTCGATATCGGCCGCCTGACTGCGCGCGACCTGGCAGATAACTTGCCCGTCAATCGGCGATCTATTGTCGAACCAGCGCCCATCGACCGGATCGACCCAGCGGCCGCCGATGAAATTGGCGTAGCGTTGTTTGAGCGGCGCGGTGCGGGCCTTGATGGCTTCCTGGATCGTCATGCAACCTCTCCTTCGTTTCGTATGAAACAAAGGCTCTGCCTGTCCCCAGCCGACGACAAGCCGATCCGCGACGAAGTGTCTGTGCGATGATGGACTTTCTGCGGGCTAAGCGTAGCATGTGTCGCATGGCGCAACGCGAAGGCGCGCCAGTGTCGCAACTTGCGACAGTGGGAGAAGGATGCGGCGATGGACGGCGCCGGAATAGAGCAGGGGCGACGCGCCTATTTCGACGAGGGGCAGTTGCCGCTGGAAAGCGTGCGCCAGCCGGTGTTGCGCTCCTGGTTACGATGCACCGACATGGGCCTGGCGCAAGGACGGCGACGTGATGGCGGTCCGCTGACCGAGAGCGACCTCACTGCGCTTCGCCAGCGGCGAGAGTCGCTGCGCCGTCTGTGCCGCCCCGAACTGGAGATGCTGGCGGGCGAGGCGCGCGATACGGGCAGCGTCGTGATCCTGGCCGATGCGGACGGCATGATCCTGGACAGCATCGGCGACACCGGCTTCCTGTCGCGCGCCGCGCAGGTGGCGCTACGCCCCGGCGTGTCCTGGACCGAGGCGAGCACCGGCACCAACGCGATCGGCACCGCTATTGCCGAGCGTCGCCCGATTGCCGTCCATGGTCCGGAGCATTTCTTTGCCGAGCATGCGGTATTGAGTTGCGCTGCAACCCCCGTACTCGACCCGCGCGGCGCGATCGTCGGCGCGCTGGATATTTCGGGCCCGTCGGTAAATGGCCATGGCCATGCGCTGGGTCTGATCCGGCTGGCGGTCGATCAGATCGAGCATCGCCTTTTCCGCTCAGGTTTCACCGATTGCCGCGTGCTGCGGATGCACGACGATGCGGCGATGCTGGGCACCGCGCGGGAGGGGATATTGGTGTTCCGCGACGAGCAGTTGGTCGCCGCCAATCGCCGTGGCCTGTCGCTGGTCGGGCGCAGCTGGGAGGCGTTGGACGATACCGCGCTGGGCGAGCTACTTGATATGCGCGGTCAGGCGGCGCGGGGACATCTGCGCCTGACGAATGGCGCGACGCTGATCGGTGGTTGGGACGCCGATGTTCGGGGCGGCGGCATCGAATTATCGGTGGCGCGCCCACTGGCCTTCGAGCGGGCGGAGGCGATCGACGCGGCACTGGCGGCGCATGACGGCAATGTCTCGGCGGCGGCGCGGCAACTGGGCGTCCATCGCAGCACCATCCACCGGCACCTCGCCCGCCAGCGCTGAGGGCTGCGGCCCGGTGCTTTGACCATCGTCAATGCGGGGTGCACCGCCCTTCGTCATCAGGGGGACGAAGGAGAAGACCCGCGATGGATCGCAACCCGCTTCAAGGCAGCGTCGTGTCGTTCGCGCGGCGCTGGCACGTCATTCAGGAAATCGACCTGATCCGCCTGGTCCAGGAGCATCGTCGTCGGCTGGCGCTGTGCGGGCAGGCGGAGGCGATGGCGGACGCCTTGCCCGATCGTCCCGACGCCGCGACCATGACGCTGTTCCTGCAGGCGCTGGAGGCGCTGGTGACGCGGGGGGCGCAGGCGGACGGCGTCTATCTGGAGGCGATGCTGTCCAACGGACGGGCCGATCCGCTCACCGACACGCTCCTCGACCATGTCCGCCACCGGCATGAGGCGGATGCGGCAGCGGCGCGCGAAATGGTCGCGGCCTTTGACGAGGCGGATGCCTTCGCCGCGCCCGAGACGCTGGGCCATATGCTGCGCAGCTTCTTCACCGGATGTCGCCGCGCGGTCGATTTCGAGCAGTTGGCCATCATCGCGCTGGCGGGGCACCGGCTGACCCCGGAGGCGCGCGGCCTGCTGGTCGATGCGCTGGCGGAAAGTTTGGCGGCTTAAGCGGCCTCGGCACGTGCCGCCAATGCCTCACGGTCGCTGATCGTGATGGCGCGGCCGCCGGGCAGGCCGATCACGCCGCTTTGCTTCATCCGAGTCAGCTGGCGGCTGACCGTTTCGATCGTCATACCCAGCACATCGGCGATCTGCCCGCGCGTTAGCGGCAGATCGAACGTCACCGGCCCGTCGCGGCTGGCCCGGCACCCGCTGGCCCCGGCGCGTGCCGCCATGTCGAGGAGGAAGCCCGCCAGCTTCTCCCCCGCCGACTTGCGCGCCAGCACCAGCATCCGCCCGCGCGCCTCGTTCAGCGATTCGAAGGTGCGCTGGAGCAGCAGGCGCTCCATGCGCTGATGATCTTCCAGCACCCGCTCGAACGCGGCGCGGGGAAAGACGCAGAGTTCCGCCTCGGTCAGCGCGGTCAGGGTGAAGTCGACATCGCCCGCATAGGGCTGTCCGAAGAAGTCGGCGGGGTAGAGCAGGCCGACCGTCTGCTCGCGGCCGTCGGCGGTGGCGGCGACCAGCTTCAGCACGCCCGTCAGCAGGTTGCCACAGATCACCGCCTCGTCGCCTGCCCAGGCGATGGTCTGGCCGCGCGCGACCCGGCGGCGCTGGCCGATGGCGTTCAGGGCGAGCAATTCCCGGTCGTCGAGGCTGCCGCACAAGGCCCGGTCGCGCACCGCGCAATCGGCACAGATGTCGTTTGGGATCATGGCCTTGCCCTATAGCGCCGCCATGATCCCCTGTCGTCGGACGGATTGTCCTATCTGTCAGTGTCGCGGTGACACGTCGTCCTCGTGCGGCAGATGGAATTCGTGCCAGATGCCGTTGAGGATGCCGAAGCCGATCGCCAGGCCGAGGCCCAGGACCCAGGAGAAATACCACATGGGTCGTTCCTTTCTCAGTAGAAGTCGGGATTGGTGCGCACCGCGTCCGCCGTCACGCGGCCGAACATCACCCGATAGGCCCAGGCGGTGTAGGCGAGCACGATCGGCAGGAAGACGAGCGTGACGAACAGCATGATGCCCAGCGTCTTCTGCGTGGACGAGGCGTTCCACACCGTCAGACTGCTATGCGCGTCGATGCTCGACGGCAGGATGAAGGGGAACATTGCGCAGCCGACGGTGGCGATGATCCCCGTCGCGGCGAGCGACGATCCGGCAAAGGCCAGCGCCTCACGACCGCTGCGGATACCAATCAGCGCCAGCGCGGCCCCGGCGAAGCCCAGTGCGGGCAGCGCCATCATCCAGGGATAGGTCGCATAATTGTCGAGCCATGCGCCGCCCGCTTGCTCCGCCGTCATGCGCAACGGGTTGGACGGGCCGAGCGGATCGACCGCGCCGACGATCCGATAGCCCATATCGCCCCATGCGACGAAGGCGAAGCCGACCGCGAACAACAGGATGGAGGCGATGGCCGCCGCCGTACCGAACGCCCGCGCCCGGTCATGGACGGGACCATGCTCGACCTTGATCGACAGCCACGCCGCGCCGTGTAGCACCAGCATCGCCACCGACAACAGCCCGCAGACCAGCGTGAAGGGCGTGAACAGCCCAAGCAAAGTGCCGTCGTAAAAGGCGCGCAGGTCTCCATCCAAGCGGAAGGGCGCGCCGAGCAGCACATTGCCGACCGCGACGCCGAAGACGAGGGCTGGCACCAGTCCCCCGACGAACAGCGCCCAGTCCCAGCGGGTGCGCCAGGCCGGGTCCGGCCGCTTCGAGCGATATTTGAACCCCACCGGCCGCAGGATCAGCGCAGCCAGCACCAGGAACATCGCGAGGTAGAAGCCCGAAAAGCTGACCGCATAGACGAACGGCCAAGCCGCGAAGATCGCGCCGCCGCCCAGGATGAACCAGACCTGGTTTCCCTCCCAGGTCGGCCCGATGGAATTGATGACCATCCGCCGCTCGGCATCGCTCCTCGCGACGAAGGGCAGGAGGGCGGCGACCCCCAGGTCGAACCCGTCGGTCAGCGCAAAGCCGATCAGCAGCACGCCCAGCAGCGCCCACCATATCAGGCGCAACATCTCATAGTCGAACATGTCCTGGCCTCCTTCAGGCGGTGACGGGAGTGGCGGCGGGGATCGGTCCGGGTGCGGGCTGGTCGTCTCGCTCCTCTGGGCCGTGTGCGATGGCGGCGAGGATCAGGCGCACCTCGATCACCGCCAGCACGCCGTAGAGCGCGGTAAACCCGGCCAGCGTGGTCCACAGCGCCCCGCGCGACAGCGAGCTGGTCGCGAGGAAGGTCGGCAGCACACCCTCGATCGCCCAGGGCTGTCGTCCCAGTTCGGCGACCAGCCAGCCGAGCTCGATCGCCACCCAGGGCAACGGGATCGCCGCCACCGCGAGGCGGAGGAACCAGCGGGCATCCATGTGCATCCGGAGCGAACACAGGATGAAGGCGGTGGCGAACAATGCGATCATTGCAAAGCCGATCGCGGCCATGATGCGGAAGCTCCAGAAGAGCAGGCCGACATTGGGGACCGTGTCCCAGGCCGCCGCCTCGATCTGCTTCGCAGTCGCGGCGCGCGGGTCGGCCATCTGCCGCTTGAGCAGCAGCGCATAGCCCAGGTCGCGCTTGTGGGCCTCGAACCGGGCGCGCTGGGCGACGTCGTTCGGGTTCGCCTTCAGCTGCTGCACCGCGTCATAGGCGATCACGCCCGAGGCGATGCGCTCCTGCGCCTTGAGCACCAGTTCGGACATGCCCGCGACCGTCCCGTCCAGGCTGCGCGTCGCGATCAGGCCCAGCACCCAGGGGATTTCGACCTTGTAGCGCGTCTCGCGCGCGACCGTATCGGGCAGGCCGAACAGGGTGAGGCCCGAGGGGCCGGGCTCGGTGTGCCAGACCGCCTCGATCGCGGCGAGCTTCATCTTCTGGTTATCGGTCAGCGCATAGCCGCTCTCGTCGCCCAGCACGACGACCGACAGCGAGGAGGCCAGGCCGAACGCCGCCGCCACCGTCATCGACCGGCGCGCGATGGGCACGAACCGCCCCTTCAACAGCCAGAAGGCCGACACACCCAGCACCACGACCGAGGCGCAGACATAGCCCGCGCTCACCGTGTGGACGAACTTGGCCTGGGCGACGGGATTGAACAGCACCGCGCCGAAATCGGTGACCTCCATGCGCATCGTATCGGGGTTGAAGCTCGCGCCGACCGGGTTCTGCATCCAGCCATTGGCGACCAGAATCCACAGCGCCGACAAATTGGTGCCCAGCGCCGTCATGAAGGTGACGATCAGATGGCCGAGCTTCGACAGCCGGTCCCAGCCGAAGAACATCAGCCCGACGAACGTCGCCTCCAGGAAGAAGGCCATCAGCCCCTCGATCGCCAGCGGCGCACCGAAGATGTCGCCGACATAATGCGAGAAATAGGACCAGTTGGTGCCGAACTGGAACTCCATGGTCAGGCCCGTGGCGACGCCGAGTACGAAGTTGATGCCGAAGATCTTGCCCCAGAAGCGCGTTGTCACGCGCCACACCGGGCGGTTGGTCATGACATAGACCGATTCCATGATGACCAACATCATCGACAGGCCGAGCGTCAGCGGCACGAACAGGAAATGATAAAGCGCGGTGGCCGCGAATTGCAGTCGCGACAGGTCTACGACGCCGGGGTCCATAGCATGTCTCCATAATAGGAGCCGCCCCCGGCCCCTTGCCGAGCGACTCGCTAGGCCTGGCGCGCCGTGCCGACATTGACCGCGGTCAAAGACAGGTCGGCCAGTCGCGGCGACGGTCGGGCCATGACGACGATCGCCCATGACGCCTCGACCCCCGGAATGCGGAACCGCTGGTTGAAGGACGCGGCCGGGGGGCGGGACGGGGCGGTGGGCCTGTTGCTTCTCGATACGCTGGCCGCGGTCGGCTTTGCGGGCGGGATCGCGGGGGCCGTGGCGGCGGTGGCGGGGCGAGGGGCATTGTGGCCCTGGGCTCTGCTGATGGTCGGCATGGGGGCCTTGCGCGGACTGTTCGCGATGCTGGCCGTGCGGCGGGGTGCCGCGCGGGCGGGAATGATCAAGCGAGCGCAGCGGCGGCGGGTCGTCGCCGCCACGCTCCATCGGCAGGCGGGCACACCGATCGACAGCGGCCTGTTGGCGACGCAGGCGGTGGATGCGGTCGAGGCGCTGGACGGCTATGTCGCGCGCTTCATGCCCGCACGCCGGGCCGCCGCCATCGCGCCGATGCTGGTCCTGGCGGCCACGGCCTGCGCGAGTTGGGTCGCGGCCGTCATTCTGGCGGGCACCCTGCTGCCCTTCGTGGCGGCGATGATTCTGGCGGGCGGTGCGGCGGCGGACGAATCGCGACGACAGTTCATCGCCTTGCATCGTCTGTCTGCCCGTTTCGCCGACCGGGTGCGCGCTCTGCCCGTCGTGCTGGCCTTCCGCGCCGAGATGCGCGAGACCGAGGCGATCGGCGCGGCGGCTGAGGAACTGGCGGAGCGGACGATGCGTGTCCTGCGGATCGCCTTCCTGTCCTCCGCCGCGCTGGAGTTCTTCGCGGCGCTGTCGGTCGCCTTGGTCGCGGTCTATTGCGGCTTTTCACTGCTCGGCCTGTTGCCCTTTGCGGCCCCCGAGACGCTGACCCTGGCGCGGGCCTTCTTCGTGCTGGCCCTGGCGCCCGAATTCTACGCGCCGATGCGCCGCCTTGCCGCAGCCTATCATGACAAACAGTGCGCCGATACGGCCGCCGATACGCTGATGCCGCTGGTCGAGCCGGTGCGGGCGGTTCCCGTCGTGGCGGCGGCCCCCCTGAGCTTGCGCGATGTGACGATCCATTATCCCGGCTGCTACACGCCCGCCGTCTCGGGCCTGTCCTTCTGTGTCGAGGCGGGCGAGACGGTGGCGCTGCTGGGTCCGTCGGGCAGCGGCAAGACCAGCGTGCTGCATCTGCTGCTGGGTCTCGCGCCGCTGTCGGCGGGAACGGTCGAGGCGGGCGGTGTACCGCTCACTTCGCTGGCGGGGCAGGCGAGCTGGGTGGGGCAGCATCCCCTGCTGGTCGCGGGCACGATCCGCGAGAACCTGTTGCTGGCCTACACCCATGCGGATGACCTGGCGGTCCGGCGCGTGGTCGCGGCGGCGGGGCTGGGCCGGATGCTCGCATCCCGACGCGGCGGGCTGGACGCGCCGCTGGATGCGCGGGGGAGCGGGTTGTCGGGGGGCGAGCGACGGCGGATCGCGCTGGCCCGCGCGCTTCTCAACCCCGCCCCGTTCCTGCTGCTCGACGAGCCGACCGCGCATCTCGACGCCGGTGCCGAAACCAGGCTGATCGCGACCATCGCCCGCGCGGCGCGGGGGCGTACGACGCTGATCGCCACCCACAGCCCTGCGCTTGCCGCCATCGCGACGCGGGTCATTCATCTGGGACCTGCCGCATGACCTTGCGAACGCTGATCGCCGCCGAACGTCGCAAGGAGCGCCGCCGTTTGCGACAGGCGGGAGCGTGCGCCGCGCTGGTCGCTGCTGCCTCGGTGCTGCTGCTGTCGCTGTCGGGCTGGTTCCTGGCCGCCGCAGCCTTGGCGGGCGGGGCAGGGATCGTCGCGGCGCAGGCGTTCAATTACATGCTGCCCTCCGCCGCGATCCGCTTGCTGGCGATCGTGCGGACCGGCGCGCGTTATGGCGAGCGGTTGGCGAGCCATGGCGCGGCATTCGGGGCACTCGCCCGGCTGCGCCCCGCGCTCTATCGCGCGATCACCGCCGCGCCGCCCTCGGTCGCGCTGGCGCTTGGGCGGGGCGAGGCGACGGCGCGGCTGATCGGCGATGTCGATGCGGTGGAATGGCGCTTCGTCCGTCTGTCGGGGCCGTGGGGTGCCGTGGCGGCGTTGGCATCGGGGGCGGTGTTGACGCTGCTCGGCGGATGGCTGACGATGGGGGCGGCACTGGCCTGTGCCGGGGGAATATGGGCTCTGGCGCGTTATGGGGCGGGTCGGTTGGAGCAGCCCGGCCGCGCGGTGCAACAGGCGACCGGTGCCTTGCGCGAGGAAGTGGCGATGCTCGGCAGCGCGGCGGCGGAGTTGCGTTGCTTCGCGCTGGAGGATTGGGCGACGGCGCGTGTCGCGGCGGCGGGCGATCGCCTGTCCGAAGCGCAGGTCAGGCAGGCGGCGGTCGCCGCGTGGTTCGAGGCGTTGCACGCGAGCGGCGTGGCCGTGGCGGCGGCCTTGGCCCTGACGTTTTCATCCGGCGCCGGCGCACCGATCGCCGCGCTCGCGGCGCTGGCGGCGGCGATGACCGTCGATGGCATCGCCCCGATCCTGCGGGCGTTGACCGAGAGCGGACGGCTTCGCGAGGCGGAGGCACGGCTCGACGCGGTGTTCGATGCGGTGGAGGACGCGCCCTCCGCCATCGGATCGCGCGGCCCGTCGATCCTCGTCATCGATGGCGAGCGGTTCATGCCGGGCAGCCGGATCGCGCTGACCGGACCATCGGGCTGCGGCAAGACGACATTGGTCGAAGGCTTGCTGGGGCTGCGTCCCCTACAGCCGGGCCGGATCGGGATCGATGGTCGGGATGCCGCTGATCTCGCGCCCGCGACCCTGCGCGCGATCTTTGCCTGGGCGCCGCAGGATGCCGCGCTGATGGCGAGCACGGTTCGCGACAATCTGCGGATCGCCGAGCCTCACGCGAGCGAGGATCGGCTGTGGCAGGCGCTGGGCGATGCAGCGTTGGAGGCGGTCGTGCGGGCCTTGCCCGACGGGCTCGACACATGGCTGGGCGATGATGGAGCGCGGCTGTCGGGTGGCGAGCGGCGGCGGCTGTCGCTGGCCCGCGCCTATCTGGGCGATGCGCCCTGGTTGTTGCTCGATGAACCGGGCGAGGGACTGGACGCCGATGTCGCGGCCGAGGTCGCCGGCCGCCTGGATGCGCGCGTCCGGCGGACGGGGCAGGGAATGATCCTGGTCAGCCATCGCCCCGTGCTCACCGTGCTGTGCGAGCGGCAATGGGCGGTGGATGAAGCGTCCCGCCGATCCGCCGCCTGACCTAGCCCGCGATGATGGCCAGGCGTGTCCTGTCGATCAGGCGCACGCCGCGCAGGCCGGATAGCGCGATCAGACCGTCCTGCTGGAATGCGGTCATGTGACGGCTGACGGTCTCGACCACCAAGCCCAGTGCCTCCGCCATCGCGCCACGCGACAGGGGCAGGCGGAACATGTCTTCACCGTCCGCCGCGCACCGCCGCGCCATGTCGAGCAGCAGCGCGGCGACCCGTGCGTCGGCCCGCGCGCGCGCCAGCATCGGCATCCAGCGCCGCACCTCGCCCAGCGTCGCCAGCGTCCGGCGCAGCAGTAATCGCCCGGCGGCCGGGTGGCGGACCAGCATCTCCTCCAGCGCCCGGCGCGGATAAACGCACAGATCGGCCTCGCTCAGCGCCGCGATGGTGTCGGCGGAGCGATCGGCGAAGAGCGTGCCGACGAAATCGCCGGGATAGAGCAGGCCGACGATCTGGATGCCGCCGTCCGCCTCCACGCGAGACACTTTCAGGACGCCCGAAATGAGATTGGCGCAACTGCTTGCCCGATCGCCGAACCAGCCGAAAGCCTGCCCGGCGCGCAACCGACGGCGGCGCCCGATCTGATGGAGCGCGGCGAGGGCCGTCTCGTCCAGGCCGTCGCATAAGGCCATATCCCGCGCGGCACAGGCGGCACATCGCAGCGGCAGGTCAGACGGCATGGCTGAACCGCATATCTTCCTCGTTGCGCCAGGCGTCGAAGGCGGCCGCGATGCTGCGGGCATAGGGCAGGGCGTCGGCCGCCAGCCGCAGGCGCGCGCCGTCCCAGGCGACCAAACCCACCTGCTCGAAGCGGTGGAGGCGTCCGCGAATGGCGCCCCGTTCGGGCAGGCCGTCGAGATTGGCGACGCCGTGGCACAGCAAAGCTGCGATGGCCTGGCCTCGGCGCTGGTCCAGCGGACTGCGATGGATGCCGCGTGTGGTTGCAAACCGACCCGCACCGATCGCCTGATGCCATGCGCCCGCACTCTTGGCGTTCTGGAGCAGCCGGTCGGGAAATGCGCTGATCGCGCTGGCCCCCAGTCCAATCACGATGTCGGCGGGGTCGTCGGTGAAGCCCTGGAAATTGCGGTGCAACGTTCCGTTCGCCGCTGCCCGCGCCAGCGGATCATGTGCTTGTGCGAAGTGATCGAAGCCGACCGCCCGGTAGCCTGCCTGCGTCAGCCGGTCATGCGCCAGCGCCGCCTGGACGAAGCGTGCCGCCGGGTCGGGGAGAGCCCGGGCGTCGATGCGGCGCTGGCGCGGGATGAGGTGCGGCACATGCGCATAGCCGAACACCGCCAGCCGTTCCGGGGCCAGTGCGATGGCCTCGTCGAGCGTCGCGGCCAGTGTTGCCTCGTCCTGACCGGGCAGGCCGTACATCAGGTCGAAGTTGATTGATCCGACCCCGACGGCGCGCAGCAGCGTGACGGCGCGGATAATGTCCTCGCCGGGCTGGACCCGACCGATCGCCGCCTGAAGGGCCGGGTCGAAGGTCTGCACCCCCAGGCTGACCCGTGCGACACCGGTGTCCGCGATGACGCTCGCCCAGTCCACGTCGAAGCCGCGCGGATCGATCTCCAGCGAAAGGATTGCACTATCGCTGGCAAAGGCGGCGCGCAGATGGGCGACCAGCGCGGCAAAGGCGGCGGGCGGGATCGCATTGGGGCTCCCGCCACCAAAGGCGATCCGCCCGATCCGTCCGCGACCCTCCAGCCGGGCGGCCACCAGATCGATCTCGCGATGCAACCGCGTGAGATAGGCATCCAGCCGCGCGGTCCGGTTCGCCGCCCCGGTATTGCACCCGCAATACCAGCAAATCGCCCGGCAATAGGGGATGTGCAGATAGAGCGACAGGATTTCGTCCGTACCGACCGTACCGAGTGCTGCAGCCATGTCGGCATGACCCACATGATCGCCGAATTCGGCGGCGGTGGGATAGCTGGTGTAGCGCGGCACGGGCCGGGCGAGCAGATCGGGATGATAGGGCCACATGGCCATGCCGTGCCCCGAGCGTGCGATCCTGCCTTTGACCGCCGTCAAACCGGCGCTTGTCGGTAGTCAAGGCGACGGGGCAGGGGCGCTCCTATCCGGACCTTCTGTACGCTAACAGGAGACAAGGGATGACCATTATCAGAACCGCCACCGTCCTGCTCGCGCTCGCTGCGACGGGTATCGGTACGTCGGCATGGGCGCAGGATACCGCAGGGAACGATCCTCGGGTCGGGATACGCGCTGGAGACGTATTGCTCCGCGCCCGCGCCATCCTGGTCGCGCCGAACGAGCGGTCGGGCAGTATCCTGCCCGCCTTCCCCGGCGAGCCGGTGAAGGTCAACGACAGCGTGATGCCGGAGGTCGATGCGACCTATATGGCTACCGACCATATCGGCATCGAACTGATCGCCTCGACCACGAAACATTCGGTCGGCGGGGTGCGGGGCACGACCGGCAGCATCGGCAAGCTCGCCTCCACCTGGGTCCTGCCACCGACCCTGACCGCCCAATATCATTTCATGCCGACGCAGCATGTCCGCCCCTATGTCGGTGCGGGTGTAAACTATACGATCTTCTGGAACGAAGCGGCGTCGGACGGGCTGCAAAGGGCGGTGGGGCCGACCAGGGTACACCTCAATGACAGTGTAGGCTGGGCGGCGCAGGCGGGCGTCGACGTGGACATCACCCGCCGGGTCTTCCTGAACCTCGACATCAAATATATCGATATCGACACCACCGCCCGGCTCTACAATGCGACACTGGGTCGCCAGCGGGTGAACGTCTCCCTGGACCCGCTGGTGTTCGGGATCGGTCTTGGAGTTCGGCTGTAATGAGAGGCGATCGGATCGAAAAAGCGTCGGCCTATTGTGACCGGAGATGAGGAAATTCAGGCGCAACAACGCAAATCGGCGGCCGGGCCGCCAATTTGCTGGTGCGCGCGCTCGGTCAGGAGCGACCGAGCGCGGTGTCCTCCAGCCGCACGCGGCTTCCGGAAGGCGGGAGGGATGTCATAGTCACAAAAAGCGCGGATTTTCGGGCTTTTTGTGTCTCGCGACCAGCCACGCTGTACCTGTTCGCTGTACCAACGCGGTTGATCTCCCGATCATAGCGAAGCAGGAGCGCGATGCAATTGTTTGGTACTGAGCCACTGCGGCCAGCTGCTAGGTCCCGTGCCGCGCACAAGTCGCCCACCAGCCCCTTGACACCCCGCCGCCAGCAAACGTTGCGTCTGCTGGCACATTGTTGCCTGGAGCGGAAGGTCGGCGGGCATCCACCGCCACGGTGAGTCCGTTCTTCAGGACTTGCAGAGACCGTTGAATACCTCGTGCAGACCATGGGCGCGCTGGCCCGCATCCTGACAGACGTTCTTCTCGGCGCATCCCGGAAGACCCGTGACACGCGGCACCGGTCGACCATCACTGAACGGCCATACTACATCTAGGTTGATATTCGCAGGATGGCCTCAGCGAGAGCCATATCGGCTACATGCCTTCATCGATCCGATGGCCCAGTCGATCGCGGCGTCGAACAGCTTCAGCCCGTCGGGCGAGAGATTGGTAAAGCCGTCGTTGCCCATGAACAGCATAACGCGCCTGGCCGGTGCGAGCGCTTCATAGTCCATCGTTGCGCCGGTCTCATAGCCGAAGATCGCCACCTTTTCCGGCTGGCCGTAGATCGTCGCGATGATCGTGGCGCCCAAGCCCGGTTTGCCCCAGCTCATCGGGGCCTGACGGGCGTAGACGTCGACGATCCCCGCCGGCAGGCCGGCGGCCATCGGCTGCGGCGCGTTGACGATCCAGAGATAGCGTTCCTTCTCCGCCTCGCCGAAATCGCTGTCGTGTCGCTTGCCGGTCATGGCGAGATCGTCGAGCAAGTCGTTTTCCCAGGTGACCAGCGGCACCGCCAGGCCTCGCCAGCCGGGTTTGACCGACTTGGCCGACACCGTGGCCGAGATCACGACCAGCGCCGCTTCGCGCGCGGTCAGCGGGTCCGCCGACTGGTCGGCGAGGCGAACCGTGAACCCTCGTGCAGCCAGCCGGTCGCGGACCGTCAGGTCGCTAGCCATCGACGGGCCGCCTTGCTGGACGACCAGCATGGCGATCCGTTCGCGCGCCGCCGCCGGGGTTGCGATCATCGGGGCACAGAGCGCCCCCAGGACAAGGCCGTACCAGCGCATCAGAAGGCGAAGCTCATCGTGCCGATCGCCCGGCGCGGGTCGCCGATCGCGACGCCGTACTGGTTGACCGCCGAGGTGTAATAGGTCTTGTCGAAGACGTTCTTCAGGTTGAACTGGAACGTCACCCGCCGCCCGGCGAGACGCGTGTCATAGGTCACGAAGGCATCCGCGACGACGTAATCGGCCAGCCAGAAGCTGTTGGCGCTGTCGCCCGGCCGCCGCCCTACATAGCGCCCGCCCGCGCCCAGCCGCAGGCGATCGTCGCCTGCGATCGCGCCGACGTCATAGGCGGCCGACAGCGACGCGGTATGCGGCGCGACATTGGCGAGCTGCTTGCCTGCGAAGACCGGGTCCTCGGTGGTGCGCGCATAGGTATAGGCATAGCTGCCAATCAGGCTGAAGGTCCGGGTGACCTGCCCGGACACGTCCAGCTCGACCCCGCGCGAGATCGCCCGGCCCGAGGTGCGATAGTCGTTCAGCCCGGTCGCCGGATTGAACTGCGACACCAGCACGTTGCGCTTGTCGATGTCATAGAGCGCTAGCGTGCCCGAGATGCGATCGGGAACGTCCAGTTTGGCCCCGATCTCGAACGAGCGTCCCCGTTCGGGCGCGAAGCTGGAGGTGATGGTGACGCCGCTGCCCAGCGGGGCGATGGTTGAGGTGGGTTTGAGCGAGCGGGTATAGCTGCCGTAGAGCGAGAAGATGTCCGCCGCGCGCCACACGAGGCCCGCCTGCGGTACGAACGCCCATCCGGTCAGGTCGGTGTTGGCGACGAAGGGCCGCTCGCGTCCGGCACGCTGGTCGAAGCCGATCAGTCGTCCACCCGCCACCACGATCCAGCGGTCGCCGAGATGGATCGAATCCTGCCCGAATAGCGAGTAATTGTAGAGCCGGTCGGTCTGGTCGCTGTCGCTGGGCGACACGCGGGTGGGGAAGGGCTCCAGGCCGTAGACGGGCTTGAGATAGCTGAAGGTCGCGCGCACCGGCTGGCGGATCAGGTCGCGGCGGTAATAGCGCCGATACTCGCCCTCAGCCCCCAGGATGACATCGTGCCGCGCGCCGAACAGGTCGAAGCGGCCGTCGACATAGGTCTGGAGATAGGCGTCGGTGCTGAGCGCCCCGACCGTCGCGTCATTGCTGCGCGACAGCGTGCCGCGCTGGACGTTGATGCCGTTCACGCGCAACTGGCCGGCGTCGTAGCTTTCGCTGTTGAAGCTGGTCGCCAGATGCGCCGCCCAAGTGCCGCCCAGCCGGTGGTCGAGCGCGAGCTGGACAAGGTGGCTGACCCCAAACATCCGGTTGCTGAGATCGTCGAGCCGTTCGCGGCGCGGCATCGCCAGCGGCGTCATCGTGCGCGGATCGAGGATCGTGCCGCGATCGAAGGGCGTGTCGAAGCGGCGAAATTCGTACCACAGCACCGCCTGCGTGGTGCCGCCATACCAGCCGATCGAGGGGGCGATCAGCGTGTCGCGTCGCTCGCCGAAATCGCGCCAGTAATCCTCGCTCTGCTGGTCGAGCACCAGCCGCCCGGCAAGGTCGCCCGCGATCGGCCCGGTCAGGTCCGCCATCGCCTCCAGCCCGGCGCGGGCATTGGCATAGCTGGAGCCGATCAGTGCGACGGTCAGATGCGGGTCGAGCAGCGGCTTCTTCGAGACGATGTTGATGACGCCGCCGGGGTCCATGATGCCGTAGAGCAGTGAGGCAGGACCCTTCAGCACTTCGACGCTTTGCGAGGCGGCGTTGAACCCGCGCCCCTGGACCAGCGGCATGCCGTTGTGCATCACCGACCCGTCGCGATTGCCGCCGAAGCCGCGCTTCAGAACCGTGTCCTGGGTGCCCGCCAGCGTGTTGCCTTGGGTGATACCGCTGACATTGGTCAGCACGTCGTCTAGATAGCGGGGGCGCTGGTCGCGGATGACTTGGGCGGGGACGATGTTCACCGTTTGTGGCGTGTCCAGTGGATCGGCCGACGAGCGGAGCGTCGAGGCGTCGGGCGTCGGCTTGTAGCGATCGTCGGCCGCCTTGGGCGCAGGCGAGGCGCGGCCGGTGACGACGATGTCCTGGCCCATGGTGTCGCTTGCCGATGCTGGTGCGTCCCGCTCGTGCCCATGAGCGGGCGTGATGGACGCGACCGTCAGGCCCGCAGCCACAAGGCTGCCGGTGATGATCCTCATGATGTATGATCCCCTTCGCGGGGCTTCATACATTAATGCTAAGAAGTCGCAATAGCTATCGCGCGGGTCGTCCGTCTGCCGTCAGTTCGATCTGGTACAGCTTTCCGTCCCGGCGCCAGTAGATTTCATAATAGGCCGGGTTTCCGTGAACCCGCTCAATCAGCACTATGTGGCCGCTTCCGATAACGGTCGGCAGGGCGGCGCGGACGGCGGCGGGGAGGTCTCCGATGGAAATGCTGTGTTCGACCGCGAAAGCGCCATTGCCTTCGCGTTCGATCGCGGCGCGGGGCGTGCCGCCCCAATAAAACTGGAGTTCCGGCTCGTCGCCCGGGGCGACATAGGCGACCCAGGCCTGGTGGATCGACAGGATCCGTTGCCCCGACAGGCTGAACATCGCGACGCCCGACGCCACCATCGCCAGCAACCCGATCCGACGGAACAGGCTTTCGTGCATCAGCGCGAGCACCCGCTTGGAGGCGAAGGACGCGAGCACCGCCGCCGCAGCGACCAGGGCTCCCGCGATCCAAGCTGATCGTGGCAACAGCCCGAACGCCGCGTAGAGCGCAATCTTCAGCAGGTGGAGCAGCACCTCGTTCATCGCGCGGGTGGCGACGATCTCGTCTTTCGACAGGCCGATGCGATAATAGGCGCGGTTGAACACGACGCCGACCGCGCCGGTAAAGCCCGACAGCAGTCCCGCCGCGGCGCCCAGCCAGGGCAGGCGGTCGAGCGCTAAAGGCGGCTCCGATCCGGCGGGCGGTGTGCGGCGAAACAGGCTGGGCAGGTTGAGCAGCAGGAAACAACCAAGCAGGAACTCGACATAGACCGGCGGAAAGCGCGTGAGCAGCCATGCTCCGAGTGCAGCGGCGGGCAGGGCGGTGGGCAGGAAACGGCGCACCACGTCCCACCGGATGCGGGTGCGGAACAGCCAGATGCGCGACAGCGAACTGGCCGCCGTTCCGATCGATAGCGCGCCTGGGATCGACGCCACTGGCACGATCAGGCGAAGCAGTGGGACCAGGACCAGCCCGGCCCCGCCGCCCGCCACCGCACTGACGATGAACGCCAGAAAGGCGGCGAGGAAGACGAGGCCGACGATCATGCCGGAACAGCGCGCTCGTCCCGCGGCGGCAGTAGGCCGAGCAGGACCGGCAGGGCCAGCAGCACCAGCGGATATTGCAGCAGCAGTCCGGCGATGATCGCGATCGCCAGCGGTTGCTGGATTCCTGCGCCCTGACCGAGCGCCAGCGCCAGCGGCAAGAGCGTCAGGATCGCGGCAAGCGTCGTCATCGTGATCGGGCGCAGGCGATTGCGGCTGGCTTCGCGCGCAGCCTCACGCGGAGGAAGACGGTGCGCCAATTCCTCGTACTCGCTGACATAGAAGATCGCCATTTCGGTGCCGATGCCCAGGATCATCGTCATGCCCATGAGCGCGGTGATGTTGAGATCTACCCCGGTGATCCACAGCGCGGTGAACACGGCCGTGGTCGACAGCAGCGAACAGCCGATGATGACCAGCGGCACGCCCAGGCGGCGATAGAGGATCAGCAACAGGATGAACTCGGCGACCAAAGCGGCGAGGAACACCTTGAGAAGCCCGGCAAAGGCGATCTGCTGCTGCTGGTACAGGCCACCCAGTTCGTAGCGAACGCCAGGGGCCAGCACGCCGGGCCGGGCCAGCGCATGGGTGATATCGGCGATGGTCGCACCCAGCCCGCGGCCCTGGATGCGTCCCGTCACCGCGACCATCGGCTCCAGATTTTCGCGTGCGATCTGTGGTTGGCCGGTGACGACGCGCAGATCGGCGACACGCGACAGCGGGAAGACATGGCCATCGCCGCTGCGGATCGGCAGGCGTGCCAGTTCGTCGCGGGTGATCGTCATGGCATCGGGCAGGCGGATGCGCACGTCCATCGCCTTGGTCGGCAGCGCCAGCGACGTCGCGATCGTGCCGGTTAGCGCGGCATCGACTGCCGTCTGGACATCGGCGGGGGTGACGCCCTCGAACCCAGCACGGATCGGATCGATATGCAGGTCGATCGCATCGCCCGCCAGCTGCACCCCGTTCTTCACCTCGACGACGCCCGAGATTTTCTGGATCAGCGCGGCGACCTTCTGCGCTTGGTCGGTCAATATGCCGGGATCGGCGGAGAAGAGCTTGATCTCGATCGGCTGCGGAACTGCGGTCAGGTCGCCGATCAGGTCCTCCATCAACTGCGCCACCTCGACCTGAACGCCGGGCACCTTCGCGGCGACCTGATCGGCGATTATGGCGGCGACCTCTTCGGTCGCGCGAGCATGATCCGCCTTCAGTCGCACGAAATAGTCGCCGTGATAGCTCTGACCGAGATCGCCGCCGAGCCCGGTGCCGAGGCGACGCGAGAAGGTCAGCACATCCGGGTCGGCGCGGAGCAGCGCGTCGACCTGCGCCATGCGCCGCTCGGTTTCGATCAGAGAGGTGCCGGGTGGCGTGTAATAGTCCATCACGAACCCGCCCTCGTCCACCTTGGGCATGAAGCCCGTCGGAACACGGGTATAGCCGACATAGCCCAGCACCAGCAGCGGCACGGCGATGACCGCCAGCCACCACGGCCGGGCGACCAGCCTGTCCAGCGACCGGTCGTGCCAGCGCCCCAGCCGCCCCTGACCCGCCGCGTGCGGATCGTGCAGCGTGTCGAAGTTCACCAGCCGCCGGGTCAGCACCGGCACGACGAACGCCGTCATCGCCCAGGAGATGGCGAGGGCCGCCGCCATGGTGATCGACAGCGCCTGCGAAAATGCGCCCGTCACCCCGCTGAGGAAGGAGAGCGGCAGGAAGACGATCAGCGTCGCCAGGCTCGATCCGGTCAGCGGCGTCAGGAACTCGCGCGCGGCGGGCAGGACGGCGTCGCGGCCGGTCGGGGTTCCGTCGCTGGGCGGCGCGGCGGCGCGGCGAACGATATGTTCGACCATGACGATGACGTCGTCGATCAGCAGGCCGACGGCGGCGGCGATGCCGCCCAGTGTCATGATGTTAAAGCTCATTCCGAGCACGGTCAGCACCAGCACAGTCGCCGCCAGCGTCGCGGGAACCACGATCGCGGCGACCAGCGTGATCCGCCAGTTGCGCAGGAACAGCAGCAGCACGAGGGCGGCGAGGACTAGGCCGATCAGCACGGCATCGCGCACGCTGGCCACTGATTGCGTCACCAACTCGCTCTGGTCGTACCAGCTGACCAGCCGGGTGCCGGGCGGCAGGCGGGTCGCGGCCAATTTAGCCTGCACCTCGCGGGCGATGCGCACCGCATTGCCGTCGGGCTGTTCGTAGATATTGAGCAGCACTGCGGGCCGCCCATCCTCGCTGACGTGCAGCCATTGCGGCACCACCCCCTGCTGCACGGTGGCGACATCGCGGACATGCACGACGCCCGCCGCATCGGTGCGGATGACGACATCGCCGACCGCCGCGATGCCGGGCAGGCTGTGGTCGGCGATGACCAGCGACAGGCGACCACGATCCTGCACCCGCCCGACCGCGCTCAGCACGTTGCCGTTGCTGATCGCAGTCGCCACGTCGCTCATCGCCAGACCGTGGCTGGCGAGCCGGGCGGGATCGGCCAGCACCTCCACCTCGCCGGTGTCGCCGCCCTGCACCTCGACGCGGGCCAGGCCCTGGATACCGCTGAGCAGCGGCACGAGTTGATAGCGGGCGAAGTCCTGAAGCTGGACCGGCGAACTGGCGGGGGATTGGAGCGCATAGGAGATGATCGGAAAGACCGTCGGGTCCATCCGCCGGACATTATAGGTCGTGCCGGGCGGCAGGGTGCCGAGCGCGCGCGACATCGCCGCCTCGACCAGCAGCGTGCTAGCTACCATGTCGCGGCCCCAGCCGAAGTCGATCGAGATCTGCGCCGAGCCGCGGGTCGTTTCCGACCGGACGTCCTGAACGCCCTGCACGGCGCGCAACGCCTGTTCGACCGGCCGGGTGACGATCAGCGCGGTCTGGTCGGCGGGGCGCGATCCGGCATCAATGTCCACCAAGACGCGGGGGAAGGCGACCTGCGGGAATAGTCCGATCGGCAGCGAGAGGGCCGCCACCGCGCCCGCCAGCGAAAGCGCCAGCGCGACGACCATGATCGCCAGCGACTGGCGCCGCAGGAAGGTCGGATAGCTCATCGCGGCCGCTCGACCCGGACGGCATCGCCATCCGCCACCTGATACGCGCCGTCGACGATCACAGGTGCGTTGGGATCGAGCGCGCCGGTGACGAGATCGTCGGGCGTGCCGCCGACCGTGACGGTGACGGGCACCGCCTTGGCCTTGCCGTTTGCGATCTGGAACAGCTGCGCGTTGCCGTCGCTGGTCATCACGACGGCGCGGTGGGGGACCTGCCAGCCATCGGCGCTACCGGTGGCGATGGCGACCTTCATCGCTTCGCCGGACAGGATCGCGCCCGCCGGATAGGCGATATCCACATCGATCTGCCGGGTGCGCGGGTTCAGCACCGCGTCGATGTGCTGGAGATGGCCCGAGACCGGGGCGCCGCCGTCGAGTCGGGAGAGGGTGACGGGCGCGCCAAGGCGAAGTTCGGCGCGGCGGCCGGGGTCGACGCCTACGGTCACGATCAGGCCGCCTGCCCGTGCGATCGTCGCCAGCGCCTGGCCCGGCTGGGTGCGGTCGCCGAGTGCGACGGGCAGCGTCGCAACGACCCCGACAAAGGGCGCGCGCAGCACGGTGACGGTCGCGCTGGCACCGTCTTTGCGCAGCGCGGCCAGGGCAGCGCGGGCGTCGAGGACCGCCTTGTTCGCCTGGACGAGCTGGTCACGGGTGGCGAGCTGGTGGGCAAGAAGCTGGGCGGTGGTGGCGCGCTGTGACTCCGCCGCGTTCACCGCATCCAGCGCCTGCTGGTAGCTGCTGCGCGCCGAGGGGGCGAGGGTGAAGACCAGGATCGGCTCGCCCGCACGGACTTGCGCGCCCGCGACGACGTGGACCTGCGTGATCTGGCCCGGTTGCGGCATACTCAGCGTGGCGACGGCATTGCTGGCCGGGGTCGCCTCGCCATAAGCCTGGATGGTCCGGGTGGCTGAGCCGTGACGCGCGGGCACGGTGGTGACGAGGGTCGTCGGGGACGCGGTTGCTTCGGTATCGGACGCCTGCGACCCGCAGGCCGATAGGCCCAGCAGCAGGAGCGGCAACAGACCGTTCTTCGTCATCGTGCGGCGCCACGCGTGCCGGGATCGACGAGCCCCAGCGTCTCGACGCCGGGCAGGCCGAGCCCCAACAGGGTCGACACCGCCACCTGACGGTCCAGCAATGCAAGCCGAAGTGTCGCCAATTCCTGTTCCTTGGTGAAGCGGTTGGTGATGAGGTCGACATAGGCGCGCTCGTCCAGCGCGGCGGCGCCGAAGGCGGCGGCGGCGCGAGAGGCGGCGAGGCGCGCGGCGGGCAGGTCGCGTTCGACCAGGTCCAGCTGGCGTTGCAGCTGGGCCATCTCGTCCAGCAACGCCCCGATCTCGCCGGTCGCGTTGGTCAGGCGGGCGGCATATTCGGCCCGAAGCTGCGCGCGGGTGGCGCGGGCGATGGCGATGTTACCCTGGTTGTGATCGAACAAGGGCAGTCCGACCTGCGCATTGGGGCCGACATTGATGACCTTGGAACTGTCGCTGGATCCGGTGGCGCCGAGGATCAGGTCGGGGAATTGCGACAGGATCGCCGCGCGCAGCCCTTCGTCCTGCGCCGCATAGCCGAAGCGGAGCGCGAGCAGGTCGGGGCGCCGGTCGGCCAGCGTCGTCACGCCCGCCCGCGCCGCCGTCAGGTCGAAGGGCGGGAGGTCGACCGCAGTCCGGAGCGAGAGCGGCGCGTCGGGTGCAAGCCCGAGCAGCGCGTTGAGCTTGTGCCGGTCCTGCAATTGCGTCTGGTCGAGCGTCTGGAGCGTGGTGCGTGCCTGCTGGAAGCCGACCGCGCTCGGGGCTGCCGTCACCAGCGTGGCATTGCCCGCCGCCAGTGCCGCTTGCGTCACCCGCTGGCGGTGGCCGAGGATGCGCACGGCCTCGTCGAGCAGCGGCCGTGTCTGTTCGCGCGCGATGATGTCGACGGCCAGCTGGCGCGCCTGGCCCGCCACCTGCCATTCCTGCCATAGCAGGTCGGCGCGGACTTGACCGACGCTGTCGCGCGCGGCGCGGCGCTTGGGTTTGTAGACGAGCAGCGACTTGATGTCTTGTGCCAGCCCCAGGTTCCACGCGGGCACCGTCCCGGCACCGGCGACCAGCGGCAGCAATGCCCCGGTCAGCGATGGATTGGGCAGCACGCCCGCCTGAATGAGCTGAGCCTGCGCCACTCCGGCCTTTGTCCGCGCCGCGACCAGGTCGGGATCGCGCGCCACGGCGAGCGCGACGACATCGGCGACGCCCAGCGGACCGGCGGGATTATCGGCAGTCGCGGGCAGGGTCGCCGAAAGCATCGGGGCCTCGGCCAGCGGTGCAGGGCTGTAATGGGCGCAGGCCGTCAGGATCACGGCCAGCAGCGGCATTGTCCGGGATGGCGCACCCACGATCGTCTTGTCCCATTCAACCACGCCGGGTCGGCGCAGATGTGCCTTAGCCGCCGGATGTCCCGACCCGACATTGTGTCTTCCCAATGTTGCACGAACGGGGTGGCGTGGCGGGCCGGGGTTCGCGCAAGGGAGCGGCGAAGGAGACCATCCATGTTCTTGTCGCTTCGCGCCGCCATCCTCGCTGTCGCCATGATCGGACTTCCGGTCACCGCCGCTACCATTGCGGGCGATGCTCCCCGGTCGATTGCCGTGCCCGGCGATGGCGGATGGGATTATGCCCGCGTGGACGAGAAGGCGGACCGCCTTTACATCGCGCATGGCGATACGGTCGCGGTGATCGATCTGGCCAGCGGGCGTGCCCTAAAGCCGCTCGGGCCGGTGGCGCGTGCCCATGCCGTGGTGCCGCTCTCGAATGGCGAAGTCGCCGTGACGAGCGGCGATGACGACAGCGTCCGCTTCTTCGATCCCGCCTCCGGGCGGCAGATGGCCAGCGTCGGCGTTGGGCGGAAGCCCGATGCCGCGATCGTCGATCCGGCCAATGGCCATCTGTTGACCATGGATGCCAAGAGCGGCGTCGTGTCCGACATCGCCATCGGAACCCATCAGGTCGTGCGGACCATCAAGGTGGCGGCAGGCCTGGAATATCCGGCCATCGTCGGGCGGATCCTGTTCGTCAACAACGAGGACCGGGGCGAGATGGACGTGGTCGATCTGGCCCGGGGAGTTGCTGAAGCACCGATCGCCCTGCCCGGCTGCAAGGAGCCGAGCGGCCTGGGGCTGGACGCGCCGCATCACCGGCTGATCGCCGCCTGCGCCAACGGGATTGCAGCGGTCGTCGACGTGCCCTCGCGCCGCCTAGTCCAGCGCGTGGCCGTGGGGCGCGGGCCTGACGCGGTCATCATTGATGCCCGGCGGTCGCTAGCCTTGCTTCCGGCAGGCAAGGACGGGGTGCTCGACGTGTTGTCGACTGAGGGGCCCTCGGTCACGCATAAGCGCGCGATCCGGACGGAGGTGGGAGCCCGGACCGGTGCGCTGGATGCGCGGACCGGTCTGGTCTGGCTCCCCGTCGCACGCACCCTGCCTGCGGTCGGCGGCGCCAAGCCGCACGCCGTACCTGGCACCTTCCACGTCTTGGGCGTTGACCCGGCCTGATCGGTCGCGGAAACCCGGCGGATGCGAATCCTGCTTGCCGAAGACGATGGTGATACCGCCGCGCAGGTCGTTCGCGGCTTGACCGCGCTCGGCCATGTGGTGGAGCGTTTCGATGACGGGCGTGCGGCGCGCGACGCGGGATTGGCCGAAGCCTTCGATCTGGCCATCCTGGACCGGCTGCTTCCCGGCGTCGACGGCGTGGAGATCGTGCGCCATTGGCGGGAGGAGGGGAACCACGTGCCGGTCATCCTGCTTACCGCGCTGGGCAGCATCGCCGACCGGGTGACGGGGCTGGACGCCGGCGCAGACGACTATCTGGTCAAGCCGTTCGCGCTGCCCGAATTGTCTGCGCGGGTCAGCGCGCTGCTCCGCCGCCCGCCGATCGCGGAGGTGCCGACGCGGCTTCAGGTCGGCGATGTAGTGCTCGACGCGATGCGGCGCGAGGTCCGGCGAGGGGCCCGTCCGATCCGCCTTCAACCGCGCGAGTTCCGCATCTTGGAGGAACTGATGCGCCATGCCGGACGGGTCGTGACGCGCAAGATGCTGCTGGAAGCGGTCTGGGGGTTCCATTTCGACCCGCAGACCAACATCGTCGAAAGCCATCTCAGCCGGATGCGGTCCAAGCTGAATGAGGGCTTTGCCCATGACCCGATCGAGACGCTGCGCGGCGAGGGGTATCGGATGGGCGGCGATGCCTGACCGGCGGCGCAGCGCCGCCTATCGCATTGCGCTGACCCATTCGGCTGCGTTCGCGCTCGCCATCGCGATCCTCGGCGTGCTCGTCTATTTCGCCGCGGATGCTGCCTTCCGTCGGCAGCAAGACACCGCCCTGGCGGAGGCGAGCGCTGATCTGGTCCGACAATATCATGACGAGGGCGCGCACGAACTTGCCGAGGCGGTAGCGCATCGCGGGGGAGAGAACGGCGTCATCACCTTCGGCTATGCGCTGTTCGATAAAGCCGGTCGCCGCATCGTCGGGGATTTCGATCTGGCGTTGCCGCCGCCCGGTTATGCCGATGTGCCCTTTCACGATCCGGTCGAGGGCGATGATGACGCACGCGTCCTGACGACCCGCCTGCCGGATGGCACCTATCTGGTGGTGGGGATCGACTCGCAGGCGGTCGAGCAGCTGGACGGCGTGATCCTCAGCCTGTTCGGCGGCGCCTTCTTCCTCGTCCTGATGATCGGGGCAATCGCCGCGCTGGTGCTGGGCGGCTATCTTCACCGGCGCCTGGAACAGGTCACTGCGACAGCCGAGGCGATCATGGCGGGGGATGTCCGCCGCCGCGTGCCGTTTTCGCCGCGCGACGACGAGTTCGACCGCCTGGCGATTATCCTCAACAGGATGCTGGAGCGGATCGGCCGCCTGCTCGAAAACCTGCGCCAGGTATCGGCCGACGTCGCGCATGACCTGCGCACGCCGCTCGCCCGGCTGCGCGGCGACCTAGAACTGGCGCTGGACACGCGCGACCCCGACGCGCAGCGCGCCGCCATCGGCAAGGCCCTGAGGCAGAGCGACGCGCTGCTCGCGCTGTTCGGCGGCATCCTGCGCATCGTCGAGGTGGATGCGGGCGATATCCGGCAGGGCTTCGTGCGGATGGATATCGGAGCGCTGGCGGAGGATATCTGCGACAGCTATGCGCCCGCCGTCGCTGACGGCGGGCGCAGCCTGTCCTGCGATATCCAGGGCGGGCTGACGATCGCCGGCGACCGTGAGCTGCTGTCCCAGGCCCTCATCAACCTGCTCGACAATGCCCAGGCGCACACGCCGCAGGGTACGCATATCCGTGTCATTGTCGTACCCGAAGAGGAGGCGGCGGTCGCGGTATCGGTGATCGACAACGGCCCCGGCGTCGCCGAGGGTGATCGCGAACGCATCGTCGAACGCTTCGTCCGGCTCGACCGCACCCGCTCGGCGGCAGGACATGGCCTTGGCCTCAATCTGGTGGAGGCGATCGTGCGGGCGCATGGCGGCACCTTGACCATCGGCGATGCGAGGCCTGGGCTGGTGGTGACGCTCCACCTGCCGTGTGCCGCATAAGGTGGCGATCAGCTGATCCCCGCTGCCTCCATTTCGGCGCGGGCGGCGTCGAACTGGGCGCGGAACGCGGGCTTGCTCATCAATCGCTCGGCGATCACAAGCCCGAGCGCTTCCCCAGCCGTCACGTCGCTGCGCCAATGCTGTTCGCAGGTGATCCGCGTTTCGGCATAGGTGGCCGCCCGGGTGAGCAGGGCAGGCGCCTTGCCGGGCACCAGCCTCGCCAGCACGCCTGCCATCGCATAGGCGTTGGTCGTGTGGCCGCTGGGATAGCTCGACAGCGGTTCGTTGCCGGGTTTGCAGGTCTTCAGCGTGGGGTCGACGATCCAGGGGCGCGGCCGGGCGAAATGATCCTTGCCGCGTGCGATCACCTCCTTCTCGGTGGCGCGCACCATCGCCATCAGCCGCGCCGTGGCGGGCGGGTGCTACAGATCAAAACGCGGCCCCAGCACGCCCGCAAAGATCGTGGCGGTCGTCGTTTCCCCCGCCTCGCGGGCGGCCTTTGCCTGTTCGGACGAGCGCGACGTTTCGACCGCTTTGAGCTCAGCGATTTCGGCACTTGCCTGCGTGCTATCGCGGGCGGGCGGCGGGGGTACCATCGGTGGGAAGATCCGCTTTCGCTTGTGACTGTTCCCCGGCAGATGAACGAACGGCGGAATCTGGGAAGCCGGGTCGGGGCCCGAGCGTCGGAGTGTGGGTCTTTTGCTCGCCAGCATCCGGCCCTCATCTCTTTATAAGCGGGAGATTGCACCACCATCCCGCCTTGCCGAATGATTCGTAATTTCGTCAGCACGTTACGCTTGGCAGCGTCAAAGCCGCAGTTCAGCGCTTGAGATTGTTAACCCGCCCGGCGTAGAGGTGGACTGTTCGCCAGCAGGCGGACCGAGGCGTCAGAACCTTGTCGTTGAGTAGCCGAAGCCCGGCCCGAATTCTATTCGGCCGGGGAGCGGGTGTGCATGTCCAGGGCGCAAGCCTAAAGACACTCGCGCCTGTCTCAACGCAGGATTCTGAATCCCCGGCTCACGGGCCGGCACCGCCTCGTCAACAGGGGCGGTGCCGTCGGCTGGGGTCAGCCTGTCAGCACCGCGCGAACGGGGGTTCGGGCGTGAGTGCAGATCACAAATGCCGCAGCAGGCGGCTTGCCATCATCAGGAATTCGACCGCGGCAACGGCGGCGCTGTTGCTCGCCGCATGCGGCGGAGGCGGCAGTGGCGTGAACACGCCCGGCGGGAATGCGCCGCCAACCGGTACGCCTTCGCCAACCCCAGCGGCAACGCCAACGCCGTCTCCCACGCCAGCACCGACACCAACAACTGCTGACACCGCCGAATACCAGTCATCCGCCGCGGTGGTCAGCGCAAAGGCAGCCTATGCGTATGACCGCGGGATCACCGGCAAGGGCGTGACGATCGCGATCATCGACAGTGGAATCGTGCGGTCCTCGCCCGAGTTCGCCGGTCGCATCTCGGCCGACAGTGCCGGCTTCGAGCAGCGCATCGCCCGTTGCGCGACCTGTCCGGGCGAGACGGTGCCGCCCTTCGCGATCGACGACAATGATGGCCACGGCAGCAAGGTCGCCTCGATCGCGGCGGCGGCGCGCAACGGCTCCGGCATGCAGGGACTGGCACCGGATGCGACCATCCTCGCGCTCAAGGTGGCGGGGCCTGACCTAGACGGCGTGACGGCGGGCAGCACGACACCGATCCGCGAGGGTACGCAGCCGAACGCAGGTCTGATTGCACCGGCGCTGCGCGAAGCCATCGCCAGGGGCGCGTTCGTCACGGTGATGTCGCTGAACGGCTTCGGCGGCGGACAAGTCGCGACCGAGCAGCGTGCGGCGATGGACGGCTTGCGCGCCGCCGACCGGCTGCTGGTCGAGTCCGTCGCGAATGAGACCGGAAAGGACAGCTTCGCCGGCCAGTTTGCCGAGACCCTCGTCGGCAGCGACCGCGCCAACGCCGACTGGTTCCTGTTCGCGATCGGGGTGGACGCCAACGGCAACCCGCGTTCCGCCAATGGTAACGCAGGGGTGCTCGCCGACCGTATGATCGCGGCGGTGGGCGTGAACGTGCAGGCGGTCGACAAGGACGGCAGCATCACCACCGTCACCGGCAACAGCTTCGCGGCCCCTGCGGTCGGCGGGGCGGCGGCGCTGCTGAAACAGTATTGGCCGCAGCTCGGCGGCAAGGCGATCGCCCGTATCCTGCTCGACACCGCCACCGATATGGGCGCGCCCGGTGTCGATCCGATCTATGGCGCAGGGCTACTCAACGTCGAGAAGGCGATGCAGGCGCAGGCGCCTGCATCGTCATTCGCGGCGGCGCAGGCGGTGCTCGCCCGTTATTCATCGCTCGACGTCTCCGCACCGTTCGGCGGCTCGGCAACCGCGTCGATGATCGCGATGGCGGCGGGCAGCATGAGGGTGTTCGACCGCTACGGCCGCGACTTTGCTATGACGGGCGCGACCGGCATCCGTGCCTGGTCATCGGGGCTGCTGGCCGGCGGCATGACCGGGTCGGTCGATCCGCTGCCCGTCCGCCGCTGGTCGGCGAGCGAGGCACGGCTGGGCTTCGCCGGGCAGGACGCGGTCGGTCCATGGCAGGGCACGACAGCCAACCGACCGGCGGTGGCGAGCTTCTCTCCGGCAGCGGGGCAGACGGTGACGGTCGGCGCGAACACAGCGGTGGGCGGTAGCGGCTTGTCCCTCACCGGTTCCCCACTGCGCGGTGTGGTCGGCCAGCCCATTGGCCTGTGGTCGTCGTGGAGTGGCGGCGGCTGGTCGGCATCGTTCTCGTCGGGCTCGTCGCGCGACCGCAGCGCGGACCTGCGCGGCGTCACCTTCGCCACCCCGTTCGGCATCGGCCTGGAGGTAACCGACCTCACCGAGCACGGCCGGGTGCTGGGGTTCGGCGGTGGCATGGCTGCATCGGGCTTGCGTGGCGGTCGGACGACGCTCACCACCCTCGTCGCACGCCGCACCGTGGCGGGTGTCTCGCTCACCGCGCGGGCTACAACGGGAAGCACCAGCGTCGACGGTGGTGGCGACGGCCCGATCCGCTTCGACGGTCGCATCGTCAGCACCGCCTTCGCGGTAGAGGGCGCGCGTCCGCTGTTCGGCGGGTTGGCGACGCTCGGGCTGTCGTCGCCGTTGCGCGTCGAGCGGGCACGGGCGTCGCTGCTGGTGCCGGTCGCGTACGACCTGATGTCGGGTGTGCTCGCCGAAGAGGGCCGGACCTTCGACCTGTCGCCGACGGCGCGGGAACTCGATCTGGAGTTCGGCTGGTCGACCGCGCTGGCGTCCACCTCGACGCTGCGGGTCGGCGTCGCGCGGGCTTTCGACGCCGGTCATGTCCGCGGCGCGTCCGACGTCGCCGCCTTCTTCAATTTCGTCGTCCGCTGAACCGCAAGGAACACCCATGTCCAGATCCACTGCAGTGCCCGCCTCTGTCCTGCTCTTCGCCGCCGCCACGGGCTTGAGCGGGTGTGGCAATTCCAAGGCCCCGAGCAAGGCGGCGTTCGCCGCCGCGCTCGAACCTGTCGTCCGCGACGTCTTCTGCCACCCCATCGATGTGATGCGGTACGAGGTCGAAGGCGAGCCCGGCGGATCGGGGTTTCCGATCGTCACCTCGCCGAAGCCGACGCTCGCGGGGCCAGGTTCTGATGGAAAGGCGGTCGCGATGCTGGACGGTCTGGCCGGCGTCGGGCTCGTCACGCGCACGACGTTCGAGAAGCCGGCGCGGTGGAGCGGGTCAACCAACGCATTCGTGCGGCAGCCGCTGATCTCCTACGCGCCGACGCCGAAAGGCGCGCCCTATCTGCATACGGTCGAGCGCAAGGCCACGAACGCCATGGTTTCGGTGCCGTACTTCTGCCTGGCAAAAGGCGAGGTTGTCGACGTGGTGCGCTGGACCGAGCCGACCGACTTCGCCGGTCATCGGGTCAGCCAGGTCACCTACACCTATCACGGCGTCGATCCGATCCCGGTCATGCCGCCGGCGGAACAGGCGCGCATCGCCGAGCCGAAGGAATCGACGATGCCGTTCGAGCTGCAGAGCGACGGCTGGCGACCGATGCCGCGCTGACGATCGACGTGACCATCACCATCCCATCCATTTCGGCCAACACCATGACCCGAGCGCCGAGCGCCGGGTCGTCAAGGAACACCATGATGAAAATGACCAATGCTGCTGCCATCGGTGCCGTGATGGCGTTGTCGCTCGCCACCGCTCCCGCCATGGCGCAGAAGGCGCGATTGGCCGCACAACCCGCGTCTTCCGCTACACCGCTGGCGATGGACGTCGCCGGCGTTCGCCTCGGGATGCCGCTGGCCGCGGTGCAGGCAGCGCTGGCGGGGACCTACCGTTGCTCGACCTACCAGTCGGCCTCGTTCCGGCAACTCGTCGAGCGAGAGGTCCGCAAGCGCAAAGGCATCCCCGATGGCTTCGGCCCTGATGGCACTGCCGTTGGAGACCTGACCTGCCAGGGTCCTGCTGGTGAATATCTCCGCCTGTTCATGGCGCAGACGCCGGCGGGAGAGATCGTCGACCGGATCGACCTGACGGTGTCGACCAAACGCGTTGATCTGGCCACGCTGGTCGGCCAAGTCGAGGCCAAGTACGGGCGGCCAACTGAGGGCGTCCCGTCGAACGGATCGTGGTGCATCACCCGATGCGGCGGCGATCTGACCATGGAGCCCGATCCGCGCATCACCGTCAGGTCCGACGCCTGGTCCCTCAAGATATTCGGCACCCGGGGAAGCAACGCGCGTCTTGCCGATGAGGCGGCGGTGAAGGCGGCCGCCGCGCGCGAAGCACCGGCTGCGGCGCGCGGCGCCTTTTGAGGTCGGGCATGATCACGGCCGCGGTATCGCTTCTCGCGCCCGTAGCCGCGTTGTCGCTGTTGGCCACCGCGCCAACGCTCGCGAACATGCCGGTAGGCGTCCCGCGAAACGGCGTCGGGGCCACTGAGCCCGTAGCACCGCTGCGGCCGCTCTCGATGGCGATGGTCATGAAGGCGGGAGCCGCGGGGACCGGCTGCTCGTGGTCGTTGGCGAAGGACAGACGCATGCGCTTCGCCGCGGCCGACGACCGTGCCGTGGTCCGTCTCGACAGCGGCATGGTGCACCTTCGGCCTGCGGCTGGCGCTGGCGACCTGTTCCCGTTCACCCATGATCGCTGGGTCGGCGACAGCATCACCGTGACGGTGACATCCGTCGGTCGATCGACATGGCGGGGCACCGAGGTGAACGAGGGGGCGGCCGATATCGACGTTCGCACTGGCGACCGTCGATGGGTCGTGCGGGGGGCGCCTGACCTGCGGATCCTGACCCTCGCCGATCAGGATCGAAGGTCGTATGCCCTTCAGATCCGATAGGAGAAAACAGAAGAGGCCCGGGCAAGATTTTAAGGCGCAACAGCGCAAAAAGGTGGTGACCACCTTTTTGCGGGGACTGACCGACCGCAGTTCGGAGACATCCCCCATGTCCTCCACCTTCGGCTCCGGAAGGCATTTTTGTTCGAGGGCAGGGGGCGCCCCCTTGAGAATGGGGCAGCGCCACGAGACACTATACGCCATGACCAGCGGTGCCGACCCACAACCTGCCTATCCGCAATATGCGCATCAGCTGCAGGCGCTGCTACGGCGGCTGGCCCGCGAGGATCGCGAGGCGATCGGCGCGAATTTGCGACGCGGCGGCTTCGGCAAGCGGGAGATCGAGCCCGGGCCAGCTGTCTCACCTGGTCGCGTGCGGGGAACATCCGACGCCGGCTCGCATACGCAATCGCCCTCGCGCGAAGCCACGGGAACGCGCCGACGTATCACCGATGCGGGCGGCAATGGTGGGCGGACGACGTCGGTCGACTTCTCGCGGACCAGCCCGCTTTCGCTGAGCCCGCGCCAGACCGGGCCTGTGCGAATCCCGCATTTCGACATGGTGCGGATCAGTCGCACCGTCGTTCCCCGCGCTAAGGATGGCCGTACTCACCCGCGCTATCCCGACCGAAGCGGCATCGCCGCGGCCCACCACAGCTATGTCACCCGCGGCGGCGTCGCCGACTTCGAAACCCATCTCGACTATATCACCCGTACCACCGCCGTGGAGAAGAATGACACCGCGCGGCTGATCGACATGCTCGACATGGACGAAGATCGCCGGCTGCAGAATCACCTCGCCATCATCAGCAACATCCCCGGCGGGCGCGAGCGGGAACGCAGCCTGTTCGAAGCGGTCGAGCGCTGCGAGCGGCAAGCCAAGGGCGGGACGCTGTACGTCTCGACCCAATATGCCGATGACTGGATGCTGCTGGCCACCCGGCAAGATGCGCCGGGATGGGTGCGCAAGGCTGCGGTGACGCTGCAGCAGAAGCGGCTCGCCCAGGAGGCGAAGGCGAAAGCTGAAGGCAAGGCCTTTCTCGACGCCATCGTCGACATCGCCAAGGTCAACCTGGAAGATGCCTATGACCGGCTGGTGTGGTGTGATGACCAGCCTGGCTTGCCCGCGGCTGCGCGACCGAACTGGAAGGCGGGACCATGCGGGCGCACCCAGACCCGCTTCGTCGGCGAGTTTCCACGCGGACTGAAGCCAGCCGAGCGGCGCCTGGTGCTCGAACGTTTTTGTGAGACGCTTAACGCGGAAGGCTGGATGTACGTCGCCGCGATCCATCGCCCTGATGCGACGAACGACCCCGACAACTTCCACTTCCACATCGATGGCTATGATCGGCCGGCACGCTGGCTGACGGCGAAGGAGATCAATGACGAGCGCAACCCCCGCAAGCCGGTCGAAGGCGAGGGTTGCTGGGATTTCGAATATTCCGAGCGCAAGCGGAACGGCAAGTTCTGTTACCCTTATCGCCAGGACAAGATCGCAGAGCCGACCCGGGACGTGCCGAAGGACGGCGAAAAGGCCGTTTCCCATTTTGTGGCTGGTCGACGCTACGTCAAAGCGTTGCGCAAGCGCTATGTCGACATCGTCAACAAGGTCGTGGATGGTCGGGCTGGGAGCCCCATCTACGCGCCGGGGCCTTATCGGGATGCCAGGATTCGGCTGACACCGATGGAGCATCTCGGCTCCGCCATCACCGCCAGCGAGGCCAGGGGCGATGTAACGGCTGCTGGAACCCGAAACGCCCATATCCGGTTCAATGATGAGATGCGGCTGCTTCTGGAGCAGGCCGATTTCGACCGGAATGAGAATGGTTTGAAGGCCGCGATCCCACTCGGTCGACGGGCTTCAGCCGCTTCCCTGAAGGCGACTGCACACTGGCGGCAACTCGCAAACGCCGCCGTAACGCGGCGCTGCCAGGCGGGGCTGGTCGCCATCGTCGAGCGGATGGTGCGCTCACGCGCCGAGACGGTGCTGCGTGTCGGCACCGCAAGTCTAAAAGTCCAGGACGAGGCCCGCGCGTGGCTGGGCGAAATCGACGCCATCGTGGCACCGACCCCTCAGCAGGTCCGCGCGGCGGCCCGGCTAAAGGACCTCGACGGCAAGGTCGAGAAGGCGTGGGCTGAGGTTGTCGCGGCCACGGGCAATGGGCGTGAACGGCTGCGATACGTACCAGCCGATCACGCCAAGCTGGCGCCCCTTAATCCGATCTCGCCGGCCTATCGACCGCAGGTCGAAAAGCGCCTGCACGCATGGCTGATCAAGCATCGCCGAAGCCATGAACACCTGCGTTTCGTCTCGGGCGGATATGTAATCGACAAGACGGTCCCGCTCGCGATCCACCGGTTGTTCCGCCTGCTCGGCGACGAACCTGAAATCCAGAAGTTGCTGTTGGCCGAGCGCGAGCGTCGCGAGATCGCGGCGGCATCGGCAGCTGTGTCCCGTGACCTGATGCATCAGGACCATGGCGGCAGATCGGTCCTGCTCGGCGAGGGATTGGGGCACGCGCTCACCGTCGCGGATCGTGGTGCCGACGGCGGACAATCACGCACGCTGGCAAATATCGACAGTCTGCAGGATGTCGAACTGCTGCAGACGCTGTCGACAATCCAGGCCAAGCGCCGACGCAAGGCGACGGGTGCACCGCCTGCTGGCCCCGAAGAGCTCGCCGCCACGTCGCCCGTAGACGTTCCGAAGCCATCGCCCGCCGATCCTGCGTCGAGAGGCAAGTCGAGCGGCTTGCTCGGGCAGGCGGTCGCAGCCGTTGGCGACCGGCAAGCGGCTCATCCTCAATCCGGTATGTCGGGTGGAAAACGACATACCGGAAGCAGAGGCCCTGCCGTTGGCGTGACAAGCCAGACGAGTAAGAAAGGACAGGAAAGATAGGCGCTGCAGTAAGGGGGAAGCTGGGCTTTTGAGCCGCTGAAGATCGATGAAAAAGATTGGAGGTGCTTGTCCGGATCGCTCGGTCCGCGACCCTTAAGCTTCGGAACCACAATGGATTTCCTGACTACCCCCGTGCACTCGCTCCCGCACGTGCTTCTTCACTATATCGCCTCCGGGTTCGGCAAGCCCGAGGTGCCCATCCTGGTTTCGGGCGGCGGTATGCCCGCCGACAGCGTTCTGTACGACGCCCAGTCGGTCGTCGTGGCGCTGACCTGTGTCGCCGCACCCATGTTCCGCAGCAAGATCGAACGGCTCGCGGCCGATCAGTCGATCGACGTCATGCTGGTGCGCTGCTGCCTGACCGGCGGTGACCTGCTGCCGGTGTCGATCGATGTCGTTTTGGCGGGCGGTGGCCTCACCACCTTCAAGCTGGAGGACCTAGCACTTTACCGCCATGATGATGGCGGCCTGTGGCTGGTGCCGTTCGGGTTCGGCGGGGCGATCCGGCTGGAGGCGCACGGCCTCGAACTCTATCTGGTGCCGCCCTACGCAACGCTCGCCGAACGCGCCGACGGCATCTACCGCGCTGCGTCCGATCTGGCCGAACGCCTCTACCCGCAAGGTGCGTTCTGATGCGGACCAAGGCCAAGCGCGCAGCGGCAACACCCAGCGTCGAGGTCAACCCGGGCTGCCTGCCGGATCCGGCGAACCCGCATAGCTGGCTGGTACTGACCGGCGATGACGCCGATCGCGATGCGACCCGTGTCATGTATGGCTGCCTGCGCCCCAGCTTTCGCGGCCACCTGAACAGCGCGGCGGCTTTTGCCGCTGCCAAACTGACCGTTGGTGCGCCACCCGACACGCCGCCATGGACGCTGACCGCCGCACGCGCCGAGGTGTTGCTGCCGCCGGGGGCCGATGACCGGCTGTCCGACCCGCGTATCCTGATGGAGACGGTCGACGCAGAACTGCCGGTCAAGGCCAAGGCGCTGCTCGCCTATCTGACCTTCACCTTCCCAACCGCGCGACTGCATGAGCAGTATGAGCTGGTCCGCGCCTTCACCGGCCGGTGGATCGTCGATCCGTTCGAGGTCGCCGCATTGCTGGTCCAGCATGCCCCCCACCGGGCCGGCAGCGCCAGCCCGCCGCATGTTCATGTTCTCCTTGCTGGACCCAGGCGATTGACGCCGCTCGGCTTTGGCGAATGGGTGACGCCGCTTGCCACCGACAAGGCCCATGCCCTGGTCGGCAACGCCTTTCGCCAGTTCCAAGCCGACTGGCGGCAAGCCTGACCACGCCGGCGCACCAACACCATCATCGGGAAACATCATGAACGATAACGAACCCTGGCCGCGGATCGGCCAGGCGATGAACTCGCACGTCGTGCGGACACTGGCGCAGGCAGCGGGGTGGCGGCTGACCGACATGCCGGCCGACCTCGGCCTGCCGCTCGCCGGCTGCCTGTACAGCGAGGCGAACCACCTGCTGGTCACGACGATGAACGGCAATCTCGCCGCGTCCATCGCCGTGATGGACAGTGCGCTGCTCGCGACCCGGTCGGATGCGCTGATCGTGAGGACACCGTCGGCGGACGCGATGCCGGGCTTCGCCCTGGGCCTGTGGCACAGCGGGCGGGTCACCTGGCACTGGATGCTGACGCTTTGGGTCGATGTCGACGCTGGCCTGTGGCTCGTGCCGACACCGGACAAGCGGGATGGCACCGCTGCTTCGGGGTTCCGGCTGACGGCGCGCCATCTTCGGGTTGAAGAAGTGCCGTGGCGAACGGCGCACGAACGCGCCGACGGATTGGTCCGGGCCATCCGCCTGTTGGTCCACGGCGAGCGCGGCACGACATCCGGCCCTGCGGGCGGGGAGGATCGGTCATGACGGTGCCGATGCCGCGCCTGCTGCGGCAGGCGTGCTGGGCGCTCGTCATCGCCTTTCCGCTGCTCGTGCTGGCCGGCCAGCACTGGCAGCACGCGGCGGCGGGCCCCGGTACACGAGGCGTGACGGCGGTCGCCGCCGTCATCTGCCCGGCGGCCGTCGAGCCGGTCCTAGCGGTGCGCGTCGCCGACGGCGCGCACGCGCTCGACCGCGCCGTTCTGCGGCGGATCGTGGTGCAGCTTCACATAGGACCGGGGTGCTCAGTCCCGGTTGAACCGCCCGCCGTGCGGGCCGATCGATGGCGCGATCACGGTGGAGGGGAGAAGAAGAGGGGGATGGGCAAGTCGATGTGATCCCCGTGGTGGGGATGAAACAAGGAAGACAGACCATGAACCCCGACCAGACCGCCCATGTCCGCGCCCATGTCGCTGCCGTTTCCAAGCTCCTGCTCGGCAACAAGATCATGAACCCCGGCCTGATGATCATGGCCGGAGGTCCGCTCGATCCCCACCAGCGAATTGCGTTTGGTCGCACAGCGGTCGAAGCCCAGGTCGATCTCATCTATCTCGAATTCGCCGTCGGCGAAGACGACGTCCCCGTGATGACCGGAATCACCGTCATGCTGCCGCGCGACACCATCTGCTATGTCTCGACGGGATGCCGCCTGTCGCTCGTCCCCGGCAAGGCTCGCGCGGTGATCGTGCCGCAGGACGGGGCTCAGTCCCACTTCAAGGTACTGCCGGGCGAGATCGTGCAGGTGCGGGGGCGGCCGGCCTCGCTGGCAGCCGGATGTGACCGCGCGACCGCGAAGCTGGCGATGCTCGTTCGCGATGGCGCTGACCTAGGAAACCAAGTCAATCTGCAGACGTGGTGCTGATAGTTCAGAGGTTGCCATGCAAAAGGCGGCAACCTCTTCAACCCAGCTCAGCTGCCTCGGCCTTGCCATCACGGGCTGCGTGCATTTCCGAATAACGGCCTCGAAAGTCGTTATCGAAAGGGATCATATCCTGGTATGATGAGACCCTTCTGTAAGGCGATGATTGGGACTTTGCTGCCGTTCGCCTGCGGCGTGTCGAACGGCGCCTCTTGTCAGAAGCCGACGTTGAACGTTCGCCCGTTCGGCATCTGGGAACGTCGAAAGCTGGGCCGTCTTCCACCTGTCAGCATTCAGGCGGAGCGCTTCGAAAAGCTGACATTTGATAGAGCCATCGCCGGGCCAGCAGTCACTGGTATACCGACCCTTCCGAGTTTCAGCATTCCCGATGGTTGTAGATCATTCACGCGTCCGCGCCGGCTCCCCAGTTTGAAACGGGAAGCAGGCGATCAACATCAAGCACTCATGCGCTGAATGTAGAAGGCCATCGGCACCATCGGCAGGTGATGCTCAGAACTCGACATAAGCAGCAGGCGATTAATCGTATTGTCCTGGATGCCCGTCGGCGCGAAAACGCAGGAGATTCTGCCGTCATTTCCGACGTCTCCCCGCTTGCGAAGCGCGTTCTGGGCGGCTGTGTGCGTGCTGACGAACCGGGAAGCAAGCCCCGCCTCGAAATTCGGCCGGGGACCGTGATCTTCGACAGCGGCAAGATATCGGAACATCTCGCCGAACAGCTTATGATAGCCCGACAATATGCCTTCCCGCGCCAACTGGATGATGCGATCCGGGTTGTCGGGGAACAGAAAGGTGGCGTCAGCGAATTTCTCGGCGAGCTGCCTGAGACGAGCCGGCGGCGCTCCTGCCCTCGGTCGCGCCGCGCGAAGAATCTCCCGCCAGCGGAAGGCGCTGTCGGTCACGATGGAGGCCCCGGTCGCCTGTGCCAGATACATGGCGATCTCGAAGTTTGGCTTCATCTGGGTCGTGTCCGTCAACGTGGTGTAATTTCAGGTGTGCCACCGGGCCGCATCGTTCAGGCGGCCTTGGGTGTAATCTGTAGGGGCGGTACCTCCTCGATCTGTGGTGTGGCGAGAGCGGTCATGCCTT
>Ga0209816_1000291_pt1 | contig 40897 bp, 36 predicted proteins | sample CoawatmetaG01DNA_FD_187509 | JGI IMG/M metagenome (GOLD analysis project Ga0209816, IMG submission 187509) | Marine microbial communities from the West Antarctic Peninsula - Coastal water metaG017-DNA (SPAdes) (version 2) | ecosystem: Environmental > Aquatic > Marine > Coastal ...
AAACATTAGAAAGAATACAACATATATTAAAAACAGGTAAACCTTTAAGAAATTAAATTATGAAAGAAGCGTATATAGTAAAAGCATATAGAACAGCTGTTGGAAAAGCTCCAAAAGGATTGTTTAGATTTAAAAGACCTGACGAGCTTGCTTCAGAAACTATAAATCATATGATGAATGAAGTTCCTGAACTTGACAAAACTAGAATTGACGATGTTATAGTTGGGAATGCAACTCCTGAAGCTGAACAGGGTTTAAATATAGCAAGAGTGATTTCACTAATGGGATTAAAAGTAGAAGATGTACCTGGCGTTACTGTTAACAGATATTGTGCTTCTGGTCTTGAAACTATAGCAATGGCCTCCGCAAAAATAAAATCTGGAATGGCGGAATGCATAATTGCGGGAGGAGTTGAAAGCATGAGTTTACTTCCAATGGGAGGTTATAAACCAGTTCCAGATTATGCAATTGCTAAGCAAGGGAAAGAGGATTATTATTGGGGAATGGGACTTACAGCTGAACAAGTAGCAGAAAAGTATAAAGTGAATAGAGAAGATCAGGACGAATTTGCACTAAATTCTCATTTAAAAGCCATTGACGCTATTTCTAAAGGCAAATTTAAATCCCAAATAGCACCTATTAAGGTTGAAGAAACATTCTTAAATCAAGATGGTAAAAAAACATCAAGAGAGTATATAGTTGACACAGATGAAGGTCCAAGGAAAGGTACTAATCTAAAAGTACTAAATAAACTAAGGCCTGTTTTTACAATGAATGGAAGTGTTACCGCTGGTAACTCTTCTCAAATGAGCGACGGCGCAGCATTCGTTTTAATAATGAGTGAGAAAATGGTTAAAGAATTAAACATTGAACCAATTGCTAGGCTAGTTAATTATGCAGTAGCTGGAGTTCCTCCAAAAATTATGGGAATTGGACCTATAAAAGCTATTCCAAAAGTTTTAAAACAAGCTGAAATGAAAATCGAGGATATAGATTTAATCGAGTTAAATGAAGCTTTCTCATCTCAATCTTTAGCAGTAATAAGAGAACTTAATTTAAATAAAGAAATAATCAATGTTAATGGGGGAGCAATTGCACTTGGGCATCCTTTAGGCTGTACAGGAGCAAAACTATCTGTTCAGTTATTTAATGAAATGAGAGATAGAAAATCTAAGTATGGAATGGTTACTATGTGTGTTGGTACAGGCCAAGGTGCAGCCGGAATTTTTGAATTTTTAAAATAATTTTATATAATGGAAGTAAACGAAAAAAATATTACAAGAGGTGGGGAATTTGTTATTAAGGAAACTAATTCTAACAATGTATTCACGCCTGAAGATTTTTCCGAAGAACAGCTAATGATGAAACAAGCTGTTGTAGACTTTATTGAAAAAGAGGTTATACCTCACCGTGCAAGATTTGAAAATAAAGATTACCAATTGACAGAAGACATTATGAAAAAAGCTGGTGATCTAGGTTTTTTAGGAGTGGCAGTTCCTCAGGAATATGGCGGAATGGGAATGGGTTTTGTTTCTACAATGCTAGTATGTGAAGCCATTTCAGGCGCATGTGGTTCACTATCAACAGCATTTGGAGCACACACGGGAATTGGGACCATGCCTATAGTTCTGTATGGAAATGAAGAACAAAACAAAAAATTTGTTCCTAAACTAGCTAGTGGAGAAGTATTTGGATCTTATTGTTTAACCGAACCTACAGCAGGATCAGATGCAAATAGCGGAAAAACAAAAGCTGTTCTTTCAAAAGATGGATCACACTATGAAATTACAGGTCAAAAAATGTGGATATCAAATGCTGGGTTTGCAAAATTATTTATTGTTTTTGCAAGAATTGAAGATGACAAGAACATAACAGGTTTTATAGTACCAAACGAATCTAGCAATGGAATAACATTAGGCGAAGAAGAGAAAAAATTAGGTATACATTCATCATCAACAAGACAAGTCTTTTTTAACGAAACAAAAGTTCCAGTTGAAAACATGTTATCTGAAAGAGGAAGCGGTTTTAAAATAGCTGTAAACTCTTTAAATGTTGGAAGAATTAAATTAGCGGCAGCTTGCTTAGATGCTCAAAAAAGAGTTGCTACATATGCAATACAATATGCAAGCGAAAGAACCCAATTTAATACCAAAATTATAGATTTTGAAGCTATTAAAGAAAAAATTGCTACTATGGCCACGGATACTTACGTTGGTGAATCAGCAACCTACAGAGCTGCAAAAGATATTGAAGATAGAATTAAAATAAGACACGAGAGTGGAAATAGTTTTCAAGAATCAGAACTAAAAGGAGTGGAAGAATACGCAATAGAATGTTCGTTATTAAAAGTAGCTATAAGTGAAGACATGCAGAATATTGCTGATGAAGGAATTCAAGTATTTGGTGGAATGGGCTTTTCTGCAGAAACTCCAATGGAAGGAGCCTGGAGAGACTGTAGAATTGGAAGAATATACGAAGGTACTAATGAAATTAACAGAATGTTAAGCGTTGGAATGCTAATCAAAAAAGCAATGAAAGGACAGATTGATTTTATAAATCCAGCAACAAAAGTAGCTGATGAATTAATGGGAGTTCCATCTTTTGACTTACCTGATTTAACTGAGTTATTTGCCCAAGAAAAATTAATTTTAATAAATCTTAAAAAGGTGTTTTTAATGTTAGCTGGTGCAGGAATAAAAAAGTTTGGTGATAAACTCGAAGAACATCAACAAATGCTTTTGGCTGTATCCGATATATTAATTGAAATTTATATGTCAGAATCTGCAGTTTTAAGAACTGAAAAAAATTGTAATAGATTTGGTAAAGAAACACAAAGTGAACAAATCGCAATGACGCAATTATATCTTTACAAAGCTGTAGATATTATTCAGTCTAGAGGTAAAGAAGTCATAATCTCTTTTTCTAAAGGAGATGAACAAAAAGGGTTATTAATGGGACTTAAAAGATTTACTAAGTATTATGAATACCCTAATGTCATTGAATTAAAAAATAAAATCGCTCAAAAACTTAAGGAAGAAAACGAATATTGTTTTTAAATTATTAATTACATAATTATATTTTATAAATTTAGGTATGAAAATCTTAAAATTCATACCTATTTTTATTTTTACAAGTCTGTGTTTTTCACAAACAAAACAAGATTTATATACTATTATAGATTCTGTTTCTGAAAAAAGAATTCAAAAAGATATTGAAAAACTCGTTTCCTTTGGCACTAGACACACACTTAGTGATACTATTTCCAAATCTTATGGAATTGGAGCTGCCAGAAGATGGATAAAAACATCATTCGAAGAAATATCAGAAGAATGTAATAACTGTCTAGAAGTAAATTATCAAAAAAATTATTTTAAAAAAAACAAAAGAAGATTAGTTAAAAATGTTTGGATTAATAATGTTGTAGCGATTCAAAAAGGAAAAAAATATCCTAACAAGTATATTATAATGAGTGGTGATATAGATAGTAGAGTCTCGAATGCTAACGATTACACCTCATTATCTCCAGGTGCTAATGATAATGCTTCAGGAATGGCTGGAGTAATTGAAGCGGCAAGGGTATTAAGTAAATATGAATTTGAAAACAGTATAGTTTATGTTGGGTTATCTGGAGAAGAACAAGGTTTATATGGTGGGATTGGTTTAGCTAAGTATGCTAAAGAAAATCAATGGGATATAATTGGAGTTTTAAATAATGACATGATTGGAAATATTGAAGGAGTAGATGGTGTTACTGATAATTATAGTTTTCGAATATTTTCAGAACCAACTCCTGCAAATGAATCCGAACAATCTAGAAAAAGAAGAAGATTTTATGGAGGCGAAGTTGATGGAAACTCCAGACAATTGGCTAGGTATGTTCATTCTCAAGTTTTAAAGTATATGCCAGAAATGAATCCTATAATGATCTATAGATTAGATAGGTTTGGAAGAGGAGGTCACCACAGACCATTTAATGATTTAGGCTTTCCAGGAGTTAGAATAATGGAAGCCCATGAGAATTACAACAGACAGCATCAAGATATTCGAGTTGAAAACGAAGTAGAATATGGAGATGTTATTTCAGGTGTTAATTTCAAGTATGCAAAAAAATTAACTGCTGTAAATGCAATAAACTTAGCAAGTTTAGCTTGGAGTCCATCTCAACCAAAAAATGTTAAAATTGGAGGAATTGTTGAGCCTTCAGCCAAATTAAAATGGGATAAATCAAATGATGATAATATCATTGGATATAAAATATATTGGAGAGATACTACAGCTCCCTATTGGGAACACAGTAGATTTGTTGGTTTAGTATATAACTTTACTTTAAATGGAATCGTATTAGATAATTATTTGTTTGGAGTATCAAGTGTCAATAAAAACGGGTACGAAAGTGTAATAGTATTCCCTAGCAGTATTTTTAATTAATTTTTAATAATTTCTTGAAAACTACGTGCATCTGTATCTCCTTCTGTATTAAAAACTAAAACACGAGAATTTTCATCTAGGCCTATATGTTTATTTAAACCTTCTGCTTCCTTATCGTTCAAACATTTTATTAAACCAGCTAAGCCAGCTGCTCCGGATTCTCCAGATATTATTTTAGAATCTTTTTTTAAAGGTTTATGAAAAAGTCTCATGGAAGACATAACTTCATTGTCTGTAATTTTCATAAATCCATCACAACCATTTTTAATTATGCTCCATGCAGATTTAGATGGAATCCCGCAATTTAAGCCTGCCATTATTGTTTTTAAACTTCCATCTGGAGAAATCCTTTTTCCTTTTTTAAAAGACTCAAAAACTCCACTAGATTCAACTGGTTCTACTATAATTATTTTAGGTCTATTTTTTCCGTAACGATTTAAATAATACCATATACAAGATGCTGCCCAAGAACCCACTCCACATTGTAAAAAAACAATATCAAAATTAGGTTTGTTCAACCTGTTAATCGTATCCTCCATCTCGCTTAAATGAGTTAAGTAACCAGACATTATATAAGCTGGAATTAGCTCGTAGTTAATCCAAGAAGCATCTTGAACAAGTTCCCAATTCATCTTTAAAGACATTTCTAAAGCATGCTTACAAGTATCTTCGTAATTCAAATTTAACTTCTCTACTTTGGCACCGTGATTTGAAATAGCCACAATACGTAGATCTGATGTGTCTTTTGGAACAAATACAATACATTTTTTTTTGTATAATTCCGCAGACCATGCTAAAGCCCTACCATGATTTCCATCAGTTGCTGTACAAAAAGCTGAGACGTTAGGTTTCTTTTTCAAAATTTGACTTACAGCATATGAAGCTCCTAGAGCTTTGAATGCATTTAATCCAAATCTTGAAGATTCATCTTTGACTAATAAATTTGAGATATTTAAAACTTTTGATAGCTCAGGAAGTTCATGTAATTGAGACTTATTATAGCCCTTCAAAGATTGATGAAATTTTAACGAATCACTATTGGACAATATAGAACTAGTTTGATTTTTTATTAACTTATTGTTAGGATAATTTAAGATGTAATTGTCCATTTATAAAAAATTAGTCTAAACTAAATCCTTTGGATTCCATCCACTCATCATTATACATTTTTCCAATGTAACGACTTCCTGAATCATGTAGTAAAACAACCACAACATCATCTTTTTTAAAATGTTTTTTCAGTTGAATAACCCCTTTTACTGCTGCTCCACAAGAATTTCCTGCAAAAATACCTTCTTGCTTTGCCAACCTTCTAGTATAAATAGCAGCATCTTCATCAGTTACTTTTTCAAAGCTGTCAATTAAATTAAAGTCCACATTTTCAGGCAAGATGTCTTCACCAATACCCTCTGTTATATATGGATAAATTTCATTTTCATCAAAAATACCTGTTTCGTGATATTTTTTAAAAACTGAACCATAGGTGTCTATTCCCCAGACTTTAATATTAGGATTTTTTTCTTTTAAAAATTTAGAAACACCTGAAATAGTCCCTCCAGTCCCTACTCCTACAACAAAGTGAGTAATTTTACCATCTGTTTGAGCCCATATTTCAGGCCCTGTTGATTGATAATGCGCAGCAGCATTTGAAGGATTGTCATATTGATTAACATACCAAGAGTTTGGAGTTTCTTCTCCAATCCTTTTAGAAGTGCTATAATAAGATCTTGGATCATCAGCTTTTACATTAGTTGGACAAACTATAACTTTTGCACCAACAGCTCTTAAAACATCAAATTTCTCTTTTGATTGTTTGTCCGTAGAAACACAAATTAGTTTATATCCTTTGACAATAGCCGCTAAAGCTAAACCCATTCCAGTATTACCAGAGGTTCCTTCAACAATAGTATATCCTGGCTTTAACCTTCCATCATTTTCAGCATCTTCAACCATCTTTAGAGCCATTCTATCTTTGACAGAACTTCCAGGATTAAAATACTCAACTTTAGCTAATACCAAGGCATCTACATCTTGAGTAATTTTATTTAATCTAATCAGCGGAGTATTTCCTATAGTTTCTAAGATATTCTTTGAATAATTCATACAGATTTTATAAATACAAATGTAAGAATAAGCTTTGTAATTAATTATAGTTAATATGTTACTTATTTAATTTTAAGTGAATCTGTCGGGGAAATTCTTGTTATTATAAAAGAAGGTATAATTAACATAATTGAGCAGAAAAATAAAACACTAAAATTTAAAATAATAATTGACAAAATATTAAAATCAAGAGGAACTTCTGAAACATAATAAGTTTGTGGATCTAATTTTAAAAAACCTGTATATTTTTGAAACAAAATAAGTCCAATGCCTATAAAATTTCCAAGAAGAAGTCCGATAGAAATAAGATAAAGACCGTTAGTTAAAAATATTGATCTTATACTTTTATTTGTTGCTCCTATAACTTTTAAAACTCCAATAATTTGAGTTTTCTCTAATATTGTTACAAGTAAAGCTGTTATCATATTTACCCCACCTACTAAAATCATAATCACAATGATCAGTAATACATTCATATCAAATAGCGCAATCCAGTTAAAAATATCAATGAATTTTTCAGAAATAGTTTGAACGTCTAATTCTGATGAAGAATTAACGTATAAATCGTCTGAAACTTTTTTAATGTTATTGAATTCCTTTATAAAAACTTCAAAACCACCTACTTGTTCTTCATTCCATTTATTCATTCTTTGAACATGCTTAATATCTCCTATAAAATACATTTTATCAAACTCTATTAAACCAGAATTATATATACCTGAAACTTCAAAAACCCTTTCATTTGGAATAGAAAACGAATCATTTTTAAAAAAAGTAGCTTTAAACTTATCATTTATACCGAGCAACAACCTTTCAGATAAATGTTGAGAAATAATAACCTCATTACTAACCTGGCTATTGTAGAGCGGTATTTTTCCTTTAATTAAATACGGTAAAAAAATGTCATAGTTAAAATCTGAACCTACTCCTTTAAACATGACTCCTTCAAAGTTTGATTCAGTGATTATTAATCCTGATTTATAAGCTACAGATTGAATATGAGAAATTTCTTGATTAGTTTTATTAACATAAAAATCTTGATTAATTGAAATAGGTTTCAAAGAAGATTGAGAAGAATTGTTTTGAAAATTTGAGATTGTAATATGTCCAAAAAATGAAGAAATCTTATTTTGAATTGTTTTTTGCATACCAACTCCAGATGATATTGAAATCAACATCATAACAAATCCCATTACAATAGATAATATCGATATTTTTATAATTGGTGCGGAAATAGTATTTTTATAGGGATTAGACCTTATAAATCGAGATGCTATAATTGATTCAAATCCCATAGACAATGAAACATAATAAATTTAAAATCAAAAGTACCTATTTTTTGATTTTAATTGCATTTAACTATTTATCTTTTTCTCAAGATAATAAGTCAATATCGGTTGGTTCAAATCAATTAAAAGAATATTTACATGAAATAACAAATTTAAGTGTTGGTGTAATTGCTAACTCAACTTCTCAAATAAAAGACAATAATAAATCAATTCATTTAATTGATTCTCTTATAAAACTTAATGTTAGAATTAAAAAAGTATTCTCACCTGAGCATGGTTTTAGAGGAGAAGCTGATGCAGGTGAAAAAATAAAAAACAGTATTGATTTAAAAACTGGTCTAGAAATTGTTTCATTATACGGATCTAACAAAAAACCAACAAATGAACAATTAAAGGGTTTAGATGTCTTAATTTTTGATATTCAAGATGTAGGAGCCAGGTTTTACACCTATATATCTACACTTCACTATGTTATGGAAGCTGCAGCGGAAAACAACCTAAAACTTATTATTCTTGACAGACCAAATCCTAATGCACATTTTGTAGATGGCCCCGTACTTGACCTTAAGTTCAAAAGCTTTGTGGGAATGCATCCTGTTCCAATAGTCCACGGAATGACAATAGGTGAATATGCAAAAATGATAAATGGAGAAAAATGGCTAAAAAACGAAGTTAAGTGTGACCTTAGAGTTATTGAAATAAAAAATTACAACAGAAAGATTATTTACGATCTTCCTGTTAAACCCTCCCCTAACCTACCTAATAAACGTTCTATTAATTTATATCCTAGCTTGTGTTTATTTGAAAGCACTTCTGTTAGTATAGGAAGAGGTACTGATTTACAGTTTCAGATAATTGGAAATCCAAATTGGGAAAATAAAACTTTTACATTCACTCCACTATCAATGCCAGGAGCTAAAAATCCAAAATATATTAACACCAAATGTTATGGTGAAGATCTAAGAGACTCTCCTATTCTTAATGAAATAAATTTAAAGTGGATAATTGAGGCCTATAATAATTCTAATAACAAAGAAAATTTTTTTAAAAAAGGATTTAATAGACTAGCTGGAAATAAAGAATTAAAAGAGCAAATAATTAATGGAGTAAGTGAAAAAGACATTAAATCAAGCTGGAAAAATGGTATTAAACAATTTCAATTAATTAGGTCTAAATATTTGATTTACTATTAATTCCAATTTTAAAGAGCATTAACTATAAAATATTAAAATAAAAAAACCCTCAATTTCTCGAGGGTTTAAAATTGGGTGGAAGACCGGACTCGAACCGGCGACCTCCTGGACCACAACCAGGCGTTCTAACCAACTGAACTACAACCACCATTTAACAAGGCGCAAATTTAATAGAATACTTAGATATATGAAACTTTTATTTGAGATCGTTTAATTTATTTATACCAATAACCCTATTTGTAGTAAATCCTTCTGCATTTTCCACACCAATTAGCCTTCCTAAATCAGAAGAACGGTTTATAACATTTTCAATAAAATTCTTTTTACTAATTAAAGTTTCTGGTTCTTTACTTGTAGCGTTATAAAACTGTGAAGAATAAGCTTTGATAGCATTTAATTTTACATCTACAAATTCTGAAATATCAACCAAAAAATTTGGAGTTGAGTTATTCCATTGAATATAGTGATATACATTTTTGGGTCTCCATTCGTTTTGATTAAAATCTTTTAATTTTGTTTCAATTTTTGATAGGCCACTTAAAAAGCATGAATCACTTACTAAACTAGCTCCTTTAGAGTGATCAATATGCCTATCATCTTGAGCATTACAAAGAATGATTTCTGGTTTGTATTTTCTAATACATTTTATAACTTCCATCTGATGAATCTCATCATTTAAAAAAAACCCATCTCTAAAGTTTAAATTCTCACGTACTGATACACCTAATATTTTAGAAGCTACTTGAGATTCATTATTTCTAGTTTCTACTGAACCTCTAGTTCCTAGCTCTCCTCTAGTTAGATCTATTATACCTACTTTTTTACCAAGAGAAATCTCTTTTGCTAGTGTTCCTCCACAACCAAGCTCAACATCGTCTGGATGAGCACCAAATGCCAATATGTCTAATTTTATTTCTTTCATATATTAGTAAAAGCTTGAGATAAATCATTTTCTAAATCAATGTAATCTTCAATGCCAACTGAAAACCTTAACAAACCATCTGAAATACCATGTTTTTTTCTTTGATCTCTTGATAATTTTGAATGTGATGTTAATGAAGGGGATGTTATAGTCGATTCAACACCTCCAAGACTCATAACGGGTTTTATTATTTTTAAACACTTTGTGAAATCAACCGCTTTATCCTCATTTTTCAATACAAAAGACAACATTCCTCCAAAACCAGTCATTTGTTTTTTTGACAAATCGTGTTGAGGATGAGATTTTAAACCAGGATAAAAAACTAAATCAACATTTTTGTTATTATCTAAATACTCAGCAATTTTCTGAGCATTTTCATTTTGAGCTCTTACCCTTAATGAAAGAGTCTTAATACTTCTTTCTAAAAGCCAAACGGTGTAATCACTTAAGTTTCCTCCGTAATTTATAGAAGATTCAATGATTTTTTCGATTTTAGAGAAAGAAGAAGCGACGGTTCCAGCTAAGATATCACTATGACCTCCTAAATATTTTGTAGCACTATGCAAAACTATATCAATACCAAAATCAATTGGGGTTTGATTAATTGGACTAGCAAATGTATTGTCGATTATAGAAATTAAATTATTTTTTTTAGCTAAATCTGCTATTTTCTTTAAATCAATAACCTGTAGAAGAGGATTACTAGGAGACTCTATGTAAATTATTTTGGTATTAGTTTTTAACTCTAATTCAAAATCTTTAATTTCTAAACTTTCAACAAAAGTGTAATTAATATTAAATTTTTTAAATTCCTTAACAACTAAGTTAATTGTCCCTCCATATAAAGAAGATTGGAATAAAACATGATCACCAGATTTTAAAAAAGAAAATAAAGAAGTAAAAATTGCAGCAATACCAGAGCCAAATAACAGAGCAGAATCGCTGTTTTCTAAGATTGCAATTTTTTTTGATAATGCAAGTTGATTTGGTGTGTTAAAATATCTTGGATATTTATCATCAGTCGTTTCTAAATATTCATAAGAAGTTGAAGGGTATAAAGGAGATGTAGCACCCTTAAATTTATCATCGATTAAATCACCGGAGTGCACACATTTTGTTGTAACACCTTTATAATTTTTCATTGAAATTAACTTTTAATCCAATCTAAAACAGCCGGATCATTTGGTTTAGTTTTAGGAGATATTATTTTAACTAAATGACCTTCTTCATCAATTAAATATTTTTGGAAATTCCATTTTACAGAGGAGTTTTTATAACCATTCTTATCCTTGTTTGTTAAAAACTTATATAATGGATGCATTGAAGACCCTCTTACAGAAATCTTTTCCATCATCGGAAATGAAACCCCATAATTCTCTAAACAAAACTTAGCTATTTCCTGGTTAGAACCAGGTTCTTGCCAAAGAAAATTATTTGAAGGAAACCCTACAATTACAAAATCTTCTGACTTATACTCTTTATACATTTCTTCTAGAAGTTCATATTGGTAAGTTAAACCACATTTAGAAGCAGTATTAACAACCATTACCTTTTTACCTTTTAAACTTGACATATTAAACTTTTGCCCTGCTAAATCCGTAACCTCAAATTGATGAATACTTTCTTTCATTTGTTTAAAACTCTGAGTTAAACCAACATGACTTGATAAAACGATTAATATTAAAATTATTTTTTTCATAAATACCTTGTATCAAATCTTATGCCAATATAAAACTTTAAATAATTTCGGCAGATAAACTTGCATCTAATAATTTACTGCATAAGGGTTTTAAATATGAATACGACCCAGATTTAACGCTACACTTACCCTTATAATGTATAATTAAAGAACATTGTTCAGCTTGTTCAGCTGAATGATCACAAACTTTAATAAGAGTATTAATTACGTGCTCAAAAGTATTAATATCATCGTTATAGATTATAATCTCATTTTCGTGAGCTAAATCAACGCCTTCTAAAGTCTTTTCTGAAATTTTTTCTTTAGTACTCATTACGACACTAAATTACAAAATTTAATATCTATTTATTTGCTTTTATAATTTCACTAAAATCAAACGCATTTAATGAAGCTCCTCCGATTAACCCTCCATCCACATCTTTTTTACTAAAAATTTCAATTGCATTTGAAGGTTTAACACTTCCTCCATATAAAATAGAAATTTCATCAGAAATTATATCCCCATAAGATTTAGAAATGCAACTTCTTACAAATTCATGCATTTCTTGTGCTTGCTCAGGACTTGCAGTTTCTCCAGTTCCAATAGCCCAGACTGGTTCGTAAGCCAAAATAATATTTTTCCAAGACTCACTATTTAGCTTTAGAACAGTGTTTTCAAGCTGACTCTTAACTATATCAAAATGTTTGTTGGATTTTCTGTCTTTTAATTGTTCCCCAAAACAAAAAATGATATTCATGCCTGAGTCTATGGCAAATTTTACTTTTTCAAGTAATACAAAATCATCTTCATTAAAATATGCTCTTCTTTCTGAATGACCTATTAAAGTAGTTAAAATACCTATGCTTTTCAGCATATCACAAGAAACCTCTCCAGTATAAGCACCATTACTTTTTTGATGAATATTTTGTGCAATAACTTCAATTGGAGAATTCTCTAATAAGTCTGCAGCTATTTTTGAAAATGGAGAAGAAGGCGCTATCATCACTGAGACTTCATTAAAATGATTTTTCTTTAACTCTTCAATAAGTGATATTGTTTGATTTAAATCATTATTCATTTTCCAGTTTCCTGCTACTATTTTTTTTCTCATTTTAATTTAGTTTAGTTTAGTTATACTTCACTCTTGGGTCCAGCCAAGAATAAATAAGATCAACAAATATATTAATGATTATAAAGATCACAGCTATAGTTATTACTGCTCCTATTAAAACCGGCACATCTAAAGTGTTTAATGAATTTACTATTTCTTTACCAAGCCCATTCCATCCAAAAATATATTCCACAAACACCGAGCCAGCCAGCATTCCTGCAAACCAACCTGATAATGCGGTAATGACTGGATTCAGAGAGTTTTTGATAGCATGATTCTTAATAACATTAAATTTTGAAAGGCCTTTTGAATATGCTGTAGTTATATAATTTTGAGATAATACTTTTAAAAGAGAGTTTCTCATCATCTGTGAAATAACTGCAATTGGTCTTATTCCTAGTACTATTGAAGGTAAAATTAAATTCTTTAATTGAAGTGTCATACTTTCACCATAATCATCCATTTCATACAAACTTCCAGTCATATTTAATCCAGTAAAATCTCTTAAAACATATCCAAATATCCAAGCAAATATTATAGCGCTAAAAAAAGAGGGTATACTCATACCAAGAGTACTCATAAGTTGTATTAAATAATCAAGCCAAGAATTGTGATTTATTGCAGAAATAATTCCTAAAAACAATCCTATTATAATTGCTATAATTATTGAAGATGTAGCTAAAACTATTGTATTGGGGAGTGTGTTTTTAATTATATCTAAAACAGATGTGCCATTTTTTTGATAGGATTCTCTTAAATAAGGTGTTTTTAATACTAAATTAAATTTATCAAAATTTAAAATTTTAATAAAATTATATTTTACTGTTGTTAAATAAGAAAGGTTATCAGGATCTTTAAAATGTACTGAAACTACAGATAAATCATTTATATAATATAAGTATTGAACAAAAATTGGTTTATCAAAACCATATTTTTTTTTCAAAATTATTAACTGTTCATTGTTTTCGTTTTGGTCTAACATCATTTGAGCAGGATCGCCAGGAAGAATATTAAATAGAAAAAAAACTATGGTAACCACACCAAAAAGTGTCAATAGCATGTTAGATATTTTTTTCAAAAACCAAAACATATAAATTTAATTGTCTTGTAGATGAATTAAGGCAAAAACGGAGTAGTTAATCATATCTTGATAATTAGCATCTATCCCTTCACTAACAAGTGTCTTACCTTGATTATCTTCAATTTGTTTAATTCTTAATATTTTTTGTAATATTAAATCTGTTAATGAACTAACTCGCATATCTCTCCAAGCTTCGCCATAATCATGATTTTTATTTTCCATTAAAGTTTTGGTTTCTAATAAGTGTGAATTATATAACTCTAACGCTTCTTCAGAATTTAAATCAGGAGATTCAACAATTCCTTTTTCAATTTGAATAAGGGACATTATTGAATAGTTTATTATTCCAATAAATTCAGAGGATTGACCTTCATCAACTTTTCTTATTTTTTTTGTCTGAAGACTCCTTATTCTTTGAGCTTTTATGAAAATTTGATCAGTTAAAGATGATAGCCTAAGTATTCTCCAAGCAGATCCATAATCTTTCATTTTTTTTACAAAAAGATCTCTACAAATTAGAGTAATTGAGTCGTATTGAATAGAAGTATTGAAAGCCAAATTTTTTTTTTATAAATTTCGTTGAAAATAATGAAATACGTAGTTTAGTTTTGTGAAAGTTATTAAAAAATAAAATGACACTTAACATAAAAGGAACTCTTCTTGATTTATCAAAACCTAAAGTAATGGGTATTTTAAATATAACACCAGATTCTTTTTTTGATGGAGGAGAATATAATACAGAAGAAAAAATACTGAGTCAAGTTAAAAAAATGCTTATTGAGGGAGCGGACATTATTGATATAGGAGGACAAAGTTCTCGACCTGGAGCTAAAAAATTAACTATAAAAAAAGAGATAGATAGAGTAATTCCAATTATAAAATTAATTACTAAAAAATATAAAAATGTAATTATTTCAATTGACACCTTTAATAGTGAAGTTGCGAAAAAAGCAATTGATGCTGGTGCTTCGATTGTTAATGATATTTCAGGTGGAGATATAGATAAAGACATGTACAAAGTAGTGGGGAACCTTAAAGTGCCATATATAATGATGCACATGAAAGGTGTTCCAAGTACTATGCAAAATAATCCTAAATATGACGATATCATTTTTGATATTATTAAAAATCTTTCCTACAAAATAGATCTTGCAAAAAAAGCTGGAATATTAGATATAATTATTGATCCTGGATTTGGTTTTGGAAAATCTTTAAAAGACAATTTTAAAATTTTAAAAAACTTAACAAGTTTCAAACAACTTAACCAACCTATAATGGTTGGTGTTTCTAGAAAATCAATGATTTATAATGTACTTGAATCAAATGCAAATGACGCGTTAAACGGAACTACATGTTTAAATTCTATTTCTATTAACAACGGAGCTAATATAATTAGAGTACATGATGTGAAAGAAGCAAAAGAAACAGTTAAATTAATTGGATTTATGAACGAAAATTCTTAAAACTATTTTAATTACTTTTATATAAATTATTTTTTTTGGATTTACTTAATATTTTAAATAATATTCTAATACCTATAATTGACATAATCCTTGTTGGAATCATGTTATATTATGTTTACAAACTTGTTAGAGGAACTGCAGCAATAAACATTTTTTTAGGCTTTGTAATAATATATATAATCTGGTGGCTAACAGAGCTTGTCAATATGCCTTTTCTAAGTAATATTTTAGGAGGTTTTATTAGTGTAGGAGTTATTGCTTTAATTGTAGTTTTTCAGCAAGAAATCAGAAAATTTTTACTCTTACTTGGTTCCTCAAATTTCACAAATAATAAAAGTATAATTAAGAAGTTTAATCTTTTATTTAGAATTTCAAAAAAACAAACATCAATGAATATTGATGAATTAATTAATGCTTGTGAAATTTTTAAAAAAAACAAGACTGGAGCCTTGTTTGTAATTGAGAGAAACAACAGTTTAGACTTTATAAGGAGTTCCGGAGATCAATTAAATTTAGAAATTTCATCACCCATTATAGAGAGTATATTTTTTAAAAATAGCCCATTACATGACGGGGCAGTAATTATTGAAGGAAATTTCATTACCGGAGCAAGAGTAATTTTACCTGTTTCTGAAAATGAAAATATTGACTCAAGATTAGGCCTCAGGCATCGAGCTGCTTTTGGAATTACTGAAAAAACAGATGCAATAGCAATTGTAGTCTCAGAAGAAAAAGGAAAAATAACTTTTATTAAGAATGGCGAAATTCATCCTTTTAAGGATATTAATAATTTAAAATCTATTATTGAGGGAGAGATGACATAATTTCATCTTTTTTAAACTGAATCTCATACAATCCTCTATAATATCCGTTTTTCTTTTTTATCAACTCTTTATGAGTTCCAAATTCAACCAATTTTCCAGAATCCATCACTAAAATTTTGTCTGAATTCAAAATAGTTGATAAACGATGAGCAATTATAATAGATGTATTATTTTCGGTTATTTTAATGGTTGCATTTTTTATTAGTTCTTCAGAATTTGAGTCAACAGATGAAGTAGCTTCATCTAGAATTAATATTGAAGGATTTTTTAAATATGCTCTTAAAAAAGATATTAGCTGTCTTTGTCCTTGAGAAAGCATCACTCCTCTCTCTTTCACGTTATAATTATAGCCCCCTGGTAAAGACATAATAAATTCATGAATACCAATTTTTTTCGCAGAGTTAATCACTACATCAAATGAAATAGATTTGTCCCATAAAGTAATGTTATTCAATATTGTATCAGCAAACAAAAAAACATCTTGTAAAACTAACGCAACTTCGGATCTTAAATCACTTAACTTAAAATCCTTTATATCTATATTATTTAATTCAATTGAGCCCGATTGTGGATCATAAAATCTAGATATTAAATTTATTATTGTTGTTTTGCCCGATCCAGTTGATCCAACAATAGCTACTTTTTCCCCACTACTAATTTTAAATGAAACACCCTTTAGAACGACTTCATCTTCTACATATGAAAATTGTACGTTTTTAAATTGAATATCTCCATTTATAAGATTACCATTTGATTCTCCATAATCAGGAATTTCACTATCAGTATCTATAATTTTGAAAACTCTATTTGCAGCAACCATACCCATTTGAAGAGTATTAAACTTATCTGCAATTTGTCTTAATGGACGAAATAACATTTGAGAAAGTTGAATAAAAAGGAAAATGGTTCCCAAAGTAACACTAGAATCTTCTAAAATCGCATTTAATCCACCATACCAAACAATTAATCCAACAGTGATAGATGTTGAAAGCTCAGCAATAGGAAAAAAAATTGAATTATACCAAACTGTTTTAAGCCATGCCTTCTTGTGTTTTTTATTAATTTTTACAAAATTTTCATATTCAATATTTTCTCTATTAAAAAGTTGGACAATTTTCATACCTGTTAACCTTTCTTGAACAAAAGAGTTTAAATTTGAAATTTCAGATCTAACGTCGTTAAAAGCTAATTTCATTGATTTTTGAAACTGCCTTGTTGCAAACAGGATAAAAGGAAGTACTACAAATATTGTCAAAGACAACTTCCAACTCAAAATTAACATTACTATTACTACAATAAGCATTTGCAATAGATCCGCTACAATCATAAAAAGACCCTGACTAAAGATACTGGCAATAGTTTCCATGTCATTTACAGCTCTTGTAACAAGTCGTCCTACAGATGACTTATCAAAGTATGACATTTTAAATTTTAAAATGTGATCGAAAAGTTTAATTCTTAAATCATAAATAACATTTTGCCCAAGCCAGTTTGCGTAATAACTAAACAAAAACATAAAAACAACTGTTAGGGTTAGGTTAATTAGCATTAAAGAAATAACAAAAATAAAATCTTTAAAATTTGAAACTGCCAGGTAATCATCGACAGCAATTTTTATAAGATAAGGAGTTAATGTCGAAAAGAGTGAAATTAATACAGCGCTAATAGCAACAAAAACAAACACAGATTTGTATACTAAAACATATCTTAAAAGTCTTTTGAAAAGATTAATATCTAAAAGTGCTTTTGATTTATTCATTTATTGAAATTTTCAGCATAAAATATATTCACTAAGTACAAACCATGAGCTGGAACAGAATAGCCTGCTAATCCTCTATTTTGACTTTTAATAACTGTATCTAAGTAATTAATGTCATGTTTACCCTCGCCTATTTCAATCAAAGTTCCAACGATAGCTCTAACCATATTTCTTAAAAATCTATTAGCTGATATCTCAAAAATCCAACAATCGTTATGATACACCCATACAGCTTTCTTAATACTACAGTTATAAGTTTTAACATCTGTATTGCTTTTTGAGAAACATTTAAAATTAGTATAATTAAACAACTTCAAAGCTGCTAAATTCATATTATCAAAATCAAGATCCCTTCGAATATAATAAGCTTGGTCTGTAAGAAAAGGATTTTTCCTTGTTGTTAATTTATAATTATATGTTCTAGTTAAAGCATCAAATCTAGCATGAAAATCATCGCTAACAATTTGAAGGTTTATTATATAAATATCTGACTTTAAAAAAGAATTTAGTTTAAAAATAAAATCTTTTTGGTCATTAATAAAGCTGGAATAATCAAAATGAAGACAAAAATAAGTCGCATGAACACCGGCATCTGTTCTGCCAGCTCCAACAACATCTATTTTCTGATTCAAAACAACAGCCAAAGCCTTCTCAATTACTTCTTGAACAGTAATTGAATTAGGTTGAATTTGCCAACCATGATAGTTAGTCCCATTAAATGATAATTCTAGTAAATATCTCAAGAGAAATACTATTTTTGATTAAAATTCAAATATACCTTAATAAGAAAGTCAAAAAAATAATTATTTGAAAAAAATTTTATTAATATCAGACACACATAGCCATATAGATAATGTCATAATTAAATATGCCAAACAAGCAGATGAAATATGGCATGCAGGTGATATTGGAAAAATTAATGTTTTAGTTGAATTAGAAAAAATAAAAACAATTAGAGCTGTTTACGGTAATATTGATGATCATGTTTTAAGAGCCGATTTAAATGAAATAGAAAGTTTTTATTGTGAAAAGATAAAGATTTGCATGATTCACATTGCTGGAAAACCACCTTATTATAATCAAAAAACCAAAGACTTGATTAAAAAGGAAAACCCAAAAATATTAATTTGTGGGCATTCTCATATATTAAAAGTAGAGTATGATAAAAAAAGTCATGTATTATTTATGAATCCTGGTGCAGCTGGCAGACATGGATTCCATAAAAAAAGAACGATGATAAGGTTCGAAATAAATCAAGATAAAATAGAAAATATGGAGATAATCGAATTAGGAAATAGATCTAAATCACCTCAGCCTGTTTGATGATTTAATTATAGCTTTATCTTTTTTAATTGAATTAAAAGTCATAAAAATAAAAAAAAGTGAAAAACTAAAATATAAAAGTCCAGGATCTTTAAAAGAATCTGACAAAGATCTCTCATCAAATAAGTTAATAATACCAAAAATGAGCACAACAGAGATAAATCTCAACACATTCAGTTGAAAATTGAGATATTTAAACAAGAAGATATTTGTAAAAAAAAGTATTGATAGAATTTCTAAAAAGTAATAGTCTGTAATATAGGTTCTAAAATATCCAAAATAAGAAATAGGCAAAGAGTTTGATGGATCACTATCAATTAAGTATATTAATATTATATTTATCAACGCCAATAAAAGCATGTATAAGGATTGTATTCTTTGAATCATTGGAAAAATTTTTTATATAAAACTATCAAATTAAATTGATTTAATAAATAATTGTATATTTACATTGATTTTATAATCATTCCCCCATATACAGACAACGAATTACATTCTTCCACATAAAATTTAATATAAAAAACATACATGTTTGAAATATCCGCTTTAAAAGAAAAAAAAATTTCTGAACTTCAAGAGATTGCTTCCAAAATTGGAATTGAGAAAATTACTGGATTAAAAAAAATGGATTTAGCTTATAAAATCATTGATCATTATGCAGCTAATCCAAAAATATCTGAAGAAAATAATTTAGAAAAAAGTAAACCTGTAGAAAAACAAGAGGTTTCTATAGAAAAATCTGAAAAAAAGATCTCTAGTTCGGAAAAAGAAATAAAGTTAAAAAAAGATGAACCCGATAAAGAGCAAATAGTTAAGAAGGATGAGTCTACAAAAGACGATTCTATTAAAGAAAAAAAACCAATACATAAAAAGGTAATTCCGACTAACACTTTTGTTAGAAAAGAAAAAAATCATAATAAAGATAATAGAAACAGATACAAGGAACCTGATTTTGAATTTGATGGCATAATTGAAAGTGAAGGAGTATTAGATATAATGATGGAAGGTTATGGTTTTTTAAGATCTTCAGATTATCATTATTTAACATCCCCTGATGATATCTATGTATCACAATCTCAGGTAAAGTTATTTGGTCTAAAAACAGGAGATACTGTTTTAGGTCACGTGAGACCACCAAAAGAAGGTGAAAAATATTTTCCATTAATAAAAGTTTCAAAAATTAATGGTTTGAGTCCTAATGTAGTAAGAGATAGAGTATCATTTGAACATTTAACTCCATTATTTCCAAATGAAAAGTTTAACCTAGCTGATAAAAGCAGTACAGTATCCACTAGGATAATGGATCTTTTTTCACCAATTGGAAAAGGACAGAGAGGTATGATTGTTTCTCAACCTAAAACAGGTAAAACTATGTTACTTAAAGACGTAGCTAATGCGATTGCAGCTAATCATCCAGAAGTATATCAAATAATACTTTTAATAGATGAAAGGCCAGAAGAAGTAACTGATATGCAAAGAAACGTTAAGGGAGAAGTTGTTGCATCTACGTTTGACGAGCCTGCAGATAGACACGTTAAAGTGGCAAATATTGTTTTAGAGAAGGCGAAGAGATTAGTAGAGTGTGGGCATGACGTTGTTATACTGCTAGACTCTATAACTAGACTTGCTAGAGCATACAACACTGTTCAACCAGCTTCTGGAAAAATTTTAAGTGGAGGTGTAGATGCAAATGCACTTCATAAACCAAAGAGATTTTTTGGAGCTGCTAGAAATATTGAAAACGGAGGGTCTTTATCTATAATAGCAACAGCTTTAACAGAAACTGGTTCTAAAATGGATGAAGTAATTTTCGAGGAATTTAAAGGGACTGGAAATATGGAACTTCAGTTAGATCGAAGAATTTCTAACAGAAGAATATTCCCGGCAATAGATCTAGTCTCATCTGGAACTAGAAGAGACGATTTATTATTAGATGAAAACACTATTCAAAGAATGTGGATAATGAGAAAATACTTAGCTGACATGAACCCTGTCGAGGCTATGGAATTCATTAATGATAGAATAAAAAGATCCCTTAACAATGAAGAGTTCCTTATCTCAATGAATTCTTAATTACAACTTTAAATTATAAAGAAGTAACTTGTTTAGTAAGCTTAGATTTAAGATTAGCTGATTTATTAGCATGAATAATATTATTCTTTACTAACTTATCAAGCATAGAAACAACTGAAGGTAAAAGTTTATTAGCTTCCTTCTTTGAAGTTAAATCTTTAAGCTTTTTAATAGCGTTTCTAGTAGCTTTGTGCTGAACCTTATTTCTAAGTTTAACAGCTTCATTTCTTCTAATTCTTTTTAACGCTGATTTATGATTAGCCATATTATTAATTTAGTAGCCCGTAGGGGAATCGAACCCCTCTTACCAGGATGAAAACCTGGCGTCCTAGCCGATAGACGAACGGGCCTAGTAAAAACGAATGCAAATGTAATTCAAAGGATACAAACTTGCAACATAATTTTTTTGTTTTATTAAGGCACTAAATCAATAAGCTTTAGCGAATAGTACTCTTTGATTTGAAGGCTTACTTGAATAAATACATTCACCTTCTTCTTTAGAGTTGTTTAAGGGAATGCATCTTATTGTTGCTTTTGTTTCTTTTTTAATTTTTTCTTCAGTTTCTGAAGTCCCATCCCAATGTGCTGAAATGAAACCTCCATTATTTTTAAGAATAGATTTAAACTCATCAAAAGTATCAGCTTTTCTAATATTAGAATTAGTAAATAATTTTGCTTTATCAAATAAATTATGTTGAATATCTTTTATTAAAAAATCTATTTTATCTAACACTTCATCAATACCAATTATTTCCTTTTCCATTTTATCTCTTCTGAAAATTTCAACAGTAGAATTCTCTAAATCTTTGGGACCAATAGCAATTCTAATTGGAACCCCCTTTATTTCATGTTCATTAAATTTAAAACCAGGCTTATATGTATCTCTTTTATCAAACAAAACACTTATTCCTTTGTCTTTTAATTTAATTAAAACTGGTTCCACTACAGAACATATAGAATCAAATTCTTCATCTGACTTGAAAATTGGGATAAAAACAACTTGAATAGGAGCTAATTTTGGAGGAAGAACTAATCCATTGTCATCGCTATGAGTCATAATTAATGCTCCCATTAGCCTTGTAGAAACTCCCCACGAAGTAGCCCACACATAATCTAAAGTCCCATTTTTATTAGCAAATTTTACATCAAAAGCTTTAGCAAAGTTCTGACCTAAAAAATGAGATGTACCCGCTTGTAAAGCTTTTCCATCCTGCATTAGAGCTTCAATACAATAAGTTTCTTCAGCTCCTGCAAATTTTTCACTTTCTGATTTCATTCCTTTAATAACGGGAATCCCCATAAAATTCTCAGCAAATTCAGCATAAACGTTATTCATTAATTCAGCTTCTTTTATAGCTTCATCTTTTGTCGCATGAGCCGTATGACCTTCTTGCCATAAAAACTCGGCTGTTCTTAAAAACAAACGAGTCCTCATTTCCCATCTTACTACATTTGCCCATTGATTAATTAAAATAGGAAGATCTCTGTAAGACTGTATCCATTTTTTATAGGTACTCCAAATAATTGCTTCGCTAGTAGGTCTGACTATTAGTTCTTCTTCAAGTTTAGCGTTTTCATCAACAATTAATTTTCCAGGCTTTTCAGGATCATTTTTAAGTCTATAATGTGTAACTATTGCACATTCTTTAGCAAAACCTTCAGCATTTTTCTCCTCAGCTTCAAACAAACTCTTTGGAACAAATAAAGGAAAATATGCGTTTTGATGTCCAGTATCTTTAAACATTATATCCAATTGAGCTTGCATTTTTTCCCAGATAGCATATCCATATGGTTTAATAACCATACAACCTCTTACTGAAGAGTTTTCGGCAAGGTCTGCTTTAACAACAAGCTCATTATACCACCTTGAATAATCTTCTTCTCTTTTAGTTAGTTTTTTACCCATAAATTATTTTTTGGCATAATAATTGTATAATTGTGTATGAGTGCTAAATTAACTATTTTTAATTTTGTAATAAACATATTATGATAAACATTTATAGGACATCAAAAAAGAAAATTAAATCCATTTCTTTATTATTATTATTATTGATTTTCACAAGTTGTGGTACGCTTAACTCGCTTAACTATACTTCAAATGATGGAATATATGATGGTAAGGAGAATGTTTCAACAACCAATTCAAATGGAGTTTATTATAAAGATTATTTTGATCAAAAAGCACAAGAATATGGTTTAAATACCACAACAAATGACAGTATTATCACAGATATAAATTCTTATTCTTCAGCAACAAATACAGATATTACTTACAATAATAGCTATGGGTCTTGGGGAGATAGTCCAGATTCAGTGAATATTAAATTTAGAGATCGTAATTTTATGGGAGCTTACTGGTCTAGTTTTTATAGTCCACATTATATGAATTCATGGTATATGAATCCATGGGGATATAACTCCTATAATCCTTTTTATTACCCTTACGGAAACTATGGTAGATATAATTACTGGGATTACATTTTTAATCCATATGGTTATGGACGTTATGGTGGTTATTATGATAGTATTTATTATTTGAATAATCATAGTAATAATTTTCGTAACAATGATAAGAGCACAGCCTACATGAACGGAAGAAGAATTAGCGGATCCGCTAATAGTAGAACTGATGTAGCTAACCTAAATGGGAAATCAAGTACAAATGTTTCTGTTGGAAAAAGAGATGTTTCCAACTATAACGTAGGAAGAAATGAACTCGATTTAAATGACAATTCTAAAAATGATAAATCAACTTCTGACGAGGCTATTAAATCTAGAAATATAAACAGAGTTTACTATAGTTTAAAAAACCTAACTAATAATTCTAATGTAAGAGTTTATCAAAATAGAGGAGAAATTATTAATAAAGGAGATGGATCAAGTTCGAATAAAGGAACCAGAAATTACTCAAGACCATCTACTGAAAAATCAAATTTTCAATTAAAAAAAAGAAGTTATAACGGAGACTCTAACTCAAAAAGTAAGTCTTATAATGTTTCTAGAAATAGTAACTATAATAAACCCCCTAGTAGTTCAAATAACGTATCTAGATCTAGCTCAAATTCTAGCAATAGTAGCAGTTCAAGATCTTCTTATTCTTCTCCAAATAGAAGTTCATCAAGTAGCTCTAGCTCTAGTAGTTCTTCTGGAAGATCATCTGCAGGTTCTTCAAAAGGAAGAAGATAGAAGTTAGAGATATGGTTAAAAAACTATCAGTATTAATACTTGTTCTTTCATCTCTAACAACAAGTGCTCAAACTTTAAGTGAAATACTTAGTATTACTTTAGATAAGCCTTTTGGTACAGCAAGATATGAATCAATGGGAGGAGCATTCGGTTCTTTAGGAGGTGACCTTTCAAGTATTAATATAAACCCTGCTGGTGGAGCTGTATTTATAGACAACGAATATGGGTTTACAATGAGTGGGAGAAATACAAAAAACAATACTCTATTTTTTAATAATAACGAAAAAAATAAAAATTTCAAATTTAATTTAAATCAAGGTGGTGGTATTTGGATTTTAAAAAATTTCGGTGGTGGGAATGTTAATCAAATTTCATTTGGATTTAATTTTCAAACAAGTAATTCATTTGAAGATGTTTTTGATTCAAAAGGAAGAAACCCAAAAAATTCAATTGATAATTTTTTTTTAAATAACTCCTTCAGCCTTAGCCAATCAGAATTAGGAGTTGGTTCGGGTGAAAGCATTGCAAGTGTTTATAAATATCTGGGTGAAAACTATGGTTATTATGCACAACAAGCTTTTTTAGGATACCAGTCATATATAATAAGTTATGACAATGACTCTAAAAACTTTTACTCATTGGTAGATAGTAGTGAAGGAGTTGATCAACAATACTACAGTGAATCCAAAGGATCAAATTCTAAGTATAATTATAATTTATCCATACAGTATAAAGAGAATTATTATTTTGGATTAAACATAAACATTCATTCTGTTTATAAAAGTGTTTTTACTAGGCATTTTGAAAGTAATTTTTCAGAAAAATCACCTATAAAAAGTATTTTGTTTGAAAATAATTTAATTACTCAGGGTGAGGGTTTTTCTTTACAACTAGGGACAATAGCAAAATTCAATTCGTTTAGACTAGGTCTTTCTTATCAAACACCAACTAGATATATCCTTTGGGATGAAACATATCAATACATTGAAACAAGTTCTAAAGATTTAGACGGAAATGACTTCCAAGACAAAATTGATCCAAGAGTAACCAATAGATACCCTGAATACAAGATATCATCTCCATCCATTTTAACAGCGAGTACTGCATTTGTTTTTGGAAAAATAGGCTTGATAAGTTTAGATATTGAAAGTAAAGATTATTCGAAAATTAAATTAAAGCCAACAAAGGATTTTTCGTTTAATAACAATGAAATCAAGAATAAACTTTCCAGTACAATTGACTTTAGACTAGGGACAGAATTCAGATTAAATAAAACAAGTTTAAGAGCTGGTTATCAGTTTTATGGTAGCCCTTACAAAAATTCTGAAATGATGGAAGATTACAGCACATTGGCTTTTGGTTTTGGATATGATTTTGGAGATACAGTTCTGAGTTTGTCTCATAAAATTTCTGAATCAAAAAGAAAACATCAATTATTTGATTCTGGATTAACAGATTTAACTCAAATTGATTCTAATAGTTCATTTTCAACGCTTTCACTTATTTTTAAACTCTAAAAGTCATTTAATTCTACATATAATAACTAATCTTTATTTATCTTTACACTTGAAAATCTAATATGAAATACGATAAAATTTTTGAAGAACAACTAGACTTAATAGGAGACGATCACGTTTCTTCATCTGCAGATACTCCAATACGTGAAGATGCTTTTGAAATGTCTGATGAAGAAAAAATAAAACTTATTGAAAAAGATGTTCTTAATATTCTTGAAACGTTAGGAATGGATTTGACAGACGACAGTTTAAAAGGAACACCTACTAGGGTGGCAAAAATGTTTGTTAATGAAATTTTTGGTGGACTAAAGCCTGAAAACCTTCCTAAATCATCAACATTTGAAAATAAATACAACTATCAAGAAATGTTAGTTGAGAAAAATATTACAGTTTATTCTACTTGTGAACACCACTTACTTCCTATAGTAGGAAAAGCTCATGTTGGATATTTTTCTAATGGGACTGTAATAGGTCTTTCAAAAATGAATAGAATTGTTGAATACTTCTCAAAAAGACCTCAAGTTCAAGAAAGATTAACTATTCAAATAGTTAGAGCTCTTCAAGAAGCGCTTAAAACAGAAAATGTAGCATGTGTAATTGACGCTAAACATCTATGTGTTAATTCCAGAGGAATAAAAGATATAGACAGTAGTACAGTGACTGCTGAATTTGGAGGTAAATTTAAGGATAAAAGTGTCAAAAGAGAATTTTTAGATTATATTCGTAGCGAAAGTTCACTATAATATAAAAATGAAATCTGAATATTATAAAGATTTAAAAATACACAACTCACTCTCAGGTAAAAAAGATTTTTTTGTTCCAATAGATAATAATAATGTTGGAATGTATGTTTGCGGACCAACAGTATACAACAATGCACATCTTGGAAATTGCAGAACCTTTATTTCATTTGATTTAATTTACAGATACCTATCTCATTTAGGCTACAAAGTAAGGTATGTAAGAAACTTAACAGATGTAGGTCATCTAGAAAATGAAGATGGTTCTGGCGAAGATAAAGTGGCAAAAAAGGCTCGATTAGAAAATATTGAACCGATGGAGATAGTTCAAAAATACACATTAGATTTTCATAATATTTTAAAAAAATTAAATACAATTCCTCCAAATATTGAACCAACAGCTTCAGGCCATATAATTGAACAAATTGATAGTATCAAGCAAATTATTGATGCTGGGTACGGCTACGAAAAAAATGGTTCTGTTTATTTTGATATTTTAAAATTCAATGAATCTAATACTTATGGAAAATTAAGTGGAAGAAAGATTGAAGATATGATGAACCAGTCTAGAGTATTAGACGGAGCTTCAGATAAAAAAAATCCTCAAGATTTTGCTTTATGGAAGAAAGCAGAAAAAAATCATATTATGTTTTGGAATTCACCATGGGGAAAAGGATTTCCCGGATGGCATCTAGAATGTACTTCAATGAGTAAAAAATATTTAGGTGATTTTTTTGATATTCATGGGGGTGGATTAGACTTAAAATTTCCACATCATGATTGTGAGATAGCTCAATCGGAAGCTATTGATGGTAGTAATCCCGCTAAATATTGGATGCATACTAATATGTTAACATTGAACGGTAAAAAAATGTCGAAATCTATAGATAATTTTATTTTACCAAATGAAGTTTTTAGTGGAGACAATAAGATACTTAGTAAAGCTTTCAATCCAAATGTGGTTAAATTTTTTATTTACCAAGCTCACTACAGAAGCGTTTTAGATTTAAGTAATGATGCTTTATTAGCTTCTGAAAAAGGATTCAATAAACTTATCAGTGGATACAATTTAATTTCTAAACTAGCTAGTAATGAAAAAAAATCTGATTTCGATGTAGGTCTTTGGGTTATAAATTGTTATTCAAAAATGAATGATGATTTTAATACTCCAATGCTAATAGCAGAAATGTTTGACTGTATAAGGTTCATTAATAGTGTAAATATTAAATCCAAAAACTTAAATAATTCTGACAAAGAGAAGCTGTCGGAAGTATTTAATAATTTCCTGTTTAATGTATTGGGTTTTAATTTAGAAGATACCAATCAAACCAGAAATGACTCATCAGTTGAATTAATCAAATTACTTATTAAACTACGTAATCAAGCTAGAGTAAATAAGAATTTTGAATTATCTGATCAAATTAGAAATGATTTATTAGAACTGGGAATTAAGTTAAACGATGATAAAAACGATTCTTCATATAATTTGATTTAATGAAGAAAATACTTGTATTTCCTTTAATTATAATCATTAAATTTTATCAAATCTTAATTTCTCCAATACTACCCTCAAATTGTAGATATACGCCAACATGTTCAGAATATTTTAAATTGTGTTTACAAAAATTCGGAGTAGTGAAAGGAAGTGTTTTAGGAATTAAAAGAATTATTAAATGTAATCCATGGGGAGGAAAAGGATTTGATCCTGTTCCATAAAGATTACCTAGTTTTTATATATTTATTAAAAAATAAAAAATGATATTATTAAAAATCGATTGGTCTCCTAGTGAAATATTTTTAAATTTAGGCCCATTGGCAATTCACTGGTACAGTGTTATGTTTATAATTGCTTTTTCGCTAGGTTATTATTTGATAAAAAATATATACATAAACGAAAATAAATCAATAGATCTCATTGAACCTCTTTTTATATATATTGTTATAGGTACTTTAATAGGAGCCAGACTAGGTGAGGTTTTGTTTTATAACTGGGAGTATTTTCAAAATAATTTAATTGAAATTTTTCTACCAATAAAAAGAGATATTAATGGTTCATTATTTTTCGGAATTATTGATGGTTGGAAGTTTGTTGGCTATAGAGGTTTAGCTAGTCATGGAGCTGTAGTTGGTATAATTATATCTATGTTTATCTATAAGTCAAAATTCAAATATGATTCCATTTTATGGATTTTTGACAGAATTGCAATTCCAATTGCTATTGGAGGAATGTTTGTTAGAATTGGGAACTTCTTCAATTCTGAAATAGTTGGTAATTACACAGAGTCGAACTTTGGAGTAGTCTTTTTAAACAGAGGAGAAATATTCCCTAGACACCCTGCTCAACTATATGAAGCATTTGGATATTTATTACTTTTTATAATTCTAAGGCAATTATATTGGAAAACTGATTTGAAAAATAAACAAGGATTTATATTCGGCCTTTTCTTGTCCGGTCTGTTTTCTATAAGAATATTAGTAGAATATGTAAAAGAAAGTCAAGGAGGCTATCTAGAAGAACTCTTTGGAGTATTAAGTACTGGCCAATGGTTGAGTATTCCGCTTATATTAACAGGATTTTTCTTTATGCTAAACAGTAAAAAAACTTAGAGTCTAAATTACTTTTTTAAACTCTTTTTTAAAGTCTCATACATAACAGGTGTAGCAATGAATACAGAAGAATAAGTACCAACAACTACCCCAATAATTAAAGCAAACATGAATCCTTTAATGGATTCACCTCCAAATAAAAATATCGCTAAAAGAACTACTAAAGTGGTGAATGAAGTGTTTAATGTTCTACTTAAAGTACTATTTAATGCTCCATCAACTATTTTTTTAAATTCCCAAGTTTTATTAATAAACCTGAACTCTCTAATCCTGTCAAATACAACAACTGTATCATTTAATGAATAACCTATTACCGTTAAAATGGCAGCAATAAAGGCTTGATTTATTTCCATATTAAAAGGCATCCAAGTATATGCAATAGAAAACACACCTAACACTATTAAAACATCATGAAACACTGCAGCTACTGCTCCTAAAGAATATTGCCAGTCTCTAAATCTTAATAGTATGTATAAGAACACTACTATTAAAGAACCAAATATTGCAAGAAAAGAGTTTTTCTTTATATCATCGGCAATTGTTGGGCCAACTTTTGTAGAAGACATTATTCCAACTGTTTTATCATCTGATCCATTAACAAAATCATCATATAAAATATTTACAGGAAGATATTTTTTTAATGATTCAAACATTTTTTCTTCAATTTCAATATCAATTTCAGAACCTTCTACATCAACCTTGTAATTAGTAGTTATTTTTAGTTGGTTATCAGATCCGTAAGTTTTTGCTTCAGCATTTCCAAAAACTGCAATAAGGTCATTTTGAACATCACTTTGATTAACATTTTTATCAAATCTAACAGTATATGATCTTCCTCCAACGAAATCAACTCCTTCATTTAAACCGTTGGTAAAAAGTGAAAATACACCAACCGATATTAAAGACAAAGAAATAACATAAGCAGCTTTTCTTTTTTGTAAAAAAGAAATACTTAAATTTTTAAATAAATTTTTCGTCAATTTTGTAGAAAAATCTAAATTTTTAGATTTATTTAATCTAGCATCAACTAACATTCTAGTTATAAATATAGCAGTGAATAAAGAAGTTGCGATACCTATTAAAAGAGTAGTAGCAAATCCTTTTATAGGACCTGAGCCAAAGATAAATAAAATTAAAGCTGTTAAACCTGTTGTAATATTTGCATCTAAAATTGAAGATAGTGCATTATTAAAACCATCACTAACAGATTGCTTAAGCCCTTTAGCTTTAGAAAGTTCTTCTCTAGTACGTTCAAATATTAGAACATTTGCATCAACTGACATACCAATAGTTAAAACTATACCTGCAATTCCTGGGAGAGTAAGCACTGCACCTAGTCCAGCTAATATTCCAAAAATTAATACGATATTTAAAACAAGTGCAACATCCGCATATATTCCAGCTCTACCATAGTAGAATATCATCCACAACAAAACTAAAATTAAAGCAATAATAAATGAATTTATTCCTTTCTTAACATTTTCTTTTCCTAGAGATGGACCAACTACTGCAGACTCAATAATTTCAGCAGAAGCGGGTAATTTTCCAGCTCTTAACACATTAGCTAAATCAATTGCTTCGTTTAATGTAAATTGTCCTGAAATTTCGGATCTTCCACCTGAAATTGCACCTTTAGAAACTCCTGGTGCAGAGTAAACTATGTTGTCTAAAACGATTGCTATATTGCTCTTATCTTTATAAGCATTCCCAGTCATTTCTTCCCATTTCCTAGCACCTTTACCATTCATCTGCATGGAAACAGCTGCTGCGTTAGTTATATCATAAGACTGACTAGCATCAACAACTACACTTCCACTTAATGGAGGCTCATTATCTCTGTTTGATTTTATAGCATATAAATCAACTACTTTAGTGTTTGAATCTGGCTTTCCAAAAAGAAAACGAGTAAATCTTTTGTCAGAGGGAAGTAGCTGTCTAATTTCTGGCATTGAAAGATACTCTTCAATTTTCTTTTGATCTTTAGCTAAAAACTGAGCAATTACTGGACCTCCTTGAAAACCAGTTCCAACTAAATAATCAAACAATGGGTTTTTATCAGAAGAACTAATAGAGTCGTTAGCTTCAACATCAGCTAAAAGATCATCAATTTTAGAAGATTCTTTATTTTCAACGTCTGAAACAGGATCTAAAACTATTTCTTTTAATGCTTCATTAGCTTGAGATAAAAAAGTTAAAAATTGATCATTTTTTTCAGTAACCCAAAATTCTAGTTGAGCAGTACTTTGAAGTAAGTTTTTAACCCTTGCGACATCCTTAGCTCCAGGTAATTCTACACGAATTCTTCCTGAATTTCCTAACCTTTGAATATTAGGTTGAGTTACGCCAAACTTATCAATTCTTTTTCTTAAAACTTCAAATGCAGAAACAATAGATTCATCAATCTTTCTTCTTATTATTGGCTTAACCTCATTATCAGTCATTTCAAAATTAATCTCATCACTTAGAGATCTGTTAGCAAAAATATCTGGAGAAGCTAAGCTAGAGTCTCCTTTTATTGACTCAAATGAATCGAAAAAAGATTCTAAATAAGTGTCATCTGAATCTTTTTGTAACTCATCAGCGTTATCAAGGGCTTTATTAAAAATAGGGTCTCTAGTATTTTCTGCTAAACCTTTTAAAATATCTTTAACAGAAATTTGTAAAGTAACATCTATACCTCCTTTTAAATCTAGCCCTTTATTAAGTTCTTTATTTTTAGCACTACTGTATGTAGTAAACCCAAAAATACTCTCACCGGAGATAGAGTCTAAATAATTAACATATTTTTCATCTCTTAAATCTTGAAAATTTAATTCTTGATCAGAGATAGAATTTATTGAATACTCTAAAGCTTTATCTTCAACTCTAGATGTTATGAAAGTAAATGAAATTTGATATAAGCTAACTAAGCCGAAACAAAAAGCAAAAAACTTTATTAGACCATTATTTTGCATACAATTATTTTTAGAAAATTCTTTTTTTAAAACGAGCAAATATATGATTTACTTCAGGATAAAGCAATTCTAAATAAATGTTCGGCTTAAATCGTTTATTAATTCAATTATTTAAAGAGCTAAATTCATTTTTCTTACAGCCTCAGCACTTTCACTAAACTTTACTTTTTCAGAATCATTTAGTTCAATATTAACAATTTTTTCGCACCCATTTTTACCTATAATGCAAGGAACTCCAATACAAATATCATCTTGATTATATTCTCCATCTAAAAATACTGAACAAGGAATAATTCTTTTTTCATCATTTAGTATTGATTTTACAAGAAAACCAACTGAAGCTCCGGGAGCATACCAAGCTGAAGTACCAAGAAGTTTTGTTAAAGTAGCACCACCAACCATTGTATTCTGAGCAACTTCCTCTAATTCATCTGAAGAAATTAATTCTGAAACTGGTATTCCATTATAACTAGCTAACCTTGTAAGAGGAATCATCGTAGTGTCACCATGTCCTCCAATTACCATTCCGTGAATATCATTCGCAGGTCTATCTAGAGCCGAAGACAGACATGTTTTGAACCTAGAACTATCTAAAGCACCTCCCATTCCAATCACTCTATTTTTTGGCAAGCCTGTAGATTTCAAAGTCAAATAAGTCATGGTATCCATTGGGTTCGATACTACTACAATAATTGCTTCACTTGAATGTTTTAATATATTTTGTGAAACATCTTTTACAATTCCAGCGTTAATCCCTATTAATTCTTCTCTTGTCATTCCTGGTTTTCTAGGAATTCCAGATGTTATTACAACTACTTCACTATTCGAGGTTAAGGAATAATCTCCAGTAGTTCCTATGATTTTAGTACCAAATCCTAAAGTTGTTGAAGTTTGCATCATATCTAGTGCTTTACCTTCAGCAAATCCTTCTTTAATATCTAAAAGAACAACTTCACTTGCAATAGACTGCGATGCTATTACATTAGCACACGTTGCCCCTACATTTCCCGCTCCTACTATAGTAACTTTCATATAAATTTTTATTTTATTTTTTAAACATCAATGTTAGCATAAGTTGCATTTTTCTCAATAAACTCTCTTCTAGGCGGAACTTCATCCCCCATCAACATTGAAAAAACTCTATCAGCTTCAACTGCATTGTCAATGGTTACCTTTCTAAATGTTCTAAATTCAGGATTCATTGTGGTTTCCCAAAGCTGTATAGCATTCATTTCTCCAAGTCCTTTATATCTTTGAATAGAACAACCTTGACCCATTTTCTCCATAATCTGATCGCGCTCTTCATCATTCCAAGCATATTCTTTTTTCGCTCCTCTTTTTACCAAATATAATGGAGGAGTTGCAATGTAAATATTTCCATTTTCAACTAATTCCTTCATATATCTAAAAAAGAAAGTCAAAATAAGAGTTGCAATATGACTTCCATCAACATCGGCATCACACATAATAACTATCTTATGGTATCTTAATTTCTCTACATTAAGTGCTTTACTATCTTCTTCAGTACCTATTGTTACTCCTAATGCAGTATAAATATTAATAATTTCTTGATTTTCAAACACTCTATGTTGCATTGCTTTTTCAACATTTAATATTTTACCTCTCAAAGGTAAAATGGCTTGAAAGTTCCTATCTCTTCCTTGTTTTGCTGTACCACCTGCAGAATCTCCCTCAACTAAATATACTTCACATAATGCTGGGTCTTGTTCAGAACAATCTGATAATTTTCCTGGAAGTCCCCCACCACTCATTACTGTCTTTCTTTGGACCATTTCACGAGCCTTTCTTGCTGCATGTCTAGCTTGAGCTGCTAAAATTACTTTCTCAACAATTATTTTAGCATCATTAGGGTTTTCTTCTAAATAATTTTCAAGCATCTCAGAAACTGCTTGAGATACCGCTGAATTCACCTCTCTGTTCCCTAATTTGGTTTTTGTTTGTCCTTCAAATTGAGGTTCAGCAACTTTAACTGATATAATTGCAGTAAGTCCTTCCCTGAAATCATCACCTGCAATATCAAACTTTAACTTATCTAGCATGCCTGACGAGTCTGCGTATTTTTTTAAGGTAGAAGTCAATCCTCTTCTAAATCCTGCAAGATGAGTTCCACCCTCATGTGTATTAATATTATTTACATAAGAATGTAAGTTTTCCGTGTATGAAGTGTTGTATATCATAGCTACTTCAACTGGAATATCATTTTTCTCACCTTCCATTGATATAACATCTGAAGTTAAAGGTTCTCTGTTTTCATCTAAAAAACGAATAAATTCTTTTAGCCCATCTTTAGACTCGAATAAATCTTTAACAAATTCTCCATCTACTTTTTTTCTTTTATCTATTATAGAAAGTTTTATTCCTTTGTTTAAAAAAGATAATTCACGCAATCTATTAGACAATGTTTCGTAGCTAAATTCTTGTGTTTCCTTGAAAATAGATATATCTGGTTTAAAAGTAACTTCAGTACCAACGTCATCACTTAATCCATCTGTCTTAGCTGGATATAACGCTTTTCCTTTTGAATATTCTTGTATCCAAATTTTACCTTCACGGAAAACTTTAGCCGTCAGGTGGTCGGACAATGCATTAACAACTGAAACTCCTACTCCGTGTAATCCTCCAGATACTTTGTATGAATCTTTATCAAATTTTCCACCTGCTCCAATTTTTGTCATTACAACTTCAAGAGCTGAGACACCTTCTTTTTTATGAATACCTGTGGGGATTCCCCTACCATTATCTTTTACAGAAACAGAATTATCTTCATTAATTGAAACATCAATTTGATCACAATGACCGGCCATCGCTTCATCTATTGAGTTATCAACTACTTCATACACTAAATGATGTAATCCCCTAATGCCTACATCTCCAATATACATTGAGGGGCGCATTCTAACATGCTCCATCCCTTCAAGTGCTTGAATGCTGTCTGCAGAATATTGATTTTTATTTATTTCTTCACTCATTTTATAAGATTTATTTTAATAAAAAACTGATAAAAACAAATATAATAAAATCACCTACTTATATAAGGGTTTTACAGAGTAGAAAACCGTTAAGTTATCAACAATTCAAGCTGTTAATTGGTCTGAATTAATATGACTCTAAGTGAACATTAGAAATCGACCTTCCCGATGGATCATTCATATTCTTAAAAGACTTATCCCATTCTAAAGCTAAAGGAGAACTACATGCTACTGAAGGTACAGACGGAACAGTTTTAGCAGCTGTTTCAGAGGGGAAATGCTCTTCAAAAATAGATCTATAAAAATATTCCTCTTTAGACATTGGTGTTTGAAAAGGAAATGTAAATTTTGCATTATTAAACATTTCATCTGAAACCTTGACATCTACCAACTCTTTTAAGCTATCTATCCAATCATATCCAACACCATCACTAAATTGTTCTTTTTGCCTCCAAGCTACAGCAGGTGGCAAATAGGATTCGAAAGATTTTCTTAAAACCCATTTTTCCATTTTATCTTTATCAATCATCTTGTCTTTAGGATTTATTCTCATAGCAACATCAATAAATTCCTTGTCTAAAAAAGGAACTCTCCCTTCAATTCCCCAAGCTGCTAAAGATTTATTTGCTCTTAAACAGTCATATTGGTAAAGTTTTTCAAGCTTCCTTACAGTTTCTTTGTGGAATTCTTCAGCGTTAGGCGCTTTATGAAAATATAAATATCCACCAAAAATCTCATCAGCCCCTTCACCAGAAAGAACCATTTTAATTCCCATAGACTTGATTACTCTTGCCAGTAAATACATTGGAGTTGAGGCTCTAACAGTCGTTACATCGTAAGTTTCTAAATGAAAAATAACATCTTTGATAGCATCTAACCCTTCTTGAATTGTAAAAGTAACTTCATGATGAATAGATCCAATATGGTCTGCTACTAATTTTGCAGCTTTAAGATCAGGAGATCCAACTAATCCCACTGCAAAAGAATGCAATTGCGGGTACCAAGCAGCTTTTTGATCATCAGATTCAATTCTTTTTTGTGAATATTTCTTAGCTAAAGCAGAAGTTATCGAAGAGTCTAACCCGCCAGATAACAAAACTCCATAAGGGACATCACTCATCAACTGTCTATGAACAGCGTCTTCTAGTGCATTTTGTAGTAAATTTAAATCTGTTTTATTGTTAGAAACAGATTCATAAGACATCCAATCTCGTTTATACCACTTAACAAGTTTAGAATCTTTACTAGATAAAAAATGACCTGGAGGGAAAATTTCTATTTTATTACACACACCCTCTAACGCTTTTAACTCTGAAGCTATATAAAAAGTGCCAAACTTATCCCAGCCCATATACAGCGGGATTATACCCATATGGTCTCTTGCAATCAAGTACTCATCGCTATTGTCATCATACAATACAAAACCAAATATACCATTCAAATCATCTAAAAAATCAACACCTTTCTCTTTATATAAAGCCAAAATTATTTCACAATCAGAATTTGTTTGAAACGCGTAATCAATAGATAAATTATCTTTTAAATTTCTATGATTGTATATTTCACCATTTGCAGCTAAAACAAGACTTTTGTCCTTGCTAAATATAGGCTGGTTTCCAGACGCTGGATCTACAATCGCTAAACGTTCATGAGCTAATAAAGCATTTTTACTACAATAAATTCCACTCCAATCTGGCCCCCTGTGTCTAACTTTTTTTGACATTTCTAAAACTTGAGATCTAAGAAAATCTGAATCCTGCTTTAGGTCTAAGGCACATACTATTCCACACATATTAATTAATTTACTTCAAATATCGATAAATAATATAAATATGTAATCTAAATAATTGTAATCAATTACATTATTTTAATATTTGTATTTAATAAAGTATAAAATGTAATTAAAATTAAATAAATAATTAAAAACTAATAAAAATTGAAAGATTTAGTAAATTGAATTATATTTTTATAAAAAAATTAAATGTCAAATCCTGTAGTTCTTTTAGAAAAGCTAAATATCCTTCAAAAGAAAAAGATCATCCTATCTAACATAAACCTTTCTGTTAACAAAGGGGAATTTATATATCTAATTGGAAAAACTGGAGTTGGAAAAAGTAGTCTTTTAAGGGTTTTATACGGGGATCTTAAAATAGAGAGAAACGAAGGAGAAGCTCATATATTAGGAATAAATTTAAATAAAATTAAAGAAAAAAAAATACCTTATTTAAGAAGAAAACTTGGGATTGTTTTTCAGGATTTTAAATTACTCGCTGATCGTTCAATTGAAAAAAATTTAATTTTTGTTTTAAAAGCTACAGACTGGAAAGACTCATCTGATATTAAAACTAGAATTGAAGAGGTTTTAAACATGGTAAAGCTTGAAGACGTAAAAAATAAATTTCCTCATGAACTTTCTGGCGGAGAACAGCAAAGAGTAGCAATAGCCAGGGCTCTTCTAAACAACCCAGAACTAATTTTAGCTGATGAACCAACTGGCAACCTAGATCCAGCTACAAGTATTGAGGTAATGCAAGTTCTTAAAGATATTCATGATAGTGGAACTACTATAATTGTAGCTACTCATGATTATGAGATCATCTCTAAGTTTCCGGCTAAAACTATTCGTATTGAAAAGGAAAGGTTATTTGAGCTATCGAAAAAAAAATAAATTATTTATTAATCGTAGTTTTTTTATGCTTTAAAAGTGATTTTTCGCATACGCAGGCTAGCTGGTGTAACCTCTAAGTATTCATCTACTTTAATATATTCCATACATTCTTCAAGAGAAAAATCAACTTTCGGAGCAATTTTCATGGCTTCATCAGTTCCAGATTTACGCATGTTGGTTAATTGCTTTCCTTTAATTAAGTTAACACCCATATCGGAATCTTTACTATTTTCTCCAACAACTTGACCAATATAAATTTCTTCGTTAATATCTATAAAAAAACGTCCTCTATCTTGAAGTCTATCGATTGCATAAGCAGTTGCTTTACCAGCTGCAGAAGAAACAATAGCACCTTTTATATCTTCAGAGAATTCTCCTTTAAAAGGACCATATTCACTAAACCTGTGATTAATAATTGCTGTACCTGCTGTAGCAGTTAAGATTCTATTACGTAAACCTATTAACCCTCTTGATGGAATTGTAAACTCTAAATGCTGTAAATCCCCTTTTGGCTCCATTACTAGTAAATCTCCTTTACGTAACGAAACTAAATTAATTGCTTTAGAAGAACCATCTGCTGGAACATCAATAGAAAGAGTTTCATATGGTTCAGATTTTACTCCATCAATATCTTTTATAATAACCTGTGGTCTTCCCACTTGTAATTCATAACCTTCTCTTCGCATTGTTTCAATTAATACAGATAAATGCAAAACTCCACGTCCAAAAACATTAAACTTATCTTCACTATCAGTAGTATCTACACGTAAAGCTAAGTTCTTTTCCATTTCTTTAAACAATCTATCACGTAAATGTCGAGAGGTTACATATTTACCCTCTTTACCAAAAAATGGCGAATTATTAATCGTAAATAGCATACTCATTGTAGGCTGATCTACTTCTATTCTTGGCAATGCTTCTGGGTTTTCAACATCTGCAATAGTATCTCCAATTTCAAATCCTTCTATACCTGTAATAGCACAAATATCTCCACTTCTTACTTTAGAAACTTTTACTTTACCCATTCCTTCAAAAACGTGTAATTCTTTAATTCTTACCTTTTTTGTAGAACCATCTGCTTTACACAACATATAATCTTTATTCTCTTCTAAATTTCCTCTAAATACACGTCCTATAGCAAGTCTTCCTGTAAATGATGAAAAATCTAATGAGGTGATTTGCATTTGTGGTGATCCTTCTCTGTAAGGTGCTTCTGGAATAGACTCAATTACAGCATCTAATAAATCTAAGATATTTTCTTTTGGATCTTTCCAATCTGTTGACATCCAGCCATTTTTAGCTGAACCGTAAATTGTTGCAAAATCTAATTGATCTTCTGTTGCATCTAATGCAAACATTAAATCAAATACTTTTTCATGCACTATATCTGGAGTACAATTTTCTTTATCTACTTTATTTACAACTACAATTGGTGTTAAACCTAATTCTAATGCTTTTCCAAGTACAAAACGAGTTTGTGGCATAGGCCCTTCAAAAGCATCAACCAATAATAAGACTCCATCTGCCATTTTCAAAACACGCTCCACTTCACCCCCAAAATCTGCGTGACCAGGTGTGTCTATTACATTAATCTTTACACCTTTGTAATCTACTGAAACGTTTTTAGAAAGAATAGTAATTCCTCTTTCACGTTCCAAATCATTATTATCCAATAACAACTCTTTACGCTCTTTACGATCGTCTAAAATTTTTGCTTGATCTATAATTTTATCTACCAAGGTTGTTTTTCCGTGGTCAACGTGCGCTATGATTGCGATGTTTCTTATTGATTGCATCTGTAGTTTCTGTAATTTCGCGCAAATGTAAGGTCTTTTTAGATACTATAGGCAGGAAAGCCCCTTAACTTGATATTATTATTTAATTTAGCTCTAAATTTATTTCACTTATGATTGAAAAAATAAAAAACATAAAACACCTAAATTCAAATAATTTCTTTTTAATGGCTGGCCCTTGTGCAATTGAAGGAGAAGAAATGGCATTTGAAATAGCAGAAAAAATATTTGACATCAGCAATAGGCTAGAAATTCCTTTTATTTTTAAAGGGAGTTTTAAAAAAGCCAACAGAAGCAGAATTGATAGTTTTACAGGAATCGGAGATGAAAAAGCATTGAATATTTTAAAAAAAGTTGGTGAAAAACTTCAAATTCCAACTGTAACAGATATTCACGAAATAAAAGATGCTAATCTTGCTGCAAAGTATGTTGATATGCTTCAAATACCAGCATTTCTTGTCAGACAAACTGATTTATTAGCAGCAGCAGCTAAAACTGGTAAACACATCAATTTAAAAAAAGGTCAATTTATGAGTCCCGAAAGCATGAGTCATGCGGTGAAAAAAATTAAGGATTCTGGAAACAATAATGTTTTAATTACAGAAAGGGGAAGTATGTTTGGTTACCAAGATTTACTAGTTGATTTTAGAGGAATTCCAGTAATGAAGCAATACGCTCCAGTTGTTTTAGACGTGACTCATTCACTACAACAGCCAAATCAATCATCTGGTGTTACAGGGGGAAGACCTGAAATGATAGAAACAATAGCAAAGGCAGGGATTGCTACAGGATCTGATGGAATCTTCATAGAAACTCATTTTGATCCTAAAAATGCAAAAAGTGACGGAGCTAATATGCTTGAAATTAATAAGCTAGAAAGTCTTTTAGAAAAGCTAGTTATAATTAGAAAAGCAACTAACTCATTTAAATAAATCAAATTAATATATATTTGCGTTTGCAAATTTTTTGTTCTTTGAAAATAAATTGGGGTCGACTGGTTTTGACAGCGAGTCCGATTGAATGGTAAGCAGATCGAGCTCTGGGCTATAGCTCGTAAATATCCTAGTACCAAACTTTAAATGGCGAAAATAAATACGCTCTTGCAGCTTAATAACTGAATTATAGTAAGTTAAAGCCTTGTCCCGCTAGGCGGGAAAGTGAGATGTCTCAGAATAGCCCTTGTTGACGGCGATT
>Ga0209816_1000297_pt1 | contig 40697 bp, 43 predicted proteins | sample CoawatmetaG01DNA_FD_187509 | JGI IMG/M metagenome (GOLD analysis project Ga0209816, IMG submission 187509) | Marine microbial communities from the West Antarctic Peninsula - Coastal water metaG017-DNA (SPAdes) (version 2) | ecosystem: Environmental > Aquatic > Marine > Coastal ...
CTGTGAGACGCTCATACAGCTCAGTGCCATCCACAATGTCATCAGGACGCCAGACCTTAGCGTTCCAGAAAGCTTGGATTACTTCTTCGCCTTTGTTAGCTAGGAGCATCTCGTTAGGGTCTTTCATAGACAACCTAGCAATCTTGCAAGTGCCAGCGGGAAGGATGTGAGCAACACTTTCAGCCGCCTCACGACCCGCTTTGTCTTCATCAAACATAACAATGACCTCTTCCCAAGAGGAGAGCCATTCTAGTTGTTTCTTGAAGATACTCTTGGCTGATTGAGCGCCACTTGGTAGTGATACTACAGGCCACTTGTTGCCTTGGAGTTGGCTAACAGTAAGGCAGTCAATCTCACCTTCAGTGATGACCAGCTTCTTGCCACCATTGGGCCACAAGTTTTGACCAAAGAAATAATTAGGAGCCCCATTGCAGTGAAAGCTCTTATCAGCGAACCTATACTTCTGAGCTACCTGTGTGCCGTCGAGGTTGCGATAGTTAGCAACGTGACAAGGCTTGCCGTTAAGCTCCCCTATTTGATACCCATACTTTACGCATGTGTCTCTGTGGATACCCCTTGGGGCTATGTCCATGAATTGTCCGTTTACGAATCCTAGTGGTGATACTTGTGCTTCCATTTTTGTGTGTGTTTTTGTTTTGTCTCTGTTCGGTGTGAAGATACCGCAGGCGTAGCACTTAGTGCTTCCGTCAGAGTTGTGTGTGAGTGCATCGCTGCTTCCGCAGTCGGGGCAAGGTTGGTGTGTGGCTACTGCCTCTAAATCGTCCATTCGTGTGGGAGCTTTTTCTCGCACCACAGGAACCCGTGTTTGTCGCACCAGTCCCCGTAGGTGGTCTTGCTCTTTTTGCTTAGTGTGTTTGATGCTCGTTGAAATACAAAGCGGATGTCCAGTTCGGGATTTGCTTCCCTTACTCGCAGGTGTTTGGTTCGGTCTGATGCTATCCAATAGCCCTTTACCTCCAGTATAATTCCATTGTCTAAAACGAAGTCTGGTGTGTATTTACAGACCCTCGTGTAATCCAGTTTCATCGACTCGTAAGAGTGGGTAACCCCCGCCGCATTTAAGGCGGAGGCTACTGTCTCTTCGAACTTCGAACGATACTTAGAACGGCGCGTTGGACGTTTCCGCTTCATCAGCTACTTCGAATGCTTGGTTGAGGGATTCACCGCTACCTACGTAGCCGTCTGCTTCAGCACCAAAGCCGAAGGAGCTATCACCGCCACCATACTCGATTAGGTCGAGCACTTGGACTGCGCGGAGACGCAAGGTGTAACCGAAGCCCTGACTTGGAACGAACCAAGTGTTTACTTCGACTGCCATCTTGAGGGTAGATCCACTGCCAATCTTAGGCATGTCGATCTTCTTCCCTTGGCTGTCTACTGCTGCAATGGTGAACTCAAGAGTTCCCTTGGTCTTGGTGTGAGCCTTAGCCTTTTGCTTTGCATAGATCTCGTGATCACCCTCGTCGTTAATACGGAGAGGAGATGACGCTGCCATGCGGATCTTGTCTTTGCCTTGGCGACTGCACTCTTCTTTGTAAGCGGCATCAAGCTTAGGCTTTACGATTGCCTCGAAAGCTTTGAACTCGCCTTCACTTACGTGGAGCTTACAAGAGTACACGCCATCTTCATCAAACTTAGTGTCTGGTGTGTCGATGCGTGGCCATACTGCTTTACCTTTTGGTGTTGTGATTAATTTACTCATTTTGTTTTTACTATTACCTGTTATCGGTGGTTTTTACGGACAGTCAGCGAAGTGCTAACTGAAGAAATATGTGCTATCTTTGATTTTGGAGATGTCAGCAGTGCCATATTCTGGCGGCTCAGGAAGCTCTAATCCCGATTGCTGTTCTAATTGATGTTTCCAATCCCGAAGGAGGTCAACACTAAACATAGAAATAAATACATTTCGCAAACTTTTACTCAGAGCTTCACATCCTGTGGCGTGTGTTCCGTAGCTGTCATGTATAAAAGCAAAGTCATAGATTCCTTCCTCTTTATTGGCTTTGATGATTGTTTTGTGGAGCGCAGCGGCATCTAGCGAGTGAACAAAGTTAGGGCTCACTCCATTACGCTGGCGTACCTTGGAAAGCTTATCGTCGTTCTCACGAAAACGAATGTGGGTAGCTGTTCCACTAATCCAAGTCTTGATGTTCTTACTGGTGAAGTTGAAATACTCTTGGTGAACAGGGAAGCCACTAGGCGTCACCCAAGACACAGGGAGCTCAGCTTCGGTAAGCATAGCGGCACAGTCTTGGAACCACTTCATACATTCCTTGGGCTTCTCTAGGACGCTCTCAATGCCCTTCCAGATGGCTTTAGCAAGCACGTGGATGGCAAGATACTTCTCCTTCTCGTCAAAGGGTCTTGTGCGTCCTTCTCCGTGTATCTGGTCTTCGTACCAGTCAGAGATATACAAGCGATTACTGTATTCAGTTAGCCCATACGAGTAACACATTACGGGGCGCTTGGTTGTCTTACGGTCTATTCCAAAGTTGACCCAAGCATTAGAGATGGCATCTCCAGTCTCTGCCTGTGCTTTAAGGATGACCTCCGCTTGTTTTGCGACCACCCCGTAGATGTCTGCTGGCGTGTCTGTAGGTAACACATTCGTAGCAGTCATACCGTAGGGGTCACGGGTAAGCATAGAGAGAATCTGGAGCCCATTATTGGTAGCGTCCATATTCACTGGGAGGTAGGTATCTAGCTTACCCGTGTTCTGTAGTGTGGCCCATTCAAGACACCACGCAAGGAATTGCCAGGGGTCACCCGCTTCTGTCCATAGTAACTCTTTGGTAGGGTTAGCTGCGATACGGATAGCGTCCTTGGAAAAGTTCTCAGCCCACTCAGCGCGTTGGTCGAGTGTGACTTTATCGTAGCCCCAAGTGTTAGCACCTTGAATAGCTAACCACTTGCGGTCTGTTGCTGTCTTAATACGTTGAGGTCTAGCGAACCTAAGAAGCCCACGGCACATATCAGGGCCTTGGATGCCTAGGAAGGCAGGGATGTTATACACACGACCTCGGAAGTCACAGTGTGACGGATAGAAGAACCGACTACCTGTAAGCTTCTCTGCTAGGTAAAGCACTTTGGCTACCAATAGGCGTCTTGAGCGTGTACTCATGTTGCGCTTGTGGACGCCTGAAGCCATTGTACGCCACTGGAGGTTGCTAAGTTTGTTGTCGTGGAAGTCATCGGGGATGTCAGGCATCACCTCGTCATCACGGCTAGGGAGTCCTCCTACCTTTACCGAGTTCTTCCAAGCCCACTGCATCGTCTGTAGGACTTCTTCGTTAATCTTCCAAGGTGTCTGCTGAACAAGATTACAAGCCTCCATAGGCTCCTCAATCTTGCCTTCAATGCCCCGAAGGAAGTCCATGTTGGTTGACTTAATAAAGGGAAGCTTGGGAAGAGCGTTGTCTTCCGTCTTGTAGCCGCCTTCCCATACGTTCTTCCACTCCATCGGTGTATCCACTGTAGGGAGCCAGAAGGGGCTTATGATTTCCTTGTGATAGTTGAACTCATCAATCCACTTGAGGGTGTCTGGAGAGGCTGTGACGTACCTTGTAGGGTTCCTGCGTCCTGTGTCAGTGATGAACCGATACTCAATGATCCCTGTGACGTCCCGAAGGAGTTCCACTAGGTTGATTCCTGCTGTTGCTACGTCTCGGCGTGTCCACGTAGGGAGGTCTTCCATCGAACCTTTCTCGACCTCGTGCTTCATACTGAGTCGGATGTGGTTCTTGGTAGCTTGCCAGCCGCTCTTACGGGTAGCCCCTAGGACGATCCCTTCACCCTTTGGGTTGTTACGAACAAGATACTCGGAGCGGCGTTGGTAATCGATGACGTTGCCCACCTTGGTACACATGGCGGTCATCTTAGAGTTCTGTGTAAGCTGGTCTAGGACAGTGCGGATAACAAGGAACCCCAGCTTCTCAGAAGGGATCTGTAGGATGTCTAACTGCCAACGTCCTTTGTTCTTAATTGGAAGCCACTTTGCTTTTACATCATCCAGTGCTTTGATATATGAAGGCAGAGCTCCACGTATGAGTCTTTGCCCATAAGACGTCTCACTCTCCATCCCACGAGCACGGGCTCCCTCTACCTTATTTCGGTAGCGACCCACACCGACGGTGGTCATATCGTTGTTGAGTTCGTCTTGTGTGAGTTGTGTGTCCATAGTCAAAGTATTTGTCAGTGATTTGTCACCTAAGCAAATAAATACTTAGGAACAAAACGGATAAGTGTTTGTTTAAAAATGCTTATATTTCAATAGGGTTACAGCGTGAGGTGACAAAAAAGACATTTACCATGTCTTGATGAACAGCTTAACTTTTTTTGCATAGGTGTCAACGCATTGATCAGCAACGATATTTTAATTTAATTGTCACCTCACACTTGCCTTTGTTTACCCTGTTTTGACAAAGTTTGTCAGCGATTTGTCACCACCTTACTTATTTTTATCATCCAGCATCTCCTGTTATGCTGACGGATTGGCTGTGCTGCTTTAATGTCAGCTCGATTGGTTCTATTTCTATTTTCATAATTCGTATTATGTTGGTTGTTATTGGCTATATCGGGCTTAACTGCTAATATAGTGTGTGTTATTGGTTAGTGGTTGGAGCGTGGTGTGCCGCTCTTGTAGCCATTACTGTTCTCAAGGTAAGTCACTTTCCCATTGGCATCACGCTCCCACCTCTCCCAGTCGCCATTACTGGTCTCGTGGTAAGTATCGTTGCCCTTGGCATCACGCTCCCACTTAAACCAGTAGCCAGCACTGTTCTCGTGGTAAGTCACTTTGCGATTGGCATCATACTCCCACCTCACCCAGTAGGGAGTGCTGTCCTCGTAGTAAGTATTGTCGCCATTGGCATCCGTAATCTCAATGGGGAATGTAAACGCAATCCCCAGTTCTTTGTATGTGTCGCTTATTAGTTTCATAATGCGTATTATATTGGTAGTTAACGGCTATATCAGGCTTAAATGCTAATATAGTGGTTGTTATACATTGTGCCGAGGCACTTGCTTGTTTGCCTTGTCCATATTCTCTGCTAATTCGTACACCATACGTTCACTCCACCCAGCGAATGGGCCACGCATGAAGACCTGTGTTAGATCATTGGGTTCAAAGCCCTCGTACTTCTTGAGGGTTAGCTCTACCCAGTGGTCGGTTGCCTCGTGCCAGTTGTTAGCTGTTAAACACTTTAGTTTTTTCATAGTGCTTTGATTATTCTCATTCGATTTGCTAGGAGCCATACGCCTCCCTGTATTTCTGGGCGTTGCATTATGGTGAAGTCTTCGCATTCAACCTCTACCCAAACCCTGCCCCTTGTCCCTAAGTGTGGAGCATGTGGAGACGTTAGACAGTGCCACCCTTTGCGCTCTTTCAGCTTCCTTGGCCTATGGTTGATTGCTTCCATCCATTCGCCTATTGGTAGCTTGCGCGATGCATCCACAAATAGACTGCCTAAGCTTCCATCCTTGCGCTGTTTTACTAGTTTGTAAGATTTCATTAGTGGTTTATGTTCCAAAGTTCGCGCAAATCAATGCAGATATTCGTAAGTCCATTGACTGCTTCCTGCTCAACTGCCGACTTTCCGACAAATCCGCGGATCACTTTATCAATACCAGTGATGGTTTCGACCTGCGCTTGGCGTTTAGGACTCAATCTCTTAACGAATCCATAATCGTAATTACTAGCAGAGTGGTTCAGGTCATATCCTCCGCTTATTCCGTCAGTGTTCCTAGGCTCCCATCGAAAGCGAACGGGGAAAGCCATTAGGCTATCATTCGCCGCTTGATGTGCATATTTGCCTCGATATAGAATGTCAGACTTCAATGAATCACCATTGAATACCTGCATCCTAAATGTTCCGCTGTCTGTCTTGAGTGCTACGTATCGCAGCGGCTCGACTGTTATCTCTGCTATTTGTGCCCATTTACTCATAGTGTGTGTGTTTTATTGGTTATTGGTTGACCATGGAAGTGCCGCTCTTGTAGCCGTCACTGTTCTCGAAGTAAGTCACATTGCCATCGGCATCACGCTCCCACCTCTCCCAGTAGTCATTACTGTTCTCACGATAAGTCACATTGCCATTGGCATCATACTCCCACCTCGTCCAGTAGCCAGTGCTGTCCTCGTAGTAAGTAGCGTTGCCATTGGCATCTTTAATCCTGATAGGAAAGCTAAATGCAATTCCTAGTTCTGTCAGTGTTTCGCTTAGTTTTTTCATAGTGCTGTTAGTTTGTATTTGATTCCGTCTACTTCAACAACTTTACCTTCACAGGTTTTAGCGGAGCGTGGTGTTCCGCTCTTGTTGCCATCGCTGGTCTCGCAGTAAGTCTGTTTGCCCTTGGCATCATACTCCCACCTCTCCCAGTAGCCATCACTGTTCTCGACGTAAGTCACTTTGTCATTGGCATCATACTCCCACCTCTCCCAGTAGCCATCACTGGTCTCGTAGTAAGTCACATCGCCATTGGCATCTTTAATATCGATAGGAAATGTGAATGCAATTCCTAGTTCTTTTAGTGTTTCGCTTAGTGGTTTCATAGTTGTGTGTGTTATTGGTTGGTGGTTGGATTAGTCCTTCTGAGTGTATTTTATCAAGGTTCCTAAAATAATTGTGTTGACCAGCGACGTTCCTTCTCCACGAAAGACCGACCCTTAAAGGTGTTAGCGTACGTATTAACTGTTAGGAGTTGAGATGGCTTCCCAAACCGTTCGAGGTTCTCGACTTTTAGAACTTCGTACGTATACAGACCTGTTGAGCTAGGTCGGACTGAACCGTCTCCAGAAATGTAGTCGCCGACTTTATATGTATGTGTTTTGCTTAGTGGTTTCATAGTGTGTGTGTGTGTGTTATTGGAATAATCCAGCCCAATACATCAAGCTGAATGAAATGCCGCTGCGGATCAAGTAAGAAAAGAAGTTTATTTTCCTATCTTCCCCGTGGAGGATTAAGTTTAAGCCAAATGAAAGAGAGGCGAGCGCGATAAGTATTATTTCTGGTGTTGTCATAGTTTTTATATTAGTTGGTTGTTAGTTTTTCATATTGCTTTGAGTTATTGGTTGGACGTGGCGTTCCGCTCTTGTTGCCCGAACTGGTCTCGTAGTAAGTCTCATCGCCATTGGCATCATACTCAGTCCTCACCCAGTCGCTATCACTGTCCTCGTAGTAAGTCTCATCGCCATTGGCATCAACCTCCCATCTCCTCCAGAAGCCATCACTGTACTCGTAGTAAGTCCGTTTGCCCTTGGCATCTTTAATCTCGATAGGGAAGCTGAATGCAATCCCTAGTTCTGTCAGTGTTTCGCTTAGTTTTTTCATAGTGTGTGTTTTATTGGTTTGATTGTGCTTTCGCCTGCGTCCTGTTCCGCTCTTGAATCCTTCGCTGCTCTCGTAGTAAGTCCGCTTGCCATTGGCATCACACTCCCACCTCTCCCAGTCGCCATTACTGCTCTCGTAGTAAGTAACATAGCCCTTGGCATCATACTCCCACCTCTCCCAGTAGCCATTACTGCTCTCGTAGTAAGTCACATTGTCATTGGAATCTCTAATCCTGATAGGGAATGTGAATGCAATCCCTAGTTCTTTGTATGTTTCGCTTAGTTTTTTCATAGTGTGTGTTATTGGTTGGCGGTTTATCTATCCCAAGAGTTAAACACCCGTGCTTCTTGGGGTGTCCAGCAGCGCCTTGCGGCTCTTGGGTTGATGGAGGCGGTGGCGGCGATGGTCTTTTCCTCGCGCTCGGTGTGTGCCTTGTCAGGCGTTTGTTGTGTGTTTGTTTTGTTCATAGGTGTGTTATTGGTTGTTTTTGATATGTGCGCGGAGGTTGTCGATGTCTTCTTGCATAACTTTGATGAGAAGCTCCTGTGCTTCACAAGCTTTGGTCATCGAATTGAGACCTCGTGTGAGCAGTTGGACTTCTGTCGGTTGGAATAGTGTTGGTGCTGTTTTCATATGTGTGTTTTATTTGATTTGGTGAAAATGGCCCTTTGCCTCTCATGGTTACTGAAAGGCAAAGGGGTTAGGTGTTAACGATTTGGATGCTCCCCAGCATCACGGACTACTGAAAGTTAGTGTATGTGAGACTGTTGAAGCGCATTACGTGCGTCAAGCATATTTGTTGGCGTAAGCTTGGCGTACCTCAAGGTCATCTCAAAGTTCCTATGTCCCATCCACTCTTTGACAATCTGGAGGGGCACGTTGCGTTGCACTAGACGAGAAGCACAGGTGTGCCGTGTCAGGTAGAACACAAACTCTTTGTCGGCGGTTTCGTTTAGTGCCTCCCTGATGAACTTCCAAGCGGTTGCTATGCGAGACTCCGTGAACCTAGCGAAGGGAAACTTCTCATCCGATAAAGAAACATAAGCTTTGTAAGCCCTATCAGTGAGCCAGATGGTGCGCGGGTAGTTGTTCTTGGTCTTGCTCATATCCACCAACCAGCCGTGCTGTGGGTCTTCTCTCACGGCGGTTTGTGGTATGTGGCGGGCTTCGATAGGACGCATACCCGTGTCGATTTGCCATTCAAAGAACCTAGCAAAGTCATCCTTTCCAGATGCCTCTAGGGCGTCTATGATCTCATATTCCTCTTCCTCTGTCAGGAACCTCATGCGACCATTGGATAGCTTCTTTTGCTCTATCTTAGGCTTGTGCGTGAGGAACCCACGATCTACCCCGAAGGTGAGGATCTTGGAGAGGCACGATAGGCGGCGATTTATAGTAGCCTTTGCCAGTCCCTTTTTCTCAAGCGCAAAGATGAAGGTGTCAATAGCTGCAACGTCTAGTTGAGAGACGTCATAGCCTTGTCCATAGTGCTCTAACACAATCTTTACGTTTGATCTTTGGGTTCTTTCGTTGGCGGTTCCTTCCCAGTAACGCACCATCGTTTTGTCTGCTAGTTCTCCTAGCGTGATGAAGTCGCCAGTGCCTTCTAAGAGCTCCGTGTAGGGTATCCCTAGGCGTATCCTCTTCTTTAGCTCTGCTTCCCAAGAGGCTGCTTCTTCATAGGTGGGCCATTGGCGGCGGTATCGCACGCCTTTAACCATGAAGTCAGCCATGAACCTGTTGTCGTTTTTCCCACTCTTTCTAATACTCATTATATATTCTTTCCGTGTGTGTGTGTTTAATACCGTAATCACATAAATGCGATTTGTGAATCCCTCTCCTTTCGGCTCTGTTTTTGATTTGTGCCGACGAAGCTATTAGTAGATGAAATATATTTCAAGTATAAAATATTCAAATGTAAAAGTTTACTTCGCATCAAATACACCCACCGTGCGACTTGATACGCTGGGCGGTTTCTTAACGCCTCGGCTTAGCCAGAAGTGCTTCCAGCCTTCGTCAATCATTCTAATGGTTTCTTTATCGAAAGCCCTGTCGAGTGTTTCTTCGGATTTGCCTCCGCGGTTTGATACGCGGGAGGCGTTGTGAAGGTTGCGGTAAGCTTTTGGGCGTGCGTGTAGTGGTGTCATATTTGTATTTATTTAGATGTGTTTAGTTGTGTGGCGGTTTGGGTGGCCTTTAGAAGCAAGCAAGCCCAGTGGCTGCCAGTATGTCAGAAGTAACAAGGCTATTATGCACCTTCTCGGCGGTTTCTAAACGTTGCTTGGCGGTTTCATAGGTGAGCCCATAGGCTGCCGCATAGGAACCAATAGAGTCGAAGCGTAGCAAGTAATCAAGGTAATAGCCCTGAAAGCATTTAGTTGTGGCGGTTTGGGAGCCCTTGCGGGCAGTTTGTTTGTCCATAGTAGGTTTGTGTGGCGGTTTGCCTGTTAAGCTTGTAATTTGATTTGACGGTTCAATATCATATCATCGAAGCGCTTAAAGTCCGTCAAACTAATGCACCCTGCATCATAAAGACGGACAAGCGTTTGATCTAGCTTTTCCAACATGCTCCGAGCTTGAAACGTGTATTGCCATTGACTTTCTTTGTCGTAATCGTGAATGCGTGATTTGAATGCGGTCGCTGTTTCTATTTGTGTAGTTGTCATAATGTGTAATTTGTTTGCGTGTAAATGCCCATTGAAGGGTTTTTGATTTGTTGCAAATGGTATAGATACCCTTGCACCCTGAAACCCCGTATCGGTTAAAATACGGGGTAGAGGGTTAAACTTTAAACGCTTTTACGTTTCAATAGTTGCAATGATTTGCTTTAACTCAACCAGTGAAAGAATAAAGTTTTCCTTTATACCCTCGGCTAGGTTTTCCGTTTGCTTGGCTTTTAAGATGCCAAATTTGCCCTCACTATCTAAGAAACGCAGGTCGGTAGTATCCATAGAAAAGCAGTCAGGAAGCTTACAAGCTTGCTCAAATTCGTCGCCTCTAACTGGAAAGGCTATAGCTTGCCCTCTTGCGCTTGCTTGTTTGTAATGCTTTACCCTTGCGGCATTTGCTTGGCTATAACTAAAAGTCAAATGGTAGTTAGATAGCGGGACGCGATTTGGATCTTTCGTGTAGTCATAAAATTGCACCTTAGGGAAAGCTGAATACACTTCGTAAAAGTCTAAATCACTTGTACCATTTAAACGAACCGCGAATTTATGCCCCTTTCTTTTGGCGCGTGCGCTTGCCAGTTCAATTTCCTTTTTCAGTACTTCAATTGCAATATCTTTGCGATATATTGTTAGCCAAGTTTTCACCATTCGAGCTAAGGCAATTACATTTTTACCCGCACGTAGTTCAATCAAAGCGTGTCCGCTTGCAACTAGGCAAGCCAAACGACAACCCGTGCTTGCAAAAGAACAAACATCTTTACCTGCATTTTTACCCGCGGACAAGTAAAGAATAAGCGTTTGAAAGTTTTCCTTTTTACCTTTTAAAACCTTCTGTGAGGAATCAACAGAAGCAAAATAAGAAATGCCAAGTTCTTTGAATAGCTTTCCTTTAGTAGTATAATTTAAGTTACTAAAATAGTTTTCAACCTTCAAGAGAATGCCAAATTTCTTAGCTGGCAAAGTTTCCTCCAAGTATTCTTGCGCTAAGAGTTTGATTGAAGATAGAGCTTTTACGTTTTTCTTTTTCATATGTATAGATGTGTAGTTGTGTAGTTGTGTAGTTTGATGGATTTAAACTTCAATTTTATTGTTCAGAACTAGCTTATAAAGCCAAGTGCGAATGCCCCTAGTCAACCCGTATTCCCACTCCATTCCTAGAATTTGAGGCCTAGTCCAGTCGCTGTTTGCGTCTTTTTCGTGCGCTTTGAAACGTTCAAAGTTTGTTTCATAAAAGTGTCCAAAGTTGGAATTAGAGTTGCCAACAATTGCGACTTGATCGCCTTTGACTTCAACGGAATATTGCCCGAATTTGCGTGTATATATTTTCATATTAATGTGTAGTTGTGTAGTTGTGTAGTAGTTAGTTTGTTAGAGTTAAACGTCAATTGATAGGAACAAAAGAATTGCGGCGAGTGAGGATACTAGCGCAATACTTGATAAATAGATGATGCAATTGAGTATTTTTTGAGTGTTCATGATGTGTTTGTTTGTTGTGTGGTGGTTATGCTTTCCTGCGGGCTTGCCGCTTGTCGAATTGTAAAAAATGAATTTGATTAATAATGCGCTTGCGCGCTTCAGACTCGCTCATTTTTAGGTTTTCAACTAGGCTTGTTTTTAGGTTTCGGTATGATTGTAATGCTTTCATAATATTGGTTTGGTTTGGATTTGGATTAAAACGACGCAACCCGCGCCGATGGAAAAGAATGAATCAGAATAAATTGAAAGCGCCAAGCTTTTTCTTTTAAATAGATGAAGAAAGTTGCGGAGGCCGCTTGTTTACTAGGCTAAACGCTTAAAGGTTTTTATAGGGAGCACGCAAAAACCCGCCGAATGGGTAACAAAAGCGAAGGAACGGGTGCATTTAGTGTGTCTTATGAGTGGAGCTGCATGTGCTCCTAGGAGTGGAGCTGCATGTGTCTTATGAGTGGAGCTGCGTGTGTCTTATGAGTGGAGCTGCGTGTGCTCAATAGGTGAAATATAAAAGCGCGTCATTTGCCTCAAACGGACAAACGAAAGCGAACACATGTAACACACTCGAAACACACTCAATAGACTAGCAAAGACATTTGATATCCGTTGTGATGCTAGGAAAATAAAGGGTATACCCCTATGCTTTGACAAATAGCGGACAAATCACACGATATCGGAGGCCTTGCGGGGGAAACTCAGCGCCGCTCATATACGTATATCCTGTCACATTTTTTTACCAAAACAACAGGGACACCTAACGAACACCCATAGGACACCCATGAGCGCGGCAGGACACCTATAGACCCCTCTGAGAGCCCCTACAAGGGCTTTGAGGTCTCCGTATATGTAAAGACCCCCAGAGGCACACACACGGCTCTCTGAGGGTCAACACACACGTAGCGATTAAGCTACAACACACACACACGTGTTACACACAAAAGTTATTCGTCAAAGTCTTCTTCAAAGTAGTCCTCATCGTCACCATCACTTACATCAGACCACTCAAAGGCATCTTCGGGGTTCTGAAAGGTGTTCATGACGGCGGTGTGGTACTTACAAGCCTCGTTAAGGAGACCCATTGTAGCGAAAGGGTCGCTGTTAACAAACTCAAAGGAATGCCGAGCGTCATCAGGTTGGACTATTATAACATAGTTCCTGTAGTGCTCCCCTAGGAGGGCTTGGGCTTGTTCGAGAGGTGTCATTTGGATTTCTTAGTAGTAGGCTTCTTTGACCAGTCAATCTTATCGTAGTTCTTACGCTGCTTGGCTGGGTTGTGCCCTTTTCTTGGTTGATGACCTTTACCCATAATTAAACACTGTTACTTTTAAGAAAGTTGTGAGTGTTAATAAGAGCCTCACGGTGATCGTTTAAAACATCATTGTGATGCTTTAGGATTTCTAGGGAGGTCTTGAGGGCATCCTCAGTTTCCTTGAGGGAATTATTGAGGAGTATTAGGGATCCTGAGGTAATTACGATGTATAGAATTAGTAGTGTGTTTCTCATATAGGTAATACTGGTAGTAGGTTATACCTTGTCAAACACTAATGGATATACTTTTAAAGGAAACTCTTATTCCAACATAAGGGAAAACTTTAAGGAGGGATTATTACCAGTATCTAATTAACACTCTTTTTCAAAGGAACACTAATAGTAGGGATCTTATAGATATAATTTTAAAGAGAGTGTTCCCTACCTGTCAAGGTTATTAGCTCTAATTTTCATTTATTTTTAGAACACCTCCCTTAGTCATTTCTTCCTTAACGGTAGTTTATATAAGAGTTTGTTGATTATCAACGACTTAGGAAACCACTACGAGCTCTCTATTATTTGTTCCCTCTTAGGGGTGTTGTTCCTATTGACAACTACCTCTCTGGTAACAGGATAAGGAATATGCACACACAATCCACATTAGATCTTGTTACTAAACTACCATTTTCTGATGTTCCTCGTTGGACTAAAGGACAGAATAAAGGAAAACTAAAACAGACGTTACTCCAAGTGTCTGGTGAGTTTACTTCTTGTGATCCTCATCCAATATATGAAGGGCTGTTCTACAAGAGTTTTAGTAGAGGCAAACAGTGGTGGTGTGTGTCGGAATATTGGGAAAAACAAGGACTACCAACGCCTATGGAAATCCACGAGAGACAAAGGAAAGCTCGCGCTTACAACTTGAAGAAGTCCGATAGTGAGCCGAGTTTACTTGAAAACGGGAGCAAGTGTGGCTATGTTGATCAGTCCCCAATGCAGGTTTCTTGGGAGCCTAAGCTAGGAGAAACGCACCCTAAATATTATAATTTCCGTTATTGGGGTAAAGAAAGAAGTGGCTCACAGTGTTGGAAGCACGCAAAAGATTTTAAAAAAGCTGCTGAGCAAATAAAAGACTGGGCGCAAACCCCTGAGGGGCGAGCTGTCCGCAGTGCTCTGGGCGCTAAACGCCGTAAGACACTCAATAACAACATAGCGCTACCCAAGGATGCTTTAGACGACCTCAGGGGCATCTATCACACCAGAGATGCCCTTACCCTAGCGGCACGCTCCGCGGGCTCTTCTGAGTGCTTCCACGTCGATCACGTGATGCCTCTAAAACCTAACCTAATAAACTTCAATGGAACTAAGCAACGCCCATTCACAGGATTACACGCTCCTTGGAACCTTCAGATCCTTGAAGCTAAGGAGAATATGAGTAAGTCCAACAAGGTGTTACCAAGTGAGGGCTGAGGCTCCACCTTTGTTCTTAAAGTAGGCATCAGTAAACGCCTCTAGCTGTTTGTCGAGCATCTCCACCTTCCGCTCTGCCATCGCCACCTCTGCATCCTGAGCCATTTGCTCCGTCCAGTAAGCAACCGCTATACTGAGAGCATCAAGTCTATCGTCATGAGTAATCGCTCCTCGATCCCTAGTAAGGCGAGACATTTGGTAGAACAGGGAATACTTCAATTGACTCTCATGGGGATACTTCTGGATAGTCTGAAAGTCATCCTTGATCACCTCAGTGTCCACCACGAGCCTGTGACCCGCCATGACGGGCTCTAAGGTATCAATGATACGCTTCTCCTTCTGCGTGCTATGGCGCACCTCTTCGATGCTCACAGGGTAAATCCTATTCAGCACAGGCTTAATAAGCTCGTTGAACATACCATCACCGAAGTTGGTCTCGGTAACGATGTAGTTAACCTTGTGTTCCTTAGCCATCTCAGCGAGTTGCACTAGGGTATCCTCGGAGTATCCGCCTTGTAGACCACCAGCAGCAGGCACATACAGAGTACCGTTGAGGATTTTACAGACAGCATAACCAGTTTCATCTTTACCTCTACCAGCAGGGTCAATCGCAAGCACACTACCAGTGTACGGAACCATCTCTCCAAGTGTTTTAAAAGGTCGGTAATACCGCTCACCAGCGAACGCCACATTGGGAACACTAGAGTCCCACTCAAGCTGTGGGTCTCTTGCCCACACGTAACGCTCAGGGGCTACCTCGTTGTCAATAGATGTTACAATCAGGTCACTGATCTTTAGAGGGAACTTCTCAACGTCGGAGAGCTTGGAGTCCAGCATGAACTGCATGGTATATCCAGCAGATCCATAACTGATCTTTCGTTCTGCTAGGTCAATGTCAGAGAACCGTAGGGGTTCCGTAGATCTGTTTTCTTGCTCTGCATCTACACAGATGTCTGATACGTTCCCGTCATAGATTTTCTCGTTGTGGCTCTGAGTGATGTGAGTAGCTGGCCAGATACGGCTCTTGTATCCACGCTCTTGGAGCTTCGTGTAGATACTGTCGAAAGTCTGAGGTGTTCCCAGGAACAGAACCTTAGAGGTATCGTCGGGCTTTAGGATAGCATCAAACTCTTTTACTTGCTCCGATAGCTTCTCCCGCATGAGCATCGTAGCACTGTTGTTGGCTACCTCGATGTCATCAGCAATGATAAGGTCAGCACGTGACCCTGTAAGCTGCGAGGATATCCCTAGAGACTTGACTGAGGGGGCGTGAGAGGCAGGGGCAGGGCCAACGTCAAAGGAGATCTTAGATTGCCTCTGGTTGTCCTTAGGGCGCAAGTGATGGAGGATTTCCATCTCGTTAATAAGACGAAGCGTGAAGGTACTGAAGTCATCACTACGGGTCTTACTAGCAGACACCACAAGGATGTTTAGCGAGGGCTTCATTAGCAACTGGTGAACCACATAAGCGGAACAAATCCAAGACTTCCCACAGCCACGGAACGCCTGAACGATAGCACGCTTGTCACCATACTGCATGTAATCCGCAATGTCATACTGAAGCGGCGTAGGGTCAGGCAGATTAAGCTGCTTCCAGCATAAATACAGGAAGTTCTTAAAGTCCTTGAGCTGTGGAGGTACTTCCATATAGGTTACTTGTTGTTGCCTCGGTTAGTCTTCTTCGACTGAATCCGTAGGTTACTCTTTGAGTTGTTCTTTGGGTTTCTATCTTTGTGGTCAATGTCTTTACCAGCAAGCTTAGAAGCGCCGTGTTTCTTGACCATTAGACGCCTTGCGGCTTTCCTAGAGTCGTTTCTGCGACGCTGTTCTGGTTGCTTGTGGTAGCTCTCGTATTCTTTTTTGTAATCTCTAGCCATTATCGTGAAGCTACTCGGTCAACACCTTCGTCATTAAACGGAAGCATGCTGACAAGGTTAGCCATTGGGTTATTGTTGGTTACAGTTGCACTTATCTGGTTGTCCTTGAGGAGCTGTCGGGCGGCGTTAAGGTCACTAGGGGACGCTTCCCCGCTCTGGATGCGATTAATGAACTCATCAATCAGTAGGTCTTGGAGACCATATAGTTTTTCGTTGCTGTCTTTACTCATTTCTTGCTTATCTCTTTGTAGATTTTAATACCTAAATAGAACATCGTTAAGACGCCTACGCCTATAGCTACGGCTGTGTTAATATGGTCGAGGGTTAGGGTTCCGAGGATTCCACTGGTGGCTATGAACGGGGTCACGTAAGGGTTTTCAGGTATCATTTTGGGTTATTTGTTGAGGGATTGAGGGGGTTAATTAAGATATTCTGAGCCACAAGCCTGTGTAGCCTTGGGTACTTTTGCCACCACATCCAGACATGCACCTCCAAGTGCCAGACTGAAGAGAGGAAGTTCCATTGATAACAGCACTATTGCTATAGTACATAACACTTGTAGTGCCTGTCCCTGATTGCCAAGCATGAAACGCTGTAGATGTATCACCTATTGCTATAGCTTCATAAGCAAGGGGTCTGCCCCAGCTATAAGCTCCAATAGCACCTGCGGCTGGAATTGGGGCAGAAGCATCAGCTCCATCAGCTCCGTCCGCTCCAGCAACACCAGCGACACCAGCGACACCTTGGATACCTTGTGGGCCAATACCTTCGATGTTCGTAGAGGCATTCTCAGAAACCTCTTGAGCCACAAACAGACCTTGTTGGTAAGCTGTGTCGAGGTCATTCTCAGACAACCGTGAGCCGTTCTGGAAGTCCACTAGCTGTGTGGTTCCAGTGTTACGCCATACACGTATCTTTTGGTAGGCACTGGGTGCGCTATCTAGTGTAATGGTCTTTGCTACTGCGTCACGAGAAGCAACCGCAAGGTCACTCCAGGTGGTTCCGTTGTAGCCCTTCACGTTGACGTCCGTAATGGAGAGAACGTTAAAGGGAACGCTGTAGGTAGTTGCTGTGAGTCCTGATGTATATTCAATGTAGCTGTTAGCCATAATTATTTTAGGTTAAGGGATTCTAGTAGACTTTCGGGCTGCTCGGAGAATGCCTCGCGTTCCTTTAAGATGTCATAGATGTTGTTTCCAGCGCTATCTATATAATCTGTAGCAGCTTTGGAGTTGAGAATTGTTTCACGAGCTTCAGCACGGTACTCAGAGATGACATCTTTAATCATCTCCATGCCTTCGTTGACGTCAGTACCTTGTTCGTTCTGCTCGTAGCCTTTCTTGTATTCACGTTTGAAGTCACCAGTCTTTACTACCTTGTTCAACGCTTGGCGTAGTGTCTTACCACCTAGACGAGTCTCACTCATGAGCTGTCCGTAGACGCTGTAGAGGTCTTCATTGTCTTCGTTGGTGAAGTTCTTTAGCTTCAGTCCTGAGACACTCGTAGGAACATCAGAGACGCTTCTGAAGCTCATAGCGTCCTCTAGGAGAATGTCATCAATAGCTTCACGTTCGGGAACAGTCTTACCAGCAAAAGGTATTACGTAACTAGCTAAGGATGGTTCCTCTTTGATCTTAGGCTCCCCTAGGAGCGTCAATCGGTAGTTACCTGTCTCTTGTCCTAGGGATGCACTCAGAGTAGTATCAAAGAACTCCCCAGTAGTAGTATCAGTAACAAACTCTTCATCGAACTTGTTAAAGTTACGGACTTCAGCGGGCACAGGAATAAGAGAGCGAACAACACCCATAACACCACGTTCTTGTGTCTCAGGATTAGGAGACATCACCTGTGTCATGTAGCGAGCACCTGTAGCAAACGGAGAGTCCGTAGCTATAGATTTAGTAACTGAGGTAAGGAACTGAGTCATCGTTTGGTCTTCAGTAAGACCTCCAGCTTCCTTAGCAGCCTCACGGCGTGCGTAGTCAGCGCCAAGAGCAAAGACCCCCTTGAGTGGCTCAAAGTATTTAAAGTCATACTCAGAGCCTCCCATGACGATCTTCCAGCTATTAGGAGCACCTTGAACTTTAGATGTTGCTCGTTTTTGGTCTTCAGTCATCCAAGAGTCAGTTCCAGCAACCTGTCCGTTCTTAGCCATCTCATAGCCAAGGAAGAACAGCCCAGCGCCTACGCCGAGTTTACCTAGGTCTTCATAGTCCTTTTGCATCTTGAGGTCTGTAACATCAGCAAGAGAGTTCTCTAGTTCTGCTACCTTCTTCTCAGCAGTTTTAACCACGTCAGCATCTTCAGACTTTAGAAGCGCCTTCTGCTCTTTGATGTCCATCTCTAGGTTAGAAATCTTTTTGTTATACTTACCAAAGGTAGCAACACTTCCCATCTTTGTTTCAGCTTTGCGAGCTAATCCACCAGCAATGTTCTTTCCAACATTAATAGGAGAAGCCATGTAAGAGAGATTAGCACTCAAGGCACGCATAGGAACACCAATGAACACGAAGAGCGTTCTGGCGAGGAGTCCAGCTTCATCCATGTTGCCTGATGTCTTCACAAGAGCAGAGATGATACCGTCCGTAAGATCCTTTCGGATGTCCTTCGGGTCTAAATCCATAGCACGGAAGTGGTCACGACGAGCAGTGTTAAAGATGTCAGCATACTCAGGATCATACTTAGCTTGTAGACCCCCACGAGAACGATCAAAGACTGCTTCCATGTAATCCTCAGAGGACTTCCAGACGCTATCAGCACCGTCATCAATAGCTTTCTTGATGCCTTTAGCACGAGCCGCACGCATCGAGTGAGCAATCAAAGAGATTTCCTCAAGACCACCAATGAGCGAGATTCCATAATCAAAGAAGAAAGAAGGAACTTGTGCTGGCTTACTATTTAGGATGGTAGCTTTAGCTTTAAGGTATTTACGAGCCAACTCTGATTTAGCTTCCACCACGTCTTGACGGCGCTGGGCTTGCTTAATGCGTTTCTTAACTCTGTGGTTAGGCTCAGAGGCTTCCGATAGTTGATCTTTGATGTAAGCGTTACGATCACGATACAGGAAGTTACTATCACCTTTGTTTAAGATGGTGTCCTTAGAGGAGCGTAAAGTGTCCCCTAGGTGCTTCGTAAGCATCCGAACGTACTCATAGGTTCCTGTGATGTCAGCAGCAGCGTATTGAATGCGACGAGATACCGATACATCTTTCAGCTTAGCAGCCTTAACGATGTTGTAAGGAGTGTTAATGATTGGACGAACCACCGACATAAAGGTAGCCGAAGGAACACCCACGAAAGCTGTCTTAGCTTGGTTAAGCATCTGTGTAAGACGTAGGGTAAAGTAACCATCTACGGCTTGCTGGAAGATGCCTACACGCTCTCCTGTGAAAGTCTTAGCCACTTGGTCAGCAATAGCGTCTAGCTTCTCTTCCTTGGATAGCTTAGGAGCGCCTTCAGCTTTCTTCTTAGCGTCTCCAGCAACAGTCTTAGCAAGCTTTGGATCAATCGCCACGTCCTCGTCTACAAGCTTCTGTAGCATACCTTTGAGAACGATAAGGTCTTCTGTGCGTTTGTTGCCAGCAGCAGTGATACCAGCAGCGTAGTCCGTAGTGCCGTTGTCTTGTGCTTGACGGGTGTTCGCTTGTAGCTCGGAGCCTTGTGCGTAGTCCTTCTTGGAGATAGCGCGGTCAAACTCTGTGTACTTGTCGATACGACTAAGGATTTTCTTAGCGGTAGCTATGTCTTTATTCTTAATGAGCTCGTTGATGTCACCAAAGAACTCCTGAGCGACTGCTCGGAAGTGGGATTTAACCTTGCGGGTAACACGAGCTCCCTTACCACCTGTTCGGTCACCTTTAAGGATTTCATCAATAGCAGCTATCGAAGCATCAATAGGGTCAGCTTCGGGTGCTACTTCGGGTGTCTTAGGGGCAGGGGTAGCTTCTGGAGCGTCTAAATCTTTAGGTTTCCACCCATCTACTGCTTTCCTTTGTCCGCCCTCAAAATAACGAACCTCGACATCCACAGGAATCCCTGCTTGCTGAGATGCTGCTAGTCTGTGGTTTCCTTCAAGAACATAAGGAGTGCCATCGTGCATCACACCAACAACAACAGGATTATCAAAGGAACCTTTTTCGGTAAGTTCTTTCGCTAACTTATCTACGTTCTCTTGGTTGAGCCCAACGACTTCTTCTCCGTTAGCTCCTTTAAGTCCCTTTGTCTTATCTAGTGGTAATTTAACTGGAGTATCAAATCCTCCTGTTTGGGAACCCGACCTAGGCACACCATATCGGTTTGTTCCTCGCTCTACAGCGTCTTCTATTTTACCTTCTAGCCAGTCCTCAGATGGAATGTCTTCGGTAAATTTATTAGGAGCAGGGGTAGCCTCTGGAGCGTCTTTAGATGTCGTTGGGGCTTCTGGGGCTTCCTCGATGACTGTATCTTGAGGTTTCTTAGGATCTTCAGCAATATCCTCCATAGCATCCGAGATGTCCTCTGAGAGAACCTCTCCTTTAGCCACCAATACGTCTACTTCTTCAGCAGTCTTACCACTGATCTTGTTAAAAAGTTTTTTGGTTTTAGGTGCAAGTACCTTAACACCTTCGATACCTCCCCCTAAAGCTGTACCAATAGTAGCACCAGCAACAGCACCAAATCCTAGCTCACCGAGAGTGGGCATACGTTGGTCATCAATAACAGCTACGGCTGTAACTTCACCAGCACCCATAGCAGCACCTTGGGCGGCGTGAGATGCTAGTTCCTTTGTAAGCATTGCCATTTTTGAGCCTTGCTTAGCTTTTCCAAGAAACGGAATGGTGTTCACGAGGCCTGCAAATAGCGCACGACCCTGAGAGATACCTTCTTGTCCTTCAGCTTTCTGAGCAGCTACAGATCCAGCATAACCACCTGAGAAGGTAGTACCGATCCAAGTGACAGGAGCGAAAGGCCCTGAAGCGGCTGAGGCAGGAACAGCACCCATCTGAGCAGCACTACTAATAGCAATCTCTGCTGTGAGTCCTGCTAGTTGTTGTTTAATGGTAGGCCCATCATTCTCTTCAGCCTCAATCTCCTCACGAACATTCCGAGCAACAAAGAGTGCTTCTTCGGGTGTCTCTGGTTCGACTGTAGGTGTCTCCAAGGTCTCCCCTTTAGGCTGTAATACAATGTCCTCTTCAGGTGTTTCTGGAGCGGCTTCTAGGTTATCAAATAGTCCCATATAATTTATCTGTTAGCGAGGTTTCTGAGCGTTTCTTGAGCTTCCTCAAGGTTGTAATAATCGTCTACGCTGTCAAAACCATAACCTTCCCAAGTCTTGATAGCTTCCTTCTGTTCGGGAGTGCGTTCACCTTCTGACACGCTGAGTCCTCGCAGGGCTGGTATCATGCTACGGATAACATTATCGCCTAGTAGAACATCAGCAAAGCCCATGTCAGCATCACTGAGCATCTCTAGGTCAATAGAGTCCACCGTAGGGAACCCGTAGTCCAATAGACTTGCTTGCATTAGACGTTTCTTTTCACTTTTACTAAGACCACGCTTCGTTGTTTCAAGTGCTTTCAAAGAGGTACGGTCACTGGATAGTTCAGTAGAAGTAACACCTTCTCCAGAGAATGATTTAAGGTCACGAACGCTACGATTGTCTCCGCCTTCGTCTCGTGCTGCCTGCTCTTTAGATGGTGGTAGATTGACTTCTAGGAGGCTCTCTGTGTCTCCACGGAGCTCAGCACGACGTTTGTACTGTCCTTTAAGCTCATCAGCCTTGTCTGAGAGTAAACCCTCGTATACAGCAATGTCTCCTTTAGATTGGCGATATAGGCTCGGAGCTACAGCGTCTAAGTCCGATTGAATAGCCACAGCGTACTCCTGAGCATATGCTCCAAAGCGGCTGTCCTTATTACGAATAACTTTCTGAGCTTCACGAATAATAGAACCCTTCTGGCTAGGAACAGTTGCCCACTCGTAGTCCACGTTAATACGTCTCATCATTTCGATGTAGTCGGGGTCTTGTACGTTCACCTTACGCCCATTTATGGACACGGGGAGATATGTACGAGCTGTGTTTGGGTTACGATCCATGACAGCTCTAATCTCACCTTCAAGTGATCCAAGGTCTTCAGAGGAGAACGTGCCAATAGTAGAGGCGTTGCCACCAAAGTATTCTTTCTTGGCTCGGTTGATCTGTCCTAGTTGGTCGTTAAGTAAATCGCGAACAACCTCGTTCTCGGAGTTACGTGCTAGGTCACGATAGGCATCCATCATGACATCAATACCGCCAGCAGAAGCAGCTTCAGCAAACGCTTGTGCTTCCTCATCGGAAACACCAGCACGTTGAGCCATACGTAGAGCAGACGCTGTGCGGTCTTCAACAGACACATCAGGGTCAGCTACATCTTGCATCAAGGCATCTACAGAACGCCCTAGGCCTTTAGAGTTGTCCGAGAAGGAAACCTCGTTCCTTTCTCTGGCTGCTCGGATTGAACGACGAGCCGCTGTGATCTCCTTCTTACCTTCAGAGGAACCAAAGAGCTTAGCGTTACCATGTAAATTGTAAGTTGAAGCTTCATTTAACATGGCTTCAGCTTGGGAAATTTTACCTTGCTCCATTAATACAGCAGCATCAGCAGTAACAATACCACGGAGCTTTGCGGCTTTCTCAGAGGGCTTCAGGTCAAGAGCCCATGCATTAATCTCAGCTTGAGCATGTTTAAGACCAGCGGTAGCCCCTTGTTTCTTAATGATGTCAGATGTGTCAGCAGAGAGCTGCATAAAGGCTTGGTCTTTCTTGTTGTCTACCCAAGCACCTGTAGCTTCATCTCGTAGGTTATCTACAAAGGTTCCTGTGAGTGCTGCTATAGCTTGCTCACGGTTACCGTTACCACCAAACTGGTCTAGCAACTCATCAGCAAACGCTTGTCGTTCGCCTTCCATTGTTGCTATGAACTCCTCTGGTGTTTGCTTGAGGGAAGAATCAGTGCGAGAGAGACCCATGAAGCGTTCTTTGATGGCCTCTTCGTTCATTACGAAGTGACGCTTAACGAGACCTTGCTGGTAAGCTTTATCGTAGCCTAGGATGCCCTTCGTTTCTTTGTCATTAAGAGCGCCCTCTACGTCCATAGTAGACGCAGCAGCTTCAGCTCCCATACCTTTAGCGATGTTAGAGGCTTGCCCTAGGACTTGAGGAGCTTGTCTAAGGGCTTGCGCTAGTTGTAACGCTGAGTTGGTCTTTGGCGTAGGTGCAACCGCTACGTTATATTGTCCCGCACGTTGTACGGTTGGTGATAACGCTGGTGTTCCTAGGTCTAGTTGTACTTGTTTACGTTCCATTATTTTATTAATTAATTATTCGCCTATACCAGCATCAGTAGCCCAAGAGTAAGATGACATACCTGTTTGAGCACCGCTAAGAGTAGCCCCAAGGTAATCAGGCTTTGCAATAGGCTTGTTGATACGAAGCATGTTGTTAGTGAAACCAAGACCAGCATCCCCAAGCTGTAGTGTACGATTAACGTCACTCATCTGGAGCTGTTGCTGTGTAGCAAAGTTGTAGTTAGCCTCTTCTCGTGTCAGGTCGTTGATAAGAGCGTCAACACTAAGTCCCGCTACGCCTGCTTCCCCAGCACTTACTCGTGCCGTTGCTCGTGCTTCACGGGCTTTCTTAGCAGACTCATTGACCCTCTGTGCTGCTGCTACTTCCTCTTGTCCTTGTTGGACACGCATCGATGACACTTCTCGGAGATAGCGTTCACGTTCTGCTGCCGAAGCGTTCTTTTGGACTTTCGCTTGGGTCTTTGCTTGTTGGCGTTGACCGTGGATCTGCGTACCTGCTGAGGCTACAGCCATGCCAATTCCGATTGTTACTGGATCACACATATTATTTAGAGGGGATTATAAATTCAAAGAAGGGTTGATTGCTAAAGGTAAGTTTACGAATGAAGATTGCTCCACAGAACTTGAGCCACTTTAGGGCTACGTGGTTATCCTCATGGACAAAGTTAAAGGTTGCGCCATAAGGCTTGGTTAGTCGTTGAGTCCACTCACGGGACGCTTTAAGGAATTGGTAGGAGTTGTCAGAAACACTCTCCGTGCCTAGACACCAGATGTACGCTTGGTCACCTACCTGTCCAACACCAAACATTGCTATAGGAACCCCTTCAGCATCTAAGGCTGTCAAGGTGACGTCATCACCCTCTAAGGCACTCAAGAGCGACTGACGGGGCTCGTGGCCCATACAGGCTATCTCTATCTGGTCTGCTTTACGCATATAAGGATAGATACGCTCTACGTGGTCGTGGGTAGCAACAACTACCTTACAATCCCCGTGGGTACTCAGGACTTTATCCATATCGGTTAGAGCGGGAGTGAACAAAGGATTCAAACTCGGCACTCTGGAATGTACTCGGAAGAGCACTCTCGTTTTCAATGGTGATAGTTGTGTCCTGTGGCTTGGTGAACACAGGGAAGCGGTAGAAGCCACTGTCGAGGCTCAGAGAACCAAGTACAGAAGAACCTACCACATCAGGAGTAAAGATGTTCTCGTAAGTGTCACGGAACTTAGGGGTCACCTTAACTTTAAAGTAAGCTGACCTGTCGTAGTAGACGGAGCCATTACGAATCATCATCTTAGCTGCATTAGAAGGACTCTTACCGTTCCCTGCTTTAGCTTTGAAGAGCTGCTCAGAGAACGTGTACTTCATTGTGTAAGGGATACCTACCCATACATCTGTGTTTCCTGAGACTGCTTGAGCAAGAGTAACAGTAGCTCCAGAGTTGGTAGCATTCAGTTTTAAACCATCAGTCGTGTAGACTTCCACTGAGTTGTCCGCTGGGGTGTACGGAAGGGTGATTGTAGAGGAGCCGTTGGTCACTGTAGCTGCTACTCTGTTGTCGAGGTGAGTAACATAGCCAGCAGCGTCCGATAGACCAGACTCCAGAGGCATCTCAACGAGGTTCGTTTCTCCGTTGTTGGTGATGACTGCGTAGAGGGTGGACTCGATAAACTCGATACCTCGTATCTCACCTGTGAAGGTAAACTTCGACCAAGCACTCAGGACTTTCTGATTGTTGTTCCAGAAGTAATTGTAGATATACAGGGAGCCTTTTTCATCACCACTCAGGAGAGCAATCATGTCCTCTGATGTAGTCCCTGCCATTGCAATAATGTTCCTAGGAATATAAGCAGGAACATGTTCAGTGACTTCTACCGCATCATAAGTCTCTGTGTTTGCACTCAGAGCTAACTCACGTAGTCCCGTGTAGGAACCACGAGTGAAGGGAAAGTAAACGTATGAGCCTATCGGAATTGGACGAGTTGAGCCATCAACACTAAAGGCAGTTGCGGCTGAAATCGACACGGTTTTAGGTGTAAATAAGTCCCCGCCTTTCATTACAAATTGCAATTCATCAGCAAATAGCATCAAGTTCTCTTGGAAGATAGTGGCATACTTCAGTTTAGCAACCTTTGTACTGCTGACACGGATGTCGATTGGTGCTGAGTCTAATAAGGAAGATACGGTGTTTCTATAGAAGTTAAAAAAGCTACCAGCTTCAGAAAACACAACGCTGTCATCGGTTATAAATCCGAGTCTGTTTTTGAAGAATACAATGTCGTTAATTTTTTTATTTACAAAAGAGGGTTGGGGGTTAGTGAACCCATCACCAGCCACTCTTGAGTTGTAAGTAGTCTCTCTAATTTCAAGGGTGTCTTCCGCAGTACTTACGAGTGTTATGGGCATTGTTGTTTGGTCAATACCGAGAGAAACAAGCGGAGCATAGGTCTCTACCCATGTTCCGTCTCCAAAATCTCCTCCGTCATTTGTATTAAACTTTACCCAATAGTTATCTTGATTGTATTCCGCATCTCCTACAATCTCTACCGTGAAATTATTAGGGGCGCGAAGAGGTAATTTTGAAAGAGAATCAATCTTTTTATATACGGCTCTAAGACCTTGGTCGCCTAGTCCGTCTGTAGTCACGAGACCGAAGTCGCCCTTGGAGGCATCTCGGCTGAAAATAATAGTGTTTCCCTGTAACTCTGCATTAAACTCAGGTTCATTCCCAGTAAATAAGGAACCAGCTATTACAGGAGTTGCCGTGAATTCAGAACTATACTGGTTGGTTCCATTAAATAATGCTTCAGCTATGACGGAAGTTGAGGACAAAGAAGCGTTCGTAGAGTTTTTACTTAAAGCACTAAATGTATTAGTTAGAGGAGTCTCAAGCTCATCATCCCCGACTAACATTTGAACCGATGCTCCGTATCCTTCCATCGTTAGAGGCTCCCCAGCGGAACCCTCGTGCCACCCCCAACCGCCTGTTCCAACGGTAAATAAGTAGTGAGCATTAGGATAACTGGTACCAATGCTCACGCCTCCTACTTTCTTAGTCCCGTTTCCTCTCCCATCATCTATAAATGTTACATCTACAACAGGTACTTCAAAAACTTCTTCCTCCGTATAAGGAGCTACGCCTAGATTTCCTGCGTTTAAGTTAAAACTAAGTCTAGTTGAAGTATCCGATGCATACCCATAACCCGCATTATTGATGCCAATACTAGCTAGAGTAAAAAAACCTTGGTTTTGGTAAGCGCTCTGTTGGAAGCGGTAAGTAAGATTAAAAGTAGCTTTACTTTCATCTGTGCTTTCCACGACACCCGACACTTTTACTGTGTAAGTTTTCTTATAATCACCTTGGGCAATATAGACAAAACCTTTTTGCTCCAAAGCATCCGTTTTGATTGGATTCGATGTTACTGTTTTTTTGTTATTAAGGAGAAAGGTGTTATCGGAAACGGTAAGTGCCTTTATATCTTCCCTAGCATTAGTAGTATCAAGGTAACTTCCAGATTCAGGAGTGTAACCACCAGTAGAACCATTAATGCTGGCTTCGTTACCAGTAAGGATGTTCCAAGCTTTAAGGCTCGTACCATCATGAATAACTACATACTTCTCGTTATCATCGCGATTGATAAAATGAACAAAACTGTCCTCATCAATAGCCTCCTCAAGCAACCTAGCAATATGCCGAGTGTTAGGGCGTTTCTTCAGTCCCTCTGCAACAGAGCTAAGAGCGTTTACCTGCTCCTCACATTGACCATCAAAACGAGTGGCATCAGGTTGCTGACTGACTCCTTGGATAAGGTTGGGAACTGAAGTGTTAATTAAAGGCATTATGTAAGGTCGTAGTTACGGTTGATACCAATTCTGGATGCTACATCGTAGCTGTCAAATATAGTTCTGTCAGAGCTACCTGCGTCAAACTCCAAGAGCTTAGCACGGGCGGTGTATTCATCACGAGCAATAAGTGCTTCTAGCTCTCTGGAGCCTACTACACGTCCTTGGAACACACGAGATGCACTAAGGGTGACGTAGCGACGAGCTGGCTCAGGTAAAGAGTCCCAGTCGAGTAGTCGTGTCTGGTTTACCTTGAGGTCACTGGTGAACACTGTGGTGTTATTAGAACGGTCAAAGAGACTGAGACCACGCTGAACGACATCTATTGAGGTGTCAATAGGATCCATCTCAATGATGTCATCTGAGAGGGTTATAGTGCCATCCCCAGCAGGGCTCAGGGAGACGTTTACTTCGGTGTTAAAATTCCACCCCTCGGACTGAACAGCACGGCTTACCTCATCAAGAGCAGAGATAGCTGTAGCAGCGGAAACAGGGAGTGCGTTGGTGTTGCTGATGGAGTTCACAGGGCTTTCGCCAATGTGTCCTAGCATCGAATTAACGGCTTCTAGTTTAGATGTCAGAGTGGGCATATTATTACTTTGTTAAATATTGAATGGCGGCTTTTAGGCGTTCAGGGTTGTCTTTGAAAAATCCGAGACCAGTGTTACAGGAACTACAGAGGAGACCTCTAACGGCTCCTGAGGTGTGACAATGGTCTACGTAAAGATGTGGACGGGTTTCATCGTGGTTTTCTGTGGGCGTGTCTGTGCCACATATAGCGCAAACACCTTTTTGAGATGCTAGACGGGTATTATATTCATCTGCATTAATCCCATAAGTGCGGTTGAGATCATTGCTACGTCTACAAGCCTTACACTCACTGCGTAACTTACCAGTCTTATGACTGTGAACATGGTATTCGCTGAGATGCTTGTCCTCTTTGCAAATGCGGCACTGTTTAGTTTCTTTCAAATAGATAGTGGGTGTGTTTGTGGGTTTAAAAAGAGGCCCCAAGGGGATTGTCCCAAGGGGCCTCAGCTTAATTATTATTGCTTATGCAGGGAGAACCTTCACAGCACATTCTGGCCTCAAAGCGCCGTGACCCATTGCATACTTAGCAACGAACAGGGTGCCTTGGCGTTGGATTTGGTACTCGGACTCTGTAGCGAGATCGAGCAACTTAACAGTTCCGATAGCTTCCTTAGTACCTGCAAGGAATCCCTTAGCAGATGCTGTACCGCTAAGAGCGGAGAAGTCACCATTGTAACCAGCACCGCCAGCACCGAACACGTCGTTGCTTTGCGAACCGTCACCAGTAGCAACAGCAGATGCGTCACCAAGAGAGATAACGCTGTCGAGGTGGTTGCTCTTGAAGAGGTTGATACCAGCGACCTGTGCAATCTTACCAGTTGCAACATTACCAACACCACCTGTGTCACGATTGATCGCAACATTGTCGGAAGTGAGGAGAGTGTAGTACTGAGAAGGGGTCAGGACTGCGAAACGACCTTCGTCTGGAGCGTCTTTCTCGTCAAGCGAGCGAGCAACAGCGTAGAGCGAGTCAACAAGACCAGCAGCAGTGTCAGTAGTAGCACCAGTGATGCTTGTACCGCCATTACCACCGACAGGCGATGTACCACCAGCAGCAGCGAAGAGAGTCTTCATTGTTGCGATGTCGAAACGCTTAGCAAGAGCCTTACCAAGTTCCTTAGCGTAGATGCTACGGATATCGTAGTGGTTCTTGAGCTCGTCGATATTAGCGATGAACGTCGAAGCAATCAGAACGTCATCGATAGAGATGACACGTTCAGCGTGCTTGATGCTCGATAGGTAGCTGTTGGAGCTGTCCACGATGTCTTCACCGACAGTGTGGTACTTAGCATCAGCGATACCTGTAACGGGGAACTGAGCTGTTTTACCAGACTGAATGGTGCGAACCATGTGCAGGTCTTTCATGATGTTCTGCTCTTCAAAGGTGGTCAGGATTTCTCCCGAAAAGACTTTGAGGAAAAGAGAATTTACATCTCCAGCACCGTTAACTTGTCCCAAACGGGACGGACTTGTATTAGCCATTATATTATTTCTATTTTGAGTTTGTTTACTTTGAGTAACTCCCAGAGTGGGGGCTACAGTTGGTTGTTCTTACTCACTTGGTTCACCGCTCGGTTATCCTCCTCGGAGGGCAAAGCTGTTACTTCTTGTACGTTTGAACGAAATTGGTTGATGATAGGTAGAGCCTTTGCTCGATACCTGTTGAGATTGATTTGCTTCTGATCATTACGGGGTCTTTCTACGCGCTTCCAAGCACTACCCCCACCGTTCCATATGAACAGCATGTGGTCAGCCGTAGGTGTAACACCAGTAGACTTGATGTGCTTCGCGTAGTGGCTCAGAACGGCATAGGCGATAATCTCCCCGACCAAGGGGTCAAAGGCGTCCGTATGAGTGGCTTTAGCACCAGTAATACGGTTGTAATCATCTACCATTACCTTGTGTATCTGGTAGTGACCATAAGCAGCCCCATTGTCGCCTACTACGTCATAGGGACTGTCGGGATAGACCTCCCACTGAGGGATGAGCTTAACGAAGTCTTTAAGGGTTATTGAGTTGTCTGCTTGGCAGCACCCAAACAACAAAAGGGATAGAACTATTAGTTTACTTAACACTGTTTTCTAGGTCATTCACGTAGTCGAGGATGTCCCCGATGGTTTCCCGTTCAGAGGAGCTAAACTCGTGTTGGTCTAGCTCCTCGATGAACTCAGGAATCCTGCTTTCTCTTAGTGTCACGCACCCACTCATTGATACGAGTGCTGTGCTCATTGTGACGGCGAGTAGCAAGTTCTTTAACATATTTGGTACGTACTTTCAGAAATATCGCTCCGATTTTAGGGAACGCTATTAGTAACTGAACGATGAGGGTAATCACTTGTCTTTAGCTTTACCGATGTTAAGAGCGAGCCAGTCCAAGACCTTGTAAGCTTTAGAAGCTACAGCATCGTCTTTAGGAGTTGTTGTGATTGCAGCAATAGCTGAAGCAGCGGCTACAATAGCAGTAGCAACAGCTAGTAGGTTGTCTGCGTTGGAGATTAGATAAGAGATAATTTCTTTCATAGGTTACTTTTTATGTAGGGTTAAAAGATTGAGGAAACAGACATCCGCTTTTCGACTTGTTCACGATAAGCTGGATCACTGGAATAACGAGGATCACGCATAGCTTCTGTAACTTGAGCAGTAGAACCAAATGGCTTTACACCTGCGTCACCTGAAGTAGATCCTTGGACAAGAGCAGGGCCTTTGCCGCCAGCAGCTTGGAACTGAGCATACAGTCCTTTTACAGCCACACGTGCTACCTCTACTGACTGACCTTCTACAATAGAGTTAAAGGCATCGAGGTCACCATCAGGGAGATTCTCAGAAGCCCACTCAGCCATAGCCTCATAGTTACCAGCACCGCCAATAGATTCTTGGACAACGGAAGCTTGCTGAACAGACATAGCTTCTTGACCAGCGATGTATTGCTCAACGAAAGCTCGTGGCAACCCAGCAGCTTCAAGAGCGTCAAAGGTATTGTCGGACAACTCACCACTCTCAGCAAACTCACCACGGGCATCTTCAATAGCACCTGATGTAGCCTCTGGAGCTGAGGGCTCTTCCGCTTTAGAGTCTTTCTTGTCAGCCTTGGGTTTGGACAGCTTCTGTTGAAGAGCTTTGTAAGCCTTAGCCATTTCTTCGGGGCTCTCGAACTTCTCGTCGAGCCACTCAGGGCGTTCTTCTTCTTCAGGCTCGTCTTCTTTGAGCTGTTCTTCGATGGTTTCCTTGCCCTCTTTGGGGTCGGCTTCAAGCGTTTGGTTACGCTGGTTAGCTGCTTCTTCTTGCATTGCAGCTTGTGCTTCAAGGGAGATATTCTCTTCCTCGTCTGTTTCGTTTATCTGTACTTGATGTAGGTCAGCCATATTCTATTTCTATTATTCCTCTACGGGAGCTTGTTCTTGGTTTACTTTCGCTTGGTCAGAGATAGCTTTGATACCACTGGGGCCTAGCTTCTCTGCCATTTGCATTTGTTGGGCTTGTTGGGCTTCTTGAGCCATTTGTTCATCTGTCTTAACCAATCCATCAGTCTTAATACCGAGGGATGTAGCACGACGTTTAAAGTATTCTCCGACATTCACGTATTGAGCTACAGCTTCAGGGCCTACTACTTGCGCAGCACCAGCTAGGAACATATCCAGCTTCTGTAGATCGTGACCACGACCAAGGGCTTCCACACCTGTAATGATAACAGGATTGATGATGTCTTTAGGCATCTTAGGAAGCTTCTTCTTCTTACGCATGACTTCCATCAAGCGATTAACCATAGGCATCTGGAGCTCCACTGAGAGCAACGAGTAGAGACCACCGATGGCAACCTCTAGCTCTTGTCCTAGCATACGGATCTCTTCAGCAGTGACACGCTCAGCGTTACGAACAACACCTGAGGTCAACAGAAAGGCGTGACCAAGACGCTCTTCGATCTTTACGATGCTCTCTTGGACAACTCGGAAGTCGTTGAACTTGTTGAGCTGGAGAACGGACACATCTTGTGCGTTGCCTTGAGCAATACCACCATTAGGTGATTCAGCAAGTGTCTTAGCGCGAGTTGTGCCGTTGGGATTGACGAGGAAGAGAACCTTAGCGGCAGCAGCAGAGCCTTCTACAAGAGCTCTTTGGAGGCTCTCAAGGGATTGCAGGTCGCCTAGGTACTCTTCGACGTATCCACGTCCATAGTCCTCACCGTCGATGCGGGAGAAACGGAGCGGGATAAAGGGGTTCTTGTCCAGTGGGTAGAAACCTTCACTGTCAGGGATAAGGTTGCCATTGATCTCTTGCCATACCTTCCAGCCATTCTCCTTGCGGCACACGGCAGTGAACAGGTTGACTTCGTTCTCAGCTCCTTCACCTTCAGCGTTGCCTACGATGTCTTTCATCTCTTGTGAGAGGGACATATAGGATAGCTGCTCTTTGGTGCAGATGTATAGAACGTTACCCATTGGGTCACGCTCTACGCAATAACGATCCAGATGGAACACACGCATACCACCCTCTTCAGGAAGGTAGATAAGAGCATTACCTGCAATGATAAGATGCTTGAGCCCTTCGTGGAGAGCTGTGCGATATGTCTCACGGCTAATCTCGTCCATGACAGACTCTTCGACTTGCTGAAGGGACTTCTCGATCTCAGAGATTAACTCTGGTGGAGCGCCTTCTTTTTCAAGTCCGTGTTTGTCTACGTTGAGACGAAAGAAAGGGGCATTGGGTGGTAGGAGTGCTAACAGTAATTTAGAGGCGAGGTTATTTACTCCGCGAGCTCCAATGCCTTGAAAGGGTGTCTCTAGGCGGCTATGTGCGCCGAAGCCTTCATCAGTGATGATGTAAGGTAGAGTTAGTTTGGAACACTGGCGAGCACGGTCTACGTATTGGTAACGCTTACCTTCCAGTTTGGAGTAGAGTGCTTGGGCTGTTTCAGTATTCATATGTTATCTTTATAAAAATAAACCCTTTGCTTGAACGGTGGGCTTCCTTCTGTGGGGCTTAAATCTCACCGATTGAGGTTAAGGAGCTCTCTACAGAACAAGCAAAGGGGTAAAGGGGTTAAATGTTATCTTCGATAGTGTCTGGCATAGGGTAGCTGTCAACAACAGTTACTTCTTCAAGGTCATCCAAGTCATACTCGGAGACATCCAAGGCCCACATGTCGTCAGCTGTAGGGACTGGTTTAGTCAACCAGCGTGTCCCTTTGCCTTCAGTCCAGTAGGAGAAGTTGTTATACTTGCCTTCTTCGTCAGCACGGTCGATAGCGTCTTGTTCAATTGAGAATAGTAGATACATTAGTAAATGTCGTATTGATTGTTAATGTTAGCTTCGATGCCTTCACGGTTGGCTGATTGGTCGGAGGGGTAGATGATTAACTCTTGAGCAAAACCATTGAGGGTTTGAGTAGTATTGGTTGCTCGCTGAAACAGTTTAGTTATGAGCAAATCCCCATTATTAGTATCCGTGTTGGACTGCAATGAGCCATCTATACCAAACTTGAACGTCCCACTTCCTCGTAATGCCGAGAGTAAATAATCAACACCCGTTACTAGCGTAGTATCAAAGTCAATAAAACCATTATTAATCCCCGTGTTAAGGTTGTAACGGGTCTGATTATACCTAATATAGTCCCCGCCTCCGCTTAACAAACTTACGGTAGTACCGAAGGATCGATGCTCTACAGTATAAAACAGAGAGAAATCATTGAGGTTCAAAGATTGAGATAGATTAAGGCTCTGCGAGCCTCCAAGCACATCCATTGCTGGAAGACCATTATCTGCTGTAACCAAGCTCCCACCATCAACAATCTTAGGCTGACTTCCAGCTACATCCTGCGTAGCATCATTGCCGTTACCTGACTGGTCATACCAAGTCTCCACAAAGCCGTCCACTTGGTCGTACCCTGTGTCTACTCCAGATGGTAGGTCAATGCCGTAGGTCTCTCCGATGTTGGCTTCAAAGGCTGTACGGTTGGCTGACTGGTCGGAGTCGTAGATGATTACCTCATTGAATGTTGCGGCTATATTAAAACTAGATCCACCTCCGATTGTTAGTGCGCTCTTTGATCCTGACACTGCACTCAAGACCTCCGTTGCTCCATCTAAGATTACTGTGAGTCCAGTCGATGCAGAATACCCAATTATTTGCTCGGATGTTCCGCTTGGGGTTAGGGATGTTGCTATGTTTGAGCCGCTATCTCTAATTGATAATTTATTAATAGTTGATAAGTATGTTCGATCACCCCCGCCCGATGTTGCTGGCGATATGAACGAAGCATTACTTGCACCAGATGCCTCAACTGGCTTAGATACCATGACCTCGTAAAACGAAGTGCCAAGCGTGATAGTGGAACTGAGCTGAAGCCAATCATCCGTCCCATCAAAGTCTAATCCACCAGCTACCAGCGAACCAGAAGACACAATCTTAGGCTGACTTCCAGCAGTCACTTGAGTTGCGTGGTTGCTGTTGCCTGATTGGTCGTACCATTGGGATACGAAGCCGTTTGATTCAACCTTGCTAATTCGGATATTTTTAAAATACAGAAGAGTTCCAGTAGCATAAGTATCTGTGCTTCCTATTCTCAAGTCACTAAGCCCACTAACCTGTGCATCCGTAAGGACTAGGTCGTATGCTCTTGTCCCGCTTCCCGCTGAGAAGTTAATAGCTTGTGAAGAAGGGTCTCCAGCGCTAGTAAAGGCAATGGTTTTATGATTAAATACGCTTACAGGGGCGTAGTAATCCACCTCAATCTTATATCTCCCGCCTCCTAAGAGGCGAATATCATCCATAACTGGGTCATTATCCCTGATAGAAATTCTGCCGTTTGCAAATATACGTAGCCAGTTGTCGGATGGAGGTTGACCCGCTCCATCTGCATCCTCATCAATGTTTGATGCAATTATGCAGCTTGCGGCACCCCATCCGTCTGTGCTGCTGGTGGAAAAGTTCGACGTGTAAATTAGGTTCTCCGCATCCACCCAATCCGAAAGCGTCCCATCAGCAACCTGAGCCGCCGTAAAGGATTCCTCTGTGTTGTCATTAGAGCGTCTTACTTGCACCACGTTACCTGTGTAGCTTGCACTAAGGTTACGTAGGCTGTAGGCAGCCGCAGCAGGAACCAATGCCCCTGTGCGTTCTCCATCTACCAGCTCACGAACGTCCAGTGGTGGGACTACTTGGGAGTTTACCCAAGCTTCAATATCTTTGACTTCCTTTGCTAGAAAGTCTTTCTCCAAGTTGTCACTCTTACGGCGCACTCGGACTACCTTACTGCTTCCTGCTTTATCGTTAAGGTCACGAAGGCTATAAGCAGCGGAAGCCCCGCCTACTACTTTACTTAGTAGAGGCTCAATGTCCCGCTTGATGGTGATACTTTTAGAACCACCAAAGGTTGTCTCTTTGGCTACCACTTTGGGAACCGCTGTGTGGTCTGCTGTGACTGTATTGCCATCAATTGACATCTCCCGAACCCCCGCGAACTTGTCACGGTTGATGGTATAAGTTTCACTGTCTCCACCTGCGTGGTTAATCGTGAGGGTTCGGTTTGCCATGTTAGTATTTATATTTAATTAGTAAGAGATATTAGCGCCACTACCAGATGAACCAGTGTTCACTGTAGAGCGACGAACTGTAAGAGCAGAAGTGCCACTCTTCTTGGAACTTTGGCGTTTCTTGAGTGCCTTGTTCTCGACCTTCTTAGCCACCTTAGTAGGAGGTGGGGGAGGTGCTGGTGGAGGTACTGGGTCTGGGATCTTGGGGGCTGATGTACACATAATATTACTTTGAGTTGATTATATTTTCAGTTTGAAGCTGATAGTGATGCTTAATGAAATTCACCACGGAGCGTTGTCCATAGTGAAAGTTAAGCTTAGGAACACTGTCAGTTGCAGGGAAATCCTGAGCTGGAAAGGAGCTCTCTAGGGCATCTAGGAGCGACTTGTTAATAGGGGGCATTTCTGCTTGATTGTCTATTTCCATCGTTACGGTAGTTAATTAGATATTAAAGGTCGTTAAGTTCACTTGGAAGCTTGCCTTCTTCGATCCACTTCTTGGTTTGAGTAAGGCACATAGCGTTCCAGATAATAGCACCTGCGTGATCTTCGGTCTCATCGCCTTCCATAAGCTGCCAGAGGTGACGATACAGGGAGTCCACGTAGCGACTTAGAGGGATACCGTGCTTCCAGTTATCCCGTCCATACTTGGTAGCTCCGTCTTCAAACCTCCGAGCAACAGCCCGAAGAGCATCTACAGGTATCAAAGAGGGATTCCCCTTTCCTTCGGAGGCATCTCGGACAGCACCAGTGGTGAACTCGGAGCGAGCCCCAGAGTCGGGGAGAACAGATGTAGTTGTGTTATTCATTTTATTTATGTGTGATATATCGTGTACGAGTTGGTCAATAGGACTAAGCATTTGTAGGGTTCCACAGAGTTACTTCGTTGGTTTCAAAGTCGTAGTCCCCGTGTTGAAGGATACGAGCTAGTCGAGCAGTCATTAGGGCGTCATCAGAGGTGAACCCTTTGGCTTCGTAGGCATCTACAACAGTCTTCCAAGTGGCTCCGTTCTTATCTAGGAGTTTCTTAGCGGTCATAGGGCCACAACCTTTGAGACCACCAAAGCCATCCGTAGTATCGCCCATTAGGGATTGTACTAGGTGGAAGTGGTCTGCCTCCTCTTTACTGATGATACGCAAGATGTCCTTGAGGTGATTGTACCAGTGGATTGGGAGTGTTCCGAAGTCCTTGTCACCAGAGACAGCAACACGGTTATCAGGGTCTTCAGTAGCCCAGATACCGATAGCGTCATCAGCCTCGATGTTAGGATACATAACAGAGTCATACTCCTCCATCATCCAGTCACGGAGCTCACCAATACCTAGAGGCTTACGCTTGTCTTTACGGTTGGCTTTGTAGGCAGGCCACATGTCGTGACGGAACGTAACACGAGGAGTAAAGAAGACCTTAATCTTCTTACTCTTGAGCGCTTTACTGATGGTATCAATGTTGCGGTCTGCCTCAGCTTTGGCTTCCACCATGTTAGTCTGAAGTGTCCACGTGTTATCATCCCAGCGCATCTCTTGCTCAGCAGCACAAGCAGCCTTGTAGAGTATCATATCACCGTCAATGAGTAGGAGTTTGTTTTTAGTTTCTTTCATGTGTATTAGTGTGTTTCTTTCCAATTAGCCCCGACAGAGTATTCTCCATCTAGTGGGCAGTTAAATTTAAGAACCTTGCCAGCTTTCCCTAGAGCGTTACAGAACGTCCTGCCGAGGTCATCAGCGTGCTTAGGATCACAAGAGAACTGAACCTCATCGTGAACATTAGCGTGCATCTCGTAGGGAAGCTTTGCCATCTTTACGAACTCAATGAGTGCTTGCTTCATTACTACTGCACCTGCTGATTGAAGTAGTAGATTCACAGCAGAGTGAGGAGAGCGACAAGGTAGGGGGCGTCCGTCGATACCTCGGAGCATACCTTTAGTTTCCAAGGCATTTGCTACGGCATCATAGAGCTTCTTGATGGATGGTGTCTTCTTCATGAAGGAAGCCTTGAGAGCTTTACCTTGCTTGGCATTACCACCAACAATAGAACCAATCTTGGCGTCACCTGCACCATATAGGAAAGCGTAGATGAATGTCTTGGCGTCATCACGGGTAGGTAACCCAGCAGCCTTTTGGTTCGCTGTGTGGATGTCACCTTCAAGGATAGTCTTGGCGTATTCCTTGTCACCGAACAAAGCTAAGTAGTGAGCTAGGCAGCGCAACTCCAAGCCACTAGCGTCAGCACCTACAAGCACCTTGCCTGTTGGAACAGTGAAGCAAGAGCGACACTCGTCACCATAAGGAGCACGAGTAGATGGAACTTGAGCCACATTAGGATTCCTATGAGTACAGCGACCAGAGACAGCTCCGTTGGTATTTACAGAGCCGTGGATACGTCCGTTGCGTTCTAGCTTGAGCCATGCTTGCTTACCCTCAGCCACTTGACCGAGCCGCTTCGTGACGAGGAGGTACTCAAGGAGTTTCTCGGATTGGGGTGTACCGATGTCCTTGAGTACCGCCTCGTTGATTGCTGGTCGTTTGCCCTCGTAGGAGCTAGGCTTCCAGCCATTAGCCATTAGTCGCTCAGCTATCTGATCACGACTGTTGGGGTTGAACGGGATTGTCTTAACAACAGACTCACCCTTGGTTATCTCCTTAGCTTTGTAGCCCTTCTCGACCAAGGCTTTCTTGGTGCGGGACTTTGTGCCATCAGGAGCGAGCCACCAGTTACTCTTGGTGACTTCTTCAGTAGGCGCGAATAACTCACGCAATTCTACGTCAAGAGCAGCACGGCGACCCATAAGGGTAGCTGTAAGTTCTTCTGCTGCTTTAACGTCAAAAGGGAATCCGTTCATCTCTTGGACACGGATAGCTTTAGCAAAGGCGTGCTCTAGGTCACACGCTTGCTGGAGGCCACCTAATCCCTTCTTGAGGAAGAACTCATAGAGAGACTTAGTGACCTCCACATCTTGCACACAATAGTCTTCCATCTCTTGAGACCAACGAGACCAGTCTTCAGTTTCCCCGTGGTCGCTCTTGTTGTTACCAATGCGATAACCCCAAGCCTTTAAGCTGTGGGAACCAATGAGGGGCTTCGGGAAACCTTCGCGCTTGAAGTCATCGTTGCGGATGTCAGGGAACATAAAGCGGGCAATAACAGCCGAGTCTAATACACTCTCGTGACGGTAGCCGTAGAGCTTCCAGAGAGCGATAGCATCAAACCCAATGCTGTTGTGTCCTACGATATGGTCAGCAGCGGAGAGACGATCTAATCCTTGTTGGATACTGTCTGCTCGGTACGCTCCTGTTCCGTTCTGATCTATTACTACAAGGCAGTGCAGGTCTTTAAGGTCAGATAGTGTTGACCAGTCTGTGATGCCGTTGGTTTCGATGTCGAAGTAAGCTATTGTTTTCATGTGTGTGCTTTAATCAATGTTTAGTGTTCGGATGTGTCAACGTCTTTTGTCCATAGTTGATGATACAACTCTAGGACGTCTGACATTTTCACGATTGATAAGAGATCTTTACGACCCCTGCGTTGGTAGCCTTTGTAAAGGGCGTCACTTCCTACAGCTACACGATCCCCAAGAGCACAAAGGGTTTCCCCTTCGTTTGCTAGGGCAGAGCGTTTAACCAGAACGAAGTCCTCGGTACGCTCAAAGGCAATCCACTCTGCCGCCCCGTAGAGCCACCCAAGTTTTCCTTGGACGTTCTTAAACTCCAACCATACTAACTCGTCTTGTAGGTTATCATCGGAGCGAGCTACCCTCTTACGGGCTTTCACGTCGATGCTTCCAAAGTCCGAGAAGTAGTCAACGTGGGAGAACTGCTCTCTTAGGTTAGCTGCTCTCACGTTATCGGTTCGTTTGTTTAACAGTGTAGCGAATGTAGACTCTACGCCTTGTCCTCGCTGCCATGATGAATCTTGTACCCATCTGCTCATATACTCCTTTGGTTAGGGGTTATTAGAATCCGTAGCCTGTGGTGGCATCGTCGGTGTCCTCAAAGAGAGGGTTAGTATCCTCGGAGAGACGGCACGTTTCTTTGTCGTAAAGAAGGTTACAAGCTACGCCTGTCTCGCCGCTGAAACGGTTCTTAAGCACACGCAATGTTGTCCTGTTACGGTTCTCTACGTCTTGCTGGTTGCGCTCTAAGCCAATGCACATATCGGACAACTGAGCGATAGCCGCAGAGCCTCGGAGTTGTGCTAGGGATGTAGCAGCGCCTTCCTCGTGTCCCTTACCTTCAGGACGCTTGAGGTGGCTAACAAGAACAACACCGATGTTAGTCTCTTCAACAAGTGACCGTAGCTTGGTCATAGTGTTGTCAATCATACGGCGCTCGTCTCCGTCACCCATACCAGATACAATGATAGAGAGGTGATCAAGAACCACGTAGTCTACATCCATAGCTTTAGCCATATAACGGATGTGTCCAAGCAGGTTGTCACTGTCTAGGGAACCCCAGTGGTCATACAGATAGAAGCGACCAGAGCCGACTGTCTTCTTGTAAGCCTCGTTGTACTTTTCATCGGGAGTGAAGGGCTCTAGGTGTAGAGGCTTGGACATCTCCAGACCGATGATACCGTTAGCGGTGCGCTCAATGGATTCCTCAAGCGCAATGTATCCAAGCTTACGATCAGTGGTCTTGAGAATGTGTAGAGCAATCTCTTTACATACAGCAGACTTGCCGATGCCAGAGCCAGCACAGAAGGTAACAATCTCACCTTTACGGAGACCGTGAGTAAGCGAGTTGAGACCGTGGTAAGGGTAGGGGATGTTATCATTTTCCTTAGGGACTGTGAGACGCTCATACAGCTCAGTGCCATCCACAATGTCATCAGGACGCCAGACCTTAGCGTTCCAGAAAGCTTGGATTACTTCTTCGCCTTTGTTAGCTAGGAGCATCTCGTTAGGGTCTTTCATGGACAACCGCGCAATCTTACACGTGCCAGCAGGAAGGATGTGAGCAACACTCTCAGCCGCTTCGCGACCTGCCTTGTCTTCGTCAAACATAACAATGACTTCATCCCAAGAGGAGAGCCATTCTAGTTGTTTCTTGAAGATGCTCTTGGCTGACTGAGCGCCACTTGGGAGCGATACTACAGGCCACTTGTTACCTTGGAGTTGGCTAACAGTAAGGCAGTCAATCTCACCTTCAGTGATGACCAGCTTCTTACCACCATTGGGCCACAAGTTTTGACCAAAGAAATAATTAGGAGCCCCATTGCAGTGAAAGCTCTTATCAGCGAACCGATACTTCTGAGCTACCTGTGTGCCGTCGAGGTTGCGATAGTTAGCAACGTGACAAGGCTTGCCGTTAAGCTCCCCTATTT
>Ga0209816_1000298_pt1 | contig 40637 bp, 31 predicted proteins | sample CoawatmetaG01DNA_FD_187509 | JGI IMG/M metagenome (GOLD analysis project Ga0209816, IMG submission 187509) | Marine microbial communities from the West Antarctic Peninsula - Coastal water metaG017-DNA (SPAdes) (version 2) | ecosystem: Environmental > Aquatic > Marine > Coastal ...
TCGGGCCTTTAGGGTTGGAGTGGTGGATTCATTGGGGGAGGGTTTTGTTCTTCCTGTTTGGGCAATCATGCTATGATCTACACCAGCGTTTTTTCATGTCGGTCAACGAGAGATCATCCAGTGCAGTATCCAAGCATAATATATATTATCAAAATATTAAATAAAAATATATAAATCTATATTATATATATTATACATCATAGACTCTTAAAATATATATGTGTATCCTTTCTAACAACATAACCCCGTTATGTAAGCGAATATAATTCAAGGGGTCAAAAAACCCCCAAACGTAATGCATTGCTTGCTCGTGCGAGAAAATCGTGCGCTTTGGCCTTGCAATGCAAACTCACATGGAGGAATACGAATGTTTGTAAATTGTAGAAACTTAGCAGGTGCGTTAGCGCTGATTGCCGCGTCGGTTGTCCAGGCTCAGGCTGAGGATGTGAAACTGAAACTGGCAGGCATATTGCCCGCCGAGCATTTTGGAACCGCAATCGTCGGCGAGATGGTAAAAGAAATCGAATCGGCAGGAACTGGAATTACAATTCAGTACTTTCCGTCTGGTCAGCTGGGATCGGGCGAAGAATTGCTTGATGACGCCAAATTCGGCAACGTAGATATGGTGCATGCAAACATATATGCCCAAGCGGATCAACGACTTGAATTCATGAGTTTACCATTCTTGTTCTCCACCGCTGAAGAGCTCAGATCCGCTTTCTTGAACCCGAACTCAACACATTACAGCATTATTCGCGAAATTCTAGCAGACCACGGGCTTAAACTCTTGGCGCCAGTTGGCGAAGGTATGATCGGTATGGTGGCAGGTAAAATGCCGACGAACGTTCAAGGCCTGGGCGATAAGGGTATGAACATTCGGGTTTGGAGTTCGCAACTTGTAAAAACTTCGATGGAAGTCCTTGGATATAGAACGACAACAATGAGCTGGGCGGAGGTGTTTCCCGCGTTGCAGGCGGGCACCGTTGACGGTGCAATCTGCTGTACACCGGAATGGGCTTACAACACCTTTGCCGCAAGCGACGTAGGAGCAGGATTTATTCCTTACAATGCCTTTCTTGAATACTCGGCAATATATATGAATGCCGCAAAATGGAATTCATTAACTCCTGAACAGCAGGCAGTGGTTCAAGCGGCGGCAACCAAGGCTGCGACGGAAATAGCAAATAAGGCCTGGGAGCGTAGCGATGGCTTCGTCCAGAAAATGCGCGACAAGGGGTATGAAATTGTGGAGTTCTCTCAGGAAGAGCGTGATGTCATTAAATCTGCAGTTACCGAAGCTGTTTGGCCGACCGTTAGTGACATCATTGGGCAAGATCTGCTTGACCGTCTTTTGGCAAATGATGGTTAACCGAAGTTAAGATTGCCGGGCAACGTCTGAGAATGATCTTGCCCCGCAGCCCATTAGGCGAGGGACCGTAATGACAGAATTGGCAGACAGGCTTCCGCCCCGCTTGGGCAAAACGGTTAAGTGGATGGTGGCGATTAAGCTGAACGTATGCGCCATCGCCACCTTGATTTTACCGATAACATTCACGCTTGTCGTGATCTTTCGATACATCCTTCACCTGGATTTGTTTGCTTACGAAGAATGGCTTTTGCCGATTTCTTTCTGGCTCTACTTTCTGGCATCTGGCGTTGCTAGTTACGAAGACAGCCAAATTCGAGCGGACGTCCTTGAATCGCTGTTTAGAACACCAAGTGCCATTTGGCGGCGTAGAGTTATTCTCAATATTGTGGAAACCTCGATATCCTTGGTTGTTCTTTATTGGGCCGCTCTGATGATGCTGAGAGAAATAGGCTCTTACCCGTTTTGGCAAAAGACGATCGCGCTACAGATCCCGTATGCCGCTCCGCGTCTCGGGATATTCATCGGCCTATTTTTCATGGCTTTCTACGGACTTCTACATCTCTATGTCCTGTTGAAGTTCGGTCACTCGTTAGTGGAAGAAAAGCTGACAGTCGACGAAAATGAAACTGGAAAAGCCTGATGCTGTTAATTCTGTCAATTATCCTAATTATTGTCCTGCTGTTGGCAGGCGTTGCCGTTCCCATGGCATTTGGAGGCGTACTATTGCTGATCTCGATCATGGGAGATCACAATATCGCAGGCTTCATAGGAACCGGGCATTGGAAGATGAATACGCTGATCATTCTGGTCATCCCGCTGTTCATTGTCGCTGGAGATCTAATGCAAAAAGGCAAGATTGCTGGTCCTATTGTAGCTATTGCTGAGCTTATTCTTGGCGGCATCAAAGGTGGCCTAAGTGGTGCGTGTGTAGTGGCCAGCGCCATGTTTGGTGCCATTTCTGGCAGTGGTGCTGCAACTTTGACGTGCATCGGTTCGATTATGATGCCGCATTTGCGTAAAAATAAATATCCTGAGGGGTTCTCAGCAGCGTTGTTGGTTTCTTCCAGCCCGCTTGGATTACTGATCCCACCCAGTGGTACTCAGCTGGTTTACGCCTGGCTGACACAGCAATCGGTGTTGAAGTGTTTCCTCGCCGCACTCTCCGCGGGGCTAATCCTGGCTTTATTTTTACTGATCGTAAACTTTGTAATGTTGCGAAATGTCAAAAACATTGAGCTGAAGACTTTCGATGGAAGTTTTGTGTCGGAATTTGGCAAAACAACATTTAATGCGGTCCCCGCAATATTGATGCCGCTAATCATATTAGGTGGCATTTATGGTGGTATTATGACACCAACCGAAGCTGCAGGTGTCGCCGCGATATACGCCATTCCCGTGGGGTTTTGGGTTTACAAGGGCCTGACAATAAAGGTTTTCTGGGAGACGTTGAAGGAATCCAGCGTAACCATTGGCGTCGTCATGGTGATGATTTTCATGGTGTTAATTGTAAGTAAATTCCTGATTTTTGAAGGTGTGCCTCGCATTGCCCAGGAGTTTATTTTCTCAGTCTCAGAAAATCCGATAGTCGTGCTGCTGATGATAAACGTCACGATGATCATTATCGGGATGTTGATGGACGATTTCAGTGGACTGGTACTATGTGCGTCTTTGCTGACCCCGATAGCTGTCAGCGTGGGCATGGATCCGATTCATTTTGCCGCCGTTCTAGGTGTGAACCTCGGCATGGGAAACATTACTCCACCAACCGCACCGTTGCTCTATCTGGGCGCGCGAGTCACTGGCGTTTCAGTGCAAAAAATGATGAAGCCCACGATAATAATGATCTTGTTTGCATGGTTGCCGACCCTGCTTCTTGTAACGTTCATTCCGCAGATTGCGCTCTTTCTCCCAGAATTATTTTATGGCGCTCGATAATCACAGTATTGAAGAAGGCGGCACGCTACCGCGTTGAAGGAAAAGCAAAATAAAACAAAAAAACCTATTGAAAGTCATATCCGATGACCAGGTCGAAACCCTGCACCATGCATCGCTACATATCCTATGAGACACCGGGATGGATTTTCAGTTGCCCACCTACCCTGAAAGAGAAAACCAATGACTTAGCACGTCATTCAAGGCCAATAGGGCTTTTAAACAGTGCTAAAGGTTTCACTTAGGTTTCACCGTTGCCATGAATTCAGTAGGAATTCAGCTTTTTTAGATGTCCTAAAACTTCTCGAAAATCCACCTTTTACCTCGTTCAATCTTCCTTAGGCTTGATCAGGCCATTGGAGCAGCACTTGTTATGTAGATAGGTGGACCAAGGACCAAGAACCGGGGGTTACTGAGCCCGATCCATATCAATGACGGACGTAAGGCCACGCACCCAGGGCCCCGAACCAAGTGCCGCGCGCCTCGCACCTCGGGCCCTTAGTGGTGGAGTGGTGCGTTCATTGGGGGAGGGTTTTGTTTGGGGTGGCTATCTCTATTCACGTTCCAATTTCAAACTCAACTGTGCCGCTACTATCGTCGAGTGGCGTCAATTATTGAGCGCATAGATTTAGGCTGTGCCAGCAATCCGATGCGTGTTCTCATTTGTTTGACAGCTCCCTCTATGCAGCTGAGCCATCGATCAAAATGGGTTTTCCGATCGTCAGACCCCGCACTTTTTCAACGATGCCTTGTGTGTCGATACCATAATGCCGATAGAGATCGCCAATCGTTCCCGTCTGACCAAAATGTTCGACTCCTAGTGGAACGGTGCGATGACCAATCACAGAACCAAGCCAAGCCAGTGTTGCAGGGTGCCCGTCAATCGCAGTCACCAAAGTACAGTGGGACGGAATATCTTCAAGCAACCTCTCAATATGGCTTTTAGCACCTGTTAAACCCTTTGATTGGGCTCTCTGAGCAGCTGTCCAGCCTGCATTCAACCGATCGGCGGAGGTTACTGCCAATACGCCGATATCTCTTCTGGATTCTCCAATAATTCCAGCCGCTTTGATTGCTTCCGGAGCTACCACCCCTTGATAGGCAATAACGACTTCACAATTCGGTCCTGGCTCGCGCAGCCAGTAGGCTCCGTCAATCGTACCTTGCTTGAACCTGTCATCCAGGCGTGTTGCTGGTTGTTCAATCGGGTTTGTACTTAGTCGCAAATATACGGAACCGCCGGTTTCATCGCGTAACCAAGTGCGCTCGTCAGGATCGTCAGAACCATCACGTTGCAAATAATCAAAGGCCCACTCCATGATCACAGCCAACTCATCCGCAAATGCTGGCTCGAATGCTGCCAGCCCGTCTTGACTCATACCAATAAGTGGTGACGCGATGGATTGATGCGCGCCCCCTTCTGGCGCTAGTGTGATGCCTGAAGGGGTTCCAACGACCATAAACCGCGCATCCTGATAACAGGCGTAATTAAGAGCATCCAACCCACGGGAAACAAATGGATCGTAAAGTGTGCCGACTGGAATTAGGCGTTTTCCAAATAATGAATGGGATAGGCCAGCAGCAGCAAGAAGAAGAAACAAGTTCATCTCGGCTATACCGAGTTCTATGTGCTGTCCTTCAGGGGTAAATTCCCACTTGGCGGTTGAAGGTATGTTTTCCTTTTTGAACGTGTCTTCCTGATATTCGCGGGCAAATAGTTTGCGTCGATTGACCCATGGCCCAAGGTTAGTTGTGCCAGTTACATCCGGCGACGTTGTGACAATTCTTTGGGCCAATAAACTGTCGCCTTTTGACAGATCATCAAGAATTTTGCCAAACCCCTTTTGTGTGGAAATCTCGCGCTCGGAGCTCAGTTCAATCGAAGGTACTGAAATTAAATCGTCAGTGTAGCAGCGGCGTCCTTTGGCAAAAAAAGGGGTTTTCTCCAAAAACTTTTGCAATTCTTCTGGCTTTTTAACTGTGGCGAATTTTTCCCATTCTTCGCCCTCGGCAACACCCATATGCTTCTGCCAAGCCGCCATTTGGGGTTTATTCATCAGGCCGCCATGGTTGTCTTTGTGACCAGCAATCGGCGTTCCCCACCCTTTAATCGTGTAAGCTAAAAAACAAACAGGGCGGTCATGGTTAATTGCCGCAAACGTCTCAACCATAGTTTCTACGCAGTTGCCGCCGAGGTTTTCCATTAGCATCGCCAATTCATCGTCACTTCGCGCATCGAGCAACTTGGTGATATCCCCTTGGTCACCTAAATCATCCATCAAGCGTTCGCGCCAAATTTTACCACCCATAAACGTTAGGGCAGAATAAAGCTGATTGGGACAACTGTCGATCCAGTCTTTCAGTTTGCCACCGCCTTCTTCGGCAAACGCCTTTCGTTGCAAAGCGCCGTATTTTACCCGCACCACATCCCAGCCAAAGGCATCAAATATCTGTTCAACCCGCTTGGACAACCCTTCCCGCACGACGCCGTCCAAGGACTGTCGATTATAGTCAATTATCCACCAACAATTACGCAGATCATTCTTCCACCCTTCCTGCAAGGCTTCGTAAATGTTGCCTTCATCAAGTTCTGCGTCGCCAACCAAAGCGATCATTCGCCCTAGCGCTTGATCTTCGCCCCAATTCTTGGCTTGAATATAGTCTTGGACGATGGAAGCAAAAGAAGTGATAGCTACGCCCAGCCCAACCGAGCCAGTCGAGAAATCAACATCGTCGATATCTTTTGTGCGGGACGGATAGGATTGAACCCCGCTAAATCCTCTAAAGTTCTCCATCTTTTCGCGCGTCTGGTTGCCCATAAGATACTGCATCGCGTGAAATATCGGTGATGCATGGGGTTTTACAGCCACTCGATCCTCCGGCTTAAGTGTGGAAAAATACAAAGCCGTCATTATCGAAACCATTGAAGCTGAAGACGCCTGATGCCCCCCAACCTTGATACCATCTTCTTTTGGGCGAATGTGGTTAGCATTATGGATCATCCAATGCGATAGCCACAGCAAGCGTTGCTCGATGGTTTTAAGTTGAAGTGCTCGTTGTTTGTTCATTTCGATGCCCGCCAATAAAATTTTTACGCTATCTATGGCTACCATCTCCGCAAAAGCGTTTCAGGCCTATATTTGTCATTATCAACGTGATATTGGTGGTAAAGTTAGAAAACTGAGAGCTTTGAGATGATAAACACCAATATAGATAAGTTTGACACCGCAATCCTGCGCGAACTCCAGAAGAACGGGCGTGCAACGATTATTGAGCTAAGCCAGCTAGTCGGGCTTAGTCCTTCGCCGGTTGCCCGGCGGCTACATAATCTTGAAAAAGCAGGCTTTATCACAGGTTATACGGCACTACTTGATGAGGCTAAGTTGGGTTTTGGCGTATCTGTATTCGTGTCAGTTCAACTCGATAAACAGGTAGACGGTGCGCTCGCTGCTTTCGAAGCCGCAATCAAGCAATATCCCGAAGTCGTAGATTGTTGGCTTATGACCGGCAACCGAGATTACATGCTCAGAATTGCGGCGTCCGGTTTGGATGAATTTGAACGCTTCTTAGTTGGAACACTGACTAAGGTTAAAGGCGTTTCGTCGATCGAATCTTCGATTCCATTAAGGCGAGTAAAATCAGGACTGGCTCGAACCCCATGAACAACATCTGTAAGAATTCAAGAATCAAGAACTGCAGTTAGTGAGCCAAATCCAAATGACCGAAGCGCGCAAGGCTCACCCCAAGGGGCCTGGAGCAGGGAGCCTGCGCCTCGCACCTCTAAAAAGTTGGGTTGAGCCATCTTTTAAACTAAAACTTGGAGTATTTTTACTTGAGCTCTCAAGTTTCTCTGACATAATATTATGATGGAACATATTAAATGGAAGTATCCCGAAGCGATTGTAACCTGTGAATGGCTCAAACACCGATTAGCAGATGACAATATTCGCATCTTTGATTGTACAACCTACCTTCACTATACAGATGAAGATCCTTTGAAACCGTACGATGTAGAAAGTGGATTAAAGAATTACAAAGAAGGCCACATACCAAATGCTGCTTTCTGTGATTTACAAGGACAACTATCTAATAATGAAAGCCCGTTCAATTTTACCATTCCAGATCACAATACTTTGGCAAAAAACTTTCAAGCTATGGGTGTTGGCGATCCATTTCATATTATTCTTTATTCTACAAATGCTGTTCAATGGACTACGCGAGTATGGTGGCTGATCTTTATACTAGGCTTCAGAAAGGTGAGTATTCTTGATGGGGGACTTAAAGAGTGGCAGCGACTAGGTTATAATCTTGAAACAGGTGAAAATTCCTACAAACCTGCTAATTTTGAATCCAACCCTGATAGTAACGTGTTTGTTGGAAAAGAAAGAACACAGGATTCGATAAATACTGAGAATTGTATAATTCTTAACGCGCTTACGAGTGATCTTCATCGAGGTAAAAATTCAAGATACGGAAGGCCTGGTAGGATTCCTGGGAGTACAAATATACCATTTCATGAACTATTAGAAGAAAATACCCATAAATTGTTAGATCCCACAAAAGCTCAAGCTATTTTTGAACAAAGAAATATTAACAAAAAAACTCGTGTCCTTAATTATTGTGGCGGCGGAATAGCTGCAACGTTGAACGCATTTGTACTAAGACAGCTAGGGGTCGAGAACCTAGAAATTTATGATAATTCTATGAGCGAGTGGGCAAAGGACAATAGTTTACCAATTGAGACCACGGAGTAAGTCAGTCCATCACTATTACATTAAAACAATATTACTTCAGTCTATTGTGGAAAAATATGTAACTTTAACTTCTAAAAATTCCTCAAGAAAAAGTTCCAAAGCCCTGAACCAAACGCCGTGCACCTTGGACCTCGGGCCTTTAGTACTGGTGTAGTATGCCATATGTTGGAAAAGGGTAGATTAAGAATTAATTAATCTGATATAAGATCTTCTGCCAAGGTATGATCAATTACTAAATGAGACACAAAGCCACCCTTAAGTGTTGCAAGAATAGCATTTTTTTTATCCAAACCAGAAGCAACACACATTCTAACTGGAACTCGCTTGATCTCCTCAGGTGAGATACCAATAATCCGAGCACTGTAATCACCGGACAAATGCTGACCATCTTTATCAATAAAATGACCGCACAATACAGCTCGAGCCTGCCGGGCTTTAAATTCTAATAACTCTTTCTTATTTGCAATTCCAGTTGTAACGACAACTGTATCTGTACCCATATTGCCAACAGAGAAAATAATTTTATCGAGTCTTTTTAGCCTAAGTAACTGTTCTTTAACGACATCTTCTCGTTTTATGGCGTCGGCTAAATTTTTACTTGAAAGAATGGCGGGCGCATGAAGAGTATAACATTTAGCATTTAAGCGTTCGGAAATTCGTATAGTGCTTGCTTCTGAGGTCATAAATTCTTTAGAGCTCATCGAACCTACTAATTGACAAACGCTAAGGTTGGCTACTCTATTTAAATTTGTTGGCATTTCTTGAGCTACTGATTGAACAGTTCGACCCCATGCAACTCCAATACTATCACCATCTCTGATCAGTTCATTTAATGCTATAGCTGCAGATCGAGTAACGCTTGAATATGAATTTAAGTCCACTCCATTAAGTTCGGATTGACTAACATATACATCAACTAAATTATATTTTTTTCGAATTGACTGACTTAAATTAGAAACTGGGTAGTTTGAACCTTTTATTTGAATGTCCACAATTCCTTCGTCACGACATTGCTTTAGATAGCTGATTATTGTTGCCCTAGATAGCCCCAATCTAACCGCAATTTCTTTCTGATTTAAGCCATCCTTGTAGTATAGTTCAGCTACTATTACTAAAATACTTTTATCATTTCTCAGTTTACCTTTCGAAATGATTAGATGCTTCTTCATTTAGCGTAACTCTGCCGATGTATTCCCACCATCAACTGTAATTACATGTCCAGTAGTTCGTTCCATTCCAGCTAAAGAGACAAATACATCCGCGACATGTTTCGCTTCAACTTCTAGCTTTAGTAAATTACCTGCCATATAGGTGCTTTCATCTAATTTTCTTGCCTTAGCTCTCTCCGAAATAAATTCGTCTGTTAATAAGCCTGAGCGAATCCTATCTGCATTTATCCCATTAACTCTTATTCCACTGTCTCCTAATTCCATTGCAAGCTGTCGAATTAAGAACATTGTGGCAGATTTCGGTAAGCCATAAGCACCAAGATTCAAACCTGGGGCGACCGCTTGTTTGGAGACATTAAATAAAAGCTGACCTGAACGAGCTTGATTTTTCATCACTTGTGCAACTTCAATTGCAAAGTTTTTATGAGAAAAGAAATTCATTTCAAAAGCTTTTCTAAATATATCATCATCTAGCTCTAACATTGAGCCACTATGAGCGGTACCAGCATTTGAAACCAATATATCTACACCTCCAAAATGAGAAATTGCCACGTCTACAGCAGTATTTGCAGACCCTTTAGCTGTTACGTCCACGCAACATGTTTTGTGCCACGGACCTAGTTCTGCTAATGCATCTTCTAAATTCGCCTCATTAATATCGACAAGTAAGCAATTAGCCCCTTTAGCGGCAAATGCCTTTGCAGTTGCCAAACCAATAGCACCAGCTCCACCGGTGACAATAACTACTTTTCCTTGAAATTGAGGTGGTTTACCTTTCCCAAGTTTGGCTTGCTCTAAAGACCAGTATTCACAGTCAAACATATCTTTTTCGTTTAGGGGATAAAATCCACTAAGATCCTCACCAACGGCCCTTACACGAAGATTTTGTTCAACTAAGTCTGCTGCTGCGCTAGCTGACTTCGAATTGTCACCTATTCCTAGAATACCTACACCTTCTATCCAGGCTTGTTTTGGATCAGGTTTTAATTGTATTTTTTTTTCAGATGAATTTGGCGCGTTACGAGCAAAGTAATCCCTATACTCATTTTTAAATCTAGTTAATTCCACTTTTATTGCTTCTCGTCCAGCAGACCAGACCTCCTTTTTCAAAAGTAGAGGTCTCCCTTTTGTTCTTAATACGTGATCAGGGGAGGCCATACCCCTTTTCGACAGTTCTTCAATATCTGGTCGTTTTAAGAAATCTAGTACGTCTGCACTGTTCCTTAGATCAAATATGGGCATAGGGCTTTCAGCGGTACCAGTTTCTTCTGCAATGAGTCCTCGGAGTACTGGTAGAAATGAAAGATTTTTTGAGAGTTTACTAATTTTGTAAGAAGTTGGCTTTTTTAGATTTAAATATTTCGCTACTTCATTGGTATGTGAAATAATTAAATCATAACTTTTTTGTGCCGTTGGACCAAACGTAAAGTGACCATGATTAAGTAGTAACAAGCCTTCGACTTCTGGGTTCTTATCATATATTTCTGCAGCCTTTTTTGCTAAGCCAAAGCCAGGCATAATGTATGGGACGATCGCAAGTCTGTCCCCAAATATCTCTTTGCAAATATCTGTTGCATTTGGTAAGTTAGCAAGAATAAGAAATGGTGTCGCGTGAGTGTGATCAACGAATTTGTGAGGTAAAAATGCATGTAAAAGTGTTTCAACCGATGGATTAGGTGAGGAGCTATCTAGTAAATTACTTCTTTGAATATTTACCATATCTTCATCAGACATTAGATCAAGATTTCTCAATTTCAGCAAAGGTTTCAACCAGACCCCAGGCAACCCTGGAGCTTCAATAACATCTAGGTCCCAACCAGACCCTTTCACATGTAAAACTTTCTGAATATTTCCAAATAAATCAGTTCGATCAACTTTAACTGAAGTGTTGCCACCTCCATGCATTAGAAGATCGGGGTTTCTTCCTATCAGTCTGGAAGTATAAACTCTTTCTGCTAAATCCTGGTCGGCTGGTAAATCACCTGCCTGCTCTCGCCAATTATTTGCCTCAGTATTATTGTAAGAATTTACTATCATTATCTAACCTTTTGTAAGTTCGGGAAACATATTTGCTAACCCTTCTTTAGAGGCCTCAGAGACACCCCTTTCCGTTATTAACCCTGTTACTAATCTACTTGGCGTAACATCAAATGCGGGGTTTCCAACCATTGTTCCGTCTGGAGTGACTTGGACTGCTTCTAGGTTCCCTTTATCTGTTTTACCAATAATTTGGATAACTTCATCCTCTGATCGCTCTTCAATAGGAATTTCTGATACCCCGTCGCTAATAGTCCAGTCTATTGTGGGGGAAGGTAAGGCCACATAGAAGGGAATTGAATTATCATTCGCAGCTAGCGCTTTTAAATACGTACCAATTTTATTGCAAACATCTCCTTCGGATGTTGTTCGGTCAGTACCTGTAATGACGAGGTCTACTAAGTTATGCTGCATAAGATGTCCGCCTGCATTATCTACAATATATTGGTGTGATATTCCATGACTTGCCAACTCCCAACTGGTTAGAGCTCCTTGATTCCTGGGCCGAGTTTCGTCTACCCAAACATGAATATTAATCCCTGCATTAAAGGCATGATACATAGGGCTTGTAGCAGTTCCCCAGTCAACAGTTGCGAGCCATCCAGCATTACAATGTGTTAAGATTCTAACAGGTTCATTATCCTTCTTTTTTGCTGCTATTTTCTTAATAATCTCTAATCCGTGAGAACCAATTGAACGATTGATCTCAACATCCTCATTACATATCTCATGTGCAAGTTCCATAGCGATAAGAGCACGGTCGCATTCAGGCAACGGAAGAAGTGTACTTTTACATCGATCAAGTGCCCATTTAAGATTAATCGCAGTCGGTCGAGTGGAATGTAATTTACCCCATGTCTTCTCTAAAGAATTGTTAGATGGATCTTGCTGCATTTGTACCGCCACTCCGTATGCTGCGGTTGCACCGATTAGAGGCGCGCCGCGAACCCACATATCCCGGATTGCTACCTCGAAGTCAGTAAGAGTTAGCAACGAAACAATCTTAAATTGATGAGGCAACCATCTTTGGTCAATAATCTTAACATGATTAACTTTTTGATCAAACCAAATCGATCGATAGTGGGTCCCATCAAACTTCATAGAAAACTTCCCTGATTAAAACGTCTAGCAATTATAGACAGTGCATTAGTATCATTTATAGCTTCACGATTTAAGATCAATTCTTTTCCCATCATTAGAGCTTTAGCTTCCAACCTACTTCGAATAATTTCATCTTTTATGTCTTCGAAATCTGCATTATGAGCTAAAGATAAAATTCGCCGATGGATTTCTATACCAGATATGGTGAGTGCATCGAACCAAATATTCTTTAGGAGCGCTTCCAAAGCTTTTTCAGAAGATTGACCTTGATCTTCAAATAAAGATTTAGGAAAAAGAATTCCGTTTCGTTCTGTTTTCCAAAGGTTAGTAAACTCATTTGTAAAAACTTCATAAAATTTGATAATTATCTCTAGTATCCAGTCTTGAAATTTTACTAAATTTTTTGAACTTCTGTGTGCGGGTTGACTGATGTAGGCCATTAAGAAGTTTGAAATTAGCATTCCAATATCAAATCCCATCGGTCCGTAGAATCCAAATTCGGGATCAATTATTTTTGTATCATCGGTTGTACACATTACTGACCCTGAATGAAGATCACCATGGCAAAGTGTTTCTGTATTAGAGGAAAATTTCATTAAGGCATCCTGTACTTTTACTTTCAGATTAATATCTCCTCTTATTTGCCCTATAATCTTTTCTAGACCAGGTGTGTTATGGTTCATTTTTGCATCAAAGTACGGGTCGGTAAAAACTAAGCTTTCAGTAATATCGCACAATGCACTATTACCCAAAAATAAGGCCACATCATTTTTCTTATCACTTGTATCCATCGATAAATCAGAGCCACGGAAAAGAGTTCTAGCGCAAAACAATCCTAGCACCTCAGAAATCCCAGTTACGGGTTCACCAGCAATTAATTTACCACGAAGAATTTTGTGAGGGTGTAGGAACTCCATTACAATTAAGGCTTGGACTTTATCAAAAAAGAATACTTTAGGTACTGAATTCGGTGCACGGCTATTTTGGCGTACGAGACTATTATATTCAAAGAATGCTCTAGTCAGAGGAAGAGGCCAGCTATCCCCAACTAACCGAACATAGGGTAAAGCTTGTTTTACAATTAAGGAGCCTTTGTCTCCTTTAAGGATAAATACTAGGTTTAGATTACCATCTCCAATTTCGGCGGCTTTCCATTTTGAAGTGTCTGATCCCAGTATCGACGTGACAGGTTCTATTAATTTTAATCTTGGTACTATTGTTTCAAGTGTTAATGGCTCATATTCAGTTGATGTGGTCATGAAGTCATAAACCTTTTTTGATTTTGGATTAAAAATTAACAGGGCTTATCTTTATTTTTTCGTAATCACTAACAATTGTCAACTAGCTTGACATTTGTGAATCTGAATATAGGCTCACATAATTGGGGGAACTGTATGTCAGCTGTCGCTTGTCAAATTATTTCAATGTCAAAATCTTTTGGGGTTAATAAAGTCCTAAGGAATATTAATTTAGATTTATTCTCAGGCCAGGTTACTGTTCTTATGGGAGCCAATGGAGCAGGAAAATCAACCTTGGTTAAAATTTTATGTGGAGTTCATAAGGCAGACTCAGGTACAGTTAAACTCTTTGGGAATAATTTTCAGCCTAGCTCGCCGTCAGATGCTTTTAAGAAAGGTATAGTGACGGTTCATCAATCGATAAACGACGGAGTTGTACCAGACTTAGACATCGCTTCCAATTTGATGTTAGATAAGCTGGGTGATAGCTCCTGGGGTTTTTTTGTTCGAAATAGACAATTAAAGAAAGCTGCTTCTGAAATAGCAGCTTCCATGGGAATTAAATTTGATGTTTCGAAGCCTGTTCGGGAATTGGGTATAGCGGACAGGCAATTGATAGCAATTGCAAGAGCCATGGCACAAGATCCAAAAGTGTTAATTCTAGATGAACCCACATCAGCATTATCCGTAGCAGAAGCAGAAAGGTTATTTAAGTTAATTGAAAGGTTCCGCAAGACTGGTGTTGCTATATTATACATTTCTCATCGAATGGGGGATATTAGAAGAATAGCAGATCGTATTGTTTCTATGAGGGATGGCGAAATAGCCGGCCTTTTTGAAGGAAAGGCATTAGATTATGAAGGTGCAATAACAGCAATGTTGGGCCATAGTATGACCGAGTTTAATGTAAATGTAGAACAAAATGGTCCATTAGTTCTAAGTTTTGAGAATATAAAAATTGAAGAGAAAAGTCAGCCCATAAACCTCTCTATACACAAAAATGAAGTTGTGGCTATTACTGGTCTCTTGGGGAGTGGAAAAAGTAGGCTTGCTGAAATTTTATTTGGACTTCGAAATCAGTTCTCCGGTGTTTTAAAGTTAAATGAAAAAGAATATTATCCAAAGAGTCCAAGAGACGCATTAAAATCTTCGGTGCATATGAGCCCAAAAGATAGAGCAACCAACGCAATCATCTCAGATTTTGATATAACTGGAAATTTAACAATTCCATTTTTAAAATCTTTTTCATACATGTCATTTATTCAGGGGAGAACTCAAAGAAATGCCTCAGACGAAATGGTAGAGAAGATGGGCATTGTATGCCAATCTAGTTATGACAAAATTGGTACATTATCTGGTGGTAATCAACAAAAAGTAATCGTGGGACGCTGGCTGTTAAAGTCATGTGATCTATTAGTTTTAGACGAACCTTTTCAAGGAGTTGATATTAAAGCAAGAAGAGATATTGGGTCCTATATTAGATCATCGACAAAAGACCGTGCAACTCTAGTGTTTGTATCAGAAATTGATGAAGCACTTGAAATAGCAGATAAAATTATAATAATGAGTGAAGCTTCCGTAGTTGGAGAGCACATTAATCATGAAGTTGATTTTCCAGCCTTGCTCGCAGAGTTTTCCGGGAAAAAAATCAATCATAACCAACGGTATTTATGAATGGATTATAAAGAAAAACTGGTAGATTTAATTATAAAGTATGGATTTTTATGTCTATTACTGGGACTACTTGTGTTTTTTAGCCTTTTCTCAAATGGGTTTGCGTCTCCCCGTTCAGCAGTTTTCATTTTTCAATCAGTAGCTATTACAGGAATATTAGCACTCGGCGTTACTTGCACGCTGGTAGTTGATGGTTTCGATTTATCAATTGGATCAGTGGCTACATCCGCGTTAATGCTTTCGGCATATATAATGGTTGTTCTAGAATATAATGGGCTAATCGCTGTGATTGCCTGTATCGTCATGGGTGCTATTGTTGGGTTAGTTAATGGTTTGTTAATTGTAAAAATGCGAGTACCAGATTTATTAGCCACTCTGGGTATGATGTTTTTACTAATTGGTTTGCAGCGAATCCCAACAGAAGGGCGTTCAATATCTACTGGAATGCGGATGCCTGGTGGAGAAGTTACCGAAGGAGTTTTCTCTCCAGGGTTTCTTTGGTTGGGTAGGCATCGGTTTGACTTTTTCTTAGAAAACCTCATTCCTATGCCAGTTATTCTATTTGTAGTTATTGCTTTCTTAGTATGGATATTTTTACAACTGACCAGGCATGGAAGACTAATGTATGCCATTGGCTCAAATGAACGCGCCGCAGCTTTAGCGGGAACCAATGTCAATAAATATAAGATTGTTGCTTACATGATCTCAGGGATGCTTGCAGCAGTAGGAGGAATTTTACTTTCTGCTCGTCTAGGAAGGGGGGATATAGCTTCTGGTAATAATCTTCTTTTAGATAGTGTTGCAGCCGCATTAATAGGTTTTGCCGTATTAGGAGTTGCAAAACCTAACGCTTTTGGAACAGCCATTGGCGCATTATTCGTAGGAATTCTTTTACAAGGTTTAACTATGATGAATGCACCATATTACACGCAAGATTTTGTAAAGGGGGTCGTTTTGGTTGTCGCCCTACTTTTCACTTTTGCTTTGACATCACGAACACGTGGTGGGGGGCATTAACTAAATATACTTATACATAAAAAGGAGATTATAATGAAACTATTTAGACGACATATTTTAAGTTTATTAGGTGGGGCCTTACTTACCTCTTTAGGTTTAACCTCGGCTTCAGCAGGGGATATGCCAGCGCCTCTTGATAATCCTGGTGATGTTAAGATTGCTCTGGTTAGGTATCTTTCCACGGGCGATTTTTTCCAAGCTTACTTGAGTGGAGTTGAGTCTCAAGCAAAGGCGATTGGCGTTGACCTGAGAATATTTGATAGTCGTCAAGATGCGGCTCTTCAAGCTGATATGGTTGACCAAGCAATTGCTTTAGGCGTCCATGGCATAATTATTCAACATGGATTAACTGAGTCTATGAAAGAAGCAGCCCAGCGAGCAGTTGATGCAGGAATAAAAGTTGTAGCTTTTGATGTTAACGTCGAGAATTCAGCGATTCCTCAAATAGAACAATCTGATTATTTACTTGGAAAACTAGCCTTGGAACAAGCTGTTAAAGATAATGGGACAGAATTTAAAGCCGGTTATGTCTATGTCCCTGGTATTGCTCCATTAGATAGAAGAGATAAGGCTTGGCAGGATATTAGAGCCAAACACGCTGGCATAGAAGAAGTTGCTGTTTTTGGCACACTTGATAATCCGATAGCTAATTCCATAGCAAACCAGGCAAGATCTATTTTCCAAGCAAATCCGGATATTACTGTTGTTTTTGCTCCATATGACGAATTTGCAAAAGGAGTTAAAATCGCAGTGGATGAAGCTGATTTAACTGACCAAGTTAGTATTTATTCAGCGGATGTTTCTACTGCGGATATTTCTGCAATGAGAGAGCCAGGTTCTGCTTGGGCTGCTACGGTTGCGACAAACCCTGCAGTAGTAGGAGAAGTTTCTGTGCGGGCTTTGGCAATGCTATTGGCTGGTATTAACCCAGGGCAAAGTGTGATTGTTCCGCCAACCCTAATCACTCAAGCTTTCTTGATTGAACAAGATATAAAAAACATGGGTGACTTGGGAGCAAAAATGCCTCAATTCCAGCATGCTGATGTAGCTATGCCGGCTTGGATGCCTCTACCACAACGATAAAAAGTTAGGGCCCCGCGTTGTTGGGGCCCGTAACTTACTAATGAATTAATCTTAAAAAATTGAAAATAAAATGTAACTCGAGAAGCTTCTGAATCTTGAGTAAGATTTGTTAAAATATCGACTACAATATTGTAAGATTTTATTCTTGCTGAATGGTTATGGATTGTACCTGTAATTATAATTTCATCTGGTTTATATTTAGAAACTAGATCTGCGAATTGCTGATATATTCCTTCAGAACTTCCGGTGACCGAGTATGATAAAGATTCATTTGCCGCCGATAAAAGGTTAGCAGGAATGTGTTACTCAATATTCTTAATAGGGTTGGGAAGTTTCCCAGGATTACCAGTTTGTAAATTTATAAATGACTGAACTTGAGAAGATCTTAAATAGTTAACCTCTTCATTTGTTGAGGCAGCACATGCTCCTAACCCCATCATAAAGTATAGTTTTTCAAGCTATTTTGACGGACGAAAAGTGGTTCTTTATGTTATAAGTGCCTGCTAATCTATTTTTCAATAGCTTTAACATAATGATTTGACTAGGAAAAATTAACTCCTAATTCTCTACCCACAACGAAATAAAAGATCAAAACGGACTAACAGCGTTGTTTGGCCCACCCAGTTGTATCAGGGACTCCGATTCGGGGGGTTGCTGAGTCTAAATTGTTGATAGGGCAATCAAATGCTTATCTGCAGATCTTTCAGGAATCCCAACATAAGAACTTAAGTTCCCCTTAAGTCATTGCAATCCTTTCGTAAATTGATACCGTAAACTAAATCAATGCCAGAAGTTAATATTCTAAGGCGTCGATAAAAGATCTGGAAATAAAAATACAAATAAATTTTATTAAATAGTTGGTATTTAATATGGACCTCAAACATAAGCGTCTTGAGTTATTACTGAATAAAGAGCTGTGCAGTCATGATATTCCAGGCTTAGCAGTAGAAGTTAGACATGAAGGTAGAAGTATTTTCTCCTTTGGTCTTGGAGTAGGCGATGTTTCCCCCAGTGATTTTATTTCTAATGATACTATATTTGGGGTCGCATCCCTTACAAAAATGGTCACAGCAATAATAATTTTACAAGCACAGGAAAATAAACTTTTAACTCTTTCTGATCCAATTTCCCAATATTATCCAAATCTTAAGTGCGTACAAAATACTGATATTCAGGTTAAACATCTTTTAAATCATTCTTCAGGGTTTCCAGGCTTATCTTCACGCCACCATGCAACTAATTTGAACGACCCAAAGTCTAATAATCAGTTGTTGACTGCTTATGACTTGGTAAATTATCTAAATAATTTGGATTTTGATATGTTAGCAGGGCCAGGTCAAATTCTTAGCTATAGCAATGAAGGCTTCTGTCTTCTTGGAGGTATTATCGAGAATATCTATAACAAGCCATATCCGATAATTGCGAAAGAGTTAATATTTGATCCCCTACGAATGACCCGAAGTTTTATTGGAAAAGAGCAACAGGACGCTTTTCAAAATTTAACTAAGGCATTTATTTCGTGGGGAAAGGGGGCCAACCCGAAACAAGAAAATTATTGGGAGACACCACTATTCTACTCAGCAGGAGGCCTTATGACAACGGTCAGCGATATGACCCTGTTAATCTCTGAGTTAAGTGGGGTCCGAGATTTGTTGAACTTTAACCAACAGGAACAGCTACTTTCTGGATCAATTTCAGTAGCTTCACGCTGTTCTAAAAAATACGCATATAGTTATGGTGTAGAGATTGATCGACTGGACTCAGAAAATACCCTTCTCTGGCACACAGGAGAACGGCCTGGTATATCTAGCTTCGTTGGTAATATTATTGAAAGAAGGCTTTCGGTGGCCCTATGCGCAAATATTGCCGACGTTCCAACAAGCGCAATAGGACGAAAAATCTTCTTGGAGGTTTTAGGTAATGAAATAGACTCTGAAAAACTGGTTTGGCCACCCATAAGTAAGTATTTCTTGAGTAAAAGACATTTTTTAAAAAAATTCGAAGGGCTTTATTCATCATTAGAAGTGGGTGATTATGACGTGTCAATTGTAGGTGAAAGTCTTTTGTTACAATCATTTGGTTCGACTGAAGCATTTTGCTTTGATAGTTTATATAGTGGATCAGTGGCTGGGAAAACTTTTAAATTTTTGTGTCACAACGATGAAAAACCATACGCTCTTGCGTTGGATTTGAGGGTCATATGTCGATGTCATTAATGATGATTTTATTGAGAACCTATATATAATATTTTTGCATAGTTTTATATTAAAGCGGCATTTCACAGACAAGAATTATTATATTAACATTACAAATTAATTAGGTCTTAAAAAATAAGTTAGTTGAAGTTAACTTATTTTGATGGGTTTTGTTGTTGTAATCAAGTCGTTGCTAAAATGGTAATAATAAAAAAGTCTCTATTAATATAAAGACGTATTTGAGCAAAAAAAAGTGAGTGTTTAAACTATGATTAACAAAACTGTTCCGAATATAGCTATATTAGGTTTTTCTCTTGAGGCTAATAGGCAAGCACCTGTTTCAGATCGAAAGGCTTTTGTGGGTTCTCAATATCTAGATGCTGACGAAATTAAAAAAGAAATGGAAGGAGATCTAGCAGGGTTGCGGGGGGACGTATGTGGATTTTTTTCGACAATGAATAACAATGGGGCTTGGAACGCGGTTCCTATCCTACTAGCGGAAGCGCTTCCAGGTGGACCTGCTGATCATGAGTTTTTTTTGGAAATGTTAGAAACGATGCGTGCTGGATTGAGTGACGCTCCATTAGTGGATGGCGTATTTATTAGTGAGCATGGTGCTGGATTAACAACAGAAGATGACGATCCAGACGGAATTGTGTTTAACATGGTAAGGGAAGTCGTTGGACCCAACGTACCTATCATTGCAGTATTAGACCTGCATGGTCACGTAACTCCTAGAATGCAGGCCTCTGCAGATGTTATAATAGCCTACTTAACTAATCCTCATGTAGATCAGTTTGAACGTGGTGAAGAGGCTGCGGAGATTATGATTTCAATGCTTGGAGGTATGCAAACGAGTAGCACCCTTGTAAGGGTTCCAATGATTAGTCCGGCAGTGAGTCTTTTAACAAAACAGGGTCCATATGCTGATTTAATAAGATATGGGCAAACGCTTTTAAATGAAAGTATAGTCAATATTTCTATTCTAGCTGGCTTCGCTCCAGCTAATGCTTCTACGAATGGGATGTCGATAGTAGTAACTGTAAAGGGGATTAATCTTGTTAGTAAAGATACCGCTCAGAAAACAGCCAATCATATTGCAGAGAAAGCTTGGTCGGACCGGGCTAGATATACGACAAACTTAATAAAATTTGATAAAATGATTGAGCTGAGCAAGTCTGTTTTGAATGACCCGGATAGACCAGGGATTATAATTGCAGATGTAGCTGACAATCCCGGTGGGGGAGGGCGAGGAAATACTGTTTATGTTTTGAGAAGGATGATAGAAGAGAAAACTATAAATGCTACGATTGGCTTGATGATTGATCCTGCTCTAGCTGAAGAAGCACACCAACTGGGTTTAGGGATTAAGTTTAGAGCAAGATTCAATAGGCATGAGAGTACTAAATACTCAGAAAAATTTGAAACAGACGCAGTTATAATAAACCTAGTTAAAGGTAATTGTGTTGGACGACGCGGTGTATATGCTGGCCGTCGTACAGACCTTGGTCTATGTGCACTTCTTAAAATAGATGACATCAAGGTTATAGTTGCTAGTGAAAGACATCAATTGGCTGATCCAGCATTCATTGAAATAATGGGAATTGATATCTCTAAGGAGCGTGTTTTGGTGGTTAAATCACGTGGCCATTTCAGGGCTGGGTTTGATGAGCATCATGATGCAAATCAAATTTTTGAAGTTGACGCCCCAGGGCTAACGACACCAAACCTTACTCAACTTGATTTATCTCGTGTGCCACGCCCAATTTTTCCTCTTGATCCAGAAATGAAATGGAAAGTTCCAAAAGTTTAATAGTATTAATTTATTATTAAACTCTGATCGTAGCGCTTTTGGTAAAATAAAGGCTATACTTGTGCTATAATTTAATACGAAAAATCTAGTAGATTCGTTGCCAAATAACTTTGATTTTTAGTATTGTTCAGAAAGATTTGTTATGTTCTTATCGTATAGTTTTATGTAAAAACGGCATTTTACAGTAATTTTAACTTACTCTAGCCTACTCTTAGTGCTCATTTTTTCCATAAATAGATTGGGAGAAAAAACACCATAAAAGGAGAGTTAAAATGCTAATCATGAAAAAAATTACTAAATTGATGTCTACATTGTTTTTAGGGATTACGGTTATCGTAGCTTTTACACCCGTTACACACGCTGAAACACCGGTAAATGGTGGATCTGTTGTTTACTTATCTTCAAAAATTCCAAGCTTAAACCCACTCCATTCGGCCTACGAAGTTGGTTTGGTTACGTCACAAATTTTTGCAAGTCCAGTTCGTATGGACGAAAACAATGAAATTGCTCCCTACCTTGCTGAGTCATGGGAAATTTCCTCTGACGGCAAAACTTACACATTTCATTTAGCCAAGAATGCAACATTTCACGATGGCACACCAGTAACTTCTGCAGATCTGGCATTCTCCTTTGATATTGTTTTAAAATACCATCGGTTTGGAAAGCAAATGTTTGGTCCGATAGAAGGTTACGAATTTCCTGACGCGAATACTTTAGTAGTTAAGCTTTCAAAGGCTCATGGACCGCTATTATTGGCTGCTACTACACCGAGACAGTTGCCCGTTATGCCAAAGCATATATACGGAAATGCTGAAGAGTTTATGAAGCAAGCCGCACATAAAGATCCTGTCGGTTCCGGACCTTTTATTATAGGTGATAGGAAAACTGACGAATATATTACTATCGTTAAAAACGAAAATCACTTTGTAAAAGGCCTGCCATATCTTGATAGTATTATTTATCAAAATGTTGCAGATAAGACGGCCAAAAGAATTGGACTAAGAAAAAACCAATTTCAACTTGCTCGTACAGATTCTGTAATGCGCTTTAGCGATATAAAAGAGTTCTCAAAAATTGAACACCTCGCTCTTGCACCATATGAAGGTATAGCTGGTGGAGCTATCGTATTAGAATTTAATAATCGAAAAGAACCATTAAATAATAAACTAGTACGTCAAGCTATTGCATATGCGGTAAATCGTTCAACGCTTTCGAATGTCTTGCATGGTGGTTATACTATACCTTCACGCTCACCTTTCCCTGCCACAAATGTTTTCTTCAATGATAAGCTTCAGGGCTATGCGTTTGATGTAGACAAAGCTAATAGTCTTCTTGACGAAGCAGGCTACGCTAGGAAATCTGATGGAATGCGCTTCGAGTTAAATTTAATTTTTATTGCGCAACCATTTATGCCAGATTTCAATACAATGCCAGCAGAATATGTTGCTGCATCACTTAAAAAAATTGGAATTAAAGTTAAACTTGAGCCGCTTCAAGGTTTTGCGGGTTGGGCCGAGCGTAGTGCCGCTTGGGATTTTGATATGTCCATAAACTGGCCTGGTGATAAAACTGATCCAGCCATCGGTATTAGTCGGCTTTATGTTTGCGAAAACATTAAAAACCAAGCTTACACCAACACTTCTGGTTACTGTGATGCAAAGGTTGACGAAATCTTCGCAATGGCAGCAGAGGAATCTGATATACAAAAGCGTACCAGTTTATATGCTGAAGTGCAGGATATCCTTTTGGAAGAAATGCCGATGCTTTGGATGTTCGATACGCCCAGTCTATTTTTCCGTCATAAGGATTTGTTTTTCCCGGCTTACGGAACAGCTGAAAACTGGGATGTTATGTACTGGAAAACAGAACAGAAATAACTTCACGGCACGTAACTTGATTTAAAAATGGAGGTGAACCTAATTCGTTAGGGTTCACTTCTTTTTTAGGTTTACGATCCTTGGGGTAGCAGTTGTATTATATTTAAGTAGTGTAGAGAGATGAAACAGGCAATTATTCAAAGAATATTTCTGGGTATTGTTATGATAACCGCAGTCATTATTCTAAATTTCTTTTTATTGCATGCGGCACCTGGTGATGTCGTGGATGCAATGTTGGCTGAGGGTGGTGGAGGTGATCCCGAGCTTGCAGCTAGGCTTCGTGCTTCCTACGGTTTAGATGAAGCAACGCATATTCAGCTTATAAAGTACCTAGGGCAAGTGTTTAGAGGTAACTTAGGTTACTCCTTTTACTATGATCAATCAGTTACTGAGTTACTTTTAGGACATTTACCAACAACTTTAATGCTTACTATATCTGCGTTGGTCCTAGCTGTGGTATTTGGTACTTTGTTTGGTGTTTATGCAGCTCTTAAGCCCAAAGGTATTTTCAGTAATTTTGTCACAGTACTTTCGTTGTTTGGTTACGCTACACCAGTATTTTGGTTAGGCATGATAATTTTATTGGTGTTTGCATTATACCTACCTCTATTTCCTGCGTTTGGAATTCGTTCTCTACCTGAACCAGAACATGCTGTTGGTAGAATTCTTGATATTATCCACCACTTAGTCTTGCCGACGTTCACATTAGCAATTCTCTACCTGGCTAGTTATAGCCGCATTTCTCGAGCTTCAATGCTGGATGTTCTGGGATCAGACTATATTCGTACTGCAAGAGCGAAGGGTCTTTCTGAAACTAAGGTAATTTTTAAACACGCACTAAAAAACGCGGCTATGCCGGTGGTAACATTGGCAGGGTTGCAACTTGCACAGGTATTTTCTGGGGCGATACTGGTTGAAACAGTTTTCAGTTTGCCTGGGGTCGGACCTTTACTATATGAGTCAATCGTTCGACGTGATTTCCCAGTTATTCTTGGTGTGCTGTTTGGAGCAGCCTCTACTACTATTATTGCTAATATCATCACAGATCTCATCTATAAGTATATGGACCCAAGGATCCAATCGATCACATGACCCAACCTAATACACCAAATAGTGATCAAATATTTAGTTCTGAAGAAATAACTTCAGAGCCTGATGTTAAGTGGCGAGATACGTTTCATCTATTTTGTGCCAATCGGGCTGCTTTACTGGGCCTGACTTTCGTATGCCTGTTTATACTGGTGGGAATATTTGGTCCAATTGTTATTCCAGCAGATCCTTTTGAGATGGTTGCAATGCCTTTAATGAACCCCAATGGGCAAACGTTATTTGGATCAGATTACCTCGGTCGTGATGTCTTTGTTGGTATAATCCATGGAGCTAGGCCTACAATGATTATTGCTGTAACGGCGACACTAGTGACAGTGTTGATTGGAATAACTATAGGTGCCATCGCTGGTTTCTATGGAGGCATGGTGGATAATGTGTTAATGCGGATTACCGAATTTTTTCAAGTACTTCCCCCACTAGTTTTTGCTATGGTTATCGTGGCTGTATTTTCGTCACACATAGTAGTGGTTATTTTGGCAATTGCCATCACTACATGGCCTACCGAAGCTAGGTTAACTCGTGCAGAGTTTTTAAAGATCAAAGAAAATGAATATGTAACAGCTTCACGAGCTATTGGTGATCGAAATTTTCGAATAATTACAAAGATTATACTTCCAAATGCAATGCCTCCCCTCATGATAGCTATTACACTAAGGGTTGGCATTACCGTCATTTATGAAGCCGCACTGAGTTTCTTGGGGTTAACTGATCCCGATGTAATTACTTGGGGAAAAATGATTGGGCAGTCACGAGACTTTTTCTTTGAGGCCTGGTGGACCGTCACATTTCCAGGTGTCGCAATCTTATTAGTTGTATTGTGTATAGCTTTAATTGGCGATGGCTTGAACGATGCATTCAATCCAAAATTACGTGGTAGGTAAACAGAGTTATGGATGACAGCCTAGAAATTAATGAAGATGCCGTTTTACGAGTGATGAATCTGAGTGTGGATTTTGATGTAAAGGGCAATAACGTGAGTATACTGTCTAAAGTAAATTTTGGTTTGGGACTCGGAGAGACATTAGGCATTGTTGGAGAAAGTGGTTGTGGAAAGAGTATGACAGCTCTTGCGCTCTTACGTATGGTTCCGTCTCCACCAGGTAAAATTAGCGATGGAGAAGTGCTGTTAAATAATGTGGATTTAATGACTCTTTCGCAAAAGGAAATTAAAAATATCAGAGGTAAAGAAATATCGATGATATTTCAGGAGCCAATGACATCTTTGAATCCGGTTTTTACTGTCGGAAACCAACTGGTTGAAACCATTCTTGAACATAAGGACCTATCTCGTGCAGATGCGCTGAAAGAAGCAATAGAGCTGTTGAGGTTGGTACAGATCCCAGCACCAGAGCAGCGGATAAAGGAATATCCACATCAACTTTCGGGAGGAATGCGTCAACGTATTATGATCGCGATGGCGCTTGTCTGTGAACCAAAGGTCTTGATAGCCGATGAGCCGACTACTGCTTTAGATGTAACTGTCCAAGCACAAATATTTGATTTACTTAAAGAAATTCAGGCGAAAACACAAATGAGTATTATACTTATTACGCATGATTTTGGAGCGATAAGCGAGATGGCTGATCGAGTAATTGTAATGTATGCAGGCTACAAAGTCGAAGAAGGTACACTCGACGAAATTCGTAACAGCCCACTTCATCCTTATACACAGGGTTTGTTGCGATCAATGTTGGTAATAAAGCCGGATTCCTCTGGCTTCAAAATGCCGTTGCCTGAAATACCGGGGTCTGTTCCAGATCTCCTTAATCGTCAGCCAGGGTGTCCTTTTGGGCCTCGTTGTAGCCAAGCTACGGTTAAATGTAGAAGCATGCCGCCCAACTTTAACCTTGGTTTCAAGCGGTCAGTAAAGTGTTGGCTGGCGGACAATGGTAGAGTCGAATGAGCGAAAGTGAAAAAACACACACACTCCTTAAAGTGGATAAATTGAAAGTTCATTTTGAATTAAAGCGTGAAAGCTGGTTTTCTGATAAACCCGTTGTGCATGCGGTTGACGGAGTAAGCTTTGATATAAATCTTGGTAAAACTCTTGGTTTGGTTGGTGAAAGCGGATGTGGAAAAACTACAACTGGGCGGGCGATACTTGGACTTGTTAAATCGACTGAAGGAACGATTTCGTTTGAAGGAACAAATTTGGGATTAGTTCCTCCAAAAGAGATGCTTCAATTACGTCAACGGATGCAGATTATATTCCAGGATCCGTACTCGGCGCTTAACCCTAGACAAACTGCCGGAGATATCGTTTTGGATCCCTTATTAGTTCATAATATAGGTAATTCGAAAGAACGTCAGGAAAGAGTTGATGAGCTTTTTTCTCTAGTGGGACTACAAAAAAATCAGCAACTACTCTATCCACATCAATTTTCTGGAGGTCAAAGGCAGCGAATTTGTATAGCTCGTGCATTGGCATTAAAACCTGATTTTATTGTGTGTGATGAACCAGTGTCAGCTCTAGATGTGGCTATTCAGGCACAAATCTTGAATTTACTGTGTAAATTACAAGATGAATTAAACTTAACATTTTTATTTATTTCACACGACTTGGCTGTAATTCAACATGTTTGCGATGAAATTGCAGTTATGTACCTTGGAGTAATTGTTGAGAAAGCTAGCCGTTTGGAACTATTTGAGAACCCGCGACACCCCTATACTCGGGCACTATTATCGGCTGTTTTATCGGGTTCACCGGAGATTAAGGTGGATCGCATTCGTTTGGAGGGAGATATTCCAAACCCAATCAACAAACCCACAGGTTGCAGGTTTCGCACCCGGTGTTCTTATGCAAAAGAAATTTGTGGCGAATTAGAACCGGTACTGGAAGAAAAATCTTCCGGGCATTGGGAGGCCTGTCATTTTCAGACGGCTAACAATCAATAGAGATTTTAATTGGACGATGGAACGTTTGATATTAATATCTTTTATGAAAATTACTCTCAACTGAAGTTAAAAATTGGCCCCTTAGTGTGCTGTGGTATATTTTAGAGCTCTGCAATTTGATTAAGGCTTTTCTATTGGAGTTAGAGAGCACAAATCAAAGAGATGTAATCTTTATGCGCCTGAGAGTATATACACTTTTTAACCATATAAAAAAATAAAATATGTATTAGTCAATAGTATAAGTTCGAGATCCTCTATCTTTGTGATTTTACTAATGAGATCGAAGAACCATTCCAGAATCTATTTCAGTTCGCTTGCCATCTAGCATGGGTATTTTGCCATTAACGAGAACATGCGCGATGCCGGTAGCATATTTTCGGGGAGTTTCCACAGTAGCGTGACTTTTAATATGGGCTGCATCAAAAACTGTGATGTCCGCATATGCTCCTGTTTTTAAAACCCCTCGATCACTTACTCCTAACCGCTCAGCAGGCAGAGAAGTAATACGCCGTATTCCTTCCTGGAGAGTTAGAATGCCTTCATCACGGACATAATGAGATAAAAACCTAGCAGCCCAACCATATCCTGATAGTGAACCAATGTGGTGTTTTAAACAGCCGTAAGGAGCAAGAGCCTGCGTGTCTGAAATCACTGCGCATTGTGGTTGCTCCAACGCAAGTTTGATATCTCCATTGTTGAAGGATTGGGATGTCCACATTAGGTGGTTCATGTCGGTAACTTTTTCATCTAGAAGAAGGTCCAAGACAGCGTCGTAGGGATGAGAGTTTTTCCTTCGACCAATCTCGTCGAAACTCATACCAACGAGGTCCTTGTTTGCTTCGGATTGCATGAGCACGATTTTGTTCCAACCGTCTGAGTTTACTAAACGCCACATTGGACGTGGGTTACGTTTAATTTTTTCTCGGGCAACTGGATCACGAAGGCGTTCCCGAACCTTTTCACTTCCACCTTCTCGTGCCCATTGCGGTAGGATAGCAATAACGTGAGTGTGAGACCAATCATGCGGAATTACATCGAATGCAACATCGACACCATGTCCTCGAGCCTCTTCACACATATCGATTGCGTGTTGCATGGCGTATTCTGGTGCACCAAACTTAGGTTGAATGTGAGAAATCTGTAGCCGTGCGCCTGCGGCACGAGCTGTTGCTAGTGCCTCCCCAAAACCTAAATCGTAAAAAAGATCACGATTCCGTACATGAGTTGCGTAGAGTACGTTATGTTTTGCGGCTACTTTGGCCAAATCTGCTAACTGATCTGGGCTGGCCAGACTTCCTGGCCAGTATTCCAACCCGGTGGAAAACCCATAAGCACCACCCTCAATGCTCTCATCCAGAAGTGCCACCATTCCGTCCATCTCGTCTTCATCAGCAGGCCGTAGAGCATCTCCAACTATTGCCCGATGAATTGTTCCATGTCCAACAAAGGCTGCTACGTTTACACCAAGTGGTGTTTTGTCTAAGTGGTCAAGATACTCACCAAAAGAGCGCCAGTCAGTATCTACAGCGCCGTCGATAAATCCTGGTGACATTAGAGCAATATCTGAATTGGATCTTGCTGGTGCACAAGACACTCCACACTGCCCTACAACTTCAGTGGTAACACCCTGATGAACCTGGCTCTCGGCGCGTCCGTTTGCAGCTAAGGTGAAGTCAGAATGAGTATGAAGGTCAACAAATCCTGGAGATACGACTAAACCGGCCGCGTCAAGAATATGATTGGCCTCTGCATTGACGTTTCCTATTTCAACGATTTTTCCATCCTTAACAGCTATATTTGCCTTGATGGCGTTTCCGCCCGTGCCGTCGTAGACATCTCCATTTTTGATCAATACATCTAACATTTTTTATCTCCTTAACAGTTAAGAGCGCAATAATTTGAGACTTACAGCAGGATTATTAACTAAAATTATTTTTTTATTACAGTTGATTTGTTGAACTTTTCTAATAATTAAATTAGCTTAAGTTACACAAAAAAATCTGTACATTGCTATTTTTACATACAATTATTCCCTATAAGCATAACTCGGCACTATAGTTAAAAAATATTCTTTAATTAATAGGGTCTAGATTTTTTTGTGGTAATATTGCCCAAAGTTTTTCTATAAGATTATCAGTTTTCTCTAAAGAATTATCAGTTTTCCCTAAAAAGCGATATATTCTTACCTCTAGATGAATATCCCAAGATTTGTTACCACCTCTAACTAAGGTTTTACGTACAAAAGAATCTCTTATAGATGAGTCTGGTAGCCAAGCTAGACCGTGTCCTTCAATAGCCATCTTTTTTATTGAGTCTGACATTGGGCTTTCGTATATTCGATTAAGTTGGAGTTTAGTTTTCAGATTTGAAAGAAAATTCACCTCTGTTTTACCAAGATACGATTCTGAGGCGTAAGACAAATGAGGTATTGGGTAAGCGCATGATCCGAGTAAAGTATATAAGGGCTTATTGTTATCTCCTGGTGCAGATACTGGGACAAGTTTTTCAGTTCCAAGTACTTTATATGGATACTTGGTTTCATCAATAGTGAGTGGCAAATCTGGGTGATAGTGGCAAATTAGAAAATCACAGCTACCGTCAACTAGAGTTTCAATACGATTATGGGTGAAACTTAAAATAAGCCGTGTTGAGATTTCACCCAATTCATTTTGCAGTTTAGACAACCATTTTGGAAAAAAATATGTCGAAAGGCTATAAGGCGTTGAAAAGTTAATAGTATTCTTACTCAGTCTGTTCATGTCACGTAATTCAGTTCGAGAGTCAAAGATTAATTTTAAAGATTGCTCTCCTACATCACGAAACATCATTCCTGCTTGGGTTAATTTTGTCGGATAAGTACTTCGGTCAACCAACGGCACACCAATCCAAGTTTCTAATTGCTGAATTCGGCGACTGAAAGCGGGTTGCGTTACATTTCTTTCCTCAGCAGCTCGAGAAAAGTTTTTACTCTTAGCCAGACTTAAAAAATCTTCGATTAATTTAAAGCTCATTATTAGTAACTTATTCCTATCTATAAGGTTCACGATACTTAATTTTCAAGTAATGTATATTTACTGAACCTTAGTTATATATATACTTTACATATGCAAAATATATATACAAATTATATATAAATTTAAAAAATAATCTATAAGTGATTTATCTTACATTTAATTGCGGTTTAGTTTTCTCTGAGGCAAATCAATTTGATCCGTAGATTTACTGGAAATGTTGATATCTAAAGGAATAAATCTTTTATCTAAGAAAATAGTATTAACTAAGTATAAAGAGTTATAAAAATATTTATAAAACTTGGAGTTAAAATAATGCTTAAACAACAGCAACCACCTAATGAAGTGACAATAATTGGTGCTGGAATAATTGGGGTTTGTTGTGGATTATCTCTTTTAGAAAAAGGTTACTCAGTGACAATTATTGATCGCACTGACCCTGGAGAAGCAGCTAGCTTCGGTAATGCAGGGGTCATATCTCCTTGGTCATGCGTCCCACAATGTTTGCCAGGAGTTTGGAAAAATATTCCAGGATGGCTTATTGATAAGAATACCCCAGTGAGTTTCAGACTCCGCGAACTTCCCACTTTGTTGCCTTGGGCTTCTAAATTCCTATCAAACAGTACTAAAGATAAGGTTAACAATATTGCGGATATGATGGATGGATTGATGTTTAACAATATTCTGGCCTATCGGCATCATTTGAAGGGTACAGGGCAAGAGGATTTGCTTGTGGATAGTTGGTACATCAATGTGTTTAGGGGGCTAAAAAAGCCAAACCTTGAGGATTATGCTTGGAAATTGCGGATTGATCGAAAAGCTCCAATAAGTGTTATTGGAAGGGAAGAGCTTTTGAACTTGGAGCCGCATCTTTCAGGAGATTGCCAAAGTGCAATAGTAATAAAAGGGCAAGCAAGAGCTGTTCACCCTGGAAACTTATGCAAAGCATTAGCAAAAAAATTTTTTTCGAATGGAGGAAATTTTGTGAAGACTAATATTGATTCCCTGAGTTTAAATACGAATGGTACTTATACCCTTCACAGTGAAGACGGCAATTACACCAGCAAAAAGCTGGTGCTAGCAGCAGGAATATGGTCGTTAGATTTGATCAAGTCATTAGGGCTTAAGATGCCACTAATCTCAGAACGAGGTTATCATGTTGAGTTTCCTGACCCGGGCATAGTTTTGAATAACTCTGTTATGGATGTAGCTGGTAAGTTTGTTGTAAGTTCCATGAGTGGAGGAATTCGGTCGGCGGGAACAACAGAGTTTGCTCAGGTTAATGCGCCACCAAATTATGCACGTGTACAAAGTCTAGAAAGACTAACAAAAAGTTTATTGCCTGATCTAAATACTAAAAATATGAAAGATTGGATGGGTGTACGCCCATCGTTTCCAGATAATCTTCCAGCAATTGGGTCAATCCCTGGTTTCCACAATCTTTATTCTGCTTTTGGGCACAGTCATTATGGCATGGGGATGGCGCCGGCTACTGGTAAGATCATCGCGAATTTTATTTCTGGGGAATCTCAAAATATTGACTTAAATCCTGTCAAACCGGATAGATATCTATAAGAGACAACCTGCTCCGCCACCATTAAATGGTTTTAACATATTGATTTTTAATGCAGTTATGTTTTTTTAAAAAATATTCTTAATGCACCCATTATTCCAATGAGGATTATCAAATAAGTAAGAATAATTAATGACCATTTAATCGAGTTGATGCCAGATCCTAATGAAACCATTTTTCCGGATACTAAATTTGAATTTAGATAGGTTTCTAGCATTAATAATTCAACGTAATTCTCTACCCAATCGAAGATCATAGCAAGAATAGGAACTATGAAAAATAGACGCTTGGTTTTAAATAAGCACAGAATCCAAGATGCGTACATTACAGCATAAAAAAATGCAAAAATTATGTCCCAAATTTGAAGAAATTGGTTGTAACAAATAAGTTGAATACGGTTCCTTGATTCAAAGAAGTTTTGAACGGTATCTAGAGTGTAATAAAAAGAAAGGCCTAATGAATTTGTCCCAACATCTAGAGTGAAACATCTACTGAAATGACCTAATATAAATTTTGTGTATAAGAGCATTACTAAAGTAGATCCGATAGCGAAATATAGAGTTCTGTGATTTTTAAAATATTTAGTGGTCTTGATCATGTTTTTATATTTCCGTTGATTAGAATTTCCAACATTAATTATTAATACATAAAGTAGTATTTCTATTGGCTATAAGCCATTCATTATTAATAATTTTACCCTCTTAACAAGCTCACTATAGAAAAGTTTTGATTAATTTGATGATACACATATTGTTGTTCACATTTCAGAATGTCTAGATTACTCTTTTTTCAAATTCACGAGAAGACATTAGGGGATATAAAAATGGCTGATATAAATAATGCCCAACTAGAGGCAGTTCTTGACCTAATACCACATCAGTATCGAGGACCTGGTGGTGTCGTGGGCGTTGTCAAAGATGGTCAAATTATTGCTACACGTGCTTGGGGGTACTCTGATCTTTCTAATCATCAGGCTATGACAGATCAAACCCGACTTCCGATCTGTTCAATCTCAAAGCAATTTACCTGTGGTGTTTTGCTAGACAAAATCGATAATCTTAATCGTTTAAATGATCGTGTTTCGGCTTTTTTCCCAAAATTCAGAGGTACTATACCGACCATAAAAGAGCTTTGTGATAACCAATCTGGGTTACGGGATTATTGGGCACTTTCGATTCTGCAGGGCGCAAAAGCTGAACAAACGTTTGAACGAGATGATGCGTTACCTTTATTGGCAAAGATGAAAACTGGACATTTTGAACCGGGCACTCGGTATTCATATTGCAATGGTAACTTTCGTATATTGTCCGAGTTGATTGAGGCAGAAACAGGTGAGTCCATGGACGCTCTTTATTCTGAAGTGATTTGGGCTCCTGCGGGCATGGACACAGCTGTGTTAAATTCAGATACGCGATACCCAACCGACCAGGTTGTTGGTTATGAAGGCAATGATGAGACTGGATTTTTTCCAGCTAATAATGGAATTTACTGGGTTGGTGATGCAGGTATTTCTGCTTCACTTCAGGATATGTTGGCCTATGAGATTTGGATTGACAAGACCCGTGATGATGTCGGCGGTATTTATCGCCGACTTTCCGAGCCACCTTCATTTCGTGACGGCACACCTGCTAGCTATGGTTTCGGTTTGGCACACCAGACAGTTTCAGGTGTGAAGGTCACCAGTCATGGAGGTGCACTACGTGGATTTCGTGCCTTTCGAATGCACGCGGCGGTAGAACGATTGTCTGTCGTCGTGATGTTTAATCACGAGGCTAATATGTTTGGCGCGGCGGTTTCTGTTTTGCAGGGTGCCCTTGGGATTGAGGCTCCAGCTTCACAGCCGATTCCACAAGGTTGGGACGGCCAATGGATTTGCCGTGAAACAGGTTTGTTGGCACGGTTGGAAATAGGAAAGATGGGGGGGGGGGAGTTAAAATTTGCGACCTCCGATAACGTTGTTTTCGGGTTGGATGGACATCTGGAGGCTGAAGGGGTCATGCTTACGCGAGACGGAAACACTCTGACAATGCAGCGAGATGCTGAAAATATGTTAACAACTCTTGATTCACTTGCCGCTGAAGTAGCTCCTTTGGATATGGAAATTGCTGGGTGCTACGAGGCTGAAGAACTAGAAGCTTCTATGGTGATCGAGATTCGAGATGGAGGAGCTTATGTGCGGATTGAAGGGATGTTTGGGTCAGGAATCATGGAGCGTCTACACCCTGTTGGGCTTGACACGTGGATCATGGCAACACGGCGGTCTATGGATGCGCCTGCACCTGGGGACTGGACGCTGAGCCTTTCGCGCAATGACGCCGGACATGTGACGGGATTCCGTTTGGGTTGTTGGTTAGCACGCCAAATCGACTATATCAAAATCAGCTGATTGAATTGGCGCCAATGCGCAAAGTTAAGCCTAGTGGACAACTAGAGTTTCTATAGCGATAAGCCTTTCTTGACCATTATCCAAAACATGATTGAAATAACAAAAACTATAAACCAACCAAGTATCTTCAATGGTTTCATCTGTTTTCTTAACCAACTTTTTTTACCATCATCACTCACCTAAACAAACCCCTATAGAATGAAAATTTTATCAATTAATAACTCTTTCATAAAAAAAGAGGTTAGGAAAACTAGCCTTAATTTACTAATTTATTATCTTTACTGTTTGGGCTTGTAAACCATAGGCCCTAGTAACTCCAAACCCATCTTGAGATAATAGTGCTTTGCGCTTAGTTGCAAACGGCTTGCAATCAGTTCAAGTATGCTTTCTTTTGTGTGGTGGTAGGCATCCACTTAGCAGTTTTTTTAAATCTCACCAAGATTTCCCCAAACCGCTTTTGTTACTTTATTGTCTACTCAAATTGAGGGTTGTGTCTTCAGGTCACTAATATCAGAGTTACCAAATTAAAGCTAAAGAAAGGAAGTATCATGAAAGTTTCAGATATGAACTGGAAACAGGTAGAGGCCTGGCTCAAGGAAGATGATCTTGCCGTCTTACCACTTGGAAGTACTGAACAGCATGCCGGACTTTCGCTTTCCGTTGACTCTATTTTAGCAGAAAAAATTGCTTTAGATGCAGCAGAGCCACTAGGGGTTCCAGTTTTTCCAGTGATGCCTTACGGCCTTGCACCCTATTTTTTGAGCTATCCCGGGACTATAAGTCTTCGGGTCGAGACCTATATCCGGGTAGTCCGTGACATCTTGGATTGCCTGTATGGGCATGGATTTCGTCGGATTTTGATTGTCAACGGCCATGGCGGAAATCAACCCGCTGGCAGCCTAGTTATCGAATGGATGGCTGATAATCCCGACTGTCAGGTAAAATTCCACAATTGGTGGAGTGCGCCTAAAACTATGGCTAAGGTCCAGGCGACCGACACAGTTGCGTCGCATGCATCTTGGATGGAAAATTTTACCTGGACACGACTGGATGGTGTTGAATTTCCAGAGCATCAAAAACCGATGATAGATCTAGAAAAGATGCGTCTGATGAACCCCAAAGGCGTACGCAAATATCTGGGGGACGGAAACTTTGGTGGTTATTACAAGCGGCCCGACGCGGAAATGCAAGAAATTTGGGAAGTAGCGACAATCGAAACACGTTCCATTCTTGAAGGAAAATGGAGTTGAGCGCTCCAATCCTAATCTGGGGTGCCGGTGCGATCGGTGGTTCCCTTGGTGCGGCTTTTATTCGAGCTGGGCATGATGTTGTCATGGTCGACAATGTTCCAGCGCACGTGGATATGATTAATCAAAAGGGGCTTCGTATTGTTGGGCCAGTTTTTGAAGATGTAGTGAAAACAAGTGCTTATCTTCCAGAAAACCTTACTGGAGAGTATGACCAGATATTTTTATGCGTAAAAGCACTTCATACTGAAACAGCAACACACGCTTTGATGCCACATTTAGCTGATAACGGGGTGGTTGTGTCTGCTCAAAATGGTCTGAATGAGGATACTATCGCACGTATTATAGGGGTCAAAAGAACAATTGGTTGTTTTGTCAATTTCGGGGCAGATTATCTGGAACCAGGTGTTGTGACGTACGGTGGTCGTGGCGCGGTGGTGATAGGGGAATTGAATGGTAAAAAGACAGACCGAATTGTTGCTCTGCATGAGTTGATGTGTGACTTTGAATCAAACTCGGTTCTTACCTCAAATATCTGGGGTTATCTTTGGGGCAAACTGATTTATGCTGCGCTCTTGTTTGCTACTGCACTGACTGATGACAGCATTGCAGATGTTTTGGATAATCTGGTTGTTCGTAATCTGTTGACCCGTCTGGGGCAAGAAATAGGCGCTGTAGCTGACTCTGAAGCTGTCAAAACTGAACCTTTTGATGGCTTCAATCCGTTCGCCTTCAGACCTCACGTTCCTCAAAACGCACTTGATAAATCTTTTGATGATATGGTTGCTCATAATCGCCGTTCGACAAAATCGCACTCCGGAATCTGGCGTGATTTGGCTGTACGTAAACGCAAGACCGAAGCCGAAGCGCAGCTTGGGCCGATCATTAAGGTTGGACAAAAAAATGGCATTGCGACGCCGTTGACATCTCGATTGATGGCGATGGTGCTAGAAATTGAGGCTGGAGATAGACGATTGGGGATAGAAAACCTAAAAGAGTTAACCAAGTTTTAGCATAATATGGAGCCAATGGATGAATATCGAATTTGAAGGTAAGACAGTCATTGTCACTGGTGCTGCCCATGGGATTGGACGCGCTATTGCTGCAAGTTTTGTTACTCACGGCGCACAAGTTTTCGCCTGCGATGTGAACACAGTTGGACTTGCGGAAACACAACGCATCTGTGGGGACTCCTGCGAAACTGTTTTGCTGGACGTTGGCGATCAGGTTGCGGTGCAGACTGCCGTATCAAAAATTGAGGTGGCTAGGAATAAAATTGATATTTTAGTTAACAATGCTGGTGGCGTTTGTGGGCAGGTGGGTCGTCCGATTGAAGAGATAAGTGCTCTCGACTGGCAAAGGATATTTGATGTTAACCTTTCGGGAACATTTTTTATGTCGCAAGCTGCTGCAGTATCGATGAAGCGACAAAAATCTGGTCGTATCGTTAATATTTCCAGTGGTGCTGGACGGTCAATTTCACTAACTGGTATTCAGGCATATGCCAGCGCTAAGGCTGGACAAATCGGGTTGACACGTCAGCTTTCACACGAGTTGGGTGATTGGGGCATCACCGTAAATTGTATTGCGCCGGGGTTCATTCTGTCAAACCCAACAACTGAGCAACAATGGGAAGCGATGGGCGATGCTGGTAAAGAAAAACTTTTAGCTAACATCGCGTTACATCGCCTTGGTAAGCCAGATGACATCGCCAACGCTGTGATGTTTTTTGCCTCTGAACAGGCGAGCTGGATAACAGGTGAAACTTTAGGCGTGGATGGTGGAAAATGAAAGATATTGAAAATTGGTTGGGAGTACATGAGAAAGAAGCAATTGAGAGACTCAAAGCTTTTTGCCGCCTTCCCAGTGTTAGTACTGACCCCGCCTTTTCTTCGGATATCCGCCGGACGGCCGAGTTTACGGCCAGCCAGTTAGAAAAAGCGGGATTTCCAAGTGTCGAAATTATTGAAACCGAGGGCCACCCCAGTATTATAGGCGAATGGTGTGATGTCCCAGACGCACCTACTATTCTGATCTACGGTCATTATGATGTACAGCCACCGGACCCACTAGAAAAATGGAACTCATCACCGTTTGAACCTGTGATTTGTGATGATAGGCTTTATGCTAGAGGTGTATCTGATGATAAAGGGCCTCTGAGTATTCCAATTGAAGTTGTTGCTGCTTTTCACGAGGTGCGAGGTGAGTTGCCAATTAATATCAAGATCATTATCGAGGGTGAAGAAGAATCTGGTAGCCCCAACTTTGCTGGAACTGTAGAACGATTGAAGGATCGGCTTTCCTGTGATCTTGTGATTTCTGCGGATGGTGCAATGTGGCGTGCTGACTTGCCGTCAATGACCGTGGCGAGCCGAGGTCTAGTGGCTTTGGAAGTTTCAGTGCAAGGCGCTCAAAAAGATCTACACTCGGGGCGTCACGGTGGTAGTGCACCAAACGCAATTCGCGCCCTGACCCGAATGCTTGCATCAATGCATGACGATGGCGGCAATGTAGTAGTTGATGGCTTTGCAGATACAGCAATGTTACCAGATCCAGCGATTGTTAGGGCGATAGAAGAAGTCAATTTTGATGCAGGAAAGTATTTTGACGATATTGGTGCGCCAAGACCTGATCCGCTTCCATCAGGAACTGAATTACTGACCTTGCAATGGTTGCAGCCAACACTTGAATTCAACGGAATAAACGGTGGATATGCTGGGGTTGGAACAAAAACTGTGATCCCGTCAGGGGCATCAGCAAAAATTACCTGCCGTCTGATTGTTGGGCAAAAACCAGACCAAGTTGTTGCTAACATCACCCGACATCTGGTGGCGGCGCTACCGCAGGGTTATACCCTTGATATCACGCAGCGTGGACCTGGAAGCGAGGCGTTTTCGTTGGATCCTGCACTACCTGCATTGATTGTAGCTGAAGACGTGTTGGCTGATATTCTGGGTTCCCGCCCTTTGCGGGTAGCAATGGGTGCTACAATACCGATTGGCGCTGTGTTTTCCCGTCATTTAGGGGTTGGGACGATCTTCTTTTCGTTTTCAACTTCAGACGAAGACTACCATGCACCGAATGAGTTTTTCCGACTGTCCAGCTTTCGCAATGGCATGATTGCTTGGGCTCGGTTGATTGATCGACTGGGAAAAGGCTTTCAGTGAGATAATATCAGAAGCTGCTGACAGACCTAGGTTTAACTGATGTAATTGGATCGCTCTAATGAAGTAAAAATTTTATTAGTTTTTGTTTAAAATCCAATAAGCATAAAGTCTGTTAAAATTTTTATCTAACATAGTAATATTATCCAGAATTAAACATAAATAATATATTACTGATAAATTTTTTTATTTTGTGGGCAGTTTTGTAATTATTAGGGCTAATACAAAAGCTAGAACACTTAGAGTTATGAATAATGTTGTAAAGCCATCTCTCAAATGTAGGATAGCAATTGTGGGTACTGCCAAGGCAGATGCGCTAAAAGATATTAGATATATTAAAGCAAAAATTCTAGATCGAAGGTGATGTGGAATATTTCGTGCAAGTAATGTGTCCGAGATTGGTAGTGTTGCATATACCAGGGCCATCATACAACTAATTGAAATAATTAAAAATAAATCAGTTGAGAAAATCACTAATACCATTGAGCAAGAGAGTAAAATTGAAATAGTAATGAAAATTGGTTTAACTCTGAAACGGTCGATCAAGTGACCAACGGTTAGTTGTGCACATGCTGCAAATATATATATTCCAAAGGCTAAAAACCCGATTGAATGCCCATTTTCGCCAATAGTATTAAGACGATCGTCTAAGAGCTTTGGAAGCGAGACAATAGCGGCGTTGAACATAAATCCAATAATTATAGAAGAAAATGCAATTATCTTAAATATAGTTAGCCAATTGGGGTTATTTTTTTGAGATTTGTTATGTTGAGATTTTTCTATGAGGTCACTTTGTGTGTGGTTAGGAGTAAACATAAGCCATATCACGCCTAAGGTGAAAGAGATTAGACCAGGTATATAAAACGCGGCTTGCCAACCTAGTGCATTCGCTAAACTGGCTACCGTAATAGTCGAAAAGGCGACTCCCAGGTTTCCCCACACTCCATTAAAAGCCAAACGACGCCCCATTGTTTCCGGTTTTCCATCTGCCAGCATTGCTATCCCAACAGGGTGATAAATAGACGCAAATATACCTAACAAAAATAATGCCAACGCAATTTGAGTGTAACTTTGAGAGATCGCAATTAAGAAGCACGATATGCTTGATCCGAAAAAGAAAATACTCATCATACCATGTCTGCTCCAGCGATCTGCCAACCAGCCGGCTGGAAGTGCCCCTACGCCAAATGCAATCCAACTCCCAGTTGTAAGCATTATCAGGGTGCTATAATCCGCATCGAAAAATGTTGCGGCAAGTGCAGCGACGACTGGGAATAGTAACATTAAAAGATGTACTAATCCGTGCCCTATATTGATCAAAATGATTTGTATTAACGGCAATTTTATTCATCCTATAAATAATGTTTAATAAGTAAGTGGGATTTACGTGTTGTGAAATTAATATTTAATGGCTGTGCCTTTTAAAGTGGTTTTTGAGGCGGCGATTGTGGTGAGCAAAATAGCAAGGAGTTTAATAGTTATCAGCCTGACGCATCTTTGATTTTGTCGCAACAGAAAAACCTTATTGCTGGAATTAATGCTACCCTAGACTTGTTGGCTTTGATTGCTTCAGGGAAAAAGGTCTTCTGAAAATCTAACTATTTGACAATGGTGTTAATAATCACATAACAATATATGACCAATATATATAAAAAATGCTAAACCAAATCACTGTAGCGTTGATAAAGTCAACAAAAGCGTTGATAGAGTCAACAAAAAAGTCGACAGTTTTTAGGATCTATGTTTAACTAATTATTCTGTCTTAAGGTGGCACGCAAACTAGCAAAGAAAGGAATTCATAATGAAAAATAAGAAATTCGTATTTTCACTGATTGGCGCTTTAGCGGCAACTATGATGTATTCATCAGCCTATGCCGACAAGTCTAACGATACGCTAAATATAGCAATAGACCGAGAGCTCGAATCAATTGATGCCTATTACAATACTGCTCGAGAAGGTATTGTGATATCGAGGTTGATTTGGGATGGCCT
>Ga0209816_1000301_pt1 | contig 40293 bp, 50 predicted proteins | sample CoawatmetaG01DNA_FD_187509 | JGI IMG/M metagenome (GOLD analysis project Ga0209816, IMG submission 187509) | Marine microbial communities from the West Antarctic Peninsula - Coastal water metaG017-DNA (SPAdes) (version 2) | ecosystem: Environmental > Aquatic > Marine > Coastal ...
CTATATGCCATGTGGCACCTCTTATTCTACGTAGAAAGACTCTCCACAGCCACACTCGGCTGTAACATTTGGGTTGACGAATTTAAAGCCTTCGTTCAATCCCTCTTTTAAATACACTAACTCAGATCCAGCTAGATAATTTTTACTCTTCTCATCTATCACTATCGTCACACCTCTATCGGCTATAACAGTGTCATCTCTATAGACCTCGCCATATGTATATTCTAGCACATATGCTAAACCACTGCAACCAACTGTACGAACTCCTACTCTAATACCTTCACAATCTGGCTGAGATGCCAGTTTTCGAATCAACGGTTCGTATGCAGATTCCCCTATAGTGATCATCTTACTTTACCAAACTCAATGTTATCTTCTTATCAGCAAAGAACGTTGGAGTATTGCCATCAAAGCCTGCCCCATTGTTCAGTAGTTCGACCATTCGTGTGGCTAGTTCTTGGGTGCCAGTATAATACACTGTCAATCCACTAGGCTTCTCTAACACACAATACTCAGTACCTTTATCGGTTACCGTATATTTCACTCAGTCATCTCCTTGATCTTATTTGCCAATTTATCCACATCTCTGCGTAGCAATTCGATCTCGTTTGAAACATTGGGATACTTTCTTTTCCATGCAATACCTTCTTTATCCAGAATATCAATGCCATATCGCTTACTTGCCCAACTCGCTATGTCATCGAAACGATCATAACACCAGATTCCTGCACGAGTATCTTTAAACCATTTCGTTGATGCCGCACCTAATAGTGCACCCGCAACGTTACTAACTATCCACATCCACATATGTTTCTCCTTATTTTAGTCCACCAAAATCTGGCTTACTCTTGGGTTTATTGCTACGATACGATAGAACATTATTACTGTTACCATCATTTCGCTCTGCTTTCATTCTCTCTCCAAAAGCGCCCTTATCTGCAACAGGACCATCATTAACTAGACCTTGTTGAGCAGACTCTTCAGCATCATATAGCTTCATCTTAGATCGATCTACACCGATCACAAATCGCTTAAGTGTGTTTGTGTCACCCCAACGATTTTTCAACTGCTTTACCATCAACTGCCCTAGACCCTCAAGTTCTTCTGTAGATATCAGACCGAACATAAAGTCAGCAGTAGCTGGTAGACCGAACGACTCAGACGTATCTTCGAGGTTCAAATCAGAACTACTATAACCTGTACGAGTTGTCTGCGTAGCACTAAGAATAGGCACGTTAAACTCTACAGCTAGTCCACGAAGTTCTTCAGCAATAGCTTTGATCAACGTATAAGAGTTGACATTACCACCGGCTTTCATTCTAGCACTTGTACATATATTTAGATAATCAATGTATATGATATCTGGCATAAAGTTCTTCTTTAGTTTCAACTCATTCAAGAGGTGTCTAAAGTGTGAAGAACCCGCACTAGCAGTAGGATACTCTTTAACAATCAACTTACCTGTAGTCTTAGCTTTCACTCTATTGATACGCTTCATGAACACATCTTTAGGCATATCTTGTAGACTGTCCATAGTTGTATTCATTAAGTTAGCATCGATACGCTCAGAGATTTTCTCTTCAGCCATTTCCATAGTAATATATAGTACATTCTTACCGTCCATCAGATTGGCTGCCGCACAGTGCGTCATGAATAGTGTCTTACCAACACCAGTACCAGCTAGACAGATACTAAGAGACTTTCTAGATAAACCACCCTTAGTAATCTTGTTGAAGAGATCGAGGTCGAAACCAACCTTGTCTTCTTTACTATGATAGAACTCATATCGGCCTTCAGTGTCTTCTAGAAAATCGTGACCAATTGCTTGATCAAAAGAAACACCAAGAGCAGTAGACAAAAGATCAGGAATTGACCCCTTGTCTAGCTCCTGATGAGCACCGTCCAGTACGAGAATAGCTTCACGAACTGCATTGAAGACTGCCTTATCTTGGCAGAACTTCTCAGTCTTATCTACGATCCAGTCAATATCAGTTTTATCATCATACTCTAAAGCATCAATAGTTTCTACGATGTTCTTATATTGATCATCGCTGATATTGTCCTTCTCTTCGATAGAAATACGCAGGGCTTCCCGAGTGGGAATCCCGTTGTAATCAGAGATATACTTGACGATAGATTTGAATATTGTTTTGTCAGTAAAGTCACCGAAGTAATCTTCACTTAGAAACGGTACAACTCTTCGCATGTAATCTTCATTATGTAATAAGCCCGCAAGGACAGTGTTCTCAATCATCTACTAAGACCTCCTCGATCTTAACATTACTTTGGTCATCTAACATAGGACCATTAGCCATAGTGTAACTATTCTTAATGTAGGTAGCAAAGTCAGTCTTTTCAAACATCATTAACCAGAACTCATTGTTATCATGTATCTCTTTGGCTCTCATCTTAGAAGGCATAAGGACTTCACCAGTAGCTGGATTAACAGCCTCATACCAACCAACATTTGGCTTAACTAGATAACCGCCAGCCTCTGCAACATCCATCAACCCAGACCACTTAGAGATACCGCCTTCAAATGTAACAGTAACAGGGATCTTAGACTTCTCACGAACATAACGAGACTTCTCGATATTGATGATAAAGTGGTAGCCCTTAATCTCAGTGCCAACCTTCTCTTGTTGACGACCAATAATCCAAATAGAATCAGCAGAATAGTAAGCACCAGTACCACCAGACACAACGTCTTTAGGATACAAGCCAATCTCTTTGTACGTGTGATTTACTGCCACAAGTGGAATATCTTTCAAATTCAAATGCGGTGTGATCATACGGAACAAAGACTTCATCTGCTTTGCACGTGACATATCTGCAACAGACTTACCGTCCATAGCGTCATCAACTTCTTTCTTAGAAGCAAGGTTACCAATAGAATCGATAACGATACAGACTTTATCGTCTTTGGTTATACCCTCTAACTGCTTCATAATATCAAACTTTAACTCTTCGACATTCGTAATAGGTGTATGGATAACTTGATCCATGTTTACACCAAACGATTCGAAGTAAGCTTGAGGTGTACCAAACTCAGAATCATAAAATAAGATTACAGCATCTTTATTCTTCTTTTGATATGCGGCTGCCATAAGCAACGCAAATGCAGATTTAAAATGCTTTGATGGACCTGCAAGCATAAGCAAGCCAGGTGTCAAACCACCGTCTACACGACCAGACAATGCTACGTTTACCATAGGCACAGGTGTCGGTGACATTTCTTTCTTACCATAGACTTTAGAATCCATGATAGATGCTGTTAATTTAACTGTCGAATTTCTCGCCAGCTTCTCCATTAATGATGACATAATTTACTCCTCTATTATATACTTTAGTCTGACTAGTATAACACTAATCATTGTAGATGTCAAACAGTTTCTTTTCAAATTGTTCAATTTTATCTGTGCGGTTTGGCCAGAGGATGTACTCTTTCTCTGGATTTGCCTTTAGATTATTAAGCAAAGGCACTATAGCATTGTAGAGATCATCTAGTCTCTTTTGCGTACCCTCTGCGTTAGATGCTACTGTAGTAGCTGTGGTTTTAAGTTCCTTTACCGACTGTAATTCGTCTTCATCTACTGCCGTGAAACCAAAGTCAAAAATGTCTTTTGTCATGAGAAAAAACCCTCCAATGAGTTTATGTATTCTAGTTCCCAGTTGATGGCATCAGATACCAACTTCAAGGGTTCTTTGAACGTCTTGTTAAATTGTGTTTCATAATCTACATATTGGTGCAGTCCGAACTCTTCTGGTAGGAACTGTGCAAATGATATAACATTCTCCATAATTGGATTAGGCATTTTCATGTAACAGAACTTCACTTTGGTACCGTTCTTGATCTCTTCGGTATTCAACTTAGCTTTCTTTAGTTGCTGATTATATAGTAATGCTCCACGAACATGAATCGGTGTGCCACTTTTATAAGTTATATGCTTATCTTTCCACTTAGCAATGTCACTCACACCACGAGGAAACGAAACGTCTTCTGGTGGCAAAGTCTTAAACTCTTCAAAGAACTCTGCTACGAACTTTTGTAGTTCTGCTTCAGTAGAGTTCAACATCAACTTATATGCCTTAACAAACTTATCACGTACAACTTGAGGCGTAGAAGACTTAACAGCTTCGATGCCCATCACTTTAAGCTTTGGCTCTGCGTACTGCACACCCTCGTTATTGTGAACGTTCAAGATGTAACGCTTCTTAGCCATCCATATGCCCTTATCAGCTATAGCCTCACGTGCCATAACCATACGATTTTCAAAAGCATTCATTTGTGTAAACATTCTATCATAAGCTTTAGCCAGAATAGGAACGATCTTTTGCTCACAGGCTTGGTCGATAAATTTTACTGGATCTTTAGGATTCACAGCATTGACCAGAGGTTCCATGTTCACGTATAATGAGTCAGTGTCCATAGCAATCACGTAGTCTTTATCATCAGATTTGAGAATACCATTCATCGCATCATTCATAGCCTGTTCAGCCCACTTAATTGCTAACTGACCAGATAATGTAATACCCTCTGCAATACGCATATCAAAGTAACGGAAGTACTGATTACCTAACGCACCATAAAGGGAGTTGAGTAAAATCTTAATAGCCATTTGCGTATTCTCAAGTCTATTTATCTCTCGACTGAGTTCTGGAGTCTTATTCTTCTCATAATCTTGCATTAAAACGAGCATGCCACGTTTGACTTCTTTACGCTCATTGTACAGACCAATAATGATTTCAGGCAATACACCACGCTTGTCGTTACGATACATAGAACCGTTTACTGCTACCGATACGTTTCTTTCACGCAATTCATCATCGATGCCATTCTTCATGTAATACTCGACACCACTTGCTGTGAAATCACCAGGATCATTGAGCAAAGTTTCGGGTGACATATTGTACTGAACAATCAAGTTTGGATATAGAGAGTTGAGGTCGAATGATGTTACCCACTTGCTCATGCCGACATGTGGATCTTTTACATAGCCACCAGGATATGACTCTTTGTGTTTACGTGCAGAAGGTGGTACAGCGATCTTTCGCTCATTCAAATATCGATAAATGATAGAGTCCCAGATAGAAGTCGTACCAAACGTCTCCATGTAGTTCACACCACCCTTGTAAGCTACGATCAAAGCTAAGTCCATAAGACCTGTCTGCTTGTCGATTTGATCTACAACTTGAACATCTCGAATATTGTAGTCAATAAACTTCTGGTGATTGTGTTTGTATAAAGTGTGAAGGCTACCATATTCTGCATATGAAAGCTTCTTCTTGCCTAAGACAACTGAGGCAATGTGATCTAAAGTATAAGATGCTTGTGTACCATAAGAGTAGCCAAACTTAGTGAATAGATCATAGTAATCCATTTGCTGGACACCATACATCTCGTATGCATCTAAGTTCTTACCCTTAACATTAATCTGACGGTGCTTCACAACACCAAACGGAGAGAACTTCTTAACGACATCATTGCCAAGAATCTTTGTAGTTCGATTGATCATATAAGGTATGTCAAAGAAACGTAAGTTCCAACCAGTGATGATGTCAGGACAGTTGTGTGACCAGAATGTTAAGAACTTCAACATAAGGTCATCTTCGCTAGTACAATGTCGATACTGGATCATAGCACCATCTAGTTCTAGTTCAGACTTCGAGGCATCATAATCACCAAGACCCCACACATGAAATACATTATGCAGACTGCTCTTATAGGCAATAGATATGATTGGATAGTTAGCAACGTCTGGCTCTGGGAAACCCTCATCAGACATAACCTCGATATCGATATTACCGACTTCGATCTTCTTCAGACTGTATGGGACGATACCAGGAAACTTCTCAGCAATAAACTGTGCAACGAAGTTGTTGTTACCATGTATTTTGAAATTGTCAATACCTTCATACTTCTTAACAAACTCAGTCGCTTCACTCATAGAGTCAAGTTCTATAGGCTCGATACCAGTACCATCGAATGCTTTCCAGTCACTCGATGGTTTGTTAGATTGAAGATACATAGTTGGCTTGAAAGGGATCTTAGTTTGAATCCGTTCGCCATTATCATTATAGCCTCGATACAGAATTTTATTACCGTATCGGTTAACGCAAGTGTAAAAACTCAATTTATAACCTCATTTTGTATGGTATAGTTTACATTGTACACGATAAGAAACACTTTGTCAAGCGGATTAATCAGATCGCTCACCAGTTCCGTAATCTACAACTACAGGAAAACGTGGTACACCATCAGGCGTTAATCCAAAGTATCTCAGTGTTGCCCACGTAGGAGATTTTTGTGATTCCCAAAGTGCTTTAAGAACGTCTTGTTTGCCTCTAACACCAGAACCACACGTCTCACCATTTGGCATACGTAGGATAAAACGCTTCGTATGTCCATGCCAGTTACCTTGTCCTTGCTCCATAGAAACGACTTCGAACTCTTCAGTGATGAACTCTTTACGCTTCAGTAATCCATTACTACGCTTGTTCTCATACACGATGTCGTTACGGACCATCTGACCTTCATAACCGTCAGTCATGTATTGTCCATACATAGCATCAAGCGATTCTTGATCTGGGCAGTAAGTAGTGGGAACTAGTCGAGTGCATCCCTCTGATTTGATAATAGCCTCTAGTACATGAGTACGTTGTGCGAAAAGAAGACTGGGACCAACACTGCTAAACATATCGTACACATGATATTGTACCATCTTCTCTGCTTCAAGAATATCTTCAGGCGTAGACTTACTTTTACGAACAAGGCTAGTGATCTTATTGAAGTCTTCTTTCAAGTCATGGTTGTACAACTCTCCGTCTAGAACGATATCAGGACTATTCTCTATGATAGACCTAACTGATTCCCAGATGTGTGGACAGCTATTGATTGGTTTGCCTTGACGTGTCCATAGACCATTCTTATCAGCAATACAGCGAATGCCGTCTAACTTAGGCTGACTGAATCCCTCAGATTGATGACGCTTTGTGTAGTCGCCAGCAAGCATGGGCTTGAATCGTTCGTAGGAATCTACGTCTTCTATTTTTGGGAAGTACTCTTTCTCTGCCTTCTTGTCCCAATTAGCTTGGGCTTCTGATTCGGCTTGAGTGCGTGATGTCGTGCCATTGATTTTGCCGACATTCTTAGGTTCGCTGATTTTCCATCCAGAGGTAACTAACTTACCTTCTTGCAATCCAGCTATTGATCTGGTTCCAAATAGGTCTTCAGTATTAGTAGGAAAACCATGTTCGACTAGCCCGACTTCTATAGTCAGTACTCGTATCTTACCTTTACTGTCACGTTTGTAGAGGGTGGGTAGGCTTTGTATAGTTTGCATAATATAGTCTCTCACAATTATTCATTTGATGTATACATTATAGCACTGTTTAGTGCAATTGTCAAGCAAAAAAAAGAGAACTTTCGCTCTCTTTTCGTCAACAAGACGTTATACTAGTTGGGTCAAACAACTAGCGATTACAAAGGTACTTAGCGAGAATAGTATCAAAAAGGATACTGTATCGCAGAAATCACCATCGCAACTCTTTAAAAAAGATGTTGCATTCTTCATCAGTTTTTATACTCCTATAGAAGAAGTTAATATTAAGGTGAGAGCCGAAGCTCCCACCCGTGTCATTACTCTGTGAGTAGTTCTTTTGTATCTACCCCTTTAAAGGACTTATTGATCACAATCTTCTGTGCTTTTTTATCCTCTGGGATGACATCTTCTAACAAAATTCTCAGCATTCCATTACTGAGTGCGGCATCTTTAACTACCACTGTTTCGGCTAGAGTAAACGTTCTTTCAAACGCTCTTGCGGCAATGCCTTTATGAAGGTATTCCTTCTCATCGGTATCGCTAACACTGCCGACTATTGTCAACACACTTTCTTTTACATGGATATCAATGTCATCGTCAGTGAAACCTGCGATAGCCATTTCGACCATGAAAGTAGTATCACTTTCTTTCGTGATATTATAAGGCGGGTATGTGACAGTTTTAGCCGTAGCTGAGTGCATCTGTTCGATGCGATTAAAGATTCGATCAAATCCAACTGTCGTGAATGGATCATATTTTGTTTGCATGTAAGTCATTATAGACCTCCTGTTAAGCAAGGGTTAAAGTTATGAGCCCTCGAAAGCGACTCACTTTTATTTATATAAATTAGTTATGACTTTTATCAATAAACTCAAAAAAGATCATTACTTTTTTGCATAGAGTTTATAAAGAGGAGTTATGACCTTAAGATCATAAAGAGTAGTTATGACTTTAAGATCATAAAGAGTAGTTATGACCTTTTCAGTTCCCACTTTATATTAAGTAGACTGTAAGCAAGTCTTCGAAACAACGAAGGCTTATTGTCTAATTGCAAAAGCATGTACTCTGGTTGTGGAGTGATATAACCTATCGTTCCACCGTAAGCACTAAAAGAAAAGTCTTGAATACATATCACGGAGTTAGAAGTAGCTATGTAATCTAGATGTAAAGGTAACTGCTCTTTCTCTATCATGATGCTATATATTTGATTCCTAACCAGTTTGCTATTTTAGTTTTAATCCAAGTCTGCCTTTCTTGACGAATATGTAGTCCATTATTAGTCACTTGTAACTGCGTCACACTCAATCCAGAGTTTGTGGTACCAGTTATGGACAGTTGCGAATTGGTGCTTAATCCATCGAACAAATCGGTTTGGCAGTATAGGCTCTTTGGGTCATATGGAAAGTCAAACGATAGTTGCTCTGGATCTATATCATAGAATCTAAAACTTAGTTGGTCTTTATTGTACATATCTAAACTCCCGTTGAACCAAATCCGCCTTCACGATCAGTCTTAGGCTCTGGCTCTACATCAACTACAGTGAATTCCAGTTGCGCTTTCTGATCTACAACTTCACCTTGAGCAACCCGCATGCCGTCAAGAATTGCGAATGGATCGCTAGAGATGTTATATAGCATAACGAATGTTTGGTTAGTATAGTCTGCATCAATAATGCCTTCACAGTTTGCTATTGTAATGCCATTCTTCCAAGCTAAACCTGAACGTGCATGAATTCTTAGAGACTGGCTCTCATCTAAGTCGAACACTAAACCAGTTGGCACTAGACATCGTTCACCACTATAGATAGTGATACCTCGTTTTCCGTTTAGGAGTTCGTGCATGGGGCGTTTAGTTTTGGTGTTGTTGTGACCGTATACTGCGAGACTATCTTCTTCACGAAGAGATGCCGATAAGTCGAAGCATGCCGCCCATTCGCTACCATACGTTGGTAGATGCGCTTCAGGAAAGAGTTTATAAATCTTTAGTTCGTCACCCATGTGTATGTCATGCATATCTCCCATTCGAGCATCGAGAGAGTACGTCAACGTATATGGGGGGACTGGTACAGTTTGTGTCCAGTTCTCAGCCAACTGCTGATTTGCAGTGCCGATATGGAGTTCAGATGCCAATGTATCGATATCTTCTTGCGTCATAATATATTCCTTGTTTTAAATTGTATAAAGTATTATCGCTTCTTGCCTATGCTGTATTTGGCAATCAACTCCCACTGGTCTTTCTCTTTGAAAGGAAGAATCTTGATCTGAGATAAAGGAGCAACTGGCTCTGCAATCTTAGATAGGTCAACTGACTTAATCAGTTCCCACTCTTCTAACAAGGTAACAATCATGTTTCTACGGGCACGATCTTCTTCAGAGAAGTCGTTAGTTTTGCCGTCTAGCATGAATAGTTCTTTGAAGTGTACGATGTAGTACTTACCCTGCTTATGCAAGATATGGCACGACTGGTATAGTTTCTGTTCTTTTTTAGAGGCAATGCCAATTCGAGTCAAGGTCTCTTTGACCTTAAGAAAACTCTCTTCATTAGGCAATGTGACCTCAACGAGTTTATCTATTAAATTCATCTTTTAATTCCACCTGTGTCTTGTTGTTTTTTCATAATGCCTAACTGTTCACTAGACAACAAAGACAAATACTCTTGACCGATAACTCTATTACATTTATAATAGTCACACACCAATTCAAGGTCCTCATTACTAGCATTCTTAACCCACTTGCTAAATCGCTTCTTAGGTCTAATGCTATTTATAAGACACTCGTACTGGGGTCGCTTATCCAGATGGTGACATTGGTTCATGAGATTAGCGTGGAGTATGGTATCAGGAAAGTAAGACAAAGCTTTGTTGACTAGCCATGGCTCGTAACCCTTCTCAGCGAGTACATCGTTCTCGCTATCACGCATCATATTCTTTTTGGTAAAATTTATACTGTTTACATACTCAAACGGAGAACTCATCGTTATGCTCCTTATCAATTGTATCTTGATTCACATCATCACTACATTCTTTACACAGATATGCAACACCTTCACCGTCAAGGTATTTATAACGAACTTCAGCGGGATTCTTACCAACTAAAGCTTCGCACATCAAGCATATCTTATCCGCAGTCTTACTGAAAGGATTGAGTTTCATTTCCAATCAACTTCGGCCATAAGAGTGGCTAATGCCGCAACACGATTAATCTCAGTGTTTGCAACGAAAGCTTCTTTGTACTGATACTCGGACAAGATGATAATGGCATCAGCAATGCTTTGTGTGGAATTAACCTTAGATGGTAATACATCATATAGTTGACGATACAGAACAGCGGAATCTACGTCAATGTTCTCAGCAACCCACTTACGTGTGGCAGTGAAATCTTTGCTCTTCATTAGATCGATTAGACCACTGATACTATCACCAGATTTATTAGCTAGGATGCCAGCATTAATATTACCAGTAGTAGCATAACGCTGTAATTCATTAAGCACTCTGCGCCAATCAGGGAAATATAATTGCACAAGTTCAGCCACAGATTTTTGATCATAAGTTACACCTTCATCAGTTAGTATTTTGCAAACACGCTTATAGAACTGTGAAGCAAGTTTGGGCTTATCACCCTTTTCGATTGAGAATTCAACAACACTACAACGAGAGTGTAAAGGTTCAATGATCCTGTTCTTAAAGTTACAGGTCATGATAAAGCCACAGTTCTTTGAGAACTCTTCCATAAAGTTACGGAGTGCGGGCTGTGTCGAATTTGGATTTAGATAGTCTGCTTCGTCTAGGATCACATACTTGCGACCACCAGTGAAAGATACACTAGAAGCAAAGTTAGAAATTTCATATCGAAGTGTATCGATATTACCGTTCATAGAACCGTTAATTGTTATATAGTCAGAACCAATCTCTTCTAACATAGCCTTTGCGATAGTAGTCTTACCTATACCTGCACGACCAGAGAGTAAAAGATTTGGTACGTTTTTCTGATCTACCATCTGCTGAAAAGTCGCTTTCAGTTCGTCAGGTAAAATGGCATCAGATACCGTCTGTGGGCGATACTTCTCAACCCATAAAAAATTGTCTTGCATAATAAAACTCCATAATATATTTACATCACATCAGTATATAATAAAAGAAAGAGGTAGTCAAGACTTTTCTCAACTACCTCTCTCAGTTTTAGCTTAAGCCGAAGGGGCTTCTGCTGGTGCTTCTGCTGTTGCAGGCGTAGGTGCTTCACCCGGAAGTGTTACATCTTGACCATTCTCTTTAGCATGACGCAAGAATGCCATAAAGCGTTCACGTACCATGCCTACTGAAGCCATTTCTTCTCCGCGGAATGCACCACGAGGTGAAACTGCATCAATGATTTGAACAGCCGCAGAAATATCCTGCAATGAAAGACCTGGTGCTTGCTCTTCTGTGCTAGCCTGGTCTTCTACTTGTGCTTCACCTGAAGCTACTTGGTTTTCATCTGTCATAATATTCTCCTATATTTATGATTTTAACGAGATTCGATTGCAATCCAGTATTGGACTTTATCGGATTTAAAGTGTGCCATACCTTTAGAAGACAATGTGACCTCGTAGTCGGTTGGTACTAGTTTTAGATTATCTGTTTTGATAATCATGTTAAAGGGTGGTGTCTCAACACCTTCAGCAATAATCACATCGTAACTATCGGCTGTTGATGTCTTGCTATCTACAGCGGAGAGAGTAATAGTACTCCCGTCACTAGAGAAAGCAACTTCTGGCAACTGTAGTACGCCCGTGGCACGGATCACACTGTCAATAGCTTGCCAGCTAACATTGATTGTAGCCTCTGGATCAGGAACAACAATGTCCTTCTCGGGAGGGGATACGATCAATGATTCAGAAGTGTAGGTGTATTTGAGTTCGCTTTTACCACCCTTAATAGTAAAACGATCTGTACCAAATACGACTTCTGGATTTTCGAATAAAGATAGAGTTGCCAAGAATCTTGACAAGTCATATACGCCTGCTTGTTGCTCAACAGTCTCACCTATTGTTGCCGCAGCCATAACAGTTTTCTGTGGGGAGATTGTTCGAATTACCGACCCTGCCTTAAAGACAATACTTGGGTTGATACTCGAAAAGTTCTTGAGTACGCTCATTGTTTCATTACTAAATTTCATATTTTATTCACCTTGTTTATATTAAAAATCATCTTCACTCTGCTCTTATTATTTATAGCAGAACACCCTAAACTTCTCACGATAGATTGCACTCCTTCTGTTTTTCTTTCATTTCATCACTCATTGCCATCACACTCTCGGCTCTTGCTAACTGCGTTTCTATCCACTTGGCACAGTCTTTAGCTGACATAGCATCATCTTTCAATGCAGGCATACGATCATCTTCACCGATATCACGCATAACTGAAGTTGATAGCATCAATGCTCCAGCCATAATCATACAAACGTGCGGTAAGCCTGATCCAGTTGGACCGTCATCGTAATCTTTTCTACGTTCGAAGTCATCAATATGGCGCTTCAGACTATCAATCATCTGTTGCCATGGTAGACCCTTCTCCCAGTTACGATCAGCATACTTCAATGCACCGTATTCTAGTGCGGCAGCCCCTGCGGCAATACCCTCTAGGGGAACTTGTCTCATGTAAGGAGTACCTAATGCTTCTCTTAAAGCACCTGTCTTAGACTCACCAAAATTCTCTTTATTCATCGTGTAGTTTGCTCCAAGTCGTGTTCGGCTCTATGTATAGTTTGTAATCTCATAACATCTGCCGCAACGTCATGTGAACTATCGTGTGCAATGAAAGCTGTCTTCCAATACTCTTCATCAGCTACAGGAACAAAACCATTTCTTGTTGTGTAGTTGAACTTAGCATCGATGTGACTACGAACATCTCTAGCTTTATAGAACTTAAGATATTGGTTAAACGAGTCTACTCTATCAGTAGCAAGCATCAGTCTATTCAATATGACTGGATCAAAAGTATTACCCCTTGACCACCAATAATCTACATTCTTTTCTTCTCTAAGATATGTGAGTATTGTATCACAAAACTCTACTGCTGTCAAGTCATTTGTTGAACGATTTAATTTGTCTCGTGCAAGCTTAGGTAAACTTTCCCACCAAGCAACATCTGCTTTAGTAAAGCTACATCCGTAATTATTCATTTGATCAGATACATCAGCCTTTACGGTCTGAACTGTACCAGCAATCTCTTCAAAGGTATAAGGATCTTCGAGAAACCTGTCCCATTCAAATATGGTATAGGCAACGTCAACTACAGGACAAACGAATACGTTCGCACCAATAGTTTCTAAATCGAATATAAAGTCTTTTCTACCCTTCTTCATTATGCTACCTCACTAAAGCCACAGATAGCAACTTTATAAGTTCTACCGTTAGCGATCATTAAGTCATTCATTGAAGTAGAGCGAAGACCGTAAGTCTTGCCATTGCTCTCGATAAGTGGAGCTAGGACAGTAACGTTTGGATTCTCATCATTGTTATCTTCGACATCTGTTCGAGACCAAGAGCCCATAATGTTGTTAGTCCATCGATAAGCATACTCTAATGCTTCATCTACTGTAGCTAAGGCAGGAGAATTAACTTCTGCGACTGTCACTGGGTCTTTTTCGAACGCATTGTGAATCACTGTTACTATCATAATATACTCTCTCTTTTGTTATCTTATGTACGTATTATCGCATACTATTAGGTGTTTGTCAACCTTTATTTGCAATTTAATTAAACTTTCTTGCAGACGCTTTCTGGTTGCTGAAGTCTCCGTACTTCATAGACTTCTTACCGTGACACATTTTACAGATCGTCTTGACGTTCTCTGGATTATTATTATTGTGATCACCATCAGTGTGTTCTAAATCGAGGGCATTCAACATACTTAAAGCAACAAAGGCAGAAGCATCTACTGGACAAATCCAACCTAGATGACCGTCAGTGTTTTCGCAATAAGTTTTCTTATGAATTGTAATGCCCGTCATAGCATTACCTCTAATACCTGTAGCACGTGATTTGTAACAGGTACCGCATTCAGTCTTGAATGACCAGTTATCCCAAGCACGTACTTGTACGTTGCGATTACAGCCAGGATTAATACAGAGTGGCAGTAGGTTTCCCTCATCTATAAACTTCTTCTTCATGTTCATACTGTTCGTCATAACGTTCATCATAATCAATACACTCTCACTAGTAACTTTATCTATGTACACAGTATAGCAAACTGGTAGGCAATGTCAAGTACTATTTCATTTATTATGCATTCTTCCAGTCGAAGTTAGTTTCTAGTTCCATGCCGTAATTGTTTATGCCTGAAGGTAACTGAATACCAGGCTTAAGTTTCATCTCATTGATTTTGAATGGACCGTAGTCTACCCAATGATGCCATCTGCCATAACGCCAAACGAGACGTGCCACATCTGGATGCATATCAACCAACATCTGGGACTTGTTAACTGTACCCTCTGTGTTGTAACCAGTATCCTTGAACTCTTCATTCTCAGTATTTTCTGCGTGATAGAACTCAGCAGTATTACCACCAGAAACAGTTTGTGTTGCCGCTTTACCTTGAAGGAACTGATTGAACTGCACACATACGTCACCATCTTTCATCACTCGTAAACAGATATCAGTGTCTTCATTGTAACGTCCACGCCAGCGATGCTTACAATCATTACGAATGAGCAACGTTGAATATATACGAGTATTAGCAACAAATGCTGGATACTTATGCGTAGGAGCAACAAAGAAACGATACTGTGGACCTGCAATGTAAACGTTATCATAGCGACTAACGAAATCTTCCATGACTTGAAAACCTACACCACTTTCGAAGCGGATACGTTGATTATCATGTAGACGATAGAAGTCAGAGATGTTATCATCTAGAACCCAGTGACTTGTTGCACCGATGCTACTTGAATGATCCCATGCCCAGTTTCTAGCACGACCAGGACCATCACCGTGATTGGAGAATGGTGCGACTAGTAGTGTTACGTAATCTCTCATGTTAAAGGTATCAAGTGCTTTATCATAATCGTCATGATCTTGCGGCTCGATAACAATATAATGTGGTATCTGCATACGAGAAAGTGAACGAGATGTAAACATAGAGTCGGCACGACCCTTTGATACTATGTACATAGGATGCTCAGGGAGCGTTCTACCAGCTGGTTGTACCCAACGAAGTAATCTATTGCGAATTATCTTCTGTTCTGGATGCCATATCCACTTAGTTTTATCAGTCATGCTTTGAGCGATTCGATTTGAGAACTCATCGTAGTGTGCTTTAGTACGGAACTTCATAGTGATAGTTCTTAACGCTAATGCCCATTCTTGCGAGTAATCTGGCATACCGTGCCAATGGTCTTTCCATGCTTCATCTTCTTTAGCATTAGGATCAACTTCGACTTCAACACCATCTAGTATGCAAGATACAGCTTGATCTCTAATTTTAGGTGAGAGTCTAGTCGCATCTATGGTAACAGGCTCTTCATCTTCGTCACCAAACAGACTTAACTCTGGGTTATGTAGGGGATAGTAAGCAGACTTTACATTGTTTGGTATCATCTGATTCAGTTTAGTACAGAAATCTACGAGGTCATCGTTAGTTCTGAAGTGTACCTTAACAGCTTTCCATACGTCAGATTCCAGAGAACTCTTCGCTTTGGTCGTGTCTTGTAACACAACTGGTAATGGCTCATCAAAGAACTTATCAAGACCTATGCTATAAGAGTCATTATTACGAGCATCAGCTTCCATATAATTATCGTAACCCGAACTCTCGCTGATTACTGGTTTTGGTGTGTCTGTCATGTAAAAAACTCCGTCAAATCTGAATATGCTTTATTCTTGTCATTATAGCGCATTTCGATCATCTTGTCAATACCTAATTTCCAATTCTCTAAGCTATGCTTCTTTTTGGTCATTTCCGATATCTCTATGCGCTTCTCATGTGATGTGTTCATTAGACTTCTCACTGCTTCTTCGAAATCTGAATCAGAACACTTTCTATTAATTTTGATGTAGTGTGACCTATCTGCCGCAATGGACTCACTTGCATGTGCGTTGCTGTCATCAGTCATAAGAATGGTTGGTACTCCACAGCCTAAAGATTCCATTGCTGTAATACCCCAAGACTCTTTTGGCCAGGTAGAACAAAACACTTTAGACTTAGCTATGTTCTGCATGACATCAGTATGTGGTAATCCACGCAAAGTGTGGCTTGGTGCATCCCAATGCTGATTCGATGCTACGTAATCGTTAACAGTATCACTCTTATAAACTCCATCATTTGTCATCACAAGACTATTTAGGTCGGATCTCTGGAGCTTTAAATGAACTAGAAACGGTGCTTTCTCATTATCACATCTACCGACCGTAGTGCAATCATACTGCAAATCTTCTGATACTGTAGTGCTACTGTCTAGATAAGATGGATTGATATATCCTTTCACTTCACCAAAGTCAACGTCTTTTATTCTTTGCGACATAACTCTATGATAATCTAGCTGTCTAGGACTAACAAACCAGATATGGCATCCATAATCATTCAGTTCTTTCAGTATTGTGCCTAGTTCGATCATACGTATGTCACGCACAAGTGGTTCATGCATAATAGAAATTAATGGAACACCAAACGTTCTCATCATGTTTCCCCACCAAGGATTGTTAAACAATATCATATCAGGATTATGCAATGCAATAGCATCAGTAATCTTACGCTTAGTGTTACGATTATCCTTGTCTTCTTTAGTAATACGTATTGGGATGATGCCGTCAATGTTATTCTCTAAGTCTTGAACGAACTTTTCTATCCCACCAGTTATTACAGGACCGCTAGAGTCCTGATGCTTTACTAATTCGAAGTGTGTTGAATATGGTAAGAGTATCTTCATGATCTTTCTAGTATCCTCTTACGTAAACCACTTGTAGAAAATCTGTGATCTCTAGTGTTAAAGTGTAATGCTATACCTAAAGTCTCACAGCGTTCTCTACCAGTAAACTCTTTGTCTTTGTATTCATCACCGAGAATTCTAACATCGATACTATACATCTCTAATATGTCAGTAAGATCATCCTCTGTAGCATATACAACTATCTCATCAACATATCTGATAGCCGCAAGTTGTGTATATCGCTCAACGATTGTTTGTATAGGTGAGTTCTTCTCTGGTCGATCCGTAGAAGGGTCGATCTGTAATCCACATATCAAGTAATCACATTGCTCTTTAGCTTCTCGTAACATAGCAACATGACCTGCATGTAATAAGTCGAACGTAGATGCCGTAAAGCCAACTATTGTTCTTGTCTCAGTAGGTCCCATGTTTCTCTCCAATTCTTAACATTATAAAATTTACTATTGTCTCTCTTTGATATAGCTTGCGAAATCGTGTAGTCATTACCACCTTTCTCACACATATCACCTATAAAGCATAGTATAGCAGGTTTATCGTAGTCTGTCAAGACCTGTTCTTTACCAGAGTTTAGTGGGTAGATATCTATGCCAGTTTCACCTGCGACACTAGCAGTCAAATACGGGTAGTGTTGATTGAACATATCAGCGATGTGTCCACGCTCCATATGAAGTCCTTCGTATTCGGTATACCACTTGCGCTGTTCTGTGTTTGCATTACGACCCACGATACTGAAGTTTACCATACCTGGACGATGCTCGATATGATTGCCAGTGCGTATGCCAAAGCCACTCTGCTCTAACTTCTCTTCTAAGAAATATTGTGCTAACTTAGGCAGTTTCCAGTCATTAGTTCTGATGTTATTATCACCTTCCCAAACATCATTACCAGAACACTGATACACACGCTTACACTTGAAATATATGTAATCGCCAACTTGCTCAATAGTCTTAGCCCTATCGCTACCCGTAACTAAGCATACATGGTTGTTCTCAACAAATTTAGAGAACCAAGCACCAAACTCAGCATCAATTCTGCCTCTGCTCGGTGTTAAAGTTCCGTCCACATCAAATAGATAGATCACGCTTTATACTCTCAATTTCATCTTTTAGTTTCAGTTTATCAACTTTCATTTTAACGATGTAATGGTCTGGTGCCTTCTCTGCTTCGGCAGCCTCAATGATAGCATGTTGATGCTTATGCTTTCGCTCTAATGATTCAAGTCTAGCCTCTATCGACATATCTGTCCTTTCTATTATGTTGCAATCCTACTGAAGTTCTTTACTTTCTCAAACTTGATGACACTGTGGAATTTATCAAATAACTGGTCACCCTTGTGACTGATAATAAAGATATTGGAGTCAGCCGAGAGTTCTTCGATTATCTTAAGAAACTCTTCTGTACCAGAGGTGTCCAATGATGAATCCATTATCTCATCCATAATCAATAGATTAGTCGATACAGAGTTGCGTAACTTAGAAACTGCTCTCCAAGTAAACAGCAACGCTAAATCGATACGCAACTTCTCACCTTCAGAGAAAGATGCATACGAAAACTCATCACGAAATCTAGACTTGATCGTCTCGTTGAAGTTCTCATCTAATTCAAACTGAACAAAGAAGTCCATAGCTGATAGATACTTTCCGATCAACTTATTCATAACAGGTACATACTGCTTAATGATCCGTGTTTTGATACCACCATCCTTCAGCATAGACGAAACTATACTTAGGGTTTCTTTATCATCAAACAATTGTGTTTGGCTCTTATGATGATCGGCAAGCTGAGTCTCTTGATCTTTGATCTCATTACTATCAATAGCAGTGACTTCACTCTCAGCTTCGTCTAACTCAGTCGTAATGTGTCTACACGAGTTAAGAGCCATCTTATGATTTGCTCTATGACCACTAGCGTCAAGATTCTTAGAGTTAATATCGTCTTCGACAAGATCGATCTCCTTAAGACGCTCTTCTACTTTTAGACCTCTATGTCCAAGTTCTGTCCTTGCCACTTCGATTTCTTGTGCTTTCGAAGAATTACCGCTAACGGTGTCGGTCTTGAAGTCGTGTTCGATGCCCTGCTTGCAAGTTGGGCAGTTGTCATTGTGTTCGTAGAAGTCGATTTCTTTTCGCAGGGACTTGAGTTTGCTGGATAATTCTCCATCTAATGTCTGTAGCTCCTCTAATTTTTTCTTAGTAACACCCTTGTCGGAGATACCCTTAGTCAACCCCTCTATATCGTCTAGAATAGTATCAATGACAGCCTGTTCGCTTTCGATAAACGCAATTTGTTCACGTAGCTTCTCTTTAAGCTTAGACACTTCACCCTGCTTAATCTCACGAATGGAATCATTGTGCTTCTTGGATGAATCTATTCTATTCTTAAGTAAATCGATCTGGTACTTTATCTCAGTGATCTCAGTCTTGTTAGCAGTAAGCCTATCTTTGAGTAACGTATTCATCACAGTAAAGATTTGGATATCTAGCAAGTCTTCGATAACATCTCTTCTCTCACCAGCACGTAACTGCATGAACGGAACAAATGTACTAGCACCTAGAACAACAACTTGACCAAAAGACTTATAGTTTAACTTAAGGATACTCTCCTCTAGATAAGCTTGATAGTCTCGGGCAGCCGCATCTTGATTCATTAACTCATCGTTCTTCCATATCTCAAAGAAGTTTGGCTTGATGCCACGCTTAATAACATACTTAGCACCACTTATGGTAAAGTACGCTTCGACTTCTAGACCCTTACCGTTGATGGAGTTAAGTAGTTGGTTTTTCTTAATAGTACGAAACGCCTTACCGTATAACGCAAACGTCAATGCGTCTAGCATAGTTGACTTACCTGCACCATTGTCACCAATAACAAGAGTCGATTTACTCCTGTTTAGTTGTACTTCGGTCCAAGCATTACCAGTCGATAATATATTTTTATATCGAACTCTCTCAAACAAAATCATAAATCAATCGCCTCTTTATACAGATCATCTAAAACTCTTTCAACTTTAGACTTATCACCAGTAAACTCTAGGTTCTGAACATACTGCTTCAGAATGGTTAGAGTATCTTGCGCCTCATCAACCAACTCGCTTTCATCTATAACATCAAGGTTCATGTGATCTTCTACGACTTTGATGTCGCATGGAGCAGATGCTTGAAGCCTATCTAAGAATAGGTCAAAGATGTAAGGATTACTTTTATTAGATACTATAACTTTAATAAAGGTGTTTGTCAAGTTAGTAGTGTCGAGATGGGCAACATCTTCTATAGTCATGTCTGTATCATTGTATACAATCTTATGGAACAGACTGAACGGGTTACGAACATATTCCATTGTGCGAGATTCGGTATCAAACACACTAAAGCCACGCTTCTGGTCATGATCCGACCAAGTCATTTCGTACTGTGCGCCTAGATATGAGATATTACCTATTGATGATGGCTGGTGGAAGTGACCAGAATAAACTGAGTCGAACTTAGCAAACGTGTTGCGGTCCATACCATGATCACATAGATGACCTTTATCCATCTCGTAGCCAGTGATCTCAAAGTGTCCCATAAGAATTTGCGCTTTGGTGTCAGCCATAGCTTTCATAGACATATCATAGTTCTCTGCACATAGCCATGGAGCAAGCATAATCTTACAACCGTCCATGTCCAACTCTACTGGTTTTTCCCAATATAGATGTAAGTTCTGATGACTTGTATTACCGTACAATTGGTTAAGACTATTTACATCATTAGTGTTCTTGAAGTAAGTGTCATGATTCCCGGCTATCATATACAGTTCAATGCCTTCGTCTGCACAGACTTTCATGAAGTGATCTTCAAGATTTTTAGCTGTAACGAAGTTGATATATTTACGTCTGTCTGTAACATCTCCCAAGTGAAATACTGTAGTTATCCCATTCTCACGTAGGTGTGGGAAGAATACTTCACGGTAAAACTTTATCTGATGATCAGCAATGGCAGTGTTATCATTACGTGCGCCCCAATGCGTATCGTTCAGGATTGCAATCTTCATGCTCTAGTCCTCTTTTTTAGGATCTTCGTCAATAAACTTCTCTAGACCCTTCTTGGCTTTCACTTGTTGCTTCTTCTTGTCTTCCATCTTCTTCTCATACGTCCTAACGAAGTCATTCATGTAGTCGTTATTGAGATCGATGTAAGCTGGTTCACCAGAAGCATCGTCTGCACCATCAGTAGCAGTACCCGTCATAACAGAATTCTCTGTGACTTTATGCTTGATGTAGAGTTGCTTCTTCTCTTTATCGATACGTCTTAAGAAAGCGTACCAGATAATCTGTGTAAAGTATGCAAATGGATTGTGTGATTTCTCTGGATCAAAATTACCTAGTGCTTGAATAGCATTCTCTAGACCATCACTAATCATCTCATCTTTGTATGAGTAGCCAGAAAAGTTTGGCTTAGATGCTAGTCTGGTGGATATCTGGTAGATACAGTGACCAATATAGTTTGGAATCTGTGGTCTTTTATCACCTGAGTCCTCTGCTTCGTTGCACAATTTCTTGTACGCTACGATAGCTTCCAGAAACTCTGGGTTGTTTACGTAATTTCGTGTCGCTCGTTTAGCCATCAATCACCTCACCTTTTATAACTTATTTACTATAGTATATACAAAAACGTACCGTTTGTCAAGACATTATTAATTTATATTTTATTGAAATAGTACTAGAAAAGACTTGACATGGCTGTGGAATCGTGTATAATAGAGCTATGCTCTCAGCAATAGAACTAATGTTTAACACTAGACTTAGATTCAATTAACGCTGTGAACACATCTTCTATCGTAGTAGCATCATCATCAGCTAGATTGTCTTCTAGGTTGTAACTATCTTCAGACTGGAGATCATGTAGTCTCGCAACAAACGTGTCATAGTACTCTGTAGCTTTCTCATTTGCTTTTCCTAAGAACAGGACGTCCTTCTTTTTAAGAGAAACTGAGTTCTCCTCCGATAGTAACATCCAACTCTTAGCAAAGAATCCGTGTACTGGGTGAATTCGTACTTGTACAGGGTTCTCGATACTAATCTGATCATCGTCTTCTGATATAGAATTAGCTATCAAGTCTTCACCGTTACTCATTTTGATATGAATCAACATAATTTATCCTTTAATACTAACATTATATATACGATACTCAAACCCCTCATCATTGTATATCTTAACTCTTTCAATGAAGTGCTTGACTGCAAAGTTCTTGTTTGACTTCCATTGTAGATCATCTACTATGTCGTAAAGCGTAGCTTTACTATTATTATTACTCTTCCTAAGTACTCTACCTATTGACTGCAAGTTTCTTATTTTGGACTTAGACGGACTAGCAAATATAATATTATCCAAACGCTTAATGTTAACACCAGTACTAAAGGTACCATAACTAGCGAGAATGATATTATCATCATTAGTCTCAGCGAGTCTCCTAACTTCTTCACGGTCCTCTGCACTGATTCCCCCATAGATGAAATGAACATGCTTGCCTTCTTTCTCAAGCATAGGTAATAGGACTTTACCGTGCTTTTCAACGAACTGAAACAGGATAAGAGTATTACCATGCAGAGAGTGAGCAAGATTACGAATATATTTGTTTCTCGATTCATTAGTAACTATCCAGTCGATTTCTTCTTGATAGGTCTTACCTTTATTCAGCTTTCTAACTGCGTCTGGATACTGTAGAGTGATTGCTGTAATTCCAAACTCTGCGAGTGTGTTATCTTCTATCAGCTTCTTTGTAGTGGTTACTTCATACACTGCACCGAACAAACCTTCAAGCACCAACTTATGCGTCTGTGATCCGTCAAGTGTTCCTGTAAATCCATAGCGATACTTACAATCAATCATTTTCTCTAATACAGATATCAAAGACTTAGCTTTAAATAGGTGAGCCTCATCTCCTACGACCACATCGAATTTCTCATACCAATCTTTCTTTAACTTGTAAATAGATTGCCATGTTGTGATAGTGATCTCAGCGTCAACGTTCTTATCAATGCCGCCTCTGATCTTATGTATATCTAATGGATTACCGTTATTATATTCGATGAAATCAGAAGCCATTTGCTCTACAAGTGATGTCGTAGGTACGACAATGATAGTCTTTCTACCCTGTGCCATATGAAAACGTGTTAACATGTAGATGATAAAGGATTTACCAGATGCGGTTGGTGACAGCATCAACGCCCTATCTCGTTTAAGTGCGTGTACTACAGCTTCGTTCTGGTACTCTCTAGGCACAAAAGTCGATTCAAACTCTTTAGCTAACTGCATTCCTGAGTCATCGGGCACATCATTTATCTCATACGTACCAGGGCTAACCTCTACAGGATAATCTCGCATGTTACAGAACTTTAGAATACGTGGAACGAGACCAGCATATATCATGCCCGTCATAGCATTAAACAATCTTATCTTGCCATCCCAAACTTTGTTACGTACAGAAGGTATGAACTTAGCACCTGGTACTTCAAACTCGAAGTGTCCAGATAGCTCCATCTTAATGCCTGGTTCACAGCTTACTCTAACGTAAACATCGTTTACTCGTTCTATTAATACATTATCCATTAGCCACCAACTCTAAATCTCTCCCAGTCTATAATGCTCTTTATTTGAAAGCCTCTGTTACCTATCATCTTAATGATGGCTTCTAAGTATTCCACTTTTTGTTCTTGTTCACCGATACGCAACCCAGCCTCGATCAGATCATTGTCTGCTTCGATGTATGTTGGTATGTCTTGTCTCAGAATTTTAAGGGGTTGAGGTTCCCAGCCATACTGCTTCAGCTCGGATACATCTAGGTCACCCTTGTAGTATTCCATCTTGAGCATCTTTAGCTTTTTGTATTCCGCTTTCATCTTACGTAGGAAATGACCTTCTCCCATATAAAATTTGAAATACTTATTGTGCAGTTTTGGTGTGTTCGAGGCTTCGCTCGATATGTTGATTGCATTGATTGGACCATCTTTGTCCCATTCTGCAATAATATTCTCTAGTTTCATTCATCTCTCCATAATTTAAGTATCGTTCTGCGATCATATCACAGGTAGTTAGTATTGTCAACTCATCATATTATCTTTATAGAATAATCACTGTATTTAAAAGTTATATCAAAATTTGGTGGTGTAACATCCGCATCAGTAGTATTTAGCTGTATGCTACCAACGGCTACTGGAAACATATCTTTAAAGACTATCTCTATATTCGGATTCTTGTTACTATCTAATACGATCAAAGTACCATCAGACGTTACGCCTGAACCTTCAGGATTGAGTCGTGAAGATGATGCCACTTGTGGCGAGTTAAGTGCCGCATATCCTGTAAAGCTTTCAGGTCTAGTAATAGCTTCTAGCCAGCTCAAGGACTCTTTAAACGATAGCATATTTTCGTCTGCTATAATCTGTAGTGTAAGGTCTTCATAGACTAGCGTATCACCTGGTGTATAGATCGACTTAAATGGAGTCATTCTTTCTGCGTATCCAGAGTTAACTCCAGGAATGTTTACCTGCTGTACGTAAAATTCAACATTCGGCAATCTATTGATTACGAATTTGAACTCGACTGATGATAGAAAGTTATTTGTAGCCATGTTCTTCTCCCACGTTTATTCTATTATTTATATACAAAAAAAAGAGCAAAAAAAAGAGGCTCCGAAGAGCCTCTTAAAGTCAGGTTGGGTTGACCCCAATCTTATTTTTATAGCAAGTTAGTAACTGCTGTACGACGGTAGTAAACGTTATCGTTGGCAGTAAGTGCGCCTGAGCGAACTGTAGCACCACCAGCGAATGGGTTAGCAACCATGCCGTAACGAGTCTTGAATCCAAGCTTAGATTGGAAGCTATTCTCGCCAACTGCACGAACCATTTGTAATGGCACGTATGGGCAATAGAAGAGACCAGCATCGAATGTGCTAGAACCTTTATAACCAACTACCATGTAGTTAGCACCGGCGTATGGATCGATATACACTTTGAAGCGACCGTTCAGAACACCAGCAAACGTGTTGCCTGTGTCATCTGGGCTCAAGTTGTTGCTATTCAAAGCAGGAGCATAGTCAAGAACGCCTGCCATTTGAAGTGCAGATGCAACATCAGATGAACATACGATCAAGTTACCTTTGCCTCGACGGGTGTCTTTAGCAATTTGGTTAGCTTCTTTTTCGATTTGGAACATGAGACCTTTAAACTTCTCTACGCTCCAACGGCCGTTAGCATCAACGTCTAAGTTGAATGTACCAGCAGTAGCAGTACCAGTCTGTGATCCAGCTTTACTTGTTACATAAACCGTACGAATTACTTCACGGTTAATTTCAGCAAGCAATTCAGCAGACAACATGTTAGCTAACTCAGTCTCAGCATCCAAACCATGGATAGCTTTAAGGTCTTGAGCAAGTTCAGTTGTGTACTCTGCTTTCAAAGCACGTGACTTAGCTGTTACAGATACTTTCTCGATAGCGAAAGACATTTGAGCGAACTCAGCAGCCGAACCATCACCAAGAGCTTCTGCATCAGCAGTAGCAAAACCAGAACCAGTTGTTTCTGAGCCAGCACCCAATGCGTTAGCATGAGTTCCAGTACCAGAATAATCTGAATCGGATTCGGTGTAGAAAGCTTCTGGCTTACCGCCAGTGTCTTCGTACTTAGTACGCATTGCGAAGATAAGTCCAGTAGGACCAGTCATTGGCTGAACGCCAGCAATGTCATATGCAACCAAGTTAGGCATTGCACGGCGTACTAGAGAGATCAGTACGGGATCATATTTAGCCATATCAGCACTAGAGTTAGCAGGTGCGGCTTCAAGCAATGATGTAGGTGCATATCCACCTTCTTCAATCATAGCTGTTTCAGTGTTCTCCAATAGAGTTGCTGTAACAGCACTTCTGTGAGAGTCTTGGATACCCGGTAGAGCAGTATGCTCTAGGATGGGCTTCCACTTGTTCATCAGTTCTTCATTTCTCATTTTGTGGTTCTCCTTTTTTGAGATTTTACTTAGTAGTATTTATATAATAATTATTTGGCAAAGCGGTTTAAAGAATCTGCATAGGCAGCAACGTTCGGATTAGAACTAATTACTGGCTTAACGTCATCCGCAATCTCTTCATTAAGAAGATCAGTTTCATCTTCAGATACAACAGGAGCAGATTCGGTAAAGTAGTTGTCACGAATAGCAACAAGTTTCTTACTGTAGTCTTCTACTGTATCATAAGATACGCCTTCTGAGAGAACACGCAACTTGTCTGCTTGTGTGTCAGTTAGATCCTCAGAAATTCCTTTGAAGGCAACTTCAAGGTCGGCTTGTGTCTTAGCTTCACGAACTTCAATCATTTGCTCAACGATCTCGTTATATTTAGTAGTAGACTCTTCGAGCTTTCCTTCTAAATCAGCAACGATATCTTTTTGCTCATCATCGATTTCCATGTTGTGTTCAACAACAAGACCCTTGATGCCAGTTAATAGTGATTCAGCGACTTCAACTTTGATGTTGCTTTCGATTTGAACCTGATTGTCATCCATCCAACCCTCTACAACGTAGTCGAGATAGGCGTCAACTTTTTCTACCAACTCATCAACAGCAACGTTTACTTGTTCCTGTAGATCACTTTCAAACTTTTCTTCAAGTGTAGCAGTTTCAGCTAACACTTTTTCATGTACTGCGGCTTCGAAAATAGCAATAGTTTGCATTTTGAAGTCTTCAGATAAATCTGATCCTTCAAACATACGCTCAACAGCTTCTTTCATACCTACATCGTTTTTTCCTTGAGGGGTTTTGACATCATCTTCGACATCATCAGCTTTTGCATCAGCGGCTTTCTTAAGATCACCCTTGCGCTTTTTCACTGAACCACCTGTGGGAGTAACAGCATCGGCTGCAACAGAATCTTCGCCCGTAGCTTTCGCTTCATCTAGGTCTAGATTCTTTTCTAGTTCTTCACTCATTTTGACTTCTCCTTTTATAAGTAGTGTGTTCATTTAGTATTATTTATAAAAATCATGTGTTACGCTTTTAGCGCAAAGACCTTACAAACCTTTCAAATAGAGCGGCAGCTTTCACCTCTAGCTCCTTCGTAGATACTCTTGCGGTATCTCTAATTTCTTCTTCGATTTGGTCAAAAGCTTGCGCTGAAGTCCATGAAGAAGAAGCAACATCATATATCCATTCTACCCCTTCCATAACACCCTTTACGAATGCGTCAGGAGCAGACGGGTCTGCAACGATGTCTCCGGCAGTTGCAAGCATAAAGTCATCTTGCACTTCCATGATTCCGTTCTTATTCTGTTTAATTGATCCCATGCCACGTGACGAAATACCAACTAGTCCGCCTTCATCGATAATATTCTTAACGATTTTGCCCATAGGGGTTTCCATAATCTTAGCACGACCAACAATGTTCGAACCGTCTTGCTTTAATTCAGTGAACATGTGTGATACACGATCTAGATTAATAGTTGGTCCTGCTGGGTGTCCTAATTCGCCATATGCACGATTTTTCGCAACATATGATTCATTATATCTCTTCATCTCTTTTACGAGAACTCTTGAAGGATACATGCGACCATTTCTGTTTTTGATATCACCTTGCATGATGATACCTTCGATGAAGTAATTCTTACCTTTACCGTCTTCTGAGGCTTCAGTAATATAGTGTACGTCTTCAACGAGTTCTTTAATTAATAATGACATTCTTCCTCCCTTATCTGTAAACGACTGGTGTATATGAGATATTGGCGGTAGGTGTAATAGTTTGTCCAAGTTGCTTCTCAATGGTTACAGTCTCGCCAACATGCATCTTAAAGCTATATGTTAGGCCAGCTTCACGATTAACTGTGACATTTCCATTGACCGTCTGGTTAGTTGCCGCACTTGCACCAATAACAATTGTATTAAATCCACTAGATCCTTCGTTAAAAATCCGGACTCTAGTAGCTGTAGTGCCTGTATGACCGGCGGCGCTTGTTGCGTTTGCTGCCAATGCGACTAATACGCTTGTTCCTCTGATTACGCTAGACATATTATTTCCCCGCACTCATGGCAAATTGCACCATCTTCATGAAGTTATTCTTATCGTCTAGCATGCCTTCGACTTTCTTTTTGTTCGCACCGCTAAGTTGCTTGTGCATAGAAACGATCATTGATGCAGTAGTTAAGTCAACTTTCTGCTTCTTACCGTCTTTAAACTTTACAGCTTTCATAGATTTTGTCTTTACGATGTCTTGTAAATCAGCTAGAACGCCTTCAGTAATCTCTTCAGAAACTTCCTCGGAAACTTCTTCGTCTTTCATTGCCATCTTAGTAGCAGTTGCATACATAACGTCTTTAGCTTTGTCGCCGTAACGAGATTTGAATTCGCTCATTTTGGCTTTCAAAGACATTACAATTTCTTCACGCTTCTTTTCCTGCTCAGGAGTCATTTCTGATTCAGAAGCTTCGTACACTTCTTTATCTTGACCCTCTTCACGATCTGCATCACGCTTCTTTTTCTTTTTACCCTTGATGTCTCCAGAAAACTGGTCATCAGGTGCGACTGGATGGTCTTGCTTGGATACAATATGTTTGTCTAAAAAGTTTTGTTCATCCGGAGACTTAGGCTTATCAGCCGTCTCTGCAAGCATGTCCTTAAAGCTTTTCATGTTAGCCCCTTACTCTTCTGTTTCAGCATCAGCTTCAACAGAAACTTCTTCTGGTGAAAACATTGATGTATATTTGGTTTCGATAGCAGACATCATCTTGTCCGACATAATATCGCCGAAAGCGGACTCAAACCCTGTTGCGTCTTTGTCTTGTGCTTTCTGTATCAATTCTTTTACACTCATTTACTATCTCCTTTATTATATAATGTTATTTATATTCTTTCATAACTGTTGTTTAAATATCTAAATCGTCTGCGTCATTATCGTCTCCGAGGGCTTTTTCCGCATCTGCCGCGGCTTTGTCCTCTGCTTCGACTGCTTCTTTCATCTTCTCGATATCATCTTCAGTCATTTGAAGTACATTCTTACGTACCCAATCACTGGAGTAGTATTTACCTACATACTCATCAATATCTCTTAGAACACCTAGACGCTCTCTTAATATCTCACTAGACTTCAACTCTTCAAAATGATTATCACTCATGAAGTCATAACGAACTAGAGATTGTATCTCTGGCCATTCTTCTGGAGTAATAATTCCTTTTAGAATTAATTGCTTCTCAAGTATCTTATCAAACAACGTAGAAAATCTAGTTCTTAATCTGTTAACGAACTTAGCAAACTTGATCTCATCTCGTGAAATCTCACTCGCTCTACCTAGAGAGAAACCTGCATCAGTCTCCATTCTAGAAATAGGCACGTTCAATGACTTAAACAAACGCTTCTGGAAGTATAATACATCGTCTAGTTCACCTAGATTTTGTCCACCAGGTAGTGTCGTAATTTCAGTACCTCTACCACCTTCTCTTCGTGGTAACCAGAAATCATCTGTCATAGACATATGTCTGCGGTCATCTTTTACGTCACCAGTTGCCATGTCATAAACCATGCGGTTCTTATGCTTGGTCATCATATCACGTAGATATTGCTCTGCTTTAAGCTTAGGCAAATTACCCACATCAATATAAAAAATTCTTCTTTCAGGCGCTCTTGAAATCCTATAGATAACAACTGCGTCTTCCATCATTCTCAACTGATTCAAAGGCTTATATGCTTTATGCATATGAGATAGAACTAATGTGCTAGTCTCATTAAGTAACCCAGAATTAGCAGTAACAATCGAATCTTTAGCGATCTTAAGGCCGTTCATTGCAGTGTTGCCTTGGGTTTGCTGTTGCTGTGCCCCTGCAATTCCTGCCATGTTATTAAAGCCCTTCTCACTATAGATAAAGTACTCATTCTTAACTTTTTTAGCGACAAGTTGATTTTCGTTATTGCTACCAACTTTTTCTTTTTCGAACTCACGAACTTTACGAATCTTTCGTGGATCAATGTAACGTAGTTCTTGTATGCCTTTACGTGGTGCTGTAGTATCGATCATCACGTGGTAGTTAAGTCTTCCATCAACGTACCATTTCTGAAACGTTTCGTATCCGTTATTAGAGAAATCTAGCAGTTTTAACACTGTATCGAACTCTTCTCTAATCTTCTTCTTAATACCGTCAGATAAATCTACATCATCTGTAATACATTCAACGACTTTTGCATCGTGGGATATACATATAGCTTCGTTAACGATGTCATCGACTGCTTGAGAAACCTCAGGCTGTTGTAACATAGTCCTATACTTCTGGACCAATTCAGCTTCAGATTTAGCCGTTCCATCCATATCCAAAAAGCTACTGACACCAGTACCTGTTGCGGCAATATTTACTGAGCCGTCTTCCTCATTTGCTTGAACGAAAGAAGGTATGTTGTTATTACCTTCTGCCTTTCTCTTTATCTGAAATCCAAATAGTTCCATAGTTTATCCTTTAATAAAGGGAGAGCATAACCCTCCCCTAATCTAGTTGCTCAATTAAGCGTTAGTGCCGCCAGTACCAGTAATACCACCGTCAACGTTCCACCAATCATACTGGAATGTAACATCGAATCTTTCGATATCGTCTGTAGTATTCCAATCCATTGTGATTGCTCCAACCGAAGTTGGGAAGATACCGTTGAAGTTGTACACTCGTAGGGGTACGCCAGTTTTCGAGTACTGAGTAATCTGTGCTTGTGACTTATACTCAGAACTTGATGCTGTTGCTAACTGCCTTGTGTTGCCTTCATGAGCGTTGATTGAAGCCATCCAGTTTTCCATCGCATTGCGAATTAGGAAGTCTTCATCGTTCATGATAGTAACAGTCCATTCTGCGAATGTTCTGTCACCAGCCACTTTTACTTTACGACCGAAATACGGGATCTCGATTGTTCCCAGGGTACTCTCTGGTATTGCTGCCGCCTGAACCATGAAGGGTGTCTTAAGATCAGCTATCGCATTTACAGGGTTTGTAATCTGTACTTGAAATAGTGACGCTTTAGCGCCTCCAAAGGTCAATTGGCTTTTGATTTCGTTAATGTTGAAAGCCATTATTCATTTCTCCTTTGAATTAGTATTTATTAGAACTGTCCAACGACTTCTGTGAACTCTACGCCCGATCTAACCGCAACGAAGTTCAACTGAATGAAGTTGATAGAACGTGCTGGCTTAATGTAAATGTCACCAACAAACTTATTAGAGTCTACGACTGCGGCTGTGTTGTTTGTTGCATCAACTACAACTCTGAAGTCATAAATTCCACGTCTACCTTGAACATCTCGTAAAAAGGGCTCAACTAAGTTCTTAAACTGCGCTCTTGTGAATTCGTCATTGAATTCGAACAGAGTAGACTTAGCGGCTATGCCGATTGCCTTCTCTAGTACAATGAACAATCTACGAACGTTAATTCGATCAAATGCAGATGCTACACCAGCGTTAGTCTTATCACCGAATAATACAGTTCCTTGACCTGGCTGAGTAATAACTGGGTTAACGTTGTTCTTATATAGTAAATCTCTCTGGGCTTTGGCTGGGTTAAGCTGTAGCTTGACTACGTTCTTAACTTGACCTCTGTTATAACCAGCAGGTGAGAACCAAGGGTCTCTAACATCGTCTGTTCTTGCACAGATGCCTGCGATATCACCGTTAAGTGGGATCCAACGATATACATCAGCATACTTATCGTACTGATATTTATATCCGCTGTCAATGACTGCGAAAGTTGTGGCAGATATAGCCCCTGCGAATGTTACCATCTGTGCTGGTGTGATGTCGCCTATTGCAGGAGATACGAATAATACGCAATCCTTACGAACTTCACAAACGTTAGCAATGATGTAATTAGCAAGAGTTGTACCGATTGCCTTACCTTGTAGAATCAAAGAGATATCTACATCAGCAGGATCTTTGTACAAGTCATATCCAGGAGCAACAGTAGCTAGAGTTACGTTGACTTCATCAGCGCCTTCTACTCCGCCTGTGAGTGTTGCAGAACCGTATGTGATTCCAGCAGCCGCAAGAAGAACACTCTGAGCAACTGTTACAGCAACCCAATTAGAATGTTGATGCAATACATCGTGAATATAGTTTGTAGAACCATCTGTCTTTTTAGCAGTAGATACGCAGTTGACGTTTTCCCATCTTTCGATGATTGTTCCAACAGTACCAGAAATCTTGCCATCAGTATCTCTGACAACTAAGTGAATTCCACCACTTGTTGGTCCTGCATCAAATAGATCAGCATCGCCCCATTGAGACTTGAACTGAGCGGCATATGCTGTGTGATTGTTGTAAGCAGTTTTGAATGTGATTACTTGTGCAAAAGTTCCTCCAGTAGCAGTAGCAGTTGCTAAAGAAATTACTTCTAATAGCGTACCGTCTGAAAGTACTACATTGTCTCCAACTGATAAGAACGTAGATGCTCCAGCAGATGAAGGCAAGGCCGCAATTGATCCTGTAGTCGCAAAAGGTGCAATTGTGATTGTGTATGCACGAGTAACAGCATCAAAGTTTCCATCAGTACAATGAGATACTTTAATAGAGTTACCTAAAAGACCTTTATATTTTGCATTAATGTTTGTGCTTGTAGCAACAGCGGCTGTTCCATCACATACACGTGTTACGTATAACGCATCACTGTATGCTAAAAAGTTAGCGGCTGTGTACCATGTTTCATGGTTTGTCCATGACTGTGTTAAGGCAGCATTAGTGTAGTAGTTAGCTGGTTCGCCGAAACGACTAACTAAATCCTTTTCTGATGATACTAGTATGCGTTGATTTTCTGGGCCCCAACGAAATACGCCCGCAATAGCGCCCTCAGTGGTCGATACAGCAGGAACGACATTTGTTAGGTCGATTTCGCTTATGTTAACGCCTGGACTTGTTTGAAAAGCCATCTCTTATTTCTCCTTGTTTATTTTGTAAGTTATAAACTTCTTTATTCTCTTTATATTTATAAAAACAGTGATTCACCATATTAGTGAAAATTCCACTGTTCTCCAAACTGTTCTTCGCTGATATCCTCATCATACGTATTGAAACCGATTGGCAGAAGGCTTTCCATTAGTTCTTCTTCATTCCTTGATCTCAGTCTATCGATAGTATTTATATCTGTGACTTCTTTGAAAAACGCTTGATCTGACATCCAAGCAAATAATACTAAGCACATCACCAAGTCATCGTGACAACCGGATTCTGCTTCGTATGAGTTTGCCTTTCTAGAGAACGTAGATAGTTCGTTTATTGTTTGGAAATCGTGTATCCTAAGTTGATCTTGTTCTATCAACATCTTTAGCATGTTACATCCAACTTGCTTGACCGACTTAGTTGTACGAACTCCCTTATCTGAACCTTTTTTGAATCCAGTAGATATTCTTTTTCCTGACCTTCCAGCTGACTCGGTAAACATTAAGGTCTCTACTTCAAATTCGTAATGAAGTATTTCTGAGACTTGCTCACCTATATCATTTATTTCTATAAGAGTGTACGCTTCATTGTACCTCTGTATACATCTATATATGATTTCAGCGTAGTCGATTGGTGTGACAGTATTGTCTCTATACACACATACTTGATTGTATGGCATCTCAGTAACGTCTATTATTTGAAACGCAGAATAGTCTAATCCTTTGCCTCTAGATACATCGACTACGATGACGTACACTCTATCTTTCTCTGGTTGAGCATAGACTTTCATGTGAGAATTCTCAGCCACAGGCTTTACATCAACTAGAGTTTTAAGTTTAGATCCTTCTATTAGTGTTCCAGAACTACCTAAGAAGTTGCACTCGAATTCTTGAGAGAATTTCTGTGTGTCGAAATCCATAGCCTGTAGAGTTTCTTTCTTCCAAGCTTCGTCACGACCAGGTACTTTATTCCAAGGCACTTCGATATATACGTATCCGTTAATATCTTCTTTAGCACCCATACAAGTTTTGTAGAAGTGATTTAGACCATTAGGCGTAGATGTGAATAATATCTTAGTTGTGTTACCAGACGAAATAGTTGGGAATACAGAAGCAAAGAACTCGTCCCAGTTCTCTACAAAAGCCGTCTCATCGATATAAAGAAACGATATAGACTTACCTCGAATAGCAGAACTTGATGTACTTCCTGCAATGATCTTACAACCGTTTTCAAACTCAACACTTCCTTTGTTCCATTCTATCACACCTTGCTGTAGCCATTTCGGTAAAGCTTCATATGCAATTTTAATTCTATCTAAAATCTCACGAGCGGCATCACCTTTGTTGGCTAAAAGCGCACATGTTTTGTAATCGTTAAATAATACATAGTGTAGTATAACTGCAACAGCGGTAGTTGTTTTACCAGCCTGTCGAGATGTGTTTACTGTAACTCGCCTGTTATGTGTGATAGCTTCGCAGATATCCTTTTGATAATCATACATCTTGATTGGAATCAAGCCATGATCTACGTGTACAATTTGTATGTACTTCTCAGAAAAATATATGGGATCTTTTGCACATTTTAGAAACTCAGCAACCATGTCCTGAGAGAACTCGATTGGAGTTCCTTTACGTTTTAGATTAACGTTGCCATTATATCCACGTTCTACTATACTACTCACCTTTACGCATGTCCTTTAATAACTGTTGTAACTCGGCAGTAGATCCTACAAACAGATTGTTATTAGTCATAGGTAGACCATCAACAGTTTCTTTGGGCTTCTTCTTTTCGGACATTGTTACCAAGTCTTTGTTTGCATCTACCAAAGTTTTCATTATAGTTGAGACCACTTCATACGCACGAGGATGTTCAGATGCCTTAGCGACATCCAACATTTGCTCAAGGGCTTCAGTGCCAGTCTCGATTATATTATAGAAGTTGGTTCTTGCGTAGTCATAGTCTTTATCCGCATAGTCTACGTTGGTAGCTGTAGCAGGAAGAGATTTCTTATCCACTACAACTTTACCTTCAACCACTTCATCCATAGGAGCAAGTCCTAGGCTATTGCTAATTTCATCAATCATTATGTATCCGTTATTGTTACGATATTTGCCCAATTGTCATCTACGTTAATGTCCGCATAAGGAACACTATCTGCGAGTACGGTCGTTGCCACGTTAGCAGACGTTGACCCTGGTCGAACTTGAATCTTTTCTTCAAAATTGGTTGAAGTTGTGCTGGTGTATATACTTGCTTCTGCGAACTTAATAGTTCTTTTTGTAGCTACTGGACCAAAGTAATAAGCTTTCATAGTAAAGTTTAGAGTCCAAGTGAGTACTCTTCTAGTCTGAAAGTCGCTTTCGTATGTGTCTTCGGTACTGACTGAATTTAGTATAACTGGAATATCTACATAAAAGTCCATAGTATCTATCATCTTAACACTGACAGTAACGTCAGGCTTAAAGTATGGTAGTATCTGTTCTAGTATCTTAGTTCCATCTTCAGTGTACTTAGTCATTATATTTAATGTAAATTCTAGATCATATGGAGCAGGAGTGTGTAGTGTTGTCATTGCACTATCATTCGCACTGATAGACTTACTCTGTCTAGTTAAAGAAGGAAGCTTTCGTGTTGGGTTATACGTCATGCCAGTTATCTCGAAAGACATTCTAGGCAAAGTCATAGCTGGTGCGTCTAGGTTAGGGTCTTGATCTAGCCTAGCTAATAGTTTCTGTACAGGTGCGTAGTTTATTGGTATCGTCATTCTTTTGATTTCAACACCCGCATTGTTCTTGCGACCTATCTGAATATCATTGAAGAGTGTTCCGAATACTGCTACGTATCTACGAGTTGTTTCGTTATAAAAGTGTTGTCCGAACATTAAAAGTTATCCTCACCGAATGGATTATTTTGCGTGAAGTCTACTATGTTATCACCTAGAGTTTCTATTGTTGTATTATCAGCTAACTCATCATATATTTCAACTTCTAGTTTAGACGCAAGTAGCGTTACTGTAGCTCCCATTCCCAAGGTTGTTGTGCTTATATAATGAACTATGACATCGTTAACCGCAGTAAGTGCTGGAGTAATACTAACAGTAGCACCTGTGGTGCCTGGTGTTCCCGAGTACACAATGTTTGCTGTTGTAGATGGTAAGACAACGCCAGTCGAAGGCGAGTTTGTAGTGTAGAATGATATAGGATATCCACCCATAGAACTGTGACTCACATCGAATGTATAAGTTTCTCCCTTATATAGTTGAAGAGTGGGTTGTACTAATAGATCGCCTCTATCTTCAACTTCTTTGACGTAGTATACACCACTTCTGACTTCTGCCACAAATGCTGTTGATTCTGTGTCAACGAATCTGTTTATCTTGTCAAAATAGTTATCTATTACGACATCACCAGTGTTGAATGTTTCGCCACTATATTCAAAGAGTTCCGCACGAAGGTCATAAGTCTGTAGTGAGCCTATTTGATAGAAGATTGCCTCATGCTCTACGTGCTGTAGTTCGAAGAACTTATTGTTCAGCGGTAGATAGATGAGATCGCCTTCACGTGGACGATTAACTTCCGTAATCATACCAACTTCTAGTTCGTATGTTCTCTGTGCCATAGTCATAGTAATCGAGTCACGAATTTGTAGACCGAACTTGGATAAGAAGTCTCCTTCTCCTTCGAATCCGTCAACATTCTTAACGTACATTTCTACTAGATATGCGTCATCAAATGTCGGCAGATCATCTTCGTTCAGTATATCATCTTCAGCTACTTTAGTTCTAGGTAGGTACCATACATCTACGCCGTAAATCTGGATAGATTCAACGACAAGATCCTCGATGAGAGATTGCTCCATCGAGTTTTCATAGTTCTCAAAGTAGTAATTTTTAGCCACTTTAGTTATCCTATCATGTCAACAACAGGCAAAGAGTAAGAGGATATCATTTCATCTTCTAGTTTTTGAATCTCTTGTGCCGCATCATTTAAAATTTGTTCTCCGTTGAACTGGATATTACCCGGTAAGGTCATTCCGTTAAACTTAGTTATATTAGCACCCCATTGATACTTTATCTTAGCTGATGCATAACTTTGCAACCAGCGATCTTTCCATACGTTACCATACGTTGTGGGCTCAACAACTTGATACGCTTCAGCTACCATCCATGTTCCTACTGCTAATCTTTTCCAGTCTGTGTCAACATGTAATCTGTTCACGTGTCTATTGTATCGGATAGGTTGCTTACCTACTAATAATTCTTCCATAAACTGTAAGTTTTGCATTGACATGTAGTAGTTAGTCATGTTATAATTAACCATATCATGTATGTTGTTAAGAACAAATTGATATTGAACATTAAACATACCGCTACTAGCTGTAATACTAGATCCAATAGGGAATAAGTTAACTACGCCAATGATATTCTCAGGCACAGTAATGTAGCCATTAGTTATGTCAGCGGCTGTGATTTGATGCTTTAAAAAAGTTCTCTCAGTTCCGTCAAAGTGATAATCCCAATAGTAGGATAATGCTTCGTCAACTCGATCATCTATCTGATCAACATCAACGTTAATTTCAATAACTGGTTTACCTAACTTTCGTAAGCACCACTCTTTAAATTGTGTTCTTGTAGTAGGCTGTGCCATCTTTACTTCCCATAGTTAGTTTCTATAGTATTTATGCGATTTGAATCAGGGCTCGTATGCGTGTGGTGGTTCTTCTTGTGGTGTATGAGTAGCGACAATATTACCCTCCACTAATGTATATGTATAATCAAAGTCCACTGGTCCACCTTCGACTGCTACCAGATTTCTACCTGCGATATCTCCTTCATGGCCTTCAAGTGCACCCGTTGTAAATACCAGATTTCCATCTGAGTTAAATATATAATATTCTATCATGTTAAATTCGCTCCTTCTACTATTATATTCCAGTAGCCAGTACCTGCATAAGTACCCGCTGTTTTAGTTATTCGTATTTGTGTTACTGAAACTTGTGTTACGGTCCAACCACCATGTGTGCCGCTAGTATGATTTTGTACAAATGCAGAGAATAGTCCTCCAGAACCATTTCCGTAGGTACCCTCGTGAACGCATCCGTAACTCGTTATAATTCCGTAATGAGCTGAATTAGCAGTGATCCTAAAAGTGCTTTGATTTGTATGGTTAACCACGACATTGAATGTTGCATTCCCTGCGGTAGTTCCTGAGAACGCCCTTTTACCTACGCCATTATGTCTGCTAATATTATTACCTATGACATTATGTGCTCCGCCAATGTTTGTATCACCCGCAAGATGTAGGTCTTTGAATTTATGGGTACTAGTGCCTATATTAACTGTATTATTTACTCTAGTGGAGGCGCCAGAAGTTGGCGACAAATCTACACCGTTAAACATCAATCCACCATCCGTAGATCCAATGTATAATGTACCACCATAGGTGCCAATATTGCCTAAAATGTTTGATTGTTTACGTAATGTCATCCAGTTGCCATCATTAGCACTATTTCTAGATAGTTCCATTGGAGCATTGTTTGTAGTAGTTGCAATCTCTAGCTTACCAATTGCTGGATTCCATCCAAAACCTGATTGGTTATTATGGTTACTTGCTATGTTAGAGACAGTGTTGCCCATCACCAACTCACCACCGCTTAGCCATCTTGCCGCAATTGTGGCTACAGTTGTCCCATTATCATTCATTTGTTGAATGCTGAAATCACCTGCCGCATACTGGGAAGCCGCTAGTCGTATTTTCTTTTTATTTGTGGCTTGTGAATTAGCGTTTAGTATAAATGTTGGCGCACCTGATGATATTTCTAGTTGTGCAGATGGAGCATCTGTTCCTATGCCAACCCTACCTGTTTCTTTAAGAACTAGAGTATTAGCAGAACTAGCGTATATACTATGTGAAGTAGCTGAAGGGGGAGGTTGACCACTGCCCGTGAGTACGCCAGAATTAGAAACCACCTCAAATACTAGAGTATTAGCACCATCAAATCCGTGCGTACTTGCATCCTGCGAACTTTCATTACGCATTCTCCATGCATAATTATCTCCATGTCTCTTGAAGTATAGTCCTTGCGAATCTCTAATTCTAATGTCACCTAGAACATCTAAACTAGTTACTGGGTCGTTATTGCCGATACCAACCATAGTCATATTTGACGAGTTTGCGCCAGCGTGAAAATTGGTTATCTTTTTATATCCCATATTATTCTCCTGTTATACCGTAACTGTCACTGCTGGCGATGTACCTGTGGCAGGATTATTTAGTAGTTTTATTCTGCCAGAAATGTTCTTAACGGCTGAATTAGCTTCGTATGTTATGCCGAGTCTGAATGCGTATGTTCCAGTTGTTTCTAAAGATACGTTGTCTACGATGCCAACGCCTATAATCTCTGCTTCACCATTTCTAGCTACGTCCCCACCAGAAGCAACGTTATGATAAGACCCTGATCCACGAACCGCATCGCCTTCAACACTGCCAAGACTGCCATGTTCTCTGTATAGACCAAACTTATAATCTATATGCATTTCGTGTAGGTTAGTAGAACCGGCGTTAGAGAATTGGAACGTGATATATGCAGTGCCTGCTCCCGTAGCTGTCACTCTCGCATTGAACCACCATTCTTCTTCCCAACCATATGCCGTCTCAGTTCTTTTGACCAGAGTTGCGGTATTTGCAGTTGATGTGCCAAACGTATGTAAAGTAGCTGTAGGAGAATTTGTTCCGATACCAACTTTGCCAGGAGCTATAACCATTGTTTCTGTTTGTGCAACAGAGCTACTTCCATCATGTATTTTGAAAGATAAATATGAGTTAGCTAATGAAGTATTACGAGAGTAAATAGAATTGTATCTAGCGTTGTCATCGGTGCGACCAAAACTAATAGCTTCATTAATAGAACTAGAATGCCCACCTCTAATATCTAAAGTTGCTCTTGGAGCAACTGTTGCAATACCAATGTTGCCAGCGTCATCAATCATCATCTTAGAGTCAGCTATTGATACTGTTGTTGAATCTGCCGCAGCCCTATTAGCAAAATGCAGTTCGCCTCTACCATACGAACCGGTGCGCTTCCAAAATATGCCTTGTTTCCAATAATCGTTATCGTTATAAGTTCCAAAAGCCATAC
>Ga0209816_1000302_pt1 | contig 40109 bp, 39 predicted proteins | sample CoawatmetaG01DNA_FD_187509 | JGI IMG/M metagenome (GOLD analysis project Ga0209816, IMG submission 187509) | Marine microbial communities from the West Antarctic Peninsula - Coastal water metaG017-DNA (SPAdes) (version 2) | ecosystem: Environmental > Aquatic > Marine > Coastal ...
ATAGATATCTATATAAGTATTATTTAGCCAAGATGCATAATATTATGTTAAGTAATTTATAGTAGAATTAGCCAATTCAGTCAGCTCTTTTGTTATTAAAAGAACTAAAAATTTACATAATAATTCAACGCTTTAGGCCTGTAATAAGCAATCATTTTATACAAAAAACACATACCAAAAAAGAAATCACAATTTAATTTAACCTCTCACTTTTAATTTAAAATCAAAAACTGGTAACTAAAATTTATCTTTTAATTGCATAATTTCCTTAAAAGGAAGAGTATAGCTAACAGAGAGTGGGGGAAGAATAGACATGGTAGGAACGCCTGCTGATAATGACACTACCAGTGCATAAGAATTCATTCCAACTACTAAGTCTGCCCATGCAATATCTGGATAAAGATTAGTATTTTTGCTTACGTTGAATTTTGTTACTAAATGTTGATATTTTTTTAAGATATGGTCATATTTTCCTAAAGCCTCTGAAGGATGCAATCGCAAAACAATATGGATATAATTACTAGAGATATTTATTTTATTTAAGTTCTTCATAAAGAACTCAATTGCATCAAATTCTAAATATGTATCAGTAGCTAATTTTTTCTGTCTTAATGGCTCTGCAATAATTAATATATTTTCATAAGGCTCCTTACACTCTTTATGCCTTTCAGAACGTACTAATTTTGCCTCCCTCTGCAAATAATTGTTAGGAAATTCAATGATAGAAGTTGATGGAAATAAAATTTGAGCTTGATTATAAGCATATTTATCACTAACAATAATAACGTCTGGAAGTACTTCACTCCCTTCTATGATAAAACGCTCTCTATAGTTAGTCCAATGATCAATAACTGCAATATTTTGAATACCTATTTTTTTTGCCTTAACACGGGCAGAGTACTCAACATCTCCCCACCCAGTTCCACTGAGAAGAGATTTAGAGCCATTGAGAACTGTATCGATAGAACTTAATTTTGTGCCTGAAAAATGCTTTTCCCAAATTATCTTGGCTGGTCCCAACATACAAGGCTTTAATTCACCCGTATAATTTTTAAGCCATTCAACTATTAGATTTGCTGCGCCAGCATCATGGCAGACTACAGCTAGTGGAGGTTTTACCAAATCTTCCAGTTTAGTCACCTTAACTCCTATATAACTTAACTATCTGAAATGAGTAAAAAGAAGCACATACTAATCCCTTGGCAACATTAAATCAATTGTTTGAAGTGTTTGCAAGGCTTGCTCGCCTGAAGATATAGAGCTATAATTTCCTATCATAGCTAGATAAAGCTCATCTGCAACATGCATTTGATATTTTTCTCCCCCACTATGAATTTCTTCTGACTCATCAGATAAATAACTATACCCGGTGAAATTTTTACTTTTTATTGCATTTGTCCACTCTAATCTATTATTGCCCCAATATAGCCGCCCTGTTGAAGAAACTATCTCGATAGTATAGTGCGAAAAATGCTCCTCCCAGGCGGAAATCATAATAACCTCAGAGTTTTCGAACTTCATATGAACAAGAGGCTCAAGCCCAAAATTTTCAAATTCTCTACCTTTATTTATAACTTTTACATCAAGGCACTTTCCAAACCAGTATTCCATTAGATTTATAAAATGAGAGCCATTATGGCTAATTCCTTTTGAGTACCAAACTACACTCTTTATTGGAGCATTAATAATACCTTCATCAATTTTCCTCTTAATTTCCTTACTTTCTGGCAAACACCTTCTGATGTAATTCACATATAAACTTACATCTCTTTCTTTACAGATACTGACAATTTTTTTCCCGTCTTGTAAATTCCCTCCCATTGGTTTTTCGCATAAAATTGACTTAGGTACAAAAAAACAACTTAATACTTCTTTTATAGCCAAAAACTGGGATGATGTTGGCACTGACAATATTACTAAATCTGGCTTAATTTCATTAAGAGCCTCTTCAATTATATTAAAAGACTTAACATTATATTTTTTAGTGAAGATATCACAGGCATCAGAGTTTATATCTACCCCTCCCTGCAAATCAAATCCAGAATTTAAAAAAAATGCCCGTGAGTGTGTTTGGATATATTTATTTTGATCTCGATGTAAATCATAATTTAGGCCAATATCTCCCAGACCAATCAGAATGCATGAAAAGACTTTTTTAGTCATATCTCTTTAGTTAATAGTAATTTTAATAAGATAAGTTTAAATTATTGAATTTTTAGTTTTTAGTTTTTAGTTTTTAGTTTTTCTAGAATACGCATAATTACCCCAAAAAAGTATTTATTTTAACAAGTCAAGATTAGACCAAACCTTTTGAAAGGCTCTAATTATTAAATCTACATCACTATTTTCAAGGTCAAACTGGCTTATTCCAAAAGCAAGAAAGGTTTCATCTTGTAATGACTCAGCAACTGGACAAATTCCTTTAGAATAATCAACATCACGCTTACAAAATTCCGAATTCCAAGGGAAGCCTTTTGATCCAAAGGCAATTTTTTCTTGATACATAGGTAGAAGATGTATATTTTGATATTTTGTTCCCACCCCTGAAACGCCCTCAGCAATAAGTGCTTCAGCAATTTTTTGATTTGAAATTTCTAATAACTTAGTATCTAGAACCATTGGGTATGAATAATAAACATGAGAACAATCAACCTCTATATAAGGAAGTTGTAAACCCTTTAATCCATGTAAGCCTTTAGACAGTCGTTCAGCAGCTTTTTGACGTTTTTTTACAAGCTCAGGTAACTTTTTAATTTGCTCAATTCCAATTGCACACTCAATTTCACCTAATCTAAAATTATAGCCAACCATATTAGTCAAATCCTTGTTGCCTTTTGCTTCAACAACAACTTCTGCATGATTTCTAATAAGCCTTAATTTATCAGCATAAATATTATTATTAGTAACAAGAATTCCTCCTTCACCGGTATTTATGTGCTTATGATAATTTAAACTATAGCCCCCAATATCAGCAAGTGTTCCAGCATAGCTTCCATGATAAGTTGCACCAGGCGCTTGGGCAGTGTCAGAAATCACTTTGAGATTATATTTTGTAGCTAACTTCATGATTGCATTCATATTTGCTGAATAACCAAAAATATCAACAGCCATAATTGCCTTTGTATATGGAGTTATATTTGATTCTATAGATTTTGGATCAAGACAGAATGTCTGCTGATCTATGTCCGCAAATACTGGAATTGCATTCCAATGAAGTATTGCAGTAGCGCTTGCACTCATTGTCCAAGGGCTAACAATAACCTCATCACCAGGCTCTATTCCAATAGCGCCTATAGCAGCAATAAGACCAGAAGTCCATGAATTAACTACTATAGCATGCTTAACATTGAAAAAGACTTCACATTGACGCTCAAAATCTTGGACCATTGGACCACCAAAAAAATCAGGATCCCAAACGCCTAAAAATTTAGACAAAATTCCACTTTCAATTACTCTCACAGCAGCATTTTTTTCTTCTGAACCTATCGAGTTGTAAGGGCTAAAAGCTTTATTAATTGTCTTTAAACCTCCATATATAGCTAATTTACTTTTTTTTTCCACTTATGCCTCTTATTTATTAAAAAAATAATTCCCAACTTTATTTCTGATTATTGCTCCTAATAAAAATATGGTCTACCAAGCCATCAAATTCATACCCAAATTTTTTATATAAATTTATTGCTGATGGATTATTTTCAAGAACCCACAATTGTTTCCTATTAATTTTTGAAGTATTAAAAAGACAACTATTTAGCAATTCTTTTCCTATACCTAATCCTCTGTATTTATTAATTACAAATAAATATCTTAGCTCGCTTAAAAATTTCATATTTCTATTCCAGTAGAATCCCAGGATATTTCCAAAATTATCGAACTTACAATATATATCTTTATTTTGGATTGCACTCTCTATATCACTGATACTTGGAGGTCTTTCAGTAAATTGATCAAAATTTTCTTCAAAAATTTTTTTTAAGCTACTTATATCTTTATCTTTTGCAATAGTGATGTCTGTATTTTTTTCTTGTTGATTAATGGAGCTAATAATCATACTCATTTTTTTTAAACGTGCATATGCTTTAAAACCGTTCATATTAAAAAAATTTATAAGCTGATAGTTTAAAGGAGTTTTCAATAAAACATCACAAACTAAATCAAAATCAAAATCAAAATCAAAATCAAAATCAATATTATTCGCTAAAAAACAATAGAAAAGTCTTCCAATTGATGCTTCAGAATCCTTATCTATGAAAACTAAGCCATTTTGGCATCTAGCTACTTCAAAAGTTATAGATTGTAATCTTTGATCAAAATAATTTGTTTGTATTGAAGATCTACTTGCATTACCTTGAAGTTTTTGAATCTCATTTTGAAGGCTTGTCAAATCTAATGTCATTACCATTATAAAAACTCTAATAATAATTTTTGTCTATCAATTTTTCCATTAGAATTTCTTGGAATAAGATCAACTTTTTTTATATTTGTTGGAAGCATATATTTTGGCAACTTAGAAGATAATTTCAGCCTAATACTTGTATTAGTCAAATCATAATCAGACTCAAACACCATAATTATTTGTTTTAATGCATTGTTATATAAGATACATGCATTTTTAACTTCATGCATTGATAGAGCTGCTAATTCGATTTCTAATAGTTCAATTCTGTAACCCATATGTTTGATTTGAAAATCTTTTCTTCCAATAAACATTATTTCTCCATGAGTATTTCTATAAACCAAATCACCAGTTCGATATATTTTTTCAGGATAGGAATTAATTAATGGATTCTGGACAAATACTTTATTTGTTTGATCTAAATTATTATAGTATCCAAGAGACAATGATGAGCCACGAACACATAATTCACCTTGCTCTCCATCTTTTACAGATTTATTATTATTATCTAAGATTATGATATCTGTATTTCTGCATGGCTTTCCTATTGGAACAGATTCACCATCCTCAAAAAAACGATTAACAACATAATATGTACAATCTACAGCAATTTCAATCGGGCCATACAGATTTACAAATTTTGCATCAGGTAATTTAGTTCGCCAATAATTTAAATGCTTAGCGGGAAATACTTCGCCTGCAAAAAAAACTTTTTTTAATTTACTCAAGTTTATTGCATCTAGGATGTCTAGATTTGAAATATTCACCATAATAGTGGGTACCCAAAAAATAAATGTGATGCTATTTTTTAATAAAAAATTTACCAAATCTGCAGGAAAAAAAGACTCCTTCGGTGGAATAATATGTATAACACTTCCTTGATTCAGTGAGACAAAAAGCTCAAGAATATAGATATCAAAATGAAAAGGTGAAAGACTTCCAATTACATCAGACTGATTAAAAGTAAAAGTATCAATACACCAGTCAATAAAGTCAATAATATTTCTGTGGCTTAAAACTACGCTTTTAGGTATTCCCGTGGAACCGGATGTACTAATTATGCAAGCTGGATCAGTATCTATCTTTTTTGTGATTGTTTTGGAAATTACACTTGTTGAATAAAGCACTTTATCAATTAATGCCTCCTTCACATTCATAATTAAAATTGCATCAAGCAAGTGAAACTCTTTTAATAAATTCAATCCCTCTTGATTGGTGATAATAATTTTTGGAGATATACTCTCAATTAAAGTTTTTAGTCGATCTTTTGGAGAATTAAAGTCAAAATTAGTATAAAAATTTCCACTATATAAGATGGCTAGATTAGAAATTATAACCTCGGCACACTTTGGCATAAAAACTGCTACAGGGACTCCTGATGACTGGAGATGATTGCCTATCTGAGAAGATAAATTTTTAGAGTAGTGTTCCAGCTCCTTAAAGGAAAGTTTACGGTCACCATCAATAATAGCGAGCTTATTGGGGAAATTCAATAAAGCGCCTTCATTAAAATAGTCAAGTAAATTAATCTTCATAAGTAACTAAAATTATTCATTTAATATATATTATACTTTTAGAGTATTTAATCAAGGCGTCAACTTTAGTGCTTTTAGAAATACTTTTGAAATCAGTATTCACTATTTCACCATATCTATAATTTATCCCATTAATAATTCTAATAGAATCTTTGTTTTTATCATAGAAACCAAATAAACGATTTATAGTGAACACATTTTTATTATTAACATCTTCTAATCCATATATTTTTTCAATATTCGTAGACTCAAAAATATATTTAATAGAGTAGAAAATAAATTCTACAACTAATTTTCTATAGGCAGCTTCAGTGGATATATAAAACCCACCTTGACCACTATTGTTTTTTATTTTTGTTAAAGAATAAACTCCAATGAAAAAATCATTACGCTTAACAAAAAAATACATCTTAGATTTGTCATTTTTTAATTGTGTTAAGAAATGTAAATGCTGTTCCCATGAAATAACTTGAGAATCAAACATCCACTTCCTAATATCTGGCTTATTCCTTAAACTAAGAACTTGCTTTTTTTGATTATCATCAAGATTATTAAAATTATGAAATGAATACATCTAGTCTAAAGACTCAGAAAAAATTTCATTTAAAAATTCAATATCAAAATTAATATTTTTTTGCTTTTCAATAAAGTTATTTGAAATTTCATCATCAATCGTGCTTAGCAATCTAAGCATTTCATTTTCAAAGTTATTTCTATAATCTCCACAATTAAGGATATATCCACCCTTATGGAGACATTCTAATGTCTGTTTTTGTTTGTCTGCATACCAGCCACTAATAATAGGAATTCCTACACAAAATGCTTCCAACATTATTGTGCTAGCAGGTAATATTGCAACATTGGATTCTTTAATTAGATTTATTAGGCTTTCAGCGCCTAGAGTTTTATATACTTTAACATTACTACTATTAAATTCAGTGTTGTGTATGAAACCAGATCCAAGAAGTAAGTTTATTTGACAAAGTTTATATTTATTTAATAATGTCTTAATAATTTTTTCTGAAAAGTTATTTGGATCGGATCCACCAAAGCAAATAAAGAAAGTTTTTTTATCTTTTATTTTTTTAGCTTTAACTGACTCCTTACTGGCTGATATAAATTCACTTCGTAACATCGAAAACTGCAGCCCAGAATAAATTTGGGTATCTTCTTTACATAAAAAGTCTTTAGGCTTTAGGCAAGGCTGGTTATTAATAATAACATCTGCATGATAATAAATGTCACGTAGCTCGTCAATACAAACCAGTTTTCTTGCTACTCTTTTAACCTTTTTCTGATATATTGAACTAAAGCTATAGCCATCAATCACTACAATAGAGTCTTTAAATATATCAAAATTATCATCACTTCCTATCTTTAAGAATTCAAAACCAGCCTGGATAATCTTTTGAATAAACTCTTCAGGCATAAACCTACTAATAAAAAAAATTTTTGATATTTTCCCTATTGATTCAGCTAAGACAATACATCTAGAAATATGACCAAAACCAATCTCACATGAAGCATCTACACGTATCATGATATTTATAGACATAATAAATTAAGATTTATTTGAGCTTATTGAAAGATAGTTTATCGCCTGGGCGTAAGTCACTTGAAACGATTTTACCAATAACTTTATCAAAATATCTTGGGTGCATTCCGTAACCTGGCCTTACAATCTTAATATTTTTTTCTGTAATTTTTTCACCAGATTTTATAAAGTCTGAAACATAAATCGACCTCTTACCAGCATCACCTTTTTTTTCAGAGTCTATTAATCCATAATTTATTACACCTATTGTTTTATATGCATTTCTTACTTCTCTAGTTAGCATTTTAAATTCATCAGGTTCTAGTGAAAATTCAGAATCAACACCTTTTTTACTTCTATCTAAACAAAAATGCTTCTCAATATACATTGCGCCTAGACCCACAGCAACTATTGGAGCTGCAATACCTTTAGTGTGATCGGATAAACCAACTTCACAATTAAATAAATTTTTAAGATGTGGAATTGTTACTAAATTTGCATCACTATGCAGAGCAGGATATGCACTAGTGCATTTGAGCAAAATTAATTCACCACATCCTTCACTTCTAAGAGTATTTACCGCTTCTTCTATTTCAGATAAAGAAGATGCGCCGATTGACATGATAACCGGCTTCTTAGTTTTTGCTACCTTCTTTAACAATGGAATATGATTAATTTCAAAAGATGCAATTTTATATATTGGATTTCCCAAAGATTCTAATAAATCAACTGCTGTTTCATCAAATGGTGATGAAAAACAAATAATTTTATTTTTTTTAGCACGCTCAAATATTGCTGAATGCCATTCCCAAGGAGTGTGTGCCTCATCATATAAATCATGTAAATCTCTTCCATACCATAGTGAGCCAGGATTTTCTATTTTATGTACGCCTTTTATAGAAATCGTATCAGCAGTATATGTTTGAATCTTAATAGCATCAGCACCAGAATCTGCAGCAGCATCAACTAATTCTAATGCATTATCAAGAGATTGATTATGATTTCCTGACATTTCAGCTATTATAAAAGGATATTTTTTATTCATAATTAATTTAAAAAACTATAGAGCTACCATATTATTTGCAAAAAATCTCTTATCAGCATCTTTTTCAGAAAATTTATCGCAAACAAAATAATTAACATCTTTTGACAAAATGTCCAAGTAAACATCAGTTGCAATATCTTTTTCCACGCAGCTAATGACACTTTGGCCTAAGGGAAATTCTTTTAAGAAGCCCATTTTTTTAAGCTTCTCACCATATTCAATAGTTTTTAGGTTATTTGGCTTAACATTATTATATCTTACAAATAAAGTGGCTTCTTTTTCTTGCATTTTGTCTTCGCAAGTTACATTACCACTAAAGCTCCTATTATATCGATAAGGAACTTTAGCTTTCCACTCCAAATAATGCATATAAGTAAAACAATCAGGAAGGCCCGTACCCATAAATAAAAACTTAACTTTATTTTTATGAAAAATCCTATCAAAAGTTGAGCCTCTTCCTACTGATTCGCCTTCAAAATTAAGAACTAAATCTTTATCTTTACCAATTACAGCAGAAGACATCAAAGGATCACAAGATCTAATAGATTCTGGTCTATTTCTAAAATATTCATTTAATGCTCCCATGCTCGACTTTGATTTTTCTACATGATAATCTTGAGCATTACAAAAACTAAACGTAAATGTTGGCATACAGATTGTTTGAACCCCTAACTCTAATAAAGCTTCATAAAATTCATTAATTATTACTGATCTTGGTAAATCTGGATTTGGCATGCCAAAACTAAACCCAAAGTGGACATAGAGAATATTGCAATCATTTGCACCAACTTTAATCAATGCGTTTACTAAATCTTCTCTAATGTGCCATTTTTGGTTGCTTAAAAAAATATTTTTTTGATTAATCATAAAATTACTTTGAGGACATATTGATTGATCTTCCACCATCAAGAATAATTTGTTGCCCTGTCATCCATCTTGAATCACTAGATAAGAGAAATTCAACCATACATGCCACATCATCTGTTTTACCAACTCCAAGAGGATATTGATTATTTATATTCTGCATAATCTCAGCGTCCAAAAAACTTTTTTCAGACATTGGCGTATTTATTGCTCCTAATAGAACAGAGTTAACCCTAACAACTGGAGCTAGCTCAATTGCCAGAGCTCTCATTGCTGAATCAAGCGCACCTTTACTTGCACAATATAATGAGTACCCTCTTGCACCAAATTTACTCCATATGCTAGACATAAAGATAACATTTTTTAATTCTTGCTGGTTGATTGTCTTTTTTAATAATGTAGAGGTAATTACCATTGCAGAAGTGAAATTTATATTCATTATCTTATTAGAAGTAATACTTGTAATACTTCTAGCATGCATTACAGTAACAATACCTGCACAGTGTATAAAATTACTTACTAAAATTCTATTACTGGTAATTAAATGAGTTAACTCTTCAGAAATACTCAGATCAGAACCAAGATCACAACTCCATAATATGTGATTATTACCATTACACATTCTCTTAGTTTCTTCTAAACGTTTAAGATTTCTTCCATGTAATATTAAATTGCAATTAGCCGATAATTTTATAGAAATTTCTCTACCAATGCCTGAAGAAGCACCAGTTATTAAAGTATATTTTTTTGGATTTGACATAATACAAATTATCTTTTACCTTCTACCATTAAATAAAGATCTTTTGCTGTGATACATTCATCAAGCTCCTCTACAGTCAAGGAAATTAATAATTCACTATCTAACATTGCAAGAATTGATAATACAGTCAAAGAATCCCAATACTCAAAGTCTCTTAAAGTATCCGAATCTTCTATGTTATCTATCTCAAGAATATCAGATAATTTTTTATAAAATTCTTTCATAACCCCTCTCTTTAAATTATTCTAATATTAATACTCTATTAACTCACAAAATTCAAAGTCACCTAAATTTAAATACATAGAGCCCCATGTCAGCCCAACACCAAAACCTGCTAAACAAACTTTTATCTTACCATTTGTCAACTCTTCTTTTAAGTTGTAAGCCAATGCAATAGGTATGGTTACACCACTACTATTACCAAATTTTTCAACTATGTTATTAGGCATTTTCTCATACGGAACACCCATTTTATCAGCAAGTTTTTGGAGCATAAACTTATTAGGCTGATGGAATACAAAATAATCAACTTCTCGATATGGAGTGTTTGAAAATTCCAACAGTTCACTTATCATATCTGGAACTTTTGACTGAACAAAATTAAATACAGCTGCACCATCCATCTTTAAATGGTTTTTTGATCTCTTATTTCCATCGCCCACATCCTTAAGCTCTGCTGTCTGATGATCTGATGGCATACGAAAGCCTCCTGCAGGAATAGCAAGGGCTTCTCGGCCCTTTCCGTCCATCTTTATATTTGCATAAACTTTCTCATCAAGTTTATTTTCAATAACAGTTATAGATAGTCCATCACCAATTAAAGGAAAACTATTTCTATCATGTCTAGAAACTTTTCGACTTAAAACGTCTCCATTAATCAGAACTACTTTATTAATAGATGGCTGTTGGAGCAACATAAAAGCTTGCATTAAGCCAACTATATATCCAGCACAACCTTGAGTTATATCCATACATAATAGATCTGTTTTAAGATCAAGCTCACCTTGAATAACGCTACTAGTTCCTGGAATAAAATGATCAGGAGACTGAGTTACGACCAACAATGAGTCAAAATCATCCTTAATAAGGCTGCCTGTGTTAAATAAATGCTTTAGTCCAAAGACTGCCAAGTCAGAAACACATACATTATCTTGAACAATTCTATGCTTATCATAACCCATCACTTTTTTTAACTTTAAAGATCTAGATTCTGGAAAATTAAACATTTTCATATCGTCAACAAAATCACGCTCATTTTCTGGCAGAACAACTAATAGACCAGTAATTGCGATGTCTTTATAGAAAAAATTCATTATTTATTTTTACTATAATTCATAACTAGATTAGTGATAGATTCAAGATTTATAAAATTATTTGCAATAATATCTATCCCTTCTATGGAAATATTAAACTTTTTATCCAAATCGGAAACCAAAATAACTATATCAAAAGAGTCTAGTAGCCCATCTAAAACAAAATTATCAGAATTTAAAAACTCACCCTCTGGCCTAACTGACATAAGAGTTTCAAGTATTTTTTTTTCCATTATTTCTCCAAATTCATTAAAAATAGATATTTATATATTACTCTTTATTATTAACATTCATTGCTTCAAACATTAGTTCAGCCCTTATCCAATCATCTTTTGTATCGATATCCTGAACTCTATAGTGAGGAATTTTAATAGGCCTAGCTATATCTGAAAATGGTGAAATACCACTTCCAATAAATTCACTTTTCATCCAATAAAATTGCCCTGCATCATGATAAGCTTTTTCTAAGTCCTGAGACCTTGTCAATAGATGATTAGGTTGAAACATCTTCACACTTCCATCACTAGTTAACTTAATAGCTCTTTGTATTGGAAAATCGAATTCTACAATAGGAAATACAACATGGCAATCTTTATTCTTTGAGATTTCTTCATAAGCACTAATTAAGTCTTCTGAGGTTGTGAAAGGTGCCGTAGCATATAGAGCACAAACAAATTTAACACTTCCTAAATTCTTTTGCACCCAGGACAGAGCATGTGCAATGACATCGGTAGTTGTAGTATAGTCATCTGACAAATTTTCAGGACGAATAAATGGAACAGATGCCCCATACTTTAGAGATACTTCTGCAATTTCATCATCATCTGTTGAAACTATGATATGGTCAAATATTTTAGACTCAAGTGCTGAGACTATTGAATAAGCAACCATAGGTTGGCCACAGAAGCTTTTAATATTTTTCCGTGGAATTCTCTTACTCCCACCTCTTGCTGGAATTACACAAATATTCATTGTAAAATTTTTTTCAATACAGCGACAACCTCATCTTGTTGTTCAGATGTCATACTAGAAAACAAAGGAAGGGTCAATGCTGAGTCATAGTATGCTTCAGCATTAGGAAAATCACCTTTCTTAAAGCCAAAATTTTGAAAATAAGGCTGCATATGAATTGGAATATAATGAACATTTACTCCAATATTATTTTCCCTGAGTTCATTAAAAATTTGCTTTCGACTCTTAAAAACTTTTTTACCTATCTCTATTTGAATTGGATACAGATGCAATGCAGAACAACAATCCTTTGATTGGAAAGGCTTAATCAGAGGAAAGTCTTTCAAAAGAATATCATATCGTTTTTTAATATCATGCCGATTAGAAACAAATTCGTCAACCCTCTTTAATTGACTAATACCTAATGCAGCCTGTAATTCAGTCATACGATAATTAAATCCCAGACTAATTTGCTCATAATACCAAGGACCAACTAATTTTTCTTTCATTAAGTCTTGATCTCTTGTAATCCCATGACTATGATAAAGACGCAATTTATTTGCCAATTTTTTAGAGTTAGTAGTGGCTACTCCACCCTCTGCTGTAGTAATAATTTTAACTGGATGAAAACTAAAAACAGTAATATCAGAATATTGACAGCCACCAACATATTTACCCAAATATTTACTACCAATTGCATGAGAAGCATCTTCAATAATTGAAAAGCCAAATTCTCTACTCAATAATTTAACTGCTCTCATATCACAACATTGGCCTGCAAAATGAACAGGAATTAAAATCTTAGGAAGCTTTCCCTCTATTTTAGCTTTAATTAATTTCTTCTTTAATTCTTCAATAGATATATTAAAAGTCAAGGGGTCAATATCTATAAAGTCAACTTTTGCTCCACAATACAAAGCACAATTAGCGGATGCTACAAAAGAGTTAGGACTAGTCCATAGCCAATCATTTTTACCAAGACCTAAAGCTAAACAAGAAACATGCAATGCAGATGTTGCACTATTTAAAGCAACTGCATACTCAGAACTACAGTAAGTTGAAATAGCTTGCTCAAATAATGGAACTTGGGGCCCTTGAGTAAGATAATTAGATTTTAAGACCTTAACCACTGAATCAATATCAGCTTGATTTATGTCGTGTCTCCCATACGGAATCACTTTTATATTTTCCCAATATTTTTATTATTACTTTTAATCCAACTCTTTAAAGTATTCACGTCCATCCAATCAGTATTATTATCAGATCTATAAGTAAAGTCTGAATCTACTTTTTTACCATCATTAATTCTATTCTTATCTTTATACCACTCATGAATAGAGGGTAATATTTTAAAGTGACTTTGATATTCATAAGTATAAGGAGCATCTCCGCTACTAATCATTTCTTCATGTATTTTTTCACCTGGGCGAATACCTACAATTTTTTGTTTTGCATCGCTATCCACTGCATTAGCAATGTCGATAACTTTCATAGAAGGAATTTTTTTTACATAAATTTCCCCTCCAATCATATCATCAAAAACATGCCAAACTAATTCTACTCCCTCTTCAAGAGTTATCATAAAACGAGTCATTCTGTCATCAGTAATTGGTAATACACCTTTACCTGCCTGAGTAATAAAAAAAGGTATCACTGATCCCCTTGACCCCATAACATTTCCGTATCGTACCACTGAAAAACATGTATTAGATCCTGCTGAATATGAATTGCCAGAGATAAATAACCTATCAGAAGTAAGTTTTGTAGCACCATATAGGTTAACTGGACTACTCGCCTTATCTGTTGAAAGTGCTACTAGCTTCTTAACACCTTTATCGATACAAGCATCAATCATATTCATTGCACCGATAACATTAGTTTTTACACATTCAAAAGGATCATACTCAGCCGTGGGAACAATTTTAGTTGCAGCTGCATGAACAACATAATCAATATCAGTTAGAGCCCTATAAAGCCTATCCTTGTCTCGAACATCACCGATAAAAAAACGAACTCTGGGATCACCTTTAAATAATTTTGCCATTTCCCATTGTTTCATTTCATCTCTTGAGTAAATTACCAAACGTTTAGGGTTAAATTTTTTCAAAGTCATAGGTACAAATGCATGACCAAATGAACCAGTTCCACCTGTTATTAAAATATTTGAATTTTTTAGCATATTATTTTTTATATCTATTATTAATAAAATTAACTTCCACCAACTACACTCTCATAAGTTCCCTCTTCAACTATTTTACCTTTATCAACTCTATAAATATAGTCACAATGTCTTACAGTAGAAAGTCTATGAGCAATAACTATAAGTGTTTTATCACCTTTTAAAAGTTTTATTTCATTAACTATTTCTAATTCAGTATCATTATCTAAGGCACTAGTTGCCTCATCCATCACTAAAACTTCTCTATTATGATAGAAAGCCCTCGCTAGGGCAATTCGCTGTCTTTGGCCTCCTGATAACTGAATTCCAGACTCACCAAGCACGGTATTTATTCCATCTGGCATTTGTTTTATTAGTTGAGCTAACATGGACTGACTTATAGAGTTTTTCAGCATAGCGTAATCAATAAGATCATCTGGGACACCTAATGCTATATTCCTAGCAACAGTATCATCAACTATAAAAATATTTTGAGGTATGTAAGCAACGTGTTTTCTCCAACGATGAATATGATCAATTAAATTTTTATTATTAAATAAAACACTGCCTTTATTTACTTCAATTAGTCCTAACAATATATCTAATATAGTAGTCTTACCTGAGCCAGATGGGCCTATTATTCCAACTGAATCACCTTTATTAATATTTATTGTTAGATTATCAATCACCTTATAATCTCTGCTAGGGTAGGAAAAAGATACATTTTTTAGCTCAATTTTTTTAAAAGACAAGTCTTCATCAAAATTATTTATGCCTGTCTCAAAATTATGATTCTTCGACTCTATTAAATCTTTATACAATAGCGAGACTATTGGCCTTCCAAATCTTATATGTGTCATTCCTGCAACAATTTGGTTTACTGAGGGAAGTAATCGAATAGCTGCAATTGAAAACATTGTGAGAATAGGTACTACCGACTCCAAACTTTTGTTCTGATATGAGTACAAAACTACGATTGAAACAATAAATAAAATCATTATTAGCTCAAGAAAATACCTAGGAATAGAGGAAATAAAATCTTTCACTTTCATTGTGTCAGCAAGCCCAATAGAATGTTTTGAAACCTGATCATAAAAATATTTTTCATTGCCTAAAACTCTTACTTCTTTAAGTCCATGAACACTTTCATTAATTTTTTTTAACATTTCTGTTGTATGAGTATTTACAGAAGTGCCATATCTTTTAATTCTTTTGCGAAAAATAAAATCATATAAAAAAATAAAACTACCCAACAAACAAATAAGTATAAAAAGAACGAAAGGATCTTGAAATACTAAAAAAATAAATATAAAGAGACCAACAACAATCTCTGTAAATATTCTAAGAATTGAAACTAAAACTCCTTGCGTAAAAGTTCCAACTGCATTCATATTGTAAATATATTCCGCACTATTTCTCTGAGTATATTTAACATAAGGCATCAATTGATATGACTTCATTAATTTAGACCTTATTTTAATTTGTCTATCGTAACAAAAAGAAAATATCAGCCAGTTAATTAATGAGAGACCGATAGTTTTAACAACAAATAAAGTTATGAGCAGAATACTCATTATTAATAAAATATTATCTGAATAAACAGGGATACCAAAATTTACAAGAAAAGTATATTTTTCTGCAAGAATATTTGGGTTTATTATCAGTGCTGCATATGGAGCAATGAGACTGATTCCCAGTACTTCTAATAAAGACATAATTAAGAAGAAGAAAGTCATTAGGGGCAACTTCCATTTATCCTCTTCTAAAAGATATAGAATTTCCTTAGCGTATTGCATAATTTCTCTATTTAAAATTAGGCCAATAAAATCTTGAATTGCTTCAGCTGGACCATCATAACTTCTATTATTTCAGAACGAGGAATACACACTAAGTTAATTTCGGTATTTGTATCAAAAAACAATCAATGAAGGATTAATCTTTAAAATGCTTCTTAAGCCAGTCATAAGTTATTGCAATACCTTCGAACAAGTCAGTACTTGGTTGCCAACCTAAGTCTGATATCGTTGAAATATCAATAAATTTTCTAGGTGGCCCATCTGGCTTTGAGTCATCAAAAACTAATTTACCTTCGAACCCGACAATATTCTTAATCATTTTTGCCAATGCACGTATAGATATTTCTTCTCCCGAACCAATATTAATATGAGAAAGCATTGGCTTAGTATTGACTTCATATAAATCCTTGTCAACGCCAAGAACAAAAATAGATGCTAGTGCCATATCATCGACATAAAGAAATTCTCTCAGAGCATTTCCAGTTCCCCAAACCGAAACCTCTTTATTATTATTTATTTTTGCGTCATGAAAGCGTCTTATCAAGGCAGGAATAACATGTGAATTTTTATCATGAAAATTATCATTAATACCATATAAGTTAGTAGGCATAACTGATCTAAAATCAGTCCCATGTTGTCTATTATATGACTCACAAAGCTTAATTCCTGCAATTTTAGCTACAGCATAAGGCTCATTAGTTGGCTCTAATAATCCTGTAAGTAATGCTTCCTCCCTCATCGGCTGCTCTACTGCTTTTGGATAAATGCATGTACTTCCTAAAAATAATAATCGCTTAACATTACTTAGAAAAGACGAATGTATAACATTTGATTGAATCATAAGATTTTGATAAATAAAATCAGCAGGATAGTTATTATTGGCATGGATTCCACCAACCTTTGCCGCCGCTAAGATTACATAAATAGGTCGTTCTTTTTGAAAAAAAATATCAACTGCTGCTTGAGACGTAAGATCTAATTCTTTATGGGTTCGAACTATAATGTTACTAAAACCTTGATCATCAAGCATTCTATAAATAGCAGAGCCAACTAGTCCTTGGTGGCCAGCAAGATAAATTTTATCTTTCAGATTCACTATAATTACTCTTTATAATCTGGAGCTTTAAATCCATGCTCTTTTACCAAGGCATCTCTATTTGCAATATTAATATCATTTTCCATCATTTCATGCACCATCTCTTCTAGAGTGATCTTAGGTGCCCAGCCTAACTTTTCTCTTGCCTTAGATGGATCACCTAATAGAGTTTCAACTTCAGTTGGACGGAAATAACGTGGATCAACAGCCACGATGAGATTACCAGATTCAATGTCATAACCTTTTTCCTCAATTCCCGTACCTTCCCAGCGAATTTTTTTACCAAAGTACCCCCAAGAAAAATTGACAAAATCTCTAACAGAATATTGAACTCCTGTAGCAATACAAAAATCATCAGGATATTCTTGTTGAAGCATCAACCACTGCATTTCAACATAATCTTTGGCATGACCCCAATCTCTCAATGCATCTAAATTTCCAAGATATAATGCATCCTGCAAACCCAAGGAAATTCGAGATAGGGCCCTTGTTATTTTTCTTGTTACAAAAGTCTCTCCTCGCAATGGTGACTCGTGATTAAATAAAATTCCATTGCATGCATACATTCCATATGCTTCCCGGTAGTTAACCGTTATCCAATAAGCATAGAGCTTTGCAGCACCATAGGGAGATCGCGGATAAAAAGGTGTTGTTTCTTTTTGTGGAGTTTCTTGAACATCACCATAAAGCTCTGAAGTTGATGCTTGATAAAATCGAGTTTTCTTTTCTAGGCCTGCAACTCTAATTGCCTCCAGGATTCTTAACGCACCTAAGCCAACTGTATCAGCTGTATATTCAGGAGTTTCAAAAGAAACCGCCACATGAGACTGAGCACCAAGATTATAAATTTCGTCTGGTTGAATTTCTTTTACTATACGAACCAAGCCCATTGAGTCAGAAAGGTCACCATGATGAAGTATAAATGTTCTGTTGGACTCTTGTGGAGACTGATAAAGATGATCAATACGCTCAGTATTAAAGGAAGACGAGCGTCTTTTAATTCCATGAACTTCATAACCTTTATTTAACAAAAACTCTGCAAGATAAGCCCCATCTTGTCCAGTTATACCAGTTATTAAAGCTACTTTATTATTTAACATATATTTTTCCTAAATTCTCTTTATTGAAATCATTTAATTGTTATTTTAATTCACTCTTCCATAAATATCTTCAAATCTAACAATATCATCCTCACCAAGGTATATTCCACTCTGCACTTCAATTATTTCGAGAATTTTACTGGTTTGATTTTCTAATGAATGAGTTACCCCTATTGGTATATGAGTGGATTCTCCCTTAATTAATTCAAATGTCTTGTCACCATTAGTAACATTTGCCACTCCATCTACAACAACCCAATGTTCTGCCCTTTTATTATGCATTTGCAAAGAAAGCTTAGCCCCTGGATTGACATGAAGCCTCTTTACTTGAAAGTTTACTCCTGATTCTATAGAGTCATACCAACCCCATGGTCGAAATACTTTTCGATTATTTATATGCTCGTCTCTATCAAAACTTTGGAGACTTTTAACAATTTTTTGAACTTTATGCGATTGTTCTTTACTTGCAATCAATGTCGCATCTGGTGTATCTACAATTACTAGATCACTCACACCAATAGTTGCAATAATATGGCTGCCAGAATCTATATAACTATTATAGGTTTCTTCTGCAAAAATATCTCCTTTGAAAACATTACCATTCTTGTCTTTTTCACTAATTTCATAAAGAGAAGACCATGACCCAACGTCACTCCAGCCAGCATCTAATTTAATTACAACCACATTATTACTTTTCTCCATTAAAGCGTAATCTATTGAATCACTTGGGCTTGATTCAAAAAACTGTGACTCAAGGCGAATAAAATCTAAGTCTTGAGTGGCATTATCAAATGATTTTTTTACTGTTTTTACAATTTCATCACAATGTATAGACAACTCACTTAATAATTGACTGGGATCAAACATAAACATTCCACTGTTCCACAAATAACAGCCATCTTTTAAGTAGGATTCTGCAGTTTTTTGATCTGGCTTTTCTACAAATTTTTTAACTTCATAAACCTCTGAGCTCAACTTTTCAATATAATTAATATATCCAAAACCAGTATTAGGAGAATTAGGAACGATTCCAAATGTTACTAGCCTTCCTTTTTGTGCATAAGTTTTCGCTATATTTATTTTTTTTTGAAACTTATCAGTATCATTTATTTGATGATCTGCAGATAGAACAAGCATAACTGAATTTTTTTTATCAATATTATTGATAATTTGCATAGCTGCTGCAGTAATAGCAGGCGCAGTATTTCTTCCAATTGGTTCTAATATTATTGCTGCATTATTAATGCCAATTTGATTTAATTGTTCTGCAACTAAAAATCGGTGATTTTCATTACAAACTATGACAGGATTAGCTAAGTTGCTGACTCCTTTGAGACGAAGAAGAGTTTCTTGGAACATACTTTTGTTTCCGAGCAAAGTCAAAAATTGCTTAGGGTATTGCTGTCTCGATAGTGGCCAAAGCCTTGTGCCCGAACCACCTGATAAAATTACTGGAACTATTTTCATATATTATGTGAAAGATTGAAAGCAAAAAAGCGATCAGCCCTAGGTAAAAATATTTTGCAATTATAGTGGCATTTTAAACGAAATTATAGGGATAAAAGAAGGTTCAATATGAATCAACAAAACAATGCTTGATATTATCATCAATTAATATCAATATACCAAAGGGTTTAATTGTTAATTTAAAAAATTACATACCAAACCCAATCATTAGGCTGCTTGACTATATAAAAACCTTTAAAATATTCCTTATTTAAAATAACTTATTAAATGCTAATAATTAAAAATTAAATGAAACATAATGATATAGATTTTAATAATAAAACTATTTTGATAACTGGCGGTGCTGGCTTTATAGGTAGTAATATAGCTTTCTATCTACAAGACAATTACCCTAATGCAAATATCATTATTTTTGATTGTTTTCGAAATAATAAACTTCTCTTGAATGGCAATTTAATAAGCTATGGCCACTATAAAAACTTAATTGGCTTCAAAGGCCAAGTAGTCTGTGGAAATATTAATAATAAGGATGATTTGTTATTTTTAGATAAATATAAATTTGACTATATTTTTCATCAAGCTGCAATTTCTGATACCAGAGCATACAATCAAGAAATGGTTATGAGAACTAATGTAAATTCGTTTCATGACTTACTAGAAATTGCCAAAAAAAATCAATCCACAATGATTTATGCAAGCTCAGCAGCTACTTATGGTAGGCTACCAGCACCTCAAATGGTGGGAAATGAAAGCCCTGAAAACCCATATGGTTATAGCAAGCTATTAATGGATCAGATTGCCTCTCGATTCGCACTTGAAAATCCAAATATGACAATAGTTGGATTAAGGTTTTTTAATGTTTATGGGCCAGGTGAGTTTTACAAAGCCAAAACATCTTCGATGATTATTCAGCTTGGTCATCAAATATTAGATAACACACCCCCTGCTTTGTTTGAAAATTCTAACCAAATTCTTCGTGACTTTGTCTACATTGAAGATGTTATTCAGGCTAATATTCTAGCTTGCACACCTAAAAGAAATGGAACCTATAATGTTGGAACCGGTGTCTCAAGAAGCTTTCAAGATGTTGCTGATATTTTACAAGCAGAATTAGATACTAACTTAAAAACCAAATACTTTCCTAATCCTTATGATGGGTATCAGCTTAATACTCAAGCTGACATTACTTTAACAAAAGAAAATCTAAATTATGTACCAAATTTTTCGCTAGAAAAAGGAATTCGGAACTATTTGTCCGAAATAAAAAACCTTTATGGTGAAGATATCTTATGATTGAGCTAAAAAATAAATCACCAAACATTTTGATTGTTGGTGATCTAATGATTGATCAATATTTCTGGGGAAAGTCTGAGCGAATTTCTCCAGAAGCTCCAGTTCAGGTAATTAATGTCAGTAATGAAACTATGGTACTTGGTGGAGCAGGCAATGTCATAAATAATCTTAAAGTCCTAGGTGCAAATGTTGATGTGATAAGTGTTATTGGTAATGATGAAAATGCTATCAAACTTAAAGATTTATTAATAGCTATTAATGTTGATATCAAATATTTGATAACAGAAGACACAAGAATAACATCTAAAAAAAGTAGGGTTATTGCGTCCCAACAACAAGTGGTTCGTTACGATCAAGAAACTATAGATGAGATCAATATGCTATCTCAAAATCTTATGCTTGAGACTTTTAAAAAAATTATTAATAATTATGATATTGTTTTAATCTCAGACTATGGAAAAGGCATCCTCTCTTCTAAATTGACCCAGTCAATAATTAATGTTGCTAGTCAAAATCATAAGAAAATTTTAGTTGATCCTAAAGGCCTTGATTACTCCAAGTACAAAGGAGCATATTTACTAACTCCAAATATAAAAGAAGCAAGTGGTGCCACGAATATCAATATTATTGATGATGAAACTCTTTCTAAAGCAATTACACAATTAAAATCACTTTGTGATCTTGAAGTCTCATTAGTAACCCTAAGTGAAAATGGAATAGCGATTTATGATCATAGCCTTAGAATTCATCCTACAACTGCTAAAGAAGTTTATGACGTAACTGGAGCAGGTGATACAGTTCTCGCATCCCTAGGGTTTGCATTAGCATGTGATGTCAGCATCGATCAAGCAGTCAAATTTGCAAACCTTGCTGCAGGAGTTGTAGTAGGGAAAATTGGAAGCGCAACTTCAAGTCTTAATGAAATTATTGAGTATGAATCCAGCCTGAACAAATCTTCAAGTGATGTTCATATTAAAACTCTTGAAGAAATAACTCATCTTAGCGAAGAATTAACTTCCAGAGGTAAGCATATTGTCTTTACTAATGGATGTTTTGACTTACTCCATGCTGGACATGTAAAATATTTAGAGATTGCTAAGAGTTATGGTGACGTACTTATTTTAGGTCTTAATTCTGACCGGTCTGTCTCAAGCTTAAAAGGCCCAAACCGTCCAATTAATAGTGAATTAGATAGAGCTTATATTCTTGCTGCACTTGAGGTAGTAGATTATGTAGTAATTTTTGACGAAGATACCCCTTATAATTTAATTAAAAAAATTAAGCCTAAAATCCTGGTTAAAGGCTCTGATTATGAAGGGAAAGAAGTGGTTGGACAGGATATTGCAAACGAGATAATATTAGTTGATCTTTATAAAGGCAAAAGTTCTACGAAAACTATTCAAAAAATAAAACAAGGCCACTAGAAATGCAATCAATAATAAAAAATGAGTTTAATGAACATATTGAGACTAGTAAAAGAACAATGGATGCTTGTATTAATAATGTTGAAATAGCTGCCAATATTTGTATTAATTCACTAAAACATGGAAAAAAGATATTAATATTTGGAAATGGTGGGAGTGCAGCTGATGCACAACATATAGCTGCTGAAATAATTGGAAGATATAAAACTGAACGAAAAGGATTGGCAGCTATTGCTCTTTCAACTGATAGTTCAGTATTAACATCAATTAGTAATGATTTTGGTTACTCAGAAATCTTTTCACGACAAGTTGAAGCTTTAGCTCATCCTGGCGATACTTTAATTGGTATTAGCACTGGGGGTACAAGTATAAATGTTGTTAACGCACTTAAAATTGCTAAGAATATTCAATGTAAAACTATTGGCTTAAGTGGAAAAGATGGTGGTGAATTTAATACTATATGTGATGTCAATATTATTGCTAAAGCCCAAGATACTCCAAGAATTCAAGAGATGCATATATTAATTGGCCACACTATCTGCCATTTAATTGATCATGCATTTATTAGCTCTATTGAATAGATTTAATAGCATTTAGTACATCATTAGGTTGTATTGTTTTCATACAATTATGATGCAATAATGGACAACTTCGCTTCATACAGGGCTGACAAAACAAATTTTTTTTAACTATTATGCTTTTTTGATTCATCCATTGTGAAGTCTCATTATCACGAGTTGGACCAAATATTGCAATAGTTGGTATTTGAAAACTAGCTGCTATATGCATTGGACCACTGTCTCCAGATATAAATAAATCTAATGTTGAAATATACTCAACTAACTCTGAAATACTTGTCTTTCCTGAAAGATTTTTATAATTTAAAACACCTTTTTTAATTAAACAATTTTCTATGTCTAATGAAATTCCAATTTCATCTGGTCCACCAAAAATTAAAATTTCAAATTGGCTAGATAGCTCTATTGCAACTTCTGCAAATTTTTCCGGATACCACCTCTTAGAACTTCCATATGAAGCCCCAGGGTTAATACCAACAATTGGAGTATTTTTGTTCAAAATAGGCTTTATTCCATTGTTTATTAGTAATGCTCCTGGTTTAAAATTTACCTTTAGACAATCATTAATAAAATTATTATATTTTTGAACTTGATGAAGATTTTTATATAAATTTTTTTTATATTGATATTTGTAGGTACTTAAGACAAAAAATTTAAAGAGTGTTGAGCGAATAGAGCTTCTAAAAGAAAAATAATTATCAAATCTCCCTAAATCTTTTGCAATCCTATACAAAGATGTGTAATTTTTATCCAAGACTTTAACATTTATAACTTTTGGATGATGTCTTAATAGTTCAGTAGAAGCAAATGACCCGATTAAAGAAATTTCTGCATTATTGTAATATTTCAATATATTTTCAATAGCAGGAGTAGTCATTACAGTATCACCAAGCCAAGTTGGAAGTTCAATTAATATTTTCACTTGACTAATTTATAATGCTTCTTACTAAGATCTAAACCAAAAAAATTTTCAATAATAATCATTATTCGATGTTTTTTTTGTTTTTTAGAAAGCTTATAACTAGGATCTGCTTTAAATAATTCGACGTCATTTGGCAACCAATCTTGAATAATTTTTGGATGCGTACCTTTAAATTCCTTAATAATTGATTGATCCATTTTAGAGTAGTCAATTTTTTTAGCTTCACCTCCCCAATACTTCTGAACCTTTTCACTTTTAAGATTCATTTCATCTTCACTACGAACCCACCCATAATGATAGCAGTAAGCTCCTGTGTGCTTAGCCTTTGGATAGCGACCATTCTTATTACTATCAAGAACTAACCAAAAAAGGCCATCAGGAGCATATGCTCTAATAGAATTTTTAATTATCCTAGCTTCTGATCTATACCAGCCTGGTGAGTCTAAATAACTGTTAGCATTTGCATAAAAATGATAAAAATCAAATAAAAGAGCTTCTACATCAGAATTATTAAGGTTTTCCTTCATTGACATATAGATTCTATCTAAATCATTTTCATGATAAATTTCATCTCCTTCTATATAAAAAGCCCAATCTCCAGTACAGTTATATTGTGCAATCATTTTTTGCTGGCCATAAACAAAACCACGGTCTTTCATATTGTCGTTCCAGTGAGACTGAATAATCCTTATTTTTGGGTCATTTATTTTTTTAATTTCATCTAAAGTATTGTCTTCGCCAAATCCAACATTAATTATAAATTCATCCACAATTGACAGTATCGACTTGATTGATTGAACAAAAGGATAGCCCAAGAGTTGGCCATTTTTTATAAATGTAAATCCGCTAACTTTCATTATTTTTCAACTTTTTTAACCCATTTTCACACCATGAGGACCTAGTGTTTAATGATTGTAACAAATGCTTTTCGTTATCTGAAATCTTTAATCTTGACTTCTCTTCATGGAACAAATGATAGGCAAGTCCTGAAAACTTAATATTCTTACGAAATTTTTCTTTATTATAAAGCCTTACTACCAATTCACTATCCTCTCTACCCCATCCAACAAAATTTTCATTAAACCCATTTACATCATACAAATCATCCTTCCAAAATGACATATTACAAGTCCTTACTCCTGATAATTTTTTACTAGGTTTATCAAAAAAATTTGATAAAAAAGGAAGATGAAGAGTATTTATTCTATTAGAGATGCCTTTGCTAAAAAAGTGGAAGTCAGCATTACTACCCTTCTGTTTGAAAATCATCATAGTTGCTTTTTTAGAAATTAGTGCTCTGCCTCCCTGTATAAAGCAATTTTTTTCTGAAATACTGATATGATCTTCTATAAATTTATTATGTAATATCATATCACCATCAATGACCACTACATAATCTATATAACTACTTAATTCATTAACGCCTTTATTTCGTATGGCAGCTGCTCTAAAGCCCTTATCTTCTTGCCAAACATACTTCAATTTACATGGGAAATTTTTCTGAAGGCCTAAAATAAAATTTTTAGACTCAGCTCTTGAGCCATCATCACAAACAACAACTTCATCAGGTAAGAACGATTGACGTTTAACGCTATCAAGAACTTGGAGTAGTGCCTCAACCCAATTATAAGTAGTGATAATTAAACCAATTTTCATTTATTAATCTTTAATTTTTGTCTTGCATAAATTTTTGTATATTTATAAAAAACTCCTATCGAATTAGAGACTGCCAAAACAAAGCCCCGCCAGCCGGATAAAAAACCTTTTTGAAAGAAATAGGTCCTAATAAATGCATACAAAGCCTTAAATATAATTATGATAATTGGATACGAAACATTATTTTCCTTAGCATATAGCTCAGAATATAAATTAGCTTTTGCTAATGTTTCTGATAAGTGATTGATAGCAAAATGAAATAAACAGCCTTTTAAAAGAATTTTTTCTGCAGATTGATCAATTTCAACTTTTTCATGCACCTTAAGATCTGAAAAACAAAAATCTTTTCGATTAAACAAGCGAATGAGCATATCCCTACCCCAGCCAGCAGTTATCATTTCTTTTCCCATAAAAAAATTTTTTCTTTGAACTTGTCCAACTAATTTTGGTTTTAAATCAATTTCATACAGGTTCAAGGCTAACTCTTTAGATAAAACTTCGTCAGCATCTAATGAAAAAATCCAATCATTTGAAGCTAAATTGATAGCATTATTTTTTGTTTCACCAAACCCAAGAAAATCTCCAGAATATAATTTAACATTCTCATATGCTTCAACTACATCAAGCGTGCCATCTGTTGAGCCACTATCAAAGATAACTATCTCTTTGAATTCTTTTAAACTATCGAGAGTCTTACTAATAGTTTCAAAAGCATTTTTTGTTATTATGACGGCGCTAATATTTTCAATCATTTGTAAACAAAATTAATTCTAAAATAATTATAAAGAATAGTTTAAAAGCCATTCTTCAATTTCTTTAAAGATGAGTCTTGGACTAATATTACTTAAACATTCACTTACTAAACCATTATTTTTACATCCTTTTTCGCCACAAGCAACGCAAGGCATATCAGCTTGAAAAATTGTAATATTATCATAAGTCTGTAATGGTTTCGATTCCACCGCAGAAGTTTGAAGATTATTCGACCAGGGAGACCACATATTAAGTTTAGTTGGACCAAATATTGCAAATACACGCTTATTTTGACTAGCAGCAATATGCATATTTAATGTATCCATTCCAATATAACCTTCAGATAGTAGACTTAAGTAAATATATTCATCGATTGAGGTATCTCCAATAAAATCATAAATATTTTGTAATTTTGGCAATGAAGCTTTAATTTTTTTATCAATTTTATTTTTTCCACCACTAATAATTATTGCAATATTTAAAGTATTAAGCAAATACAACAAATCATCTCTTAAATTTTTATCATAAACTTTGTAGTTATATTGAGCTGAGGGGTGAAAAATAATAAATTTTTTTATTTTCAACTCATCTAATTTATCTTGCATAGAAGTGGATGCAACTTGACTAAACATAGGTGCAGATTGATAACTAGAAACATTAAGCCCCAATAAACTGAGTGGTTTTAAATTATTAATTAAGATATGACTATTCAAGTCAAAGGTATAGTAATTTTTAAGTAATATTTTTTTCCACCATGTCTTTAAATTATCTTTCTCAATAGCACTAATTGCTTTCTTACTAGCCAATAATGCATAAATAACACTTCGATCACTAGAGGTTAAACTTATACTTAAGTCATACTTTCTATAAATTTTTTTTACAATTTTTTTTTCTTGATTAAATTTATTTTCATTTTTTTCTTTGTAAGAAAAAGTATAAATTTCACGAACATTAGGTAAAGTTTTTGCAATAGGCAATGTATCAACATTTACCAAAAGATCAATTCCTTCCGGCCTAAATTGATCTTTAAGTTGGTTTATAAGGCCCGCACTTAACAATACATCGCCATTAGAACGTTGAATGATTACTAAAATAGTTTTCATTTTTATTTAACTATTACTTATTACTATAAATAAAAGCACTAAATAATACAAAAAGATTACTTGTATAGTGCCCCAATAAATAAGAATCGCTCAACATGATAACTAAAAATAACAGTGGAAGTGCTACGCCTACATGCTTAACAAATTCATCTTTAGATTTTAGAGCAAAATTAAATTGACTATAAAAAATCCAAAAGAAGCTTATAAGTCCAATTATCCCGAGTTGTGACTGAACATATAAATACATATTATGAGGATGGACCGTATCTCTAGATGTTGGGGTATTGACTTGGTTTATTTTTTTGTATTCAAGAGGATAATCACCAGTACCCACGCCAAAAAAAGGTGCAGACTTAATAATTTCAATGGTATTTTTTGTAAAAATTATCCTATGTCCAATTGAAGTATCTGGATTATATGAAAACTTTTGAAGGTCATATGCAATTGCCTGGACTCTTTCTTTAAACATTCCCGAATAATTGTATCCACTAAAAGCAATCACAGCAACTAAAAGAATTGCCATTAATGAGGCCTTTACTTGAGAGTCTCTAAAAAATTGGAATGAGAGAACTACCAATGAAACAAAAAACATAACTTGGCCAGCCCTGCCACCTGTAATAAACATATTAAAAGTCATTGTAATCACAAAGAAAGTATAAATAGTCCTCATTAAACGAGATAAAGACTTCTCAAAAAGCAATTGATGCAAAACTAAATAAATAGCAAATGCTAAAAATGGATTATAAGAAATATGCCCCATTACTGGAGTTGGCTCATGATGTGTCGCTTTACCGAATGGCTCAAATACTTCAAACCAAACTAAATAAGAAAGTGCTTCTGAAAAAGCCATAGCAATAAAAAAAGCATACAAGTAATACTTTACATTTTCCTTTTTAGCTATAGTCAAAAAAATTGGCAAAATAAACAAGAAAGGAAGCATTTTTCTTGTCATTTCTAACCCCCAAAGAAAGTCTTCAGTCCATAATAAACCAAGTAGGTGCATAATAAAGAAACTTATCGAAGCTAATGCCAGTTTATTTTCTTTTATTAATTGAATTTTATAAATATAGTTGCCAGAAAATAGCCAAATGAGAACAGTAACCCATATGAAGATATTATTACCAAGAACTGTCAGAGGAAGCAAGAATATTGAACCTATGAAAAGGTACTGATAGACTCGATCTATTTGAGTGTTAAAAAAAATCATAAATACAGGTAAAATCTAATAGCATTAGAAATATTTAATTTTAGTCGAATAACAGTTGAATACAAAAGCAATTTTTCTTGATCGTGATGGTGTAATTAATAAAGAGATCAGCTATTTACATAAAATAGATGACTTTGAATTTATTGATGGTATTTACAGTGCATGTCATCACTTTCAAAATCTAGGTTATGCTATTGTTATTGTTACAAATCAATCTGGCATTTCAAGAAATTTATATAAAGAAGAAGACTATCAAACTTTGACAATCTGGATGCTTGAGGAGTTTAAGAAAAATGATATCGAAATTCTAGATGTTTTTCATTGTCCTCATGAACCAAACTCATTATGCAAATGCAGAAAACCTAAGCCTGGAATGTTTCTTGAGGCGAGAATAAAACATACAATTAATATGAAGAACTCTTGGATGATAGGAGATAAAGAAACTGATATTACTGCAGCTAATAGGGCTGGAATTTATAATACTATTCTTGTAAAAAGTGGACATAAAATTAAAGAGGCCGACTCGAAAGCTAAATATATACTAAATTCTACTATTGAATCAATCGAAATAATTCTTAGTTAGATTTTTTGATTTAGTAAATCTTTAGCAACTTGTAAAATATCTTTAACATCTATATCTCTAATTGAATAATCATTTTTATCTATTTTGTATGGATTTACCTCAGATTTAGATTCAATAATACGATTAATTTTTGTAACATACGCATTTCTATAGCCAGGAGTTGAGCCAAAAAGCGTTATTGATGGCCTTTCTAATGCCCAAGCCATATGAGTTGGTCCTGTATCTGGTCCAATTACTAAATCAATTTTAGAAATCAAAGATATTAGGGCTTTTATTGATAGTTTTTCACAGATATTTATCTGTGGTGAAAGCTTTTTTATTTTACTAGCTAAAAAATTTTCCTCTTTACTCCCCCAAATTACAAAATAATTAGCATCTAAAAGATTTGCTAACTCTGCAAACCTTTCAACTGGATATTGTTTTGATAAAAAAGATGCTCCAGGAATTAATAAAATATTTTTCTTTACGTTTGAAAGGTAAGGATTCAAATATACTTTGTCAGAATATAAGAAAGGTAACTTACTGTTAATATCTTCTATATTAAAAGGAAAATCGAAAGCAAATTTTATAATCTCAAAATTTCTCTCGATAACATTATTGTCATAAGATGACTTAAAGACTTTATTATAAAAAATCGATGCTATACCCTCTCTTGCTGAGGATTTTTCAAATCCTAAGGTAACCTTTGAAGGAATACATCGAGAAATAATCGCTGATTTAACCAAACTTTGCATATCTATTACTAAGTCATAAGGACCACACTTTCGTAACCTTTTTAATTCTAAATAAAGTAGGTAAAGAGATTTTTGCTTTTTAACATCATTAATATTTACTTCGATAACTTTATTGATATCTGGATGAGATTCCAATAACCCTTTGTTTCCTTTCTCTACTAACCAATCAATCTCAATTGCTTGATTATATTTTTTGATAAACTGCAAAACTACCATAGCGTGAATAATGTCACCTAATGCTGAAAGTTTGACTATAGCTATTTTCATAAAAAGTATTTTACAGTGGCATTCTATTTAAAGCGCTAGATATTAAATTAAGCTTTTAATGATATAATTTAAGTGCTTAAACTATCCTATGAATTAATATAAATGGATTCTCAAAATAAAGAAGTAAAGACAACTAACTTCATTCGCAATGTGATAGACGAAGATCTTTCATCTGGTAAGTATACTAATGTTATAACCCGTTTCCCTCCTGAGCCTAATGGATATCTTCATATTGGTCATGCAAAGTCTATTTGCCTCAACTTTGGAACAGCCAAACATTACAAAGGGTTTTGCAACTTAAGATTTGACGACACTAACCCCTCTAAAGAAAATATTGAATATATTAATTCTATTAAAAAAGATGTTGAGTGGTTGGGATTCGATTGGGATGGCGAAGTTAAATTTAGTTCAAGTTACTTTAATAAATTTTATCAATGCGCTGAAGAGTTAATTTCAAAGGGATTGGCATATGTTTGTTTTTTAAGCATTGATGAAACGAGAGAATACCGTGGAACCCTTAAAAAACCTGGAAAAAATAGCCCCTACCGCGATATAGGCATTGAAGAAAACTTAGACCTCTTTAAAAAAATGAAGTCAGGTCAATTTAAAGAAGGTGAGTGCGTGCTTAGAGCTAAAATTGATATGTCCTCAAGCTTTATGTGTATGCGTGATCCCACTTTATATCGCATTCGATTTGAAACTCATCATCAGACAAATAATGATTGGTGTATTTATCCTATGTATGACTTTGCCCATTGTCTTGGTGATGCTATTGAAGGAGTAACTCATTCTTTATGTACTCTAGAGTTCCAAGATAATCGAAGAATTTATGATTGGACTTTAGAAAATTTAGACGATTTTAATGAATCAATACGTCCTCATCAGTATGAGTTTTCTCGCTTAAATCTAGAGTATTCTTCTACATCCAAAAGGAAGTTAAAACTCTTAGTGGACAATAATTACGTCAACAGTTGGAATGATCCCAGAATGCCAACTATTTCTGGTCTTCGAAGAAGGGGATATACAGCAGCTTCAATAAAAAAATTTTGTGAGCGTATTGGTGTTTCAAAAGTTAATAGCTTGACTGATATTTCAATTTTAGAATCATCAATTAGAGATGATCTTAATGTTATTGCTCCGCGTTCAATGGCTGTAGTTAATCCAATTAAACTAGTAATTGAAAATTATCCTGAGGGAAAAATTGAATCTCTTCTAGTTCCAGTTCATCCTCAAAATAAAGTGATGGGCTCCAGGGAAATTTTCTTTAGTCGTAATATATATATTGATAAAGAAGACTTTATAGAGGTAGCGCCAAATAATAAATATAAACGTCTAGCTATAAATAAAGAGGTTCGCCTGAGAAACTCTTATATTATCAAAGCTACTCATTTTGAAAGTGATAAAGATGGTAATTTACAAACTGTCTACTGCACATATGATCCTTCTACTTTGGGTAAAAACCCATCTGATGGAAGAAAGGTAAAAGGTGTTATTCATTACGTTGAATCCAACAATGCTTTAAGTGCTGAATTTAGAATATATGACCGCCTTTTTTTAGAATCAAATCCAGCTAAATTTGATGACTTATCGTCTTCAATAAACCCCAATTCTCTTGAGATAAAAAATGGATTTATAGAGTCAAATTTATCAAACGCAAGGGCCGAACAAGCATACCAGTTTGAACGAGAAGGTTACTTTTGTAGAGATAGTGATTCTGAAGGACTTGTGTTTAATAAAACAGTTGGGCTTAGAGATAACTGGAGTCAATAATCTATTTTTTGCAGCCAGTCATTCACTTGCTTTACTTCAGAGTAATTAGTTGTATCAATCTGAAGAGGAGTAACTGAAACAAAGTTATTGGAAATGGCATGAAAATCTGTGCCCTCTGAATTATCGGCTTCCTTACCATTTTCACCAATCCAATAGAGAGATGCGTCTTCTTTATCCTTAATGCTTGGTTCTGATTTACATCTTCTTCCTAAGCGAGTACTCTTAATACCTCTAATTGCACTAAGAGGAATATCTGGAACGTTAACATTAATAATAGTGTTGTAAGATAGTTTAGATTTATCAATTTGGGCAACTAATCTCTTAGCAATCTCTCCGGCTGTCTCGAAGTGATTACATTCCCAACTGGCTAAGGATATTGCAATTGATGGAAGTCCTAAAAATCTCCCTTCTATAGCCCCAGCAACAGTCCCAGAATAAATGGTATCGTCACCCAGGTTTGCGCCAAAATTAATACCCGTTACAACTAAATCAATTGATTCCTTTATAAAGCCACATAATGCTAAATGAACACAATCAGATGGTGTTGCATCAATTGCATAAATATTTTTTTCAATTTGAATTGGTTTTAATGGTCTTCCAAGAGTTAATGAGCTACTTGCTGCAGACTTATTCTCACTTGGAGCAACAACAATTACTTCTGCAATTTCACTTAGTGATTTTGTAAGTTGTTTGATGCCCTTGGCCTTGTAGCCATCATCATTACTTATAAGAATTCTCATTAACTGATTGTTAAGGCAATCTTATCTTTACTAACACCTACCTTCACAGTCCCACCAGAGCTTAACTTACCAAAAAGAAGTTCATCGGCGAGTGGTTTACGTACCTCTCTTTCAATTAATCTCATCATTGGGCGAGCACCCATCATAGAATCATAACCATTTTCAGCAAACCATTTTCGAGCTGCGTCTGAAACAATCAATGAAACATTCTTTTTTTCAAGGACATCTTCAAGCTCAAAAAGAAATTTATTTACTACAAAGACAACGACCTCTTCATTGAGTTTATTAAAGTAAATAATTTCTGAGAGGCGGTTTCTAAATTCTGGAGTAAATATCTTTTTAAGCTCACCTTCGTAGTCAAGGGAATGATCTTGCTCATTAAACCCTATAGAAGCTCTTTGAACATTTTGGGCTCCAACATTAGAGGTCATAACAAGTATCACATTACTGAAATCAACTTCACGGCCATTAGCATCAGTAAGTTTTCCATGATCCATAACTTGTAATAGAATATTAAAAATATCAGGATGCGCTTTCTCAATCTCATCCAATAAAAGAACCGCATAAGGATTACTATTTACTGCCTCAGTTAATAACCCTCCTTCGTCATATCCAACATAGCCAGGAGGAGATCCTATAAGTTTAGAAATAGCATGTCTCTCCATATATTCAGACATATCAAATCTCAATAACTTAACACCCATAATCCTTGAAAGCTGTTTACAAATTTCAGTTTTACCAACCCCGGTAGGACCAGCAAATAAAAAAGAGCCCATTGGCTGCTCAACGGGAGAAAGCCCAGAGCGAGATAGTTTTATGGCAGTTGACAAAGACTCAACAGCATTATCTTGGCCAAAAACACCCAACTTTAGATCACTCTCAAGACTTTTAAGCAAAGATTTATCATCACTAGTAATTTGGCGAGAAGGAATACGTGCTAACTTAGCAACAATATTTTCTATATCAGGAACACCAATATTGACTTTACGCTTTGATTTAGGAAGTATCTGCTGAAGAGCGCCAACTTCATCAATTACATCAATTGCTTTGTCTGGAAGGCGTCTATCTCCAATATGACGGTGGGTTAATTCTGCTGCAGAAACTAAAGATGCAGCTGAATATTTAACCTTATGGTGTGATTGATAATATTTTTTTAATCCATGTAAAATTTTGATGGTATCTTCAACAGAAGGCTCCTCAATATCCACTTTTTGAAAGCGCCTTGTAAGTGCATGATCTTTTTCAAAAATCTTACGATATTCATCATACGTTGTAGACCCTATACATTTAAGTGAGCCATCTGCAAGTGCTGGTTTAAGAAGATTGGATGCATCCAAAGAACCACCTGAAACGCTTCCTGCACCAATTAGAGTATGAATTTCATCAATAAAAAGCACTGAATTTTTGTCTTTTTCTAAATCTGTAAGCACTGACTTTAATCGCTTTTCAAAATCACCCCTATACTTTGTACCTGCAATTAATACGCCAACATCTAAAGAATATATAGTTGTATTTTTTAGAATTTCAGGCACCTGTCCATCTACAATTCTCTTAGCTAGACCCTGAGCAATAGCAGTCTTACCAACACCAGCTTGCCCTACAAGTAAAGGATTATTTTTTCTGCGTCTTGATAAAATTTGTACCGTTCTAAGAACCTCTTCCTCTCTACCAAGAAGGGGGTCAATTTCACCAAGTCTAGCTTTTTCGCATAAATTAGTCGTAAAAGATTCTAGAGAAGATGGCTTAGCTTGCTTATCACCTTCAACTTTTTTTGTTTCTTCAACTGGATTATCAGCTAGATTTGAAGAAATCCCTTCCATAACATCTAATCTGGAAATATTATTTAATTTAAGCATATAAACAGCATGCGATTCTTTTTCAGAAAAAATACTAACAAAGACATTCATAGCGTTAACAGAATTTTTTTGCGCAGACTGTGCCTGATAAACACTCCTTTGAAGAACTCTTTGAAAACCTACTGTTGGAACAATATCTATTTCAGCATCTTCAGAGATAATAGGAGTGTGAGAATCAATATATTGATCAAGTTCAGCGCGAAGTTCATCAATGTTGACTCGCTTGCCTCGAAGAAATGCAATAACCTCACTCATATTAAGAAGGGCTAGCAATAAATGCTCTACCGTTACAAACTCAAGGCGTCGATTTCTAGCCTCCGTCATAACCATGTTAATCTCTTGCTGTAATCCTTGTTCAATCATAAAATATTTTTTTTGTTGTTATCTTAATTAATACTCAATTTTAACATCTCTATAGGGAATTTGAATCAAATTAAAATTCAAATTAATCTTATAAAATACCTAGATAGATCTTAATTTACTTTCAAAATCTTCCCTATTATGGTAACCACCACATAGTTGGCGATAACCTGTCAAAGATGAGCGCGCATGAAGAAGTCGCCAATTATCAAACGTTAATACTTTTCCAGGATCTAACATGAGCTCAAATTGACGACTAGAGTCATTTGCTAGATTATGAAATATTTTATAAGCATCATAAAATTTCACCATTAGATTATTTTCCAACCTAAAAGGTGCACGATCATGATTATTAAAACTTACTTGAATAACGTCACCATTATCATTAACCCGAAACAAGGGTCGATGAGCCTCTAAATAAGTATCTGGTTTGATATAGCGCCCAGGAATATTAACATTACACAGTAAATTAAATGCATCAGGATGCTCATGCCTCATTTGTTCTGCAATTGCAAGACCATCAATTAATTGATTTTCACCACCAGTAGAATTTCTTTTAATACAGTGCAAGGTTTGAAGTCCTGGAGCATCATGGACATATGTTCCATCTGTATGCGGCTCAATAGCTAATGATGTAAAAGCAGTATCATCAGGATTTTCAAGCTTATTATCCCAAACAGAAAAACCTCCAAAAATAGAGCTTCTAATGTAAGCCATTCTCTCCATAAGCTCTTTTGTTGCCTCTGAAGTTTCAGGAGTAGATGTTACTATAGCAAAACCGATTCTATGAATATGGTTTAACCAAGTTTTTATTCCCCCATCACTCACCAACTCCTGATAAGTTATTTCTGGAAAGTCTTTAATTTCACTTGAGGAATTCCATACATTGTTAGAATTCAATGCATATGACTGAGGAAGCCTTGGCACTGACATGGTTTGAAGTAATTCAAAAGACAGGCTACTCTCAGACTGATCATCCCATTTAATTAAAACACTCTCAGATGAACCATCCAGCCATATTTTGTTGACAGTATTATTTAGTGGCTTACTAAATGAGTCAATCTGACGTTGTTTAGTATTTGGATGTAAGTCTTCTTTGCTTTCACTATGGTCTCTGAGCCAAAACCAAGGATAGCAACTCAAGGAATCATCACTCCAAACAACATTTAAACCCTTATCTATGGATTCAATAGATTTGATTAACATTTTTCTTCCTTGTTTAAATTAATACAGTAATGAAATTTTATCATCTCAATAAGCTTTCAATTAAAAAAATTAGACACCTATTTCTCTTAATAAAGCCATCAATGGTTGATCATTTTCTCTGGAATATGCTAAAACTTGCTTAACTTTTGTTTGTGCAACATCATAAGAGTATGATCCACATACTGCCTCTCCATCTATGTGAATTTTAAGCATAATTGCCTCAGCAGCTTGAAACTCTTTGTGAAAAAATCTCCGCAAAACATCTACAACAAACTCCATTGAAGTGTAATCATCATTTATTAAAATAACATCGAATCGATTTGGTATTCTTAATTTTGGCTTTACAGTTTTTAAATTTATCTGACTCATTTTACGAACGCATAGATTTTTGAATTAATAAAATTATTGAAATAAATATAAATACAAGAGGTGGCAATATAGCACTGATTAGTGGATTAAAATTCAAACTCAATGCCATTGAACTTGCAATTCTTGAGAGCATTTCAAATGATAAACCAAGTGCAACTCCAAAAAATATTTTTCTCCCTAAAGATACATCTCTGGTTGATCCAAAGATAAATAGCATCGCCAATAAAATCATCGCAATAAGAGTTACTGGTTTAACTAGGCGACTATATAGCTCAACTTCAAAAACACCAGAACGTAGTTTATTTTCAGATAAAAATTTAATCTTCTTGATCAGAGTCCAAGTTGAAAGATCTTTTGGCTCTTTTTCTAAGCTATCAATCAAATCCTGATCAAATGAAACTATTTTGTTATAAGAATTGCGCTCTTTTAAAGAAATATTCTCAAAAAAACCTGAGTCATCGATTGTAAAAATCTCACTATCGCTCATATCTAAAGAATTACCATCAAATATAGCATTCTCTGACTTACTAACTCTTTCAATTTTTGATGAGTTAACTTCAATCACTGTAATGCCACTAAATAATTTACCGTCAATATTTTTTCTAACATTTATAAAGTTATCACCATCTCTAATCCAAAACCCATCTTGATTTATTGATGCAGAATTTTTTCCCAAGGCACTAGATCGACTATTTTCACCAAAATTACTAAAGGTTGGAGCTAAAAATTCCCCTACAGCAATTATTATAAGTACGAAAATAAGTGCATTTTTTAGAGTTGTAACAGTGATCCTTATTATAGAATCGCCTGATACACGAAAAATAAGAAGCTGGCTTGTTGTTGCTAAATGTCCCATTCCTAGAACACATCCTAGTAAGATAATTGGTGACGCTTGATTGTATGCAACTTCAGGCAAATGAAGAAGAACATACTTAAATGCTGACAATATTGTGTAAGCCCCTTGCCCAACACTATTTAATTCTGTTAAAAAATTAAAAAAACTATAAATGCTAAGCCAAACCACAAGAACAACTATTGTGTAAGTTAAAAGTGTTTTAGCAATATAGCGATCTCTAATTTTCATTAAAATATAAAATATTTACAAATTTTTTAAATAATACATCTTTTATGCCTAACATACATCAATATAAAATCTTGATACTTGATTTTGGGTCACAATATACCCAACTCATTGCCAGAAGAGTAAGAGAAATAGGTGTTTACTGCGAAATAGTTCCATATGATGTTAATACTCATTTTATTGAACACTTTAACCCTAATGGCATTATTCTCTCAGGTGGGCCTGATACAGTAAGTCAAAATAATTCTGCGAGAGCACCAAATATTGTATTTGATTTAAATATTCCAATATTAGGAATATGCTATGGGATGCAAACAATGGCAATTCAACTTGGAGGGGAGGCAAAAAGTGCTGAAAAAGCAGAATTTGGTTTCGCTCAAATTAGAGCCAGAAATCATTCTAAACTTTTAACTAATATTAGTGATGAAATCAGTTCAGAAGGTTATGGTCTTTTAGATGTCTGGATGAGTCATGGAATTGAAGTTACAAAATTACCAGAGGACTTTGAGTTAATAGCATCAACTGATAATTGTCCTATCGCTGGTTTCGCAAATAATGCAAAGAACTATTTTGGACTTCAATTCCATCCTGAAGTTACTCATACAAAACAAGGAACTCAAATTCTAGAGCGATTTATTACAACTATATGTCAATGCAAAAAAAAATGGACAACAGATAATATTATTGATGATTTATTGAAAAATATAAAATCTCAAGTAGGCAATAAAAAAGTTCTTTTAGGCCTCTCAGGTGGTGTTGACTCGTCCGTCGTAGCAATGCTTCTTCACAAATCTATTGGCGATCAACTAACCTGTGTTTTTGTAGATAACGGCTTACTAAGGCTTAATGAAGGTGATGAGGTAATGAAGACTTTCTCTCAAAATCTTGGTGTAAAGGTTATTAGGGCTGACGCTCAAGAGTATTTTTATGATCAACTTTCAGATGAAGCTGATCCTGAGTTAAAAAGAAAAATAATAGGTGGAGCCTTTATTGAAATATTTGATCAAGAAGCGCAAAAAATAAAAAATATTAAATTCCTTGCCCAAGGTACCATTTATCCAGATGTCATTGAGTCGGCAGGAATTGCTTCGGGAAAAGCTAAAGTTATTAAGTCTCATCATAATGTTGGTGGATTGCCAGATGATATTCAGTTTGAATTAGTTGAGCCACTAAAAGAACTATTTAAAGATGAAGTGAGAGAGATTGGAGTAAAACTTGGTCTTCCAAAAAAAATGCTTTATCGCCACCCTTTTCCTGGACCAGGACTTGGTGTTAGAATTCTTGGTCAAGTTAAAAAGGAATATGCTGAAATCTTAAGAAAGGCTGATCATATTTTTATGGAAGAGCTTAATAATCAAGGCTTATATGATAATGTTGATCAAGCCTTTGCAGTATTCCTTCCGGTGAAGTCAGTTGGTGTTACTGGAGATGTAAGAAGGTATGACTTTGTTATAGCGCTTCGTGCTGTTGAGACTGTGGATTTTATGACTGCACGCTGGGCAAGGCTTCCATATGACTTCCTAGATCAAGTCTCTAATCGCATCATGAATGAAATTTCACGAGTTTCTAGAGTGGTATATGATATCTCAGGAAAACCTCCTGCAACAATTGAGTGGGAGTAAAAGTCTAGGAAAATCAATGACTTACAAGGATTTAGTCATTAATTTTCATAGTTTTTTCATGGTTAAAAAGTATCACATTTTGCTACTACTGTATAAATTTGACCACCTCCTCCCCATGAATAGACAAATTCACCATAACTATAAATAGCAAATTGTGGCATAGCATTAATATCAGAGGAACGGGCATGAAAGTATTCATCATCTCCAAAAATTATAGATAATTCTCTTGAAGCAAATAATGGAAACTTATCATCAAAGATAAGTTTATTTTTCATAAATTCAAACTTAAAATTATTTGTTTCATAATTATAAATCCCTTCTAAATTAATACTTGAATAACTCTTTGTCACACAATAATAAACATCACCATTTTTTGCAATACTGTTTAATGACAAAAAAGATAGAATTAAAAGTAGTAGTAGTTTTTTCATAATAAGTTATTTTGAACTAGGAGTTAATTCTACTTCATAAAGGAAATATCACCTTTAATAAATCGATACCCCCAATAAACAAATACTGGTGCAAGAAAAAGTGCTACTTCTAACGACGTATCATATCCACCCGAAATCA
>Ga0209816_1000303_pt1 | contig 40096 bp, 58 predicted proteins | sample CoawatmetaG01DNA_FD_187509 | JGI IMG/M metagenome (GOLD analysis project Ga0209816, IMG submission 187509) | Marine microbial communities from the West Antarctic Peninsula - Coastal water metaG017-DNA (SPAdes) (version 2) | ecosystem: Environmental > Aquatic > Marine > Coastal ...
ACTTGTTTATAAATCACAGGACATGGAATCCGATAGATAGACAACGTTATGAAAACAATTGGTTACACATCGAAGAAGATAAACTAATTGGTACAAGTAAAACTCAAAGGAGGACGATGTTTTTTAAACAATTAGCAAAGTTTAGCAGTGATGCTGGCAGTACAGGTTTTAAAATTCATAAAAATTTATTTTATAAGCCGCTAATTAATAAAACATTTGAACACGTTATTTCAATCAATTATGAATAGGAAAATCAATGAAATCAATGAAAACAATAGAATCAGACGGGGTAGTTTCGACCCTAGTTAAGGAAACTGTATCGAGTTCAGTCAATGGTGCTATATTAGTTGCACTTAAAAGTATAAACTTTCAAGAAATTGTTACAAGTCTTATTAAAGACCACTTAACTTCTGGTTACTTGTCAGCAAACAAAGTAGATTTTTCAGCATACAGTTTTAGAGAGTTTGTATCAACTGGTATTGAGGACAGAAGTAAATCATTACAACTTAGAATCTTAAACGACAACGTAGTTGTTGAGCATGACTTTGTAGCGGAAAATATTAAATCGACAGGCAGTATTGAAGCTGGTAATAAAATACGAGCAAGTATATTAGATATTGTTGGATCATCGCTATTTAGTGGTGACACATTAATGCTAGGCAATTTAGTTACTCAGGGTGAAAATGAATTTAAAGGACCAACGAAATTTGCCAGTGGTATTGATGTAACATTTAAAGATGGACAAATACCACATGGTGCTATTAATTGGTCGGGCTATAAATTAGCTCAATCAGTAGTACAACCTGGCAAGATTGATAAGTTTAAGAGTTCAGGAATACAAGATGATGCAACAGGCACTCAATTAAGTATCAACGATGGGGTTGTACATGTAAGTCAAAAATTACAATCAGAAACGTTTGAAGCTTCAAGTATAATTGTAAGTGGACAAGGACGGTTTAATAATGTTGAATCACAATCGGTTGCGTCAAATACGTTAAATGTATCAGGGATAGCAAATTTAGAAAGAGACGTCAGTGTAGGCGGCAAGTTAACAGTATACAACGACCTAGATGTCCAAGGAACAATAACACTCCCTAATAATGTCAAAGACGAGTTAGTCCAGTATATGGGCAAACATGTTAAGTTAGAAACTATTATACCTGAAGGTGGCGATTTAACTATCGGCGGAAGGGTAGTGCTAGACTCACATCAATTAGGCGGAAGTGTAATTGAAAGTAACTTGCGAAAGGTAGGAACATTAAAAGAATTAGTAGTTTCTGGGGAAACATCACTAGCAGATAGTGTTTATTTTTCACCATTAGGAAGAATAGGCGTAAACACAGACCAACCTACAGCACCTGTAGATATATGGGATGAAGATGTACAAATTACAATTAGTAAAAGCAGAGCAAAAACAGGTTGGGTTGGTACAGGCAGAGACCACAACTTAGAACTAGGTGTTAATAGAGATCCAAAAATAACTATTACGCCAACACAGACAATTATAAAAAACCCAGTTCTCAATGATAGAACATACACTCAGGGACCTGACATCCCCGGCATCGACGGCGCAACCGGAGATATACATTGGAATACAAATCCAGCAATAGGAAAGCCTGTTGGTTGGGTATGTTTGGGTCGTACCAAGTGGGCAACTTTTGGGGAAATTAAATGACAGAAAATGACAGACCTAAAATCTATGAACGTAATCCAGATACCGGAGTAATACGTTGGAGATACATGGGTGAAAGTTTAGATAATTATGGGTGGCCTGATTATGGAAATGTTATAACTAAAGAAGAATTAGAGGAATCAAATGACAGCAAAGAATGAAGAAGAAGGCAAGTTAGAACTATCCGTAAGAGTATTAGGTAACGAACTAATTGGATTTAAAATGGTTGTAGATGATTTTAAAATGAAATGGTTAATACTTGGTGTGGTAACTATAGTTGCGTTGGGTTATGCTTTAAGTACCTTTGGTCCTATGTTAATGGACACATTTGCGACATGAGTACAAGATGGCACACCGTAGCATTAGTTAGTTTAGTGGCAATAGTTATTATAACAACAGGTCTATACTTTTATATGGATATGGTACTTAGGAGTTATTTTATAACATGAGACCTGCATTTGTGATAGGCAATGGGCGAAGTAGGATCGGGTTTGACATAAAACGATTAAATGTCGCAGGAGTTACCTACGGTACTAATGCAATTCATAGAGATAGTGTTGTTAACTATCTAGTCTGTTGTGATAAATCAATGTTAAAAGAAGTAGCCGGATTAGAAATTGGCAAAAATTCTTTTATCTATAGCAGAGCAAGGTGGTTAGAGAATAACAACGATCCTAATATACAAATTGTTCCTTCGTTACCGTACTTAGGTCCTAACAAATCAGATAAAGCAGAACATTGGGGTAGTGGGCATTATGCTACATTACTTGCTTGTGAAAAAGGCCATGACATTATTATAACGTTAGGCTTTGACTTTTACGGCACAGCTAACAAAATGCAAAACAACATATATTCGGGAACACATGGATATAAAAAGAAAACAGATGACGCAGTAGATCCGAAGTATTGGATATATCATAGTGCTAAACTTTTTAAACATTATCCCGATATCCAATTTGTTTTTATTAATACTGAGAATTGGGAAGTTCCTGAGGAATGGAACGAATTTTCTAATTGGAGTATCGATACATATCAAGGGTTAGAAACGTTTTTATTAGACTACCCTGTATAATATGTCACAAAGCCTTTCGTGGATACGAAAAAATCTTACATTATCGTTAGTTGTAGTTCCGGCAGGTGCCGGAATATCCTTCTTAGGTAATATCCAATCATTATGTCTCGGTAAAAAAACAGACCAACCGCCCAACGGCTGGCAACGAGATCTGAATAAATGGGACGGAGCAGTTGGGTCAGGATTAAGTCTTGATTATATATATGATATTTCAACAGTTGAGTTAACTACAAATTCAACAATGCCCAGTGGCTTCGGGGCAAATATAGATCGTGCAATATATGACATCCCTCCTAACCGACAGTTTATTTCTGACGATAACTTACTAAAGAGATCTAGTTTTAACAATGGGCCATTTTTTACTTGGCGTATAAACGACTTGTTTGAAATGTACGACGAATCGTTTGACCACATTAGAACTATAGTCAAACATGATTATCCTTTAAATCGCGATACTGGAGAATTTGGATTAGTTATGTATGGCCATTACTATTTGCCACATATACAAGATTACCTAGCAAAGCCGTCGTGGTTTATGTTTGTGGACCCTGGGGACTATAAAACTTGGTTATGGGTAGAAATCTTAAGGCATGTCAAAAAAACTTTTAAGAGTACAGATATTAAAAACTTTGAAATAGAAATACAATTGTTTAGTGAGAAATTAAATAGGCGTATTGCGTATTACAATAATTTACAACAAGCCGGGGTAAAACCCGAACATACAATTTCTTATAGAAAATTATTCTTTGATACAGACACAGATGAAATAAAAAGATTTGTTAAAGTATCAACTGGGGAGATAGTTAGTGACGAAACAATAGAACAAATTAAACCAGAAATAAAAAAATACCATGAAAAGAATGTAGCGTTGATTCAGCCGATATATGATTGGCTAATTAAGAACCTTGCTTAATCCCAGGAACTCTTTGGCGTCATTCCAATTTACTTTTCCTTCTATATTATAAACAGATGGTCCAGCCCATTGTTTTCGGATAACAAGTTGTTTACTCATATAATCAAATAGTTCACCTTCATATTGCGCAAGATGTTTATCTTCTTTATATAGTTCGTTATGGTTTTTCATAGCCCAAACATCGGCGATTGTAAAGTTTGGTTTTATGGCGTGTATGGATTCTAGCCATTTTAAATACTCATTATCTTTCGGTACTATATCAGCAAATTTAACATACGCAGGAAACTTACTAGTAGTAGTAATATACCGTTTAGACGCTTCTAGAGGGTCGTATAGCACGTTTAAACAGGCAATGCTACCAAAGTAGTCCGTTAACTGAAAAGGGGTTAAATGGGTGGTAAAAACCAGTCTTTTAGATGTCATAAGAAGTGCTTTTTCAACGCCTTTTAAAAAGATGCCATTTAAATACCCATTGGTATCTATGTTATAGTCCTTTAAATAATCCGGAGTTGGAGGTATTTTAAAGCCATTAATCCATCTATCAAAGTGGTTTGGAGAGATCTTACGTTGGCGAATATTACTTGTTTCGGCACTAGCAATATCCCACGGAGTTATACCGTTGTCTGGGTGGTTATACCAATAAACATCATCCAAGGAGCATAATGTTCTAGCAATACCATAACCGCCAGTACCTTGTTCAAAACTAACAAATATTAATCTATTTACGTCCAAGGTAATAAAATTCTCCATTGTTGTTTACTGTAACCATGTCGCCTGTAGCAAACCATTTATCACCGTAAACACTTATGTCGCCTTTAACATATAGTTCGTTATCACGTATATCAATAGAACAATAGGTTTTATCTCCTAGTAGTGTAGCCCCATCAATACTTCTTGATTTGTAATCTTCTACTTGTTCTAAACTAGTAAAAGTAGTATTGATAACACAAGGACCAACTTCGGTCATCCCCCAATTAGTAGTAAATGTAGCGCCTTTAGAAACAAAGGATTCTATCATACTCCAAGTAACAGGATCACTACCGCAAGTAACATGGACATTAGTTAAGTTTAAGTGTTTAAACCCCCGTGTAAGGGCTAAAATACGCCCGTGTGTAGGTGTTAAATGTGTATGAGTATACTTTGTTATCTCTTTATTAAACTCGTAAGCATTAAAGTTTACAACGGTCACATCAGCACCTATAGAATGAGCAGGCAATGTTTGGGCAAGTAAACCTCCAGCATGAGCTATTTTACATACTGTATAAACTTTAGATTCTGGTGTGAGTTTTTGGCTATCAATAGCCGTTAGGTTAGCATAATATAATTTTTGAGGAGATTGAAATATTACTTTAGGTGTACCAGTAGTACCACTAGATTGTAAATCAGTTCCTTCCTTTAGTATTTTTGATAAGGTTTTTTTCAGTTCCATCTACTATCTTCTTTGCTAATTTGTATGGTGTAAAAGCGAATACAAAAGGAAAAACACTATGAATTGTGCCTGTTATAAAAATTAATAATGCTAAAAAGTTATAGTAAGTAGCATAAGCAAAATGTTTAAAGTAACCTACTTTAAGATTTTTTAAGTGTTTTGTATCTATGTCCATAGTATTCTTTCTTATTTAATTTCCATACTGATTGTTTAGTATAGTATACACTCTCTTCACCCATAAAGTCAACTATTTTTTGTTTTTCTAGTATTTTAAAAACCCTATTGATTCGGAGCATTTTACCACTCGCATCATTATCGATGTTAGTAGTAATATATATTGGAACTTCGTTATCGTTTGATTTAATTTGAGCCCATTCTATTTGCTTTGGTAACTGTTCAGCAAATGGATAACTCGACATATGGTATTTATTTAATCCTGCCGGTCTTTGGAATGTCTGTACTCCTCTATATAGTGCTCGGTATCCATCTTTAAAAGGATGTACACCACTTAACGAAATTATATTATCGTTTAAAGTAGTAACCCACCAAGAGCCACCTTCGTCCAAAAGCCATTGCCACTTTAAGGCAGTAAGACTTTCGTTATTTCCGAAGCCCATGTGCTTACATAGTTTTAGGAAGTTAGTTAAAGTAGTAGGGTTTCTTAGTTGTATTGTTTTTGTCATTTAGAATCATAGTTACTTTTTATTTTTGAACAATTCAGTTTTAGCACTTTCGACAGTATCTATAATCTTTTTGCTATTAATAACCCAGTCGACACTTTCGATTGTATCTTCTAATCTATCCAGTTGTCGCTGTAAGGCAGATTCTAGTTTCTTATAATCTAAACTAGAATCTGCTATTTCGGAGATATCGACAGTTTTTACGTTTCCATTTTTGAACTGGATTAGAACTTTGTTAATTATTTCTAACGGAACATCCTTCATTGGTATTTCAGATAGAAGATCGCTCCATTGCTGTTGGATTATTTTATCGTAATCTACATCATCGTTGTAATCAGGCACCCGTAGTAGTCTTTTTCGCTGGGCGTCCGCGACGTGGTCTTAGATCAGGATCTAAGTTATACGCTTGTTCTCTTAGACTCGATACTTCGTTTTCTAATCCTTTAGCTTGGTTAAGTAGGTTTGTAGCAATAGTGTTATCATCCATTGCCGCAGTTGGTGTAGGTATATTTGGTTCACCCACATCTCTACCCCTAGATGCCGGCATAACCATTCCAGCATTAGCATCAAGTTCTTTCATTTTCTCGGCGGCATCGCCACCTGCTTTCAATCCGTCTATGACTGTGTTTAGCTCATCTAACCTTATAGTAGATTTAGCATTAGGTCTCATTAAAACTTGGCTTGTCTGAACCTTCTTAATGTACCCACCTTCATGTAATGCGGTTAACGCAATACGTCCGTCGGTCATAGTTTTTCTTTGTAGGGCATCAGCAAGATTATCTGCTTGTTGACCTATATCACTTTGAACACATTCCATAACAGCATCGTGTAATACTGATGGCATACTGTCGCTATATGTTACTAGCGCCATGTGATCTTCGTTTGGTGTTTTTTTAAACAGGACAACAATTTTTTTATTGTTGTGAGTTCCTGTATGTTTAATAGAAGCCATATTATTCTCCTGTGTTACCTTCGTCTGAATCAGTTGATTCTTCAGTAGGTGTTTCATTTTCTTCTGATAATTCATCAGTTCCGGCAACCGGTGTATCACTTGTTGGCGCTGGTGCTGGTGCTGGTTGAATTGCGTTTAACCATTGTACTAATCTATTATATAGATCTCCAACAGTTGCCATTTCGTCTGCTCTGATGGCTCCGCGTTCGCCGGATATTTGAATAATCCTAGCTACTAGTCGTAAGTCACCTAGTGTTAACCCTGGTCCACCGACCGGTGTTGGTGTTCCTTCTGCTGGAGCAGTTGCTTCAGTAGTAGTTTCTTCCACGTTGTCTGTGTCAACGTTTTCTAAATCATTAGTTTCGTCTGTCATTGTAATACTCTCCATTGTTGAATATATAATTGTTCAATCATTATATACTGTTTGTATTTAATATTAAATGAATCAATTAATTATATTTCTGGTTTGAAATACTATTTGGATTAGAACGGTGTATCGTCCTCTCTGTCGTGCGGATATGCTAAACTAAAGTAAGTTGCCTCAGAGGAATCTTCAAATGCTACTGTAATTGAGTTGTCTCCTCTATAAGAATATTCTTCAGAACTTTCGCCTACCCAAAATCTTCCTTCCAAACTAGTGTAAGCCCAAAATCTTATTTGTTTAATAGAGTCGGCAGTTTTCCATGAATTACAGTTAATTTGGATTGTAGTGAAGTGTAATGGCAACGATTCTACTATTCGTTTGCCTAATACATTAAGTGGATTAATATCTGACATCTAGCCCGCCAACGTAAATATGAATAATAAAAACCAACCACAAAAGAATAAAAAGGTACCTATAAAGAGTATTACTTTTAACGGCAAATGTATTATACTAATAGGTCTAGTTATTCCAATTAGATTATACACGATAAAATATCCTATATAAAATACTATAAGCATTAACAGTAAACTAGTCATTACGCTTCTTCATAATGACAAGTAATACCAAATGGTGCTTCAATGTTCTTAGCACCGTGAATAATAAAAACTGTATCACAGTAGTCTTCGTCACCCCAACTACCCCAAGGATAACCATCTGTAAGCATAATTAATTTCTTAGGTTCAATGTCGTGTTCTTTCATAAATTTCCAGTTAACATCAAACTCAGTGCCACCACCGCCCATTGGTTCGTAGTCTAATAGTTCATCAATGTTAGTAGGATCAAATTTAGCATAACCATAAACTTCAGTATCAAAGCACCATAATTGAATATTATAATCTTCGTACATATCAGTAATACCTTTAACTTCACTAAAGAAGTCCTTTATCATTGAACTTGAAACTGAACCTGACATGTCAACACAAAGGCAAATATCAATTTTCTCATCATTGCTCATGCCTGGAAGAATAGCATCCATGTGCCAACTTCTACGATTAATTTTCTGGAATGTAAAATCGTTTTTAATAGTTGATTGAATCTGTTGTTGAAGTATTTCTCTCCAATCTAATTTAGGAGCAGTCCATTGTTCAATAAGTCTTTTAACACCTGAAGGCATATTTCCTGCTGGTCCACCTGCCGCCGCGGCCGCATTTAATACAGCCTCTTTCATTTCGTCTTTAATTGCTCTACGCTCTTTATCAGACATTTTAGGTTTGCTCTTGCTAACAGGGTTACCATTGGAATCTAGTTCTTGATCACCACCGTTATTACTATCACCATCTTTACCATCTAAATGCTCATCTAATAGTTGCTCTAATAGATCTTCCATATCTATTTTATCAGCATTCTCATAAAGATCATCATATACTTTTTCAAATGACCAACCGTAGTATTTACGTTCGTGTAAAATAGGAACAATTTTAATAGGCGTGCCAACTTTGTTTTGTATTAAATCACCGTTAACACAATAGTCAGCGGCAATGTTTGATAATTGCGGATCTCTACCATCGTTTCGGGCCATATGGTCATAAACTACGTGAAGTATTTCATGTCCCATTAAAAACAAAATCTCGCCGTCTTCTAGTCTTTCAATAAATTTGGTATTGTAAAAAAAGTTACGTCCGTCTGTTGCCGCAGTAGGACACCAAGCATCAGCATTTACTAGTTTAAGTCTTAAAGCAAGGTTACCATAAAAAGGATGTAGTATAAGCAAACCAATTCTAGCTTGAACTAGTTGCTCACGAACCCTTAAATCTAATTTAGGATCAGTATCAAACCCAACTTCACAGCCAGGCTTAACATCTTTTTTAGCAGTAGGATTAATATTTGACATTAAACTCTCCTATTTCTCGTCCATTGAACGAGCTTTTCTGATATACTTGCCAAAACGCTCATGGAACTCATTAAAGCTAGGCAACTCTTTTGGCTTAACATTAATGCCATATCGTACAATGGCAGTCTGAGCTCCCATTACAGTTAGTTCAGCATCAAAGTTGTCCATCATAAACCTTAAGAAGTTCTCAATATACTTTTGAGCTCCTGCTTTATTCTTTAAAGCTCGTTCACGTAACTCAAAACACATAGACATTGTAAGTGAATAACGTCCACTCATCTCAACATGTTTGTCAAGTGTCTTAACCTTTCCATCTAAGATGTCAGTTGGGTTAGGTAGTTTATTACGAGCCTTTCGTGTTGCCATAAACTTAACAGCAATACCTTCACCAATCGCACCTGATACCAAATCAGTAAATGTTTCGTCATCTAAATCATCATCGTTGATTAGTTCCGAAACAAATGTCCAACTTCTAGGTGTAGCAAAAGCACGACTTGAACCCTTAGGATCAAAGTCAAATAAATCTTGTTTATGAACAGTAATGTGTCCAATAACATCAGAATGGATATTGTTGTTAACAGCCCAGTTCAACCAGCTATCATAATCAACTCGCATTTCTAAATGTAAAAATCTGTTAGCCAACGGAGCAGGCATCCTGTAAACAACACCCTTATCAGTTTCCCTGTTACCTGCCGCAATCATTACAACATTTTCAGGTAAAGCATAGTTACCAACCCTGCGGTTAAGAACTAACTGGTATGCCGCTGCCTGTGTACTTGGCGGAGCAGAGTTAAGTTCGTCTAAAAACAATACAACTGTATCGTACTGTTTAGCTAATTCTGTACTCGGTAAATCAACTGGAGGAGCCCAATCCATTGTACCTGAATCTTTATTATAAAACGGAATACCTTTAATGTCTGTAGGTTCCATAAGTGCCATTCGAAGATCAATTAGTAAAGCATTACCTAGTTCACCTGAATCAACTAACCCTTGTGCTAGTTCTGATTTACCAATGCCCATTGGACCCCAAAGGAATAACGGACGTTTTTTAGCAAATGCTTTTATAATGCTTCGACGAGCACCTTCGGAAGTTACTGTTCTGTGTTCTGTAATTGACATATTTACTTACTCCTTTTATTAACTATACTATGTATTATACGCTCATTTAGGCCAAAAGTCAACCATTTTCACGTCTTTTTTTCGTCTGTAAGTCATTGATATACAACTACTTTCAATCTTTTTTTAAATTTAGTTTATTTTTGGCCTTAATTTTACATAGTTTTTAGTACCAAGAAGCGGTATTTTTCATATAAAGCATGATATCACCGTTGTATAATGACACCATATTTGCCTCTTGTTCACCAAATAAGATAATAGCTTGTTTACGAGGAGGGAAGAAATACGGACAAGTTAAGTGTCTGTCTAATTCTAATAATACTCTCGGATTATTCTTAATATGTTTGATTGATTGTTCTAAGGATATAGTGTATCGTTTTACGAACAATTTAGTTACGAATGTATTAAAGCCAAATTCTGTAAGACGTAATCCCGAATCAACTCTAGTATTTTGCCACCATTGCGATAGTGCTTCTTCTTTAGATATGCCTTGTAATTGTTGGACGAGAGCTGTTGTTATTTCAGCTTTCTTAGATGGGGACGTTTTCACCGGACTCTAACTTAACTACAGTAAATCTGTCAGTGTCGTATTTCGCATTCATTTTTTTAGCAAGATTAATAGCATGTCCTGGATTAGAAAATGCTACCTTTTTATATTTAGGTCCTGGATATGAAACTAACATATTAAACGTTTTTAAGTTAATGGGTCTGCCTTCATAGTATACAGCCCATATGCCGCTACTGGCAAGGACTTGGATTGTTTGATAGCTTTTCTTGTCTGTTTGTTCTAGTATAACAACTGGCTTTGGTCTACTCACGTTTGATACTCCTTATTATACGAGTATTTATCATTATTCTGTGAGTATATAACTCCGTTTATATGGGTGTTTAACTAGACCAATTTTCTCCATCCATTTCGACTTCTACTACTTGTGAAGCTATTAGATGTTTTTGTGATTCTATTAAATCGCTCTGTACGTTGATTAATTTTGTTTGAAGCTCAGTAATGCTATGTAATAAGTCCGTCGCTGTACGGGTGTCTAAGACGGTGCTAGACGCCTGTTTTTGTTGGTTTGCTTGTACTAACTGTCTAAATTTATCTATGTGTAGACTCATTTGACTCTGCTTTTCTTAAGTGCTAATGCCATATCTGCTTTAGTTTTAAATGGTCCTTGGTACGGGTAACTTTCTAACGTAATTAGTTTAGGACAAAAGCCTCGTGACCAACCATTACTAGGATATTCTACAATGTAATAACCTGCCGAATGTACACTATTTGATTTATTATTTTTTGTGTACAACGGTAGTCGACGTTGTACATCATACATTTCGTTTGTAGGTTTACTAGCACACGGATATCCAAATAATAGATATACTTCGTCGGCTGTGGTAATGCTGTGTTCTACGTCAACCCTAACTGGTGATTTAAAACAGTCCTCACCCCATTTTGTAATAATGTCATCAAATGTCATATCAACTGGTCGGGGTAGATTATTGCTAAGAAGTTGAAAATGTTCTTCGTCTTTTTTACTTACGGTTCCAACTTTGGTACCGTCTTCTTCTAGTATCCAAAAGTTGTTTTTGATAATTGTTTTTAATTTAACTGTCATTGATATTACTCCTTATAACCTAATTGTAAAAAGTGAGCATAACTATCTATGTTATCACTTATCTTTTGTAAATCGTACTTGCCGCAAAACTGTAAAAACCTTGCCCCTACCATAGGAAAGTTTTTAGGTTCTATCGCATTTATTGTTTCGTCTATATATTCTAAAATTTCAGTAGGCTGTGCCGTCAAGTCAACTAAGGTAACATTGCGATTGTAATCGTCTAATACCCTGTGCTCAACTTCGTTGTGATCTACCCACCGCTGTAGCATTAAGTTGTTCCAGTTAAAGCCTTTACGGTTCTTATCATCGTATGCTTCTAATAGTCCTACTTTGTTTTTGGAACCTTTTTTACGAACACCCGGATAAGCACTAAACACATTGTCGCTTGAATCTCCTCTCATACATTTTTCAAACAATAACCACTTTGGATCAGGTATTACTTTGGGCTCTTTGGTCTTTTTATCAAGTACCCTATTACCTCTATCATTAAATATGCCTTCAACAGTATGTAATTCATCTGTAATACCGTTGTATTGTTTTACAGTAGGTGTTATTAACTGTATAAAGTCGGTGTCGCTACTAATAATATAATGTTCGTCATTTGGATGCTTATGTATAAACCTAGCAATTAAGTCGTCTGCTTCTGCGATTTCATTGCGAAGAACAGTACAGTTACTCTTATCTCTTATAAATGATGTAAGGTCGTCGAATGTTTCCCAAAATGCTGTATCTTCTTCAACTTCTTGATCTGTTAGTGCCTGTCTAGCAACTTGCCTATTTTTCTTATACGGTTCGTAAAAGTCTTTACGCCAGCTTCGACCCTCTAAGCAAAATACTACGTGATCTGCTTGAAACCTACGGAATACTTTATTAACACTATTCATTGTGATATGGATGCTTAACCCGACCTTTTCATCTATAGTGGCACCTCTGTACGCGACGTGCCTTGCTCTAAAAAATGTATTTGCTGTGTCTACTATTAAGTATTTCATATTTCACCTATATTGGTTTGTGATCTGTAATGGTTCTTCTCATGTATTTTGAAAATTGATAATGGTCTTCATGTTTGTAATATTTTAATTTTTTAGGTGAAGCGTTGTCTAAGTGTTCGCTAAAAAATCGCATCATAGAAACCCCCCAGAACCAATAAACATTAGGATAGTCTAACTGAACTATTTCTTTAATTAGTTCAGACTCCTCAGGGTCGCCCCAATCTTTTATGGTGTAATTAAACTTACTGTTATTTTTTGGAAATGGCCATGTTTCCTCTGTAAAGTAAAAAAAGAACTCGTGCTTGGATTCTTTTATCAGTTTTATAGTCTGTAGTAACAAAGGCATAAAATGTTCATTTTGCTCTGAAACGTGTGTTATAGCATTTATAATCTCACATTCAGCTAAGTATTCTTTCTCTACAGTATCGAGCCATTCTTCAATAATAGTATTAAATTTATCGTTCTCTGGATGGTATGCTACCATGGGGTCATATTCTGAACCTAAGTTTAATCCATTCTTTGTAACAAGCTCGGCAAATCTCTCATCATACCATGATTTAAATGTAGTATCCATCGACTTAACTCCGTTAGTTCTAAGCATTTCTACTATAAGTTGTCTGCCATGTTCTCTATCAAACTCGGTGCCGTCCATACAGCAATCAATGCCGAATTTTTTATAATGTAAACTCCAATGATGATCTTTAGCACTACCCCAATCACCGTATAAATGATATATTCTTCGTTTCCAATAAGGTATTCCTATAAAAGAATAACACTGGTCAAACCCGTACATATCAATTGAGTCGCATACTTCTTGTAATATTGATTCAAAACTAGCATTATGCCTACAAAAACTTTTAGCCCTTGCTGAATACACTTCTGCCATTCTAGTAACCCAACTGTACTGTGTATCAGTAGGATGTGGGTAACGTTCTAATCCTACCCAGGCTCCGTCTTCGTTTGCTTGGAGATAGTCTGTAAAACTACAAACACCTCCGGAGTGACCGTCACCGTAACTTAAAAAATGCATTCTTAACTGACCTCTGTTTTTCCATCGTCACGTTTAACTGTTGTGACTCTATTATCTGGATCAGCATCATAGTTTTCCCATGTTTCTAATGCTACATTCCTACATACCTTTTGAAACCAAATATCAACTACATCTTCATCTGTAGTTCCTTGGTAACCTTCTTTTCTTAATTGGTTTACAAAATAAATATTCCAATCTAGTTCAAAGGCACCCTGGTCTGGTTTGCTAGGGTTATCTAATTCAAAGCCAACTACATTTACATATGGTAGTTTCTCTTCGGTAGCAATATCCTTTTCGGACTTGTGTTCTTCTTTTGTTTTAGCATTTTTCTTAAACAACTTCTTTAATGGATTTTCCATATATTCTCCTATACTAATCCTTTCTTTCTAAATTCTTCTACCGGATCGCCAAGTTCTCCGGGTATGCTAGGTATCTTATGTTCCCCAAGCGTTTCCAAAGATGTCGACGTGGAGTCTTGGTGTGTATCTCCAGCCTTTTTCCATTGCCAGTTTTGCCACTCTCTGGGCATTAGCCTTGTACTCGTCATATCTCCCACCCAACGGCATGGTATATACAGGACATTTAACACCGGCTTTTGTATATTCCGCAACAGCCCGATCAACTTCATTAACGTCATCAGCATCAGCGACAACAAATTTAAAATAAAAATCAGTATTAGGGACATCGTAATAAGAACGAGCGATATCAGGTTTAATAGCATCAGCCCAAGTTTCTCCCGATACTGAGAGTTTCGGGGAGCAAGACCAAGTGATTCTAAGCCTGCCTTGAGACTCAAGATACTCTCTAAACTCAGGTCTAAGAGCTTGTGTGGTATTTGTTTCAAATGTAACATTTTGTAGATCCTTCATTTTTGGGTGTTCCAGTAAGTCAACATAAGCCCGTTGCCACCCTAGCAACGGTTCGCCACCTGTAAAAATTAAATGTATGTCCTGCCCATTTGGGAGAGTCCATTGACCATTTGGTGTTAATGTTAATAAGTAGTCTACTAAAGAATCAATATCATCATCTTTCATAAACCTTTTAAACTGTGGATAAATTGAAGCGTAAGTATCGCACCCTGTATGTACAATAGGCAAGTCTTCAAACTTGTCGTAGTTGTCTAGTGTGTCAAGGATTGTTTGTACTTCAGGATTAGCATTATTTAGTCCTGGATAAGATTCTGTCTTATCACGCCCAAATAACTTACATCTAAAATTACAACCAAACGTTCTTAAAAATACACTTGGCACACCAACATACTTTCCTTCTCCTTGAATACTATAAAATGCTTCTGAGTACCTAATCTTACTTGCCATCAGTTTCCCTTTCAGTGATAATTTTATCAGCAAGGCCATATGCTACAGCTTGTTCCGATGTCATAAAATTGTCACGATCCATATCTTTCTTTAGTGTCTCAAAATCCTTACCTGTTGCTTTAACATAAATTTCTGTTAATACTACTTTCCAGCGTAACAATTCTTTTGCTCTAATTTCTACATCAGTTGCTTGTCCACTAAATCCACCTAAAGGTTGATGTATCATGTGTCTAGCATTAGGTAACATAAAACGTTTACCTTTAGTACCAGCACTTGCTAACAACGACCCCATAGAACAGGCTTGCCCCATTACTACAGTTGTGATATCACATTTAACAAAGTTCATTGTATCTAACATACTCATTCCAGCAGTTACTGACCCGCCTGGTGAGTTGATATAAATTGTAATGTCTTTTTCTGGGTCTTGACTTTCTAAAAACAGTAGTTGAGCCACAATGGCATTAGCCATGTTTTCTTCTACTTCGCCACTTAACATTATAATACGATCTTTTAGTAGTCTACTATAAATGTCGTAACTACGTTCGCCTTTTGATGTTTGTTCTATTACTATTGGTATTAATGCCATTGTGTTCTCCTGTTATTGAAAATCGCCATCTTCTCTATGGCCTTGTCTATAAGACATGTTAGCGTCTGTTTCTCTTACTTCAACTCTACAACACCAAATTCTATCAGCTTCGCCGTAGTCCTTTAAAAATATTGTATTGATGTATTCGTATAAAAAATCAGCAATTCCTTCACAGCCTGTTTTTTCAACTTCTGTAATTTTAGCAATGCCGAGAGTGCCTAATTTTTTAATGTCGTCATAATTTGGATCATCCATAGCTAATAGTGTTGTATGATCAAACCAATCAGAAAGTAAGTCTTTTAATGGTCTTAGTCCACCAAAGTCCATAACCCAGTTTCTTACGTCTAGGTCATCTGATTCAAATTCAAAATGGAAACTTAAAGCATATCCATGAATTATATTACAATGGCTGTCTGCTCGCCACTGCCTGTAAGCAACAGGAAATTGTTGATGATATGTTTTTGTAGAAACATACTTCTTTTGTTTTGTCATTATTTTATCCTCTGATTAATGTTAATAGAGGGGGCGGAATATTTAGTGAGGGTCGATCCCTTGAAGACCTCGTTTGTCTGTTTCATAGTACTATTATAACACAAGTACTAGGGACTGTCAACATATTTATCTTATTCATTTGGAACTTCCTTTATATCTGTGACATTATTAAATGCCACTACACGTTTTACAAATTGCTTCTGAACATCTTGTACTTCATATTGTTCGCGTCTAGAATCTATTGTTAGTAATACTCCGTCACGTTCTTGTTTAACATACCCGTGAATCGGCGAGTCAGCCAAGGCATACATTCCACCAAGCCTACCAAATTCATCAACTGGCCATTCGACAGTATACCTACAAGTGTATTTCTTATATGCTCTAGCCATGGTATTCACCGACATTCTCCCATGGATAAACTAACCAAACATCTTCTTCTGCTTTGTTAACCTCATCACATGAATATTGAACACGGTCAAAGTCACTTGATAAGTTTTCAGTCAAAACAGCGAAGCGAACATTGTCGTCACCGTTAAGTTTCCAGTCGTCAGCAATCCATTGAAATGTAGCACCAGTATCATTGATGTCATCGACTACTAATATCTTCTTACCATTAAGAGCATCATTGGCCATCCAAGCAATACTATCACCTGACTTTCCAGTTTCACCATCACGTAAAGCAACCTTTACCGCTTCACATCTAATACCTGTCATGTTACTTAGAATAGTAGCAGGCACATTGCCTCCTCGTGTAACACCTACAATGTAATCTGGCTTCCATTCACTATCGTAAAGTTGTGTGACTAGTTGTGTACACATTTTTTCTACATGCCCCCATGTATAAAACTTTTTCTTAATTGTCATTTCCCTCTCCTAAAATAACCACTTAAATGAAGTAGTAATATTGTAATCGTCACCTACAGCAGTATCAAACCTGTGTACACCGCTTATGTCCCAATTAAAGTTTTCTTGCTTATATCCAAAGCCTAATCCTATGTCAGTTTCTACTTTAGCACTTTGACTCCATTCAGTATTAGTATAACTAACATCATTACCACTTCTGCTAGTAGGAGCGTTAATGTTCATACTACCTGAGAATACACTAACTGGTTGACTAATGAAACTAGTCATGCTCCAGTTGTTATCAAGCATTGTATCGTTTTGTACTTTCCAACCGTAACTCATTAAGTCATCACTATCATTAATAAGTGAATTACCTAGTGTAGCAACCTTAGTATAACCTAAGTTTAAATTAGCAGATACTCTGCTGTTTCCGTAATCCCAACTTTCGCCTGTTTGTAAGAACGCTGTCTCTGTTCCACCAATATCAAACATACCATTAAAGTATCTACCTAAGTATGCTCCTTCTTCTTTCATATAACCAAATGTAGTACCGTCTACTGTTACAGCAATACTGTCTGTACTATTTTCTTCTCTAAGGTGTACAGCAAAATCACTAGTACCAAATGATGTTAATCCGGCATATTGTGTATATGAATGAAATGCTGTGTCAATTGGTACATTAGCATTAGCAAGTGGTATTAGCCATTCTCTGTTATATGCTATGTCGTCTATTTCTACTATCAACGAACTCAATGAACTAGGTAAATTATTATTACCCGCTACATATCCGTTTGAACTAACTGTATTACCATCTGCTCTTCCGGTTGTCGGAATACCTGTGGCGCCTATTGGGTTTGTGGCAGCCTTCATATCTAATCTACCTTGTCCGTCAATTCCAACATCATATCCACTATATGTTTTATCAGCAGTAGATAATATTAGGTCTACTGTATTAGAGCCTGTCATATGTGGCCACATTTGCCTAAGTAAAGCAACACTACCTGTTACAACAGGTGCCGCCATACTAGTTCCACTCATGCTAGTGTATTGGCTATCATAATTATCTAGCGATGTCATACTCTCCGGAGCTCTAATAAAGAAGTCACTTACAGTATATTCATCTTGACAGACATCATTTACGACATCCCAACAAATGCCGCCAGCAGTAGCAGAGTATGAGTTGTTTGTGCCACTGGCAGAATCATATGATCCAACTATGATCACCCTGCCGTCTAACATTAAACTACCGTCATCATTTGTGGCAGTAGCATACCAGCCCGGAGCCATAGCAATTTTTTGACTATTACCGGCACTATTAACAAGAATGATATCACTGTTAGCCATATTAGCCTTTAAAGCATTGATTGAAGTCATCCCGCCATATACATAATCACCACTGTCGTTTTTTGCTATTACTTGATCTAGATTTACATAACCGCCATTTTTCCAAACAGTCTTGTTCCATTTATATGTATTTTTATCAGCATCTATAAGTGATAACGATTGATATGTGTCCTGTGTATTATTAATATCACTGCCTACTGTGTATCCGTCATTGAAACTAATATTACTATCCCAACGACTATTAATACTTAAATTAACAACATCAACATTATTGTCTTTAAAGAAATCCCAATAATTAGAATCTAAATAACCTAAACTTAACGACCTAACTACATATAGTTTAGAGTCAAATGCTACACCAACTGTACCTTCTCCGTCACGTTTAGCAACCATTGTGCCAGCTACGTGTGACCCGTGTCCATTCCAGTCTGTTGATTCGTTATTATAAACGCCACCGATTTGTCCATCTAGTTCGTCATGGTTAATATTAACACCTGTGTCAATAATACCAATGTTAACACCCTTACCCGTCCAACCCCTGGCCCAAGCACTATTAATACCTGCGGCTTCTATGTGTTGGTAACTTGTACCCGAGCCATTGGCACGATTTTCATCTGTAAAAGCATATAAATTATTTAATGTACAACCTGAATAGTATCCACAATAGGCGTATACTTCACTAGTTAGAAAGGCATCAGGGCTACTTGAGAGTCCAGTAGTCTTAGTACCTAAGTCAGCTTCGTTATATGTAGTGCCATCATCGCCACCACCGGTTCCGCTATCTACAGTTGATATTAATACACGCCCGGTACGAACAGGATTACTGTCAGTAATACCATGTTCCACAATGTTACCCGCTGATGTTCCAACAGTTTCTGTTTCTCCTGTTGTTGTGCTAGTTGTACCATCATCATATGTTTTTACAACATCAGTTCTTGTATAACTTACAGTATCATCTCTATATGAACTGTAAGTCCTTGTTACTGTGTAAGTATCTTTGTATGTTTTAGTTACTGTTCCTGTTACTTCGACAACAGTAGAGTCAGTTACTGATAGTGTTTCTGTTGCTCCGGTGGATATAACTACTCTCACAACCGCACTAGTGTTCACAACATTGCTTACTGAAGATACTACATGTCTCGTATATGTAGTCTTAAGATCCGCGTCTGATTTATTAGTATCTTCGTTTACTTTTTCTTTTAGTTCTTTAAAGGCAGTACTATTATTATCTACGTTACCATTATCAGCACCGTATTGCCAAAACGTTTCATAGCCCTTGTAATATCGATCATACATACCATCGGCTATGTCAATAGCTTCAGTTAATGTAACAGTTTCTGACAGACCGCTTTTATATGTAACAGTAACAGTCATACTATCTAATGTAAGTTTGTCAGCAGTTGACAACCCATCTACAGTTGCTTTTAATGTTGCTATTGCTTTAAAGCCAGCAACAGCAGATACAAAGTCGCCTTGCTCTACAGATACTAAAGCACTAATATTATTTGTTTGTAATATACTTAAACTGTTATCAACTATTTTTACTTGTTGAATAATACTGTTTCCTAATGTATTAATGTTTACATCATTCGAATCTACTTCTGACACTAGCACACTACCAGTCAAGGCACTAGCACCATCTGATACTGAATGTTCTACAACAGTACCTACTGTTCTACTTGTTTCTGATGCTGTTCCTTGTTCAGTACTAGTTGTTCCATCACCGTTTGTAGTTTTAACATCAGTCCTTGTATAATTTACAGTATCGTCTGTGTATGAACTGTATGTTGTTGTTATAGTATAAGTGTCAGTCCATGTACTCGTTACAGTACCTACTACTTCGATCCTAGTAAGGTCTGTTGTTGATTTAACTCTTGTATCATTTGTTTTAACTACTACTCGTTCGGTGGCACTATATGTTACAACAACATTTTCTGTTGTCATGTCAGCCAAGTCGTATTTTGTTTGGATCTTTTCTTTTTGGTCTGTGGTGTTTGTAGCAATTTTCTGATCAAAAGCATTGTCATTTAGTAGCCATTGGTAATTGTCTGTTTCAAACGCTGACCCGTCTTTGTGGGCAGTAATAAAAGCATCTAGTTCCTTAATAACAACCATGTATGCTTTATATTCAGCATAGTTTGTTTTAAAGTTAGGATCGCTATCCATTAGAGTATTTAAATTAGGATCTATTACAGATTTTATTTGTTGCTCTACTTCTAGCAGATTTTTTAACATAGGTTGAAAGTCTTTTAAACTATTCAAATCACCTGTTGTTAAGTAAGCCATATAGGATAATGTTGCTTGTTCATCCATTCCCATTAAGGCACCTGCCATCCCGTCCATTTTTTCAACGAGAGCCATAGTCGCACTTGTATTCCCCGACCATGTAGCATTAGAATTAAGAACACTTGTGTCAATTGCTAAACTAACAGTTTTCATTGTGTTAGCAACTGTGCTAGGTGATCCACCGCCACCACTGCCACAAGCAGATAATAGACTTATAAAAAGTCCTGTTAAGATAAGTTTGATTGTTTTACTTAGAAACATTTGTACTCCCTTTTATTAACTTAATACTATGTATTATACACTCATTAAGGCCAAAGGTCAACCATTTTCTAGTGATTTAGGTGTTTTTTTAGGTGATTTAGGTGTTTTTTATAGTATTTTCAAAAGTACTATAACAAGATTGTGTAGTAGTGTTGATTACTTCAGTTAATCCTACATGTTGGTTATGAGATATTAAAACATATTCTACAGAATTTTCTAATTCTAATTCTAATTGTTCTCGACCAAGTGTACCTTCTGGTACTACTTTATAAAAGGATTTTTTAACATGAACTATTGCTGTATTGTAGGTAATACCCCAATCAGCATAGTTATATAGTTTTTTGGCTAGTTTTTCTATTGTGGGACAAAGGGTGTCCAAAGTTGCCTGATAGGCATCTGATATAGCGTTGTTCGAATTGTTAGGGTTAGCTAGGGTTTGCCCTGCTACCATTAATAATATTATAAGGTAAATCTTTTTCACGGTGATCTCCGATAAAAGGTGAATTCAATTCCCACGGTAAAACAGGTATTGAACTCGTATAGTTAGTTAAGGAATAACTTACCGTTAAACTCTTGTTTAAATTTATTAATAGAAAACACAACATTGAATTGTTCATTAGTCAAGTGTTATTAATTTATTAGTAATAATTTAAAAAATTGTCTTATAGTTTTTTAATATTGATCGCAGTAGGTTTTCCTCTGTTCTCGCCAACATCATAAGATATAGAATCACCTTCGGTGATTTGGTCTATACCAGACTCTTGTAAAGCGGAAACATGTAGGAAGATATCTTTACCTTCTTCGCCAGTATCTATAAAACCAAAACCCTTTGTAGGGTTAAACCATTTTATTGTGCCAGTGCTCATTGTGTTCCTTCGTTGTTGTGTTTATTAATAATAGTACTTTCTAGTAAATCTATTACCAAAGCATTATCGACTTTAAAGTAATCGAAGTCTTGAGAAATAGATCCCATCTCTGTTGACAGTTCATTATAAACTGCATCAATGTTGGCGCCTAAATCATCAAGCCTATTAAGCATTGAATTGATCGAGAAGCCTATCCAAAACAATAGTACTATAAGTATTGTTCTAAATAAAGTTAGTAGTGTTATTTTCATATTAAATCTCCACTTTGATTAGTTTTAGTACATTAGTAGACGGTATTACAGTACTTGACCCACCCTCACCAATCTCACCATCTTTACCAAAATTAAAGTCACTCATTAATACATGAGTTTCTTTATCTTTCTTAACAAGCCATCCTGTGCTAACACATGTAGCCGGTTTACTTGCTTGTATATCTTTAAGTGATCTCCAACTTGGGTCACTTTCAATATCTTTCCAATAAGCAATATAAAAACCAAAAGTGTTCATAGGCTTATGAAAGTCAGGCAAAACGGCCGAAGCCGTTTTAACCTTATGCTTTTTAGACGATTGTCTATTAAGCATTTATACGGCTGTTGTAGCCATTGCTTTGTAACCAGCAGAGATAATCTTGCGGCTAGCAGTACCTAAACGGTACTTAGAAACGCCAGTTTTCTTAGCGTTAAGATAAATCGGATATCCAGCAAAACGTAGTGATTGTACTACTGATTGTGGGTTACCAGCACCAAAACGTGAAGCGATTTGTTTTGAAGTTAGTTCCTGTCCTTTTTCGAATGCCTCTAGCACACGAGCGTTAATTGTTTTCTTAGTCATTTTAAATTACCCTCCATAGGTATTTGTTTTAGTAATACTAGATTAAAGTTTTTCTTAACTAGTGTGTTTATTATAGCAAACTTTACCCATGATGTCAACCTTTTTTTTTAACTTTTTCCAATTATCTCCAAAAAAATAGGAAACCTTAAGTTCCCTATCTTCTACCCATTTGTTATCCTAACCTTATTTTAATTTATCTTTGCCGTAGTCGCCAGTCATCCAGTTAATAACTGTACCTGGATCTGTATTTGAATATGGATCAATTGAAGCATTGTCTGTTTTGCCTTCTTCAACCCATTGCTTAATAATTACACCGTTTTTAATAACCATAGCATATCGCCATGACCTAACACCCATACCGTCAATTTGTTTATCTACGAGTTGTTCCATACGTTTAGTAAACATGCCATTGCCGTCTGGCAATAGTTTAACATTTTCGATTCCTAAATCTTTGCCCCAAGCATTCATTACAAACGAGTCGTTTACTGATACACAATAAACTTCGTCGATGCCTTCGTCTTTAAATTCTTGATACCTATCCTCGTATCCCGGTAAATGCTGTGTAGAACAAGTTGGAGTAAAAGCGCCTGGTACTGAAAATAGTACAACTGTCTTACCTTTAAACCAAAAGTCACTATCTACTGTTTCGTAACTCCCGTCCACTCTCATTTTCCATTGAATAAAAGGTACGTCGTGGCCTTCCTTATGTTTTGCCATTATATTTTCTCCAATTGTTAATAATATTTATATTTATCATGAATGACCTTTCATACTTAAACAAATATCATAAAATTCTTGTTTAAGTGCTGGGTCTGTGTTAAAAGCACCTAACATGATAGCTGTTGTCATGTCAGACTCATGCTCACGTACTCCCCTATGGGTCATACAGTGATGTTCGGCTTTTACTACGACTGCTACATTTGGTGTCTTAGCAAAAGTTACAAGTTCTTCAGCAATCTGTGTTGTCATTTCCTCTTGAATTTGAGGACGTTCAGATATATGATGAACTAATCTGTTAAACTTACTTAATCCAATAACTTCGTCTTCTGGTATGATACCAATCCATGCTTTTCCTACAATATTCTGAAAGTGATGAGCACAAGTTGATCTAATGCTAATTGGTCCTGAAGTATATAAACTTTTATACCCCATATTAGGGAATGAAGTTATTCGTGGGGAAGGTGTGTACCTGCCGCCAAATATTTCTTTAATATACATTTTAGCCACACGCCTTGCTGTGTCGCCTGTATTATGATCGTGTTCAGTATCAATAACCAAACTCTCCATAACACCTTGTAACTTCTTTTCTACTTCATTTTGTAGTAAATCTAATTCTCCTTCTTCAATAAAGTCAGATATATTATCATTACAATGAAACCTTTTGTTCTTTGCTAATAGTCTTTGTCTTATTACGTTGCTTATTTCCATTATTGTCTCTCCGAGTTATAGACGTGGATGTCTAAGTTAAATTGTTTCAACTGCTTCATACAGTTTGTCACCGTTAAAGAAACTTGAAACGTTGCTTGTTAATTCTGTACAAACTTCTTCATAATTGTTTAATGTCATCATCTTATCAATGTGTTTCATTAAGTCTTCCTTATGAATCAAATAATTAGCAAATGATTCCGTCCATTTGCTAGGATACAGTACATCTGGTGTAGCCATTTCTGTATAGCTTAACCTATCTGGAACCATTGGTAGTGTCCCTACCAAAGCACCTTCATACCAACTAATGCCTAGTGTTTCTTGTAAGTTAGCACTAAACACTAATTTACTTGTAGCAAGTAGTTTGTGATATTCGTCTTTAGACAATTGCTCATCTTGAGCAATAACCCAATTATATTGTGGCATACTTTTTGCCAAGTCTTTAAAAATCTTTGGTTGCTTTTCTGGTGCTACTCTGTGAGGAAATACAATAGTATTGTATTTAGGAGCACCTTTATAAGGTTCCATAATATTATCTAAGTATTCCATTGGCCAGCCTACAATTTTAACTTTTTCAGGCATTATGCTAGGAAATGCTTCTGTAAATATTCTTACATGATATTTACTAGCAAAGAAGTTATCATCGTAACACTCAAACATACTTTTTTCAGCAAGTCTAACCCAAGGTGTGTTACCAATTAATCTACCTAAAAAGTCTGCTGAATCGTAACTACCGGCGTGCCACATACCACCTATTTTAATATGAATATTAAGTAACGAAGCCATATACTTTAATTGTATAACTGTAGGGTTCCAAGCATCTGTATATAAAAAGTAGTCACCGTCATTAATACTACCCGAAGCAAACAATCTACTAATCTCTAACATCTGTTGAGCTTTATAGTTGTTAGTTCCAGCAAAATTTAAGAAAGCACCCGGAGTTGTTGATTGCGGAACGTCACCACCAGATATCACTACCACATGCTTATCACTATGCCGTGCTAGTTGCTTAGGTAGATGCTCTTTCCACTGTGCTGTGTAACGAGTATCTACTGCTTCGATATCTACGATGTACGTTGTCATTATTTTCTTCTAAGTGTCCTGTCGGCACCATCAGGATCAACTCCCTCCGAGCCCATTGATAGTTTTAAATCATCAAGTTCGATAGATCCTTGTGCTTCTTTGATTTGCGACTGCTTTAATAATTTAATTGATTTTTCAAGCTCACTTAAAATTGCTTTAGTTATACCTAACATTTCTGGACCATGTTTTCTAAGACCAAGCCAAAACTGTTCGTAGGATTTATCATCAGTTGCCCTAGGAAAGTTATCAGCATCTATAAGTAGATTTTGAAAATTCATTATAATATCATGTGGATCTTTTTCTACTGTAGTTGATTTAGCAGTTTTAGGTGTTACTTTTTTTACTGTTTTTGTTTTTTTATTTGCCATTTTTTATACCTAATAATGTTTCTAGTTTAGGATCGTTGAACTTTAAAACAATCCCTTCATCCATGCCCTTAGTCCAACCGTTGTTGTCCCATACAAAATCTTCCTTGTATGTGTAACCATGTTTTCCTAAAAAGTTACATACGTTACCGACAGCATCAACTAGTGTGTAGTTGGCATTAAGGGCTCCTCCCTCAATGCTATTGCCATTAGCATCTGTGTTCCAAGGATGCCTGTTACTAAAATCTAATGTTCTTAATGTTATTTCTTTACTGTACATCGACATTTTTATCATATTGAACAAAAGAACCGTTTTCGCCATCTTCAGAAACTTCAATCCATACAGTACGATGCGAATAACGTGCTGATATTTGACTATGTAAATCGTCACACATCATTTCACAAGACTTGTAATCTAGTTCTAGTGTTTTTTCAGCATACAGTTTTTCTAGCCAACGTTTAAATTGTATAAACTCTATATCTCTATCATCGTGAAAAACTTCTATCCATACTTTAAAATGAAAAATGTGTCTGTGTGGGTAACCTAAGAAGCTAACATCATACTCGTCGCCTGTTGCTAAATTAGGATCTGTTAGTGCCGCTGGATACTTATGTATTCCTTCTTTTTGGAAAGTAACCCATATCATTTTTTTAGATGTATCAGTTACTTGAACATTACGTTCTTCCAACGCTCTTTCTCTCATAGGACTGATAGGTATATTTACTACGTTAGCTGTATTCTCACTCATGTTTAATTCCTTTGCTTTATATTATAATAACAGATTGTACAGTTAAAGTCAACCATTAAAATAACTTAAATTCATATCCAACTGCTATTCCCCAATTGCCACCATTTGATGTTTCATATGCAGGTGTTATGTACCAATTGTCTTTAACAAGCCTTACCATAGGAGCCACTTTTACTCCAGTATATCCAGTTACCAATCCTACTTCAAGGTCCGAGTCAAATGGCATATCAAATTTATAGCCTAAATACGCTGAAAGACTTTTTTCACTGTTATAATATACACCTGCTATTTTATTATCAACATCGCATCTAGCGTGTGGGTGAACTGATTGGTAATCGCCTTCCATTCCAACGTGTAGTGACATTGCCACCATTAAACTTAAACAACTTGATAACATACTATTCCTTTAGTTTTTACTCGACCATTTTAAATAAAATAAATCAAGCTCTTGGTCACCTGCTAGATATATTATACCCATTCTTCTACCACCATGATTGATAGACCTTGTAGTAGCAAAGTCTGTATCAAAGCACCATTCACTATTACAAGCGTAACTACGTTTGTAATCATTGTACCAAAAATACTCGATTGACGGTCCCCAGGTTTCCCAACACCACGCTCTCACCTCCAGAAATGTGTGGGTTGGGATTTGTATTTGGTAATCAAACTCACCATAGAGTTTGTTTCTGCCGTCAATCTTTCTTATCTTATGCCAATTCTTACTCGGCACTGGCGCTACAGATGTCATTGATGTCATGCCATGACCACCTGTTTTGTAATTAGCCATTTTCTTTTTTATTCTTAAATCTTAATAAATTAATTTTATCTTTGATAGCTAGTTTGGCTTTTTTTAATTCTACTAACATATATTTTGATTTTGTTGTACGATCTCCGTGGCGAGCCTTTTCTAGATCAGTTGTTTCACGGTCGAGTTTTTTATGTTCATCCTGTAATTCTCTGATTTCAGTTTTATTTTTCATTAGATCCCCTTATCGTTTTTATATTTAGACCAATCAGTATATTTTGACGGATCTTTTAAATTATGTACAGGATGAACCCAAACACCTGTGTTAGTTGCTTCAAAATCTGTATCATCTATTTTTAAACAAGCATTGTAGTTAAGAGCATCCACATGTGGCAACTTGACACTAATCATACTAATAAACTTGTTGTATTCGTTAAATCCTTGCTCTAAGACCCATGAATGATATTTAATATCATAGTCCAATGTAATCCAAATTCCTGCTTCTTTTAATGTATTAAACAAAGCGTTCCAACCTCTGTTCTGTTCTGGTGTAGCAACACCCGAAGCATCTTTGTCGTCTAACCAAAAACTTTGATTAGCACCTAAGTAAACATGATCAATTCCTTTGTTTACTGCTATTTCAACTACTTCGTTTGGATCAAGCATTCCGCTAACAAACAAAGTTTTCTTTCCAAATGCTAACGTCTTTTCAACTTCGATACCTGTAAAAAACTTTACATCATCTCTTATTGTTCCGTTATATTCTCTTTTCATTTTATATCCTATTCAAATAAAGCATTAAATTGTGAACTAGAGTTTATAGTTTTCTTACCAATAGCACCTCTAGTCCCAGGTACCATCATCCAAAGTTTTTGATGTTGCTCAATAAAATCTAATGCTGTATCTCTATCGTTAATTTCGAACACCCTGTCAATCATTTCACATACTGATTGTCGTTCAATTGCGTCGTTAACAAGCCAGTTTGGATACGATCCACCGTCCATTGCCTTATTTGCTTCTTGTACTGATTTAATATGTGTATAAACATTGTGGTTCATCATTAAGAAGTAACTAAAACTATCCCAACTAGTGTTGCCTTCTTTATTGTTCTTATTTAGGTCGCCAGGACCATATTTACATATATCGTTAACTACCATTCCTTCACTTAGCGGACTAGGATACCAGTTAGTGTGATGTTTAGTACAATGGATATCCCAACTACTTGTGTCATTCTTAAATGCTTTATCATCAGGTGCTGGTTCCATAATATACGACCATTTACCATTGTGATCTAAACGCCAATTTGTATATTGTTGACCATTTGCTGTACACAAAAACGGAGAAGCACAATCATAAGTTACTGTGAAATTAGGGTTGTGATATTTTCGTATTGCTCGCTGAACTGCTGTTAGCATGATTCCCCATTCTAATTTAGATGTTCCTAAGAAATGCATAAAGTCTTGTTTGCCTTCTTCAAGTAATCCGTCAAACCGTAATGTTACTAACCGTCTTAATGCTAAATGGATATCACACATATTTTGTCCACCCATTGACCAACCATTAAAGTGATTGTCTGGATAAACTTTAGGATCGCAGAAATGTTTCATTTGTTCGTACCAGTCATCTGCTTGGGCAAAGTTTTCACCTTGTAGCACATTTAGGAACTTACAATTTCCGTTGCGATTATTAATAAAGTATTCATTGTTGAATTTTGTAGCGTCTACGGCTTCTTGATAAGAACTAATCTGGCTTGCTTTAGCACCCTCTGGTGAACGTGATACCCACGCCGGAATATCAAGTATCATGCCGTAGTCCATGTACTTGTCCATCCAAGCAAGAACTAACTTACGTTTCTTTTGTGCTTTAGGGCAACCACTACCTGCTCTCCAGTCGCCTTCCCATTTACCCTTGCCAATTTGGAAACCTCCCGAGTCACCCAATAGCCAGCTATTATCACGATCTCTGTTACGGGTCATATCTTCTTTATCAATTTGCCCTAGTTCTAAACTAGCGTGGCCTGCCGAGTACAAACTCCACTTGTAGTTCCACATAGATGCGGCCGGCTCTAACCAGTTACCACTTTCTACACCTGCCAGCATGTTTTTTGGAACACGATCATATTTAACATATTCGCTATATCGTTGTTTCCCTACAAACGTGGAATAAAAAGAACTTATAGCCGGCAAAAAGATAGCATAGTCTTTTTGATCAGTTGTTAAGTCAGTTGCTAATTTGCTCATATCTATTGTCCAGTAAAATGTTCAAATGCCTCATATCCGAACCACATCGCAAACGCCAAAAATGCGTAACGTGTGATTGTAAATAATTCTTTTGTGTGTTTATAATTTTCTAGTACTTTGTATAGTCCCGAAACAAATATTACAGCAAAGCCGGCTCCTGCCCAACTTACAGCTTCGCTCTTTGAAAACATAAATGTAAATATTTCCATGCTCTCTCTAAAGAATATAAACCATACTGTAAACATTCCTGCCCAAACCGTTGCTGTATTATCAGCAATAGCTTGAACGTGACCCTTAATGTGTGCTGGTAAATTATTGCTTGTAAAAAATAAGTAAAGCATTAATCCACTTAATAAGGCGTACATGATTACTTCGTAGTCTTCTAAAAATTCACCTAATAGCATTCCACCTACCGCACCACTAAGCAATCCGACTGCTCCTGCGGTAATCATCTTCTTATCTAACGATACTGTTGCTGTAATCATAAACAACAAAAACATCATTTCTAAGGCTTCTCGCCCAACATACATAAAACTTGCTAACATTTATTTCTCCTACTTACTTTGTGCTGGTAATATATATTCGTAAACAGCAAGTCCACTATCAACATTAATTTGTGCGGCCCCTTGATCTGAGAACATTATAGTTTTATCACCTGGCAGTTTCAAAATTGCTTGTAGTTGTAATACAGGCCATGCCCAAGCGTGTGTTAGTTTGCCTTCAACGTCAGGTTGGAATACAAAGCTACCAGCGTGTGTAGAATGATCACCAAACACAAATTCTAAATTACCATTAACAGTTTTAGCAATAAATGTTGATTCTTCAGAATGTACTTGTGCCTGATAAGCTAATCGTTGTACTGCCGCCATTGTTGGTTCAAATGTTACTGTCCACTCAACACCTTTGAATTTAACACTTTTGAGTTTTTCGCTGATAAGTTCACTAGTCATAAATCTATAATCATTAGTAAAGTCGCCACCTTCGTTTTCAAAGTGTATACCTACTGGTACTGTTTCACCGTTGCGATCTTGCTTTTGTAACTCGAGTTTAGCATTTTCTTTATAGACTGGTATTTTTAATAACAAGTCTAGTTTATTTAGGTTCGGCATACCAAAAGTACCTATAAACTCTGCTACTGTGTTTTTAAAGTTTGCTTTAATAATAACAGAACGATCTTCTGCTAATCCTTCCAATGTTGTTCCTTCGTCTGTACCTTCAACTTTAACTAGATCAATAAATCCTAGTCCGTGTGTATGTTGTACAATATCTTGTAAATAGTCTTTCATGTAGTTTCCTCCGTTTATGTTATATTATAACTTGTTTCGTACCATAAAGTCAAGTCTTTTTTCGATGAATTTCATTTAATTCAACAGTCTTCTCTAGTAGCGATAAATTTATACCCAATTCTTTCGCTACATTTAATAATGCTTGGGTGTCTTTTGGAAAACAATGTCCTCCCCAACCAAACTTACCATCATTACCAGGAACAGTTGTATGACCGTTCCCAATTCTTTTATCCAGTCCCAACAAGTTACTAACTGTGTCGTAATCAGCATCTACTTCATTACATAACTCAAACAATTGATTAAAGAATGTAAGTTTAGTTGCCAAGTAACTATTAGCGAAATACTTTACAATACTTGCTTCTTGTACAGTACAGGTGTGTATGTGTTCAACTAATGGTAATTCGTTTCGTAATAAGTCTGTCCAAATCTGTGTTTTCTTGCCACCTAGTATACAATATTTTTGATTAATAAAATCTTCCAATGCTGTTTCTTCTCTTAGGAATTCCGGATAGTATGTAATATTATACTTTTCAGCTAACGGTTCTAATATAGTCCATGGTACTGTACTTTTAATTAAAATTGGAATTGGATTATTAAAATTTGCTTCAGTATCCTCAGGCCAAACTACTTGTTCTAGTACATTGTGTATGTTACTAGCATCGCAATTACCGTTGTTATCTGGTGGAGTACTTACAGCAACTACAATGCCATCACAATCGTGTAAATGATCTTCTATTTTATTATTATTAAGTCTCGGGTCTACAGGTATTACTGTGTGGTGCTTAGATAATATATCTCCAATAGCACTACCAACGAACCCATACCCTGCTATAATAAATTTCATAATATTTCCCTAATGTAATCTTCTACATTGTATTTAGGTTTCCAACCAGTTGACGACAGTGGTCCTATGTCTGCTACATTTTCTAATGCTTCGCACGGGTCGCCTTCCTGTACAGGAAGATCAAGGCCGGTTAATTTAGCTAGGTCGCTTACTTTTGTTCCGGTGCCTGTACCAACATCAATTGATCCGCCTATGATATCATTGTCTAGGTTTTTAATAATAGCACTACATATGTCATCTACATGAATAAAATCTCTAATGTGATCTGTAACATATTTTAGATTTTTATCCCGTATGCGACCAATTAACATATCTGCTCTACTACCAGGTCCGTATACGGTTGTAAATCTCATACCTAAACTTCTAGGAGGTGATATCAACTCCATAGCTTTCTTGCTTGTACCGTATGGTGATAGCCACCACTTTTTAGCACATGAACTACTAGCGTAGATTACTTTAAGATTGTTGACATGTGCTAGGTAAAATAATTGTTTAGTTAACTCGACATTATTGTACCAATATTTTTCCGGGTCTTCTAAACTTTTTCGAACATTTGCGTATCCTGCCAAATGTACAACAGCTTCGCAGTTTTCAGGTCTCCAATGCTCTATATCTCGTTCTTCGCTAATATTTCGATCCCATTCGATAACAGTATGTCCTGCCTCTTTTAACAGTTCAGTTAGTCTACTACCGATAAATCCTCTGCTACCTGTTACACTTACTATCATAATACGTCCTTATTCAAAATTAAACAACGAATCAAACGTTGTTGATGTATCGGTGTCACTTGTTATGTCCCATTTTAGCACACCTAATAAATTTTCTACTTTATTACTAATTACGGTGTTTTCCATTTCAGCATCATTAAACGGTAACTCTTTAAACCATTGCGGCAAGTGTAATTGATCTGTTGGATATGCTACACTTACAAATCCCAATGGATTAGGTTTTAGTTTGCAAACAATAACCTTTTGACCATCCATAATAGCTTCACTGTATTTGTCGTGATGCATTCTACACAGCGTATTCCAATTCATACTTGCTCTAACATGGCCTGGCATAGTTGTTTTACCCTCACGTCTTTCTGCTTCAGTAAACTTTGTTAGGTTATTACAACGCCTAGGGGAACCTTTCTCCCAAGCAGGTCTATGTTTAAAGTCTTGTTTAAAGTCTCGAATCTTATCAACAACTGTTATACGTTCATCACCTGTAAGTACACCTAATAATATATCACTTAAGAAGTCTTGTATTACCTTTGGCGTATCACTACGTTTAAGATCTAACCCCATAGCTTTTACTTTACCAGGTCCATTTTTATCTAAACGTGCTCCTTCTAAATCATAAATTAAACAAGCATAACGTTTCTTTGTAATATACAATCCCTTGATAGCAACAATCTCTCTACCACCTTGTATAATCTCTCCATTCGCTCTTGGGCAATTAAATGCCTCTTTCATGTGTACAGGAAATGCCTCGTTAATTTGTTCAGAGATGTTATCGTACAGTTTAACACATATATCCTTATCCCAATCCATTTCGCCTTCTGCTACAGCATCTTTAACTACGGGCCAGGCACTAAAATACACAGAGTCTGTGTCGCCATATATAATACTATCACCTCGATGATCAAACTCACCTGTGATAATTTCATTAACTTTAGCACTCATAAATTTAGCAATAGTTCTACCAGTTAGTGTCGTACTTTGTCCAATACGTTTGTCAAAGAATCTACAACCTGGATTAAGAATAGCACCATACAAACTATTCAAGTTAATCTTCTTAACTAGTTGTCGTTTGTCAAAGAACGCTCTTTCTTCTGGTGATTTAGCGTCTATCTTTTGTTTTTGAATACCCTGTCGTTCTTTATACCAGCGTTCTAGTAATCCAGGAATAATACCTTTTGTTTCGTGTGTAAAAATAGTACCGTTAGCACTTAACACCCACTTGTTGCCATTTAAGAAGATTTTTTTATAAATTTCAGCACCTGTTAATATTTCGTTCGGTCCTTTCTCCCATTCAACAACAATTTCATCCACCTTGTCTTGGTCCATTACCATTTGGTATTCTGTACTACCAAACTTACCTTCCCACGCTTCGGCAAATGTTTTCTTGTTGCCCATAGCTTCGTTAACATGAGCGTCATTGTAATCTGGTCTAAGTTGTCCTACAATAGTTGCTGGGTCCATATTTAATGCTCTAATGGCACTTGGATATAGTGAGTTAATATCAATAGCACCAATCCAGTCGTGTAACCCTTTCTTAGGATATGCTACATAGGCTCCTGCCGCTGACGTATTGCCTTCGTGTTTGCGCCTATCCGGAACTACAAAGCCTTGCTCGTGAGCCTCATTAATAATTGCTTGTTCTGTAACAGCCACAGCACCCATTGTAGTTTGTATTAAAACTGTATTAGAATGAGCTAGTTCATTGCTTAAATCAGCAAATCTAAGTTTCTCATCTAATCTATGTAATAGCATTGTATCTTGTCTAGAATATTCAATAAACTTTTCCCAATCATTATTAAACAATTGGTCAAGTGTGCCTGTATATTGTACTTTATGTTCGCCTAGCTCGTATTCACTAATCGCATCTAATGAATAAGAATGCATTTCATGATATGTGTATTTTCGATAAAGTTGCATATAGTCCATGTGTACACGGCCTATTAAATCAAAAGTTTGTTGTTCCTTACCAAACCGTTCAAATCTCCGTTCTTTAGGAAATTGTCCTAACAAACAGAAACGTCGTGTATCGTCTTTGCTCAATACTCGCTTGACTCTATTAACCATATAAGGAATATCATAACCTTCACTATTCCAACCACTTAATACGTCAGCATCTTCAATAATATCTAAGAAAGTTTTTAATAAGTCTGCTTCTTCTTCAAATACAAATGTGTTCTCAAATTTACTTGATATTTTATCAACTTCTTCCTTTGACATACCCCGCGGAGGCGTTAACAATGTGATTAACTGTTCAGCCCATTGGAGATATATTGAAATTGCTGTAACTGGATTAAACGGATCGTCCGGTGGGCTAAATCCCTTGTTAATATCAAAGTCAACTTCAATGTCAAAGAATGCTATTTGTAGTTTTGGAGCATTTTGCCCTAAATAGTTTTCTTCTAAGCAACGAAATACAGGATTCATATCTGATTCATACGTTTTAACATTTATATGAAGTGCTTTTTCTCGTCTAAAGTCTTTGTTACTACGGCATTGAATCCGACTTACTGGATCACCATAGATGCTTTTAAATTTACCCGCAGGATCATCATAGTACATTACATACTTTGCTTGATGTTCTTGGTATTGTCTTTGTTGATTGATATCCCGCTCAACGATATGAATCCTATCTCGTTGTCGATCAAAGAAAGCGTCTACATACATTAACGGTTGCTCCTGTAATAGTAATTATCTAAATCCATTCTACGGCTACCAGGAATCCGAATATGTTAACAACCACAAACCAACCTGTTAATAGCATTACCCAAGCCGCTCCTCTTCTCATTGAAGCATAGCATTGAGTACTCGATCCAACAAGGAAAAACGGATATATTAATTTCATGTTTGGGTCTAACGCTGTTAAGGCCAAAGTTAAACTTGCCGCAACTGTAAATATGAAACTAATAAGCTCAAACCCGAATGCTGTTTTATCGCTAGTATATGAGTCAATCCAAAATCTTTTTATATTTTCCATTAAGCACGGCCAACAGTTGCTAATATAGTATCTAACAATTCTTGGTCACTAGTAATTTCGCTATAGTTTCCTTTGTGTGCTGTCCGGATTGCTTTTTTAAGTACAGATGGCTTAATTTCCATTTCTTCCGAAATAGCTTTAACTGTTTCACTAAGACCGGCACTCAGGTCTTCGACTTCTTGCATTACAGTCATGCCTTCGTTAATAATTTGAATTAGTTTTAGTTTTTCATCTTGATTGAATATTTTATCTGACATTATGAATTTCTCCTTTTTGTTATATAACTCTTATATTATACTACCACTTTCAGCAGAAGTCAAGCTCTTTTCCGGATACATACTAATATAAATTGATTGGAGAATGAAATGAGTTTGAATATAGATGACTTTAGTAATTTTAAAATAGTACAGGACGACGGCAATTGGACAGACAAGAAACGTTTTATTTTAGTAGTTGATTACTGGACTCAATACTTTAACACAATATCAGTTAAGGGTAACCTAATACATGCGGTAGGTGAAAAACCAAATCCAATTTACGATACTAGTAAAAAACTTATAGTAATTAAAGGACACACTTCTATTAATTTACTAGCTATTTTATTTGCGGCGGCAAGATGTGGGCATACACTTTATTTTGATAATGCAACTAACTTAACTAAAGCATGGTACAAAAAGGTTAAACCTGATATACTAATGGTAGGCGATGGTGATTTATCATTCGATGGTAGTAGATACTCAAGTGGGGAAGGCTGTATACGTTTATTGTTTACTAGAAGATTCGAACAAACTGATTCTTCTGGTAATACATATCAAAATAAAACACCTTCTAGCAAACATACATTACTCCATCATAAAGATAAAAAAGATAGAAAGTTTAGTATTAAAGATTTAAGCAATTTGACACTTAAAGATAATGTGCCAGGTGTGGCATATATCGAGCAAGATTCTATACATCAAGTAAATCAATTAGTAGACACTATTATTCCATTAATGGAATCTGGTTGCAAAATTGTACTCCATACAGGACTTAATGGTCACGATCATAAGCAATCTATAATAGAACACAGTCCAGACATAATCTATTGGGGCAAAGAAGTTTTTAAAATGATTGAAAAGAAAGAACCTTTTATTAATGAATTAGCTCCGCATCCTGTGTTTGTCCCTCATATTAGAAAGACAAAAAAGGTAGTTGAAAAAAGTTGAAGTGTGCTACCTGTAATATATAATTGTTCTCAAAGAATCCTTACATTATTTGTTTACCCAATCACGATTTTTGGGTAGCACGTGAACGGGTGACGAAGTAATTAACTAGTATTCGACTTCCGGGTCTAACCACTGGATTAGTTTACTTATAAGTTATAAGTTGTAGGTTTCATGGTTGTAGCTTTCACTACCCTACACTAACTAAGTTAGTATTCCAATTCACTCCTAAGGGTAAATTCGTTTCCTTCATGTATATTTATATAAATTGACTAAATTTATATCCAATACGGCGAACTGTATCAGGTCCAAAGTGGTGTCCATCCCTAGCATAGTCCCATTCAAATAAAGACCCGTCGTTGTACTTTGGGTCTTGTAATGGAAATAGTTTTAAACGGTCCGGAAAGTTATTGTTTAACCACTCCACATCTTCAACTGTATACTTTTCAGTTGTTCCGGGTCCTAATCTACCATCACCCCTAATCATAAGTTTGTCAGGTATAAAGCAATACTGAAAGTTTAATCCTTTAGTACATTCTTTTATCCTATTAAAACTATGTAGCATACGATCCTGTCCACTTTTGTGATCTATATCGTCGTTCTTAAACTCGCCGGCATTATTGTATCTATGTAAGTAACTAAACATTACTAATACTGTTTTAGGATTAAACTTGTTTACACCCCATTCAACAATATCAGCAATAGTGTCGTTGCCAGCGCCATCCATTCCTAAGTTAATAACAGGCTTGCCAACATGCTTAGGCCATGCTTCTGTTTCGGGTCCACCGTGGTGTTCAGTAAAACTATCACCTACAGCAATTATGTCAGCATCGGGATAGTGGCCTGTTTGCCTAAACCCATCTTTATTGTAGTTGTAACTAAAGTCTTGCCATACGTGATTTGCCCACCATTCGGCACCTTCTTGGCATTGTCCGGGACTGTCTAGTGGATAGCTGTCACCTAGTGTTGGAGTATAGGAAGTATTTTTGCGGGTTGATAATTCGTTATTGTTCATAACTGTATTTACGTTGAGGATTAGTTATATGGGTAGTTAATGAGTGTTTTTGATTACAGCTAACGTAGGAGTAGTTTTTATTCCTGCTAAGTGTCGCATGCGGTCTTGGTTTTCTGTTGCTGGTTGTTGATCAGAACCATAATAATTATTAATAGTTGTGTTGCCTTTATCTTCTTCACCTGCCATATAGTCTTTTAGTTTCTTACCACCGTATAATACTGCTACTACGGCCGCAACTGGAAGTTTATATTTCCATACAATTTCTGCGAATGATTCAACAGATGTGTCGTCCATTAAATCGCCAACAACATCTTTAACTTTTTCTACAACATCATAGACACTTTTAAATACATATCCGCCAGCCGCCCATGATAAAGTTGTACCTGGGTTTTTAATTATAGCTGTGCCTGTATTTGCGGCTACTGGTGCAGCCTTTTTGGCACCATGTTTTAATAGTTTAAGTAACGCTGGTCCACCTACTCTAACTGCTGTTGCTAATGCTGGAAGTACCCATACCCATTCAGTTAATTCTTCTTCTGGTAAGTCTTTCATTAGTTTACTTTCGAAGTTGTCGAATCCGCCCCAATCATTATCGTCGTTATATTCACCATAAGCATCAAAGTCATCATGTGAGTTGTCTTTACCAATTTCTGGTTCGTTGTCGTCACTACCAAGTATTTCATCCATTAACTTATCTTGAATCCATTCGTATGGATCACCATCTCTTGCTTTCATAGTACCATAAGGCATGTCACCGGAGTTACTATAATAATCAAATAAATCTTCATAAAACTTTGAATGGTCTGATAAATCAAAATCTTCTGGGCTTCGTTTAAATACAGCAACTTCTTTAGGGTGTGCTTGGAGTATATCGCTAATACTTGCGGTAGATCTTTTTTCTGTTATATTATCTACAGCCACAATTGCTTGGTCAGACCCACTTACCATTTTCATAAATGTGTTCATTTCTTCTGTTAGTTTACTCACGCTACAGGTCCCCATGTTTCGTCAAAAATACTTTCGGATTTAGTTAACGTTGGTTTGTTCCTTCTTTGATTTACTCTAGCTGGATCCATTCCCATTTTTTCAGCATCGCCATACTTTTTCATTGTCTTCTCTAGAGATGCTTTCCTGGCTTTCGCACGTTTCATTTGAGCTGGGCTCATTTCATTGTATGTTGTAGTAGTAGTTGCTTTGCCATTTTTAAATGAAGTAGATGTGTTCTTACTTCCGAGTTTACTTAATTTTTTAACACCCTTTTTAATGTGTGGGACTGCTTTCTTGACACCTTTATATGCCATCTTGGCTCCACCTACTGCTATGTTATCTATTCCTTGTCCAATTGCTCCTACAATACCCTCTGTAGGCTTTTTATACTTTTCACTTAGTGAATTTTTAACTAATACTGGGTAATATTTTTGGCCTATGTTCCTATACAACCATTCGTTATCTTCTGGAGATGTATAGCCTTGTTTTTGATTCTTTTTAATAATTAACTCTACCACTTTTACTTCTTTAGGGGTGCCAAATGCTTTTGCTAATAGTAAACTGTTTTCTGAATGGTAGTTGTTGTGTTCATTGTCTTTGTACAATTGCATTAATGCTTGGCCTTGCTGTCCTTCAGCATCGAAGTCATCATCTTCCCAAGTACCGTCTATATCAAAATCATCACTATATGATTCATCTAATGCTTTCCATTCATCGTATGTTAGATAAATGTCTGTGTCTGGATCGTAATATTTGCCTTCTTTATTATCGTAGTAAACTACTTTACCTGACTTTGTCATAATAGGACCTTCTAGACCATCACGTTCTTGGTATTTTTCTTTGTCCATATCTGGAAGTTGCGACCAACCCTCTGTTGCTTCTTCGCTTTCTTTAATAAAGTATCTCTTTAGATTAAAATCAGTTGCTTTCATTGTTACATTCCGTATATTTCTATGTTGTTGTCCCACTCGGCGTGTAACTTTTCAAGTTTGTCTTTCATACTATATAAGTCACCTGTACCTGCTTTGTCACCAGTGTTAAAGTAAAGGTGGCTATTTCTAGCTCTAAACTCTATTGCATGATCTAAACTTTCTATAGTACTGTTTAACTTTAATTTACAAGCATTTAATTGTTTAGCATCTAATGTTCTATAAAATTCAACGTCCTTCTCTTCGTCTGCTTCTGGAACTGAGTCTATTTCTTCGTCAAAAGGTCTAGCTTGTATTTCTTGAAGTAATTCGTTTATTCCGTGTAAGTCACCAAATTTCATTACTTGTCCTCTTTTTTGTTCATAGACTTTTTAATTGCCTTATCTTTAGCGGCCATGTAATCGTCGCTGTCAACGTCTCCGTCTCCATCGTGATCTGTTTTCTTGCCTTCAGATTTTTCATCATCAGGCCAATGGCCTCTCTTTGGCTTTCCTATTGGATCCATGTCGTGGTGTCTACGGAAACTATCAACAAACTCTTTAATGTCTTGTCCGTCCATCCAACGAGCAAGTTCATCAACTAAAACATTATCTTCAAGACCTAATTCGTCTTGTAATGTATATAATGGTTCAGCAAATTCACCAACTGCTTCAGTAGGCTCTTCTTCTGCTACTGTTGTTGGTGATAATAAATCCCTAAATTGACTTGAGAGATCCGCAATTAAGTCTTCGTCAACTATGTCTTCACCAACAAGTTTTCCTATGCTAGTGTTCTTAGTTGTGCCATCTGTTTCGCCGCTGGGTACGGTTTTGCTTTTTTCTCTACCTAATAAATGATTAGGTTTGGACTCGTCAATTGATTCTAGTAATTGTGCCATAGCATCTATATTTTTATTAGTAGATACTTTCTCACGTTTTGCTTTCTTAATTTCTTTAATTTCTTTATGTGTTTCTGCTGTTTCACCGGTTTCGCCCATAGCAT